>Ga0207659_10001553_pt1 | contig 13631 bp, 10 predicted proteins | sample KBSM43metaG_FD_184330 | JGI IMG/M metagenome (GOLD analysis project Ga0207659, IMG submission 184330) | Miscanthus rhizosphere microbial communities from Kellogg Biological Station, Michigan, USA - KBS M4-3 metaG (SPAdes) (version 2) | ecosystem: Host-associated > Plants > Roots > Rhizosphere >...
ACGGCAGCGGCAACATCCGACGCCGGCAGCACAGCCGCGGCCGAGCCCGCGCCGCTGAGTTTCCCGGTGCGCGTTTACTACCCGGCACCCTCGCATGCCGCACGCGGCGTCGCACTGCCCGCCGATCAGGTCGACGAGCGATTCGTCGAAGTGCAATTCACGGTGACCGATGACGGCGAAGTGTCGGACGCGAAGATCACCAGCTCGAATGGCACTGCACGTGAAGCTTCCGACGCGTTGACGGCAATCCGCGCCGCGCGCTTCCGTCCGAAGTTCGTCAACGGCGAGCCGGTGCAGACGACCGGCATGACGAATCGCGAAGTGTTCCGCACCCGCAAGGAAGGCGTCGAAGGCGGACGCTAAGAGTCAGGCTAAAGCCTGGCCCACGAAGAAGACGCCTGTGGGTCAGGCTTTAGCCTGACTGTCTTTCTTCTCTGGCTCGTCTTTCGCCGGCTCTTCCTTCGGCGCGTCGCTCGCTTCTTCTTTCGGCTCTTCCTGCGGCGCGGACTGAGCGCCAGCAGCGGCGCTCGGCGCGGCGACGGCGGGTGTCGGAGCGGGAGTGGGAGTCGGCTGCTGGGTGCTCGTCGGCGCGGTCGTCGACGTACTCGCGGGCGCTGTTGGAATCTCAGGCACCGGCTTCACGAGCGTGTCGGCCGTGGCACCTTCCGGCAACAGACCGCGCACGATGGCCTGCTCACGGAACTCGACAGCGAGCTTCGCGCCAGCATCGCGCATCGCGAGCGCGGTTGCAGTCTGCAGCGGCGGCGCGCTCGACAGACCTTCGGCCGGCGCCGTGCCGTAACCCGTGAAGCCCCACGAGTCGGCGAGCTTGCCGTTCGGCAGATACACGTTCACGCGATACTTGATGCTCACCGCGAAGAACGGCGAGCCTGCGTCGCGCGGCGTGACGAAGGCGAATTCCTCGACGCTAGGTTCGAGAATCGCGCGTACCCCGCCTTCCGCATTCTGCCCGGCGCCAACGCTGTCGACCGCAACCACGCGCTCGAACATCGCATTCATCAGTCGCTTGATGCCGTCGGTCTGCGCCTTGCCGAGCTCGACGTGCCAGTCGGTGCTCCAGCGCTCCTCGTTGTGCACGTAGGTCGAGAATTCCTGCGGCACGAACAATGCGACCGCGATCGGAATCTTGACGACCAGCGGCGTCGGAATGTTGGTGTTCGCGACCAGCTTCACCGGGCCGCAGCCTGCCAGCGCCACCAGGGCGACTACGCCCAGCAACACCAGCGGCGCGCGTAAATGTTGGATGGTCTTCACGTTCGCCTCGGTAGCGTCGGGCTCGGTGCGCCCGGTTTCGGTAGCACGTTGTCGCCGATGGTGAAACGCGGCCGCCCGCGGTCAGGCTCCTCGAGACCCACGAAGGTGCCGCCGTTGCGCTGACACACGATACGCATCAGCGTCGCGAACCGGATGCTGGTGTATTGCGGGGCGTCCGGCCGCACGGGAAAGCCGATAGCATGGATACGCACACGTCGCTCGCCGGATTCATCCTCGCGGTTGATCAGGTCAACGGCCTTGACGACCGAATCGATCGACGGGCCGGTGAACTCATCCCCGAACACGTACACGCTAATCCTTTTATCCTTGGCGTGATAGGTGCGGATTGCCTCGACGATACCTTCGATCGGGCTCGAGTTGGAGAACGCGTTCCAGGTGCGCAGCCGCTCGACTACCGTGCGCCGCTGCTGGGGCGTGTCGGGAATCCACTTGCCCTTGTAGCCGGTGAACATGTAGACGCCTTCGTCGTTCATCACCTGGAAACCCTTCACCTTCGGATAGGCGTTGAGCGTTTCCTCGACCTTTCTCAGCATCATCGGCCAGACATAATTGAACATGCTGCCCGAGGTATCGATGCAGAAGATGATGTACTCGCTGTCGACGGGAATGCCGCCGATGGCATCGTCCTTCTTGCGGCGGAAGCCCTGGCCGAGCAGGCGCTTCATTTCGTCGGTCAGCGTCTGCTGTGCGGAAGCCAGCCGGCCCTCGAGCTGATTGGCGACGTCCGCCTCTTTCTTGGACGTATTGAATTTGCCGCGAATGTCGCTCAGGTCGCCCTGCAAGCGCGCGATGCGCAGCTTCTCGTCAGAGAGCTGAATCTGCTTCGCCTTCAGGTCACGGTTGAGAATGTCGGTCTGACCTTTGATATCGATCAGCTCGTCCTGCAACTTCAGCAGCTGCTGCTGCTGGTCTTCCGGCGACGACTCGATCTCCGGCGTGCGCATGTTGCTGAGCACGAGCAGCAGCACGACCGAGCCGAGACCGCAGGTGATGCAGTCCAGGAACGAGATACTGAAGATCTCGGTCTCGCGGCGTTTCAGACGGCGTGCCATGGTTTCGGTGCGCTCCTAGTTCACTGGTCGAAAGCGGCCGAGGCCCTTTCGACAGACGTGCTGCAAAAGGCGTGACTTTTGCAGCACTACGGCCAGTCCTTCGACGGGCTCATGAACGAGCCGCCGGTTGCGCGCGCCGCGACCCAGAACGCGCTCGGCGCGCCAGGATCGCCTTCCATCGGCATCAGGATGGCGTTGAACGGCACCTGGTGCGGATATTTCGCGAAGGCGCGCTGGAACAGCTTCAGGCGATCATCGCCGTCGATGGTCTTGCGAATCAGCGGTGCGCTCGCGCCCTGCGTCGGCAGGCCGTCGGTGATCATGATCACGTTGTCGGGTCGTGGGTTGAGCGCGTTGAGTGCGGTGATCGCGTTCTCCAGGCTCGTGCCGTCCTTCGGCACGATCTTGTGCAGCGCCTGCATCGCGTCGCCCAGTGCGTTCGGATCGTTGACCTTGAGCCACTTGCCGTCGGAGCTCGGCTGCAGGGCCCAGGTCTTGGTGTTGAAGGCGTACAACTGGAATTGCGATTCCAACGGCATCTGCGCCGCGATCCAATCGACAGTCGAGAGCGTGCGCCGCCACTTGTCCGACATCAGCTTGCGGGTGTCGGACATGTTGCGCGTGCGCAGGATGTTGACGACCGTTTCGTCGAGCATGCTGGCCGAGACGTCGACCATCACGAGGATGTGCTCGCCGCCGACTTTCAGGCCCGTGAGGTATTGACGGTCACCGGTGCCGATGAAGCCGCGCACGCGCGTGCCGGTGGCGCTCGGATCGGTCGTCGCGCCTTCCAGTCGCCGCGCGCCCTCTTCGAGCGATTTCAGATCTGCTTTCAAGCGCTCGATGGCTTCGCGCCGCGACAGCGTTTGCTTGTCGGAGTCCGCGAGCTCGACTTTCAAGCGCTCGGTCTCGGTGAGCACGCGCGTGCCGAGCCCTTCGGTCTTCACGGTCTCCGATTCGGTCTGGATCAGCGAATTGCGGAGCTGCACCAGGCGCTGGTAGCCCTCCAGCACCTGCTCTTCCATCTTCGAGACCTCGGCCTGATTCGTGCGCTTCTCGGCGACCTTGCGCAAGCCGCCCTGCGCGTTGATCAACGTGTAGACGAGCACCACCGACCCGAATGCACAGGTAATGCAATCGAGGAACGACATGCTGAAGACTTCAGTCTTGCGCTTCGCCATGGTCGTTCACCAGTTGAATCAGCTCGAGCGTGACGCCGGGCGAGCCCAGGCGCAGACGATCGCCCACGGTAAGTGCCGTGCGCCCCGCCACTCGTTCTTCGTTTACGTATGAACCGTAAGTACTGTGATCCTCGATCATGACGGCGCCGTTGCGCCGGACGACCGTGCAATGCGCACGCGACACGCCGGGCGAAGAGCTCGGCAGCACGAGCGCGCGGCGCTGTGCGTCGACGGACCAGCCGATTACCAGCGGCTGGTCAGAAATTCGCCACGCACGGCCCTGAAAAAGCAGATGCGTCGGCCGCAGCGGCGCAGGCGTCGCTTCCGGCTCTGCAGTGGATTCAGCGCCCGTGGCTCGCGCGATCGGCAGGTGATAGACCAGCGCCAGAGAGTCGGGACGGCTCACAGTGGCTTCGTGCTGAAGCGTGCCGAGCGCAGCGGCGCCGCGCGGGAGCAGCCGCACCTCGCAGTCCCGGAGTGTGCCGAAGCGCTCCACGAGCCCTGGATAGGCTGCAATGCGTGGCGCGAGTCGCAGCTGGATCTGCATGCCAGCGACCCGCGCGCCCTGTACGAGGCGCAGCAGCTCGACATAATGCGGCTCGAGCGCAGCGATCACTTGCGCGCGCTCGATCTCCACTTCGAGCGGCCGATCGCCGAACTGCATGCTGACGACGGTCTGTTCCTGTTCGCGCAATTGAGCGAGCAGCCCCGGCACCTGGCCGACCAGGCGTTGCTCAGTGGTCGCGTCGTGCAGCGGATCGAAGCGCGTCTTGCTGATGAACGTCTCGGCGATGAGTTGCCGCACCGTCTGATTCAGATCGAGCACGCCGTGGCGCAGGGCGATCTCGTAACGGCTGCGCTTGAGACCCGAGCGATCGCCGCCCGAATACTCCAGCACCGTGAGAATCGCCTGATGCAGCTCCAGATCGAGGTGCAGGACACGCGCGGGCGCGGGCTCGAGACTGCACGCAGCGAGCGCTGCATCGACCAGGCCGGAGACGCGAACGCCGGTTTCGTTGATCACGCCGAGCAACAGCGGCAGCTGCTCGCGGCTGTAGCCGGCCGGCACCGCGAGCAGCACGCTCTCGCCTTCTGCCTTGTGCGGACCGAGCAGCTGTTCTGCTTGCGCGAACGCGATATCGGCAGTCGTGCGTGCAAGCCGCGAAGGCCGCGTGAGCTCTTCGGTGCTCAGGCCGCGCCAGAAATTCGTATGCGCGAGCAGCGGATTGAGACGAATGCGCTCGACCGCCGCTTCCCCCGTGCGCGTGGTGTCGTCGCCGAGGAACGCGATGCCCGGTACTTCGGTCAGCACCTCGCTGTTCTCGCCGCGCTGGCGGGCGAGCAGCAGGCCGGAATCTATGAGCTCCAGTGCGAGCAAGCTATCTCACCTGCATGTGGCGGATCAGATGCTGATCGATCCAGTGATCGGTGTTGTGCACGAAACTTTCCTGCAACTGCTGCAGCTGATGCAGGAAGAACATCAGCACGATCGTCAGCGACAGCGCGACGAACGTCGAGTTGAACGCGATGCCGAGGCTCGAGGTCACGCTGATGATGTCGCCGGTCACAGCTTTGTGGGCTTGCAGCAGCGCTACGCTGATGTGTTGCACGGTGCCGATGAAGCCGATCGCCGGGATGGCCCACGCGACGTAGCGGATCATCGCGAACCCCGAGTCGAGCCGGTCGGCCTCGGTATCGCAGACGGCGCGGGACGTCTCGGCCGAATCGCGAATGCTGCGCGTCGCGGCGAAGCGATCGAGCGTGCGCTGCAGAGCGCGCACGACCAGCATTCCCTTCTCTTCCTGCGGCAGCTGCTCCAGTTGCCGCGCGTAATCCTTCGCGTCCTCCGGCAACACCTTGATGCCTTCGGGTACGTGGATCAGGTCACGGTCGAGGAGCTTGCGCTCGCGCCGCAACAGCAGCCACTTGTAGAGGATGATCAGCATCGCCCACACGAAGTGAATGATCTCCGCCTCCTGCGCGCCGCCGTTCACCACCAGCAGGAAGGTGCGGGCCGGCACGAAGTTCGGATCGGAGTGCATGCGCGCCTGCTCCGCTGCGACGATCGCGTCGCCGTTCGGCTGGATCCAGGCGACATAGGTCGCGTGCACGAGGAGGATGGTGAAGATGAGCGAGCCGAGCGTGACGACGAACTCGCTCGGGTAGGAGATGCGACGCGGAACCGGAACGGCTGCAGTAACCATGGGATGCTCGTTGCGTCAGATGTCGATCGGAAATGAGACGTCGAAGTCGGCGCGAACCTGTTCGGTCGGCGTGAAGCGCTGCGGCGACGGACCTTTGGCGACCGGCGCCGTCTGCGTGTCGTCCTTCGCATCCGGATCGCCCTTCGCCGGTGCCTTGGGGTCGGCCTCGTACGCGGCTTTGAGCGCCGCCTCGGCCTGCTCGGCGATGGTCTTCTTGTCGCCGTCCTTGCTCGCGTCCTTGGCGTCGGCCTTGGCAGCGTCAGTCTTGGCTGCCGCGCCGGTCTTTGCGGCGTCAGTCTTTGCGGCGTCGGCCTTCGCAGCATCTGTCCTGGTCGCGTCAGTCTTCGCCGCGTCAGTCTTCGTCGCGTCAGTGTTGGTGCCGCTCTGAGTCGTGTCCGCCGCAGTCGCGGGCTTCGGGGTCGACGGTGACTCGGCAGCGAGCAACCAGGAGCCTGCCACCGAGAAGACGGCGAGCAGAACCAGCATGCGCATCGGGGGATTGTGCTTCATGAGTACCTCCGCTCAGTCGGCGTACCGCGCAATGCGGAAGCCAACGTCGTTGCGTGCGCCTTCGCCGAAGTCGCGCGCGGAGAGCCGCAGATCGGTCACGCCGGAATGTTTCCAGCTCGCGCCGCGGATGACGTGCTGTTTGCCGTCCGTCGGGCCAAGCGGATCGACCAGCGTCTGGCCGATGTCCGCAGTCACAATATAGTAGTCGGTCACCCACTCGGCGACATTGCCGCCGAGATCCTGCAGGCCCAGGTTGTTCGCCGGAAACTTGCCGACGGGCGCGGTCGCGGCGAAGCCGTCGTCGTAGTCCGGAATGACATCCTGGACGATCAATCGTGCGGTTTCGTCCGCATAATTTCCGGAGCGCGGCGTCACCGGCAGCGAGTCGCCCCACGGATAGCGCCGCAGCTTGCCGCCGCCTTCGTAGCGCGCCACCCATTCCCATTCGGCGTCCGTCGGCAGCCGGTAGCCCTTTGTCATGGGATTCACCGCAACCAGCGTCTCGCCCTTCTTTTCGTAAGCGGGCGGCAGGCCCTCCTGCTCCGACAGCCAGTTGCAGTACAGCGCCGCCTCCATCCAGGTGATGGCGACGACCGGCTGGTTGTCGAGATCGAGCGTGTGATTGCCGACGATTCCGGAGCGATGCTCGGGCTTGAATTTCCGGAACTGCGCGTTGCTGACTTCCGTCACGCCCATGTAGAAGCCGCGCTTGAACTCCACGTCGCGCTGCTGCTCGTTGGCGCGACGGCCCGGCTCGCGACGCGGGCTACCCATCGTGAACTTGCCGATGGGCATCAGGCGCAGCTGCTGATCGAACTTCGTCTTGATGACTGCAGGCGTGGCCGCGATGCGCGCCGCCTCGGGCGTGAGCAATGTTGCATCGACGCGCTGCTGCACGCCCGGACGCGGCGTGACGCTGGCCTTGAAGTCGACGAAGCCGGTCTTCTTGATCTCGATGTCGTGCGTAGTCGCGACGAGCTTCAGGGTCTGATTCGCAGCGCCGCTGAGTTTGCCGTCGACGAACAACTGCGCGTCGGCTGGCTGCGCGCGGACGACGACTTCGCCGAACACGCCGCTGAGCGGGACCGACAGCGTGCGCTGCTCGGCCGCATTCAACTTCACCACCCGCGTGATTGCTTCGTAACCCGGCCGCGTCAGCACGACGGTGTTGTCGATGTCCGGCCGCAGCTCGAGATCGATCGGCGTCTGACCGCGGTACACGCCACCGATCGAGACGCTCGCGCCCGGGGGATCCGAACGCACGGCCAGCCGTGCATCCGGCAAGCCGAGCTTCACCGGACCGAGCGACATTGGCTCGTTCGCTTTGACCTGGATGTCGGTCGTCCAGGGCTTGAAGCCTTCGAGGCGCAATTCGACTGGATGCGCGCCTGCCATGATCTCCGCCTTCAGCGGCGTGACGCCACGCGGCTCGCCGTTTACGAGCAGCTGCGCGCCGGCCGGGTCCGATGTCACGGTCACAACGCCCCAGCCCGGCACGAGTTGCGGCTTGAACGTCTGCGTCTTACCGAGACCTTCGATGGTCACGTCGGCGCTGAAGGGCTGATAACGCTCTGAGGCGATCGCAACACTGTGACGGCCAGGCTCGAGCTCGAACTCACCGGGTGCCTTGCCACCTTCTTTGCCATCGATCGTCACGCGCGCAGCAGCAGGGACATCGATGCGCAGGATGCCGGGCAGCTTCGCGAGCGTCAGCGTGAACGCCTGGTTCGGCAACTTCGTGACCTTGATCGACTGCTGGGTCGGCTTGTAGCCGGGCAGCTCGGCGCGAACCTGGTAATTGCCGGATTGCAGCAGCACGCGATCTCCGAGGCGCACGGCGGGCAGTCCACCAGTCACGCGCACCGTCGCCTTCGCAGGAACCGTAACCAGGCTGACCGACATGGCCGTGAAGATGAACCACATCACGATCACGACGACTGCGGCGAGCGCAGTCAGCACGACGCGCAGCGGCGTCACCGTGATGCGACGAACCGGCTTGGCGGCTTCGGAAGCGCGAAAGCGAATCGCATCGATTCGCTCGGCGTCGCCATCGCTCAATCCCTGCTGGCGCGCGCTCTCGGGAATGATCGGCGGCGCGGTGATGTTGCCGGTGCTGCCATCGTCGACTTCGACCACGAGCTGGTCGTCGTTGGCAGCGATACGCAGGCGCGCTGCGCCGAGATTCACGACGTCGCCGCTACGCAGCCAGGTCGAGCTCTGCACGCGCACGCCGTTGTGCAGGATCTCGGCGCCGTTGGCCGGCTGCACGAAGAGCTGATCCTCGTGCAAGCCGAGATAGGCCTCCGGACCCGGCGGGCGTCCAGCCATGACGATGGCACTGCCGGCGCCGCCCACTGCGATCGGAAATTCCGTCGCCGCAAACCGGCGCTCGCCCAGAGATTCGCGAACGACCAGCTCGCTCAAATGCGGTCCTCACAGCGAATCACGACCGGCTCGGGCGCTGCGCCCGGGCGGACGTTGATCTCGCGTCGTACGTCGCGATAGCCAGGCCGGGTACCGACCACCGTATAGCTGCCCGGCACGAGGTCGAGCGAGCGCTCGGCAAACGTTCCCAGCTGACCGACGCGATAAATGGTTACTTGTGTGATGTTGTCCGATTGCAGCGCGATCGAGACCGGAACGTCGGCGCGGGCGATCCAGTCTTTCAGCGACGCCGTCTGCTTCTGCAGCAGTGGACCGGGATTGGGAATGCTCGCGGCGCGAGCCAGCGTGTCACGCGCCGCCGCGCGCACCGGCTGGCTGAAGAGCCGTTCGGGTTGCGTCAGGTACAGCTCGAGCTGCTCGTTGAGCGCGGCGCGCGGCGCGGTTCTCGCAATGCCTTCCTGCGCGGCGGCCACGGTCGAGTCGAGCTCTGCCACGGCGCGATATTCCTTGAGCGCGTCGGCCCAACGCTCCTGACCTTCGGCCTCGCGTGCCACGCCGAGCGTCTCGGAGATGGTGCCGGTGCGCTGCTCCTGCTCGATCTGTTTCAACGCAGTCGGAATCTCCGGCGCATTCGGACGCACGCGGCGCGCTGCTTCGAAGGCGGAGCGCGCGCCGGTGTAGTCCGCTTTGGCGAGCGCCGCGTAGCCGCGCGCCATCGTGCTGGCGAAGGCGTCGGATGCGAACTTCGCTTCGATGCGCGCGATGCCGTCGGCGGCGCGCGGCGCTTCGGCATCGAGCGCGAGCGCCTTGCGAAACTGCTCGACGGCGCCGACCGGATTCGATTCCTTTTCCATGCGCTCCGCGCCCGCGACGAGGTTCAGCACTTCGTCGAGCGTGTTGGCGCGCTTCAGTCCGTGCTCCGCTACTTTGTTGCCGGGCTCGATCTTCGTCGCCAGATTGAAGGCGGTCTTCGCATCAGCCGAACGACCTTCCTGCAAGGCGGTGGCGCCAGCTTTGAGTTGCGCAGCGAGCACCTCGCCAGCGCGCTTCTCTAATTTCGAGAGCAGCGGATCGATCGCGTTGAAGTGCTCGAGTGCAGTGACGTACTCGCGCGCTTCGTAATCTTTGTCGCCGGCGGCGAGCTCGTCGTTCGCGCGCTTGAACTCCTCGCCGCCCCACTGCTCGGCAGCGCGGGCCGCGAGCTTCTTCAAACGTTCCTCGAGCGGTCCGCGCCGATCGTCGGCATCCTGCTTGGCGCGCGCGAGTGCGGCGAAATCGACTTCTTTCTTTGGTTCTTCCGGCGCGGCTGGCTTCGCGGGAACCGACGACGCGGCCTGCTTGTACTGCGCCGGCTGCTCCGCCTGGAAAAAGCGCGGCAGTGCGAAGAATACGAAGGCAATGGCGGCGATGCCGGCGACGACCGCTGCCGCGCCGAGTCCGCGACGAAAACCCTGCCGGCGCAGTTCGTCCGCGCTCGCGCTTTGCGTTGTCGAGCGCTGCCATGCGCCGCGCAGCGGCTCGCTCTGCCCAGGCACGCGCGTGCTCGGCGGCTCGACGCGGATCGGAGCGGGGCTCGGGTTTGGCTGATTGACCGGTTCGGACGATGTCATGGGCGGAGCAGTCAGTATGGTAGCCAGCTCACGCTCGACGCTCTGCATGTCGGCGGGTCTGTCTGCCGGAGATTCGGCGAGCATCCGCAGGACGAGTTGCGCGAGCGGCGCAGGCACCGCTGCTGGCAATGCCGCGGGTGTTTGACTGAGCTTGCCATCGCCATAAAAAGGCGGGTAGCCCGAAAGTAGTTCGTAAAGCATTGCCCCGAAGCCGTAGGTGTCGTCGGCAGGGCTCGCAGCCGCTCCGGCCGCCTGCTGCGGGCTCATGCTGTACGGCGAGCCGCGCCCGGCGTTCGCAGCGGGCGTCGCTGCCGTGACCAGCGCCATGCCGAAGTCCGCGAGCCGCGGCGTGCCATCGGACGCGAGCAGCACGTTGGACGGCTTCACGTCCCGATGGACGATGCCGGCACGATGGGAATGCGCTAGTGCCGCTGCGATCGGCATCGCCGCGTGCAGCAGGATCTCGCGATAGCCTCGGCCGCGAAGTTGGGAAAGGTCGCCGCCCGACGCGTAATCCATCGCGATCCAGGTGTGCCGGCCGGAGCGATGCACACCGTCGACGCGCAGTATGTTCGGATGGTCGAGCGTCCGGACATGCTCGAACTCGCGCTGCAGGGCTGCGACTGCGGCCACGTCCTGCATCAGATCGTCGCGCAGGATCTTCAGCGCGACGAAGCAGCCGCGCTCGCGATCCTGTGCGAGCCAGACTTCGCCGCTGCCGCCTGTACCCAGACGTCGGACGAGTACGAATCTCGCAGACAGTTCCTGCCCGCTCTCCAGCATGATGCGATGTGTCGTGTCGAAAGAAATCGGTGGCGCTTTACCCGCCGCTGTTCGGTGCGGCGGGGGCAGCCGGCTGCGGAGCCGCTGCAGGCGTCTGAACCGGCAGACCGGTCTCGTTCTCGTAGAGTTCCTTCAACAGTCGCCGCCACTCGTGGTACTGCTCTTCGGCCGTGCCTTTGAGCTGCAGAGTGCGCCCTTCGACTTCGACGACCATCGGCTGGACTTCGGCCTGGAAGGATTCCCCGAGCTGCTTCAGGGATTCGGAGTGCATCTTCACTTCCGCGCCCTTGTCGAAGCCGCTCTTGATTGCATACGCGCCGCCAAAAATCGCGCCGGTGGCCGCAGCCTGCCCGGCATAAGTGTTCGCTTCGGAGCCGACCACCAGGCCGCCGACGATCGCCGCGGCGCCGAGGAGCTTGCGCGTCAGCGCCGAGCGCTTCGCTTCGTCCTCTGCTTCCAGCTCCGCGTAGCTGTAGCGGCGCCAGTTGGTGTAGGGCTCCGACATGTTCTCGGCGAACAGCGAGTAGTGCTCGTTGACCGTGTCGATCAACGCGTAGTCGCGCTCGCGGATGCGGTCCATGCGCACCAGCAGCGGATCGTCATCCGCCGGCAGGCGCACGACCTGATACGTGGCTTTCTTCTTGTCCTGCGTCAGGTAAGAGTCGAACGCGTACGGAGCGAGATCCTTCGCGAAGCGCAGCTCGGAAACGCGGCGGACGTTTTCGAGATCCGCCGCCTGCAATTGCTGCCGGTAGGCGAGCAGATCGTTGGCGAAGGTGCTGTAGAGATTCTGGAACGGATCGCGCGGCTGGCCGCTCTGATCCTTGTACGAGCGCGTATCGGCGTTCTGCTGGTATTCGCGCTTGAACCAGAGCCGGCCGGTGGCGTCGACGACGGTGACGTCGATGCGCAGCATCTGACCGGTCGACTCGATGATCTTGCCGGAGACCTGCACGTCGAGTGCGGCAGCGTCGGCCGGCACAACGCGCACCTGGCCCCACTGACCGCTGCCTTCCAGCGTATTGCGGATCTGCATCGGGAAGTAGCGCGCCTCGGCTTTGCGCACTTCCGGGAAGATGCGCTCGTGCTCCATCTTCTTCTCGTCCGTCGGCACGTTCTCGTCGAACAGCTTCACCGCGACGTCGAGCAACTGGTCCTGCGGAATTTCCTGTGAGGCCTGAATCGCATTGATGCGCGCCTGCGGCCGGGTTTCGTGAGTGACGCAGCCGGCAGTGCCCAGTGCTGTTGAAACAAGCGTCGCGGCAGCGAGAACGAGTGCGATTGAGCGATTCATTTGCTTAGACCTGAAAAACTGGTTCCCCGATATCAACCCGTGTTCTTCTTGTAGTCGCGATATTCCTGCCACAGCTTGTCGCGCAGCTCCGGATCCGTTTCCTTCTGCGCCGCTTCGCGCAGCTGGCGCGCGACGATGTCGTCGTCGCTGCCGTCCGGAATGTCGGCCGGCACGGTATTCGGACCCGAGCCGCCGCCTGCGCCACCACCGACTCCACCGCCCCCGCCCTGCTGGCCGCCGGTACCGCGACCGTTGCCTTGACCTTCACCCTGGCCCTGACCTTGTCCGCTCTGGCCACCGCGACCGCCGTTGGCGCCGCCTTGGCCGCTTGCGCCGCCTTCGCCGTTCTTGCCGTTGGCACCGCCGGCGCCACCCGCCGCGCCGCCGGCTGCTTGTTCTTCAGCGCCCGCGCCGTTGCCACCGCCGCCACCGCCGCCATTCCGGTCGCCACGCTGGCCGGCGATCGTCGCCTGCTCGTCGCGCATCCGACCGTCGAAGACACCGAGGGACGCATCGAGCTCGCGATCGATCTGGGCACTGCGCTCGCGCGTGGTCATTCCACCGCCGCCGCCACCGCCCGCGCTACCACCCGAAGAGGGATATCCGCCAGCACCACCGGCAGAGCCACCGCCACCAGCATTAGGCATACCGCCCGCGGCGCCACCACCGGCCGCGCCGCCGCCACCCGCAGATCCGCCGCCGGCCTGGCCACCGCCGCCTTGCGATCCGCCGCCGCCTTGGGATCCGCCACCACCTTGCGATCCGCCACCACCTTGGGATCCGCCACCACCTTGGGATCCACCGCCGCCCTGCGACCCACCTTGGGCCCCGCCACCCGCACTCTGCGTTTGCGCGCCGGAGGCGCCGCCGCTCGAGCCACGGAAAATGCTTTCGTTCTGCGCGCCGCCGGCCGCACCGCCGCCGTTAGCATCAGGGGAGTTGCTCTGGTTCTGCGGGCTGCCCTCGGCACCACCGCCGCCGCTCTGGCCGCCAGTGCTCGGCATGGGAATGCCTACTGACGGCATTCCGGCGCCCGGGAGCTGCGCGCCCACGGTCACATTCGGGCCAGTCTGACCGCCGCTCTGGCCGCTCGGACCGCTCTGACCGCCCTGCGAACCGGCGCTACCGCCCTGGCTGCCACTCTGGCTACCGCTCTGACTTCCCCCGCCCGCGCTCTGCGCGCCACCGGAGCTGCTGCCGCCGCTGGACTGCGGCATGTTCGAGCCGCTCTGACCACCGGAGGATCCGCTGCGACTCTGCGAAGACGATTGCGAGCCACCGGGGCTCGGCATGGAAGAACCGGAGCGTCCGCCGCC
>Ga0207659_10001557_pt1 | contig 13616 bp, 12 predicted proteins | sample KBSM43metaG_FD_184330 | JGI IMG/M metagenome (GOLD analysis project Ga0207659, IMG submission 184330) | Miscanthus rhizosphere microbial communities from Kellogg Biological Station, Michigan, USA - KBS M4-3 metaG (SPAdes) (version 2) | ecosystem: Host-associated > Plants > Roots > Rhizosphere >...
GGGCAGGCACTCGACCTGAATCTCGCGGGTGACGAAGTCGAGCAGGCCGCCCTGCAGCTTCACGCCCTTGGGCTCGCCCTTGAGCGACACCGGCACCGTCACCACGATCGCCTTGTCCATCGCGAGCTGGTAGAAGTCCGCGTGGAGGAGCGCCTGCGTGATCGGATCGCGCTGATACTCCTTCACCAGCACCTGCGTCGTGCCGCCATCGAACTGGAGCGTGATGAGGGTGTTGACGCCGGAGTCGGAGTGAAGGATCCGCATGAGCCCCTTCGGGTCCACGGTCACCGGGACACCAACGGGCGCCTTGCCGTCCTTGGCCGTGCCATAGACGACCGCCGGCAGCCGGCCCGCCGCCCGGTGGCGCCGCGCCTCGTTCTTGCCCTTGTCCGTCCGCTTGACCGCTTCGAGTGTCGCTTCCATCTTTCTGTCCTCTGGGCAGGTCTGAAGGCCTGCCTCGACGAAATTGCCGGCGCGGCCGAAGCCACGCCCTACATTCCACCTAAACGAACAACGACGAGACCGAAGTCTCCTCGTGGATGTTGCGGATGGCCTGGCCGAGGAGCCGCGCCACCGACAGCACCACGATCTTCTTGCAGCGCCGGCCGGCTTCGCCGAGCGGCACCGAGTTGGTGACGATCAGCTGATCGAGCGGCGACTTCTCGATGCGGTCGATCGCCGGGCCCGACAGGACGCCATGCACCGCGCAGGCAAGCACCCGCTCGGCGCCCGCGTCCTTGAGTGCCTGGGCCGCCTTCTGGATGGTGCCGGCGGTGTCGATGATGTCGTCCTGAAGAATGCAGGTGCGCCCCTCGACGTCGCCGATGACGTTCATCACCTCGGCGGTGCCGTCCTCGGTGCGCCGCTTGTCGACGATGGCCAGCTCGCCACCGAGCCGCTTGGCGTAGGCGCGGGCCCGCTCCGCGCCGCCGGCATCGGGCGACACGATGGTGAGGTTCGGGTAGTTGAGCCGCGCGCAGAAGTCGATGATCACCGGGGCCGCGAACAGGTGGTCCACCGGGATGTCGAAGAAGCCCTGGATCTGCGCCTTGTGCAGGTCCATCGTCAGCACGCGGTTGGTACCGGCGGCGCTGAGCAGGTTGGCCACGAGTTTGGCCGAGATCGGCACGCGCGGCTTGTCCTTGCGGTCCTGCCGGGCGTAGCCGTAATACGGCACGACCGCGGTGATCCGCGACGCGGACGACCGGCGGAACGCGTCGATCATCACCAGCAGCTCCATGAGGTGCTGGTCGACGGGGGTCGACGTCGGCTGGACGATGAAGACGTCGGCGCCGCGGATGTTCTCATCGATCTGGAACGACACCTCGCTGTCGGGAAACCGCCGCAGCCGCGCCTGCCCCAGGGGCAGGCCGAGCATCTCGGCAATCTCCTTCGACAGCTGCGGGTGGGCACTGCCGGAGAAAATCTTCAGCTCACCGTACCCGCTGGCCACGAGGCCTTCACCGCTGAGTGGTCGTCTCATCACCGGACCGAGGCTCGAAATCGAATGGCATTCTCACCGTTCACGCGGGCGTCGACTGGTTGGGGCGGGAGGATTCGAACCTCCGAATACGGGATCCAAAGTCCCGCGCCTTACCGCTTGGCCACGCCCCAGCTCGAGAAATTGTTCCGATTGCCTCGGGCACACTATCTGGCAAACCGGCTGAACGCCGGCTCACTTCCCTAGGCTCCGTCTGGCAAGGCCAACGCAAACTCATAGTGTAGTCGAGACTTCCGGCGCCCGGCAAGGGTGCTCCCCCCGACCAGCGCTTCCCGGCGGGGGCGTGAGGGCGCTCTCTACCGGGCCGGCGATGTCGTCACGCCCGGATCAGGCGGGGCTGACGGCTGCGCGAATACGCACCGCTATCCAGCGATTCGGTGAGCATCACCCGCCAGCCGGCGCCCGACAGTCGGCTCACGGCGGTCACGGCGTCCTTCCGGCGCTGGAACAGGCCGAAGACCGTCGATCCGCTCCCCGACATGGCGGCGGCGAGCGCCCCGGCCCGGCGCAGGGCCGTCTTCATCTGGTCGATCTCGGGGTGGTGGCGGGCAATCGGCGCCTCGAGATCGTTGATCATCTGGGCCGCGCGCGATGGCCACGGGCCCGGCACGTGCTGCGGTTCGCGCGCCGACGGCCCCCGGCCCAGGTCGCGCTCCTCGTCGTACCACTTGTAGGCGTCGGCCGACGAGACGCCGAACCCGGGAATCACCAGCACGATCCAGTGGCGGGGCAGGTCGGCGAGCGGGTAGACCTCGTCGCCGCGGCCGAGGCCGAGGGCAGTGCCGCCCGAGAGGAAGAACGGCACGTCGGCGCCGAGCGTGGCGGCGATCTCGGTGAGTTGCGACGGCCGCACCGGGATTCGCCAGAGGCGGACCAGCGCCAGAAGCGTGGCGGCGGCATCGGCGCTGCCGCCGCCGAGGCCCGCCTGCAGCGGAATGCGTTTGTCGAGCCGGATCAACACGTCGCGCGGCGGGCCCATCCGGCGGATCGATCTCCACAGCACGTCGGCGGCCTTCCACACCAGATTGCCGCCATCGAGCGGGACGCCCGCCACCTCGCACTCGATCGCCATCGGCCCCGGGCGCGGCACACACGTCACCGTGTCGTGGAGCGCGACCGCCTGGAACACCGTGCGCAGCTCGTGAAAGCCGTCGCGGCGGGTACCGAGCACCCGCAGGTCGAGATTGATTTTGGCGTGGGCTCTGGCGGCGACGGGCATTATTGCGGACGGATGATACGAATCTCGAACATGCGCGGCCACAGTTTGCCCGTGACGAACAGCCGATCGCGCGCTGCGTCGTAGGCAATGCCGTTCAGCACCGCGTTGCCGTCGGCCAGACCCGGCATGAGACCCCGCAGGTCGAGCCACGCGACCACCTTGCCCGTGGACGGCGCGATCACGGCGATCCGGTCGGTGAGCCAGACGTTGGCGAAGATCTCGCCCTTGACGACTTCGAGCTCGTTCAGGTCGTCCACCGCCGTCGCGCCGTCGAGGACGCGCACGCGGCCGGTTTCGGCCAGCGTCTGTGGATCGATGAAGCGCAGCGTGGGCGTGCCGTCGCTCATCACGAGCCGCGACCCGTCGGCCGCGAGGCCCCAGCCCTCGCCGCGATAGGTGAACGTGCGCAGCTGCTTGAAGGTGGCCCGGTCGTAGACGAACCCGATGTTCGTGTCCCACGTGAGCTGCAGCAGCTGCGTCCCCCACGCAGCCAGCCCCTCGGCGAAGTACTGGCGCCCGATCCCCAGCCGCTGCACCACCTTGCCGGTCTCGAGCTCCACCTTCCGCAGCGACGACTCGCCGTTGCGGCCGGTGCTCTCGTACAGGAAACCGTCCAGGAACACCAGGCCCTGCGTGAACGCGTTGGGGTCGTGCGGAAATGCCCGCACCACCTGATGGCGCCAGGTCGGTGCGGCGTCGGCGGCTGCCGCTCCGGGACGGCCGGTGCCACTCAGGAGAAGGATCGCGAGCACGACGGCCACGCCGATCCTCACGGCCGTTCTCCAGCGGCCACGTCGCGGAGCGGCCCGGCCTCGCGCAGTTCCGCCAGGGTGAGCCGGCCGGCCGAGGGTGGCACCTGCACGGCGAACGCGGCCGCATCGAGCGGCACGTTGGATTCGAGCTGGCTCACGTCCGCCGACAGCTCCACGTCGAGACCGTTGGCCATCGACCGCAGCGCCACCGTGCGGGGAAAATCGCCCTGCCAGTTGGAGTACTGCACGTCCCAGCCCTGGCGCGACGCGGCGCGAGGCTGCCACGCGCCGTTGACGCGCGCGAGATACAGCACGGCGTCACCGTCCAGATCGATCGACGCCATGCCGTTGGCGTGCACGCGGCCGCCGCGCGGTGTGGGGTCGGGCACGACGCACCCGGTGAGGATGGCGTGCAGGTCGGCGGGCGCGAGCGACACGCCGGTGAGCGCGCCCAGCACGTCTTCCGGCCGTTCCGCGTTCAGAACCCGGTCATCGCGCGGAAGCAGCAGCGTCGCCTCGCCGCCGCGCGCAACCAGAATGAAAGCGGGCGGGCCGAAGGGCGCCACGCCCTCGAGGCGCATCGACGCCGGCCGCTCGAATCCCGCCACCACGCGGCCACGTAGACGCGTGCGTCCCGCATGCCCGGCCAACGCGAGCTCCGCGGTGAAGGTGCGGACGCCCCGGCACGCGCGGCTGACCTGCGCGTGAACGTCGGCGAGATTGGACAGCGGTGAACCCGCGTCGGTGGGCAGGGTGAGGCGGGCGGGCGCGCAGGCCACAGCGAAGATGCCCGACGCCAGGCACAGCGCGCGCGTCAGATGGCGGAACCCGAGGTCGCCCACCCTTACCGCCGCAGCTTGCTGCGCGCGTCGTCGATCTTTTGCTGAATCTCGCCGCGGTCGATGTCGCTGCCGTCGCCTTCGAGCGCGCGCGTCCAGGCTGCCACCGCGTCCGGCAGGCGCCCGCGCTTGGCCAGCACGTCACCCAGGTGGTCCTGCACCTCGGAGTTGCGTGGCAGACGGCTGGCCGCCTGGCCGAGGTATTTCTCCGCCTCGCCCAGATCGCCCTTGCGGTAGTAGGCCCACCCGAGGCTGTCGAGGAAGGCGCCGTTCTCGGGCTCGGCCACGAGCGCCTTGCGCACCATCTCGATGGCTTCGTCGAGGCGATCTCCGCGCAACGCCAGCAGGTAGCCCAGGTAGTTGAGCGCGTTGGCGTTGGCCGGTTCCACGGACAGGAGTTGGCGCAGCGCCTTCTCCGCGTCGGGATTGCGGCCCGCGTCCTTGTACATGTCCGCCAGCTGGTAGAGCGTGTTCGCGTCCTTGGGGAAGGCGCGCACCGCGGCTTCCATCACCGCGAGGCCGTCGCCCCGGCTGCCGCCGTCGAACAGCGCGCGCGCGCGGAGGCGCGGGAAGCGCGCGTCCTCCGGATGCTGCTTCTGCGCCTCGGCGGCCGCCGCCGCCGCGCCTGCGAGGTCGCCGGCGCTGAAGAGCGCGGCCACCCGCCGCGCCTTGATCTCGCGGCTCATCGGCTGCGCTTCGAGCGCCTTGGTGTATGACACCGCCGCTTCGCGGAACTGGCCCGCCTGCTCCTGATACTGCCCCAACGCGGCCGCTACGCGCGGCTCGTCGTCGACGATGACCTCCAGGGCGTCGATGGCCGCGGCCAGGTTGTCGTTTGACGCGTACGCCTGCGCCAGCGCGAGACGCGCCTGCAGCGAGCCGGGATTGAGCGAGACGACGCGGTTGAGCGACTCGACGGCGCGGGATGGCTGGTTGGTGCGCAGGTAGAGGCGTCCGAGCGTGAAGTGCAGGACCAGATCCCCAGGCGCCGCAGAGCCGGCGGCGCGCTCGAGGTGCGTGATCGCGTCCTGCAGATACGTGGTGATCTGCGGCGAAGTCGATCGCGCGCCCGCGGCATCGGCGTAGCCGGCAAACACCAGACCCAGCGCACGGTGCGCCTCGATGTTCTCCTGGTCGATGGCGAGCGCCGCGCGGGCGGCCTTCTCGGCTTCGTCGGGCTGACTCCGCCTCAGATGGAACGAGGCCACCTGGCCGCGCAGCTCGGCGGACCGCGGCGTGGCCTGCACGGCGCGGTCGAGCGCCGCTTGCGCCCCGGCGAAGTCGCCAGCGCCTTCCAGGCGCCGCGCCATCAGGAATTCGAAGTAGGAGTCGAGTTCGCTTTGCGCGAACGCGGGCGGCGCTGCCGCCGCCAGCGAGCCGGCGACGACGAGCGACGCGACCAGGCGGTGGAACAGCATCAGGTCAATTTTAGCCCAGATGCTATAGTTCCGGTTGCGCGTGGAGTCACCGATGCCGATCGATCCGGAATTGCTCGAAATCCTGGCCTGTCCGAACTGCAAGACGCCCGTCAGCCTCGTCAAGGACGGCACCGCTCTCAAATGCGCGCAGTGTCATCGCGTGTACCCGATCAAGGACGACATTCCGGTCATGCTGATCGACGAGGCGACAATCGAGACCGAGTGAAAATCCTGCTCGTCCGGCTTCGCCTCATCGGCGACGTCGTCTTCACCACCCCGGTCATCCGGGCGCTGCGCCGCCGCTATCCTCAGGCCCACCTCAGCTATCTGGTCGAGCCGGCCGCCGCCGCGGTCGTCATCGGCAATCCACATCTCGACGAGATCATCGTGGCGCCCAAGCCGCGCGGGATGGCCCGGCTGGCCGAAGACATCCGGTTGGCGCGACGGCTCCGCAGTGCGCACTATGACATCGTGATCGACCTGCACGGCGGACCGCGCAGCGGCTGGCTCACCTGGGCCAGCGGGGCCGGCCGGCGCATCGGCTACGACATCAAGGGCCGCGGGTGGATGTACACCAGCCGGGTGGCCCGGGCGCCGGATCTGCGCCCGCGCCACTCGGTACGAAACCAGTGGGATCTCCTGGCGCCTCTCGGCATCCCGGAACCCGACCCCGCCGTGGACGCGGTGGAAATGGGCGACGACCCGGCGGCCGCGCGCCGGGCCGACGCGCGCCTGCGGGCGGCCGGCGTCTCACCCGAGACGCCACTGGTGGTGATCCACGTGAGCGCCGGCAACCCGTTCCGCCGCTGGCCGCCGGCCTCGTTCCAGGCGCTGACCGAGGCGCTCGTGCGGCGCGACCCGGCTCGGCGTATCCTCTTGACGTCGGGCCCGTCCGACGCAGCCGCCGCCAGGGAGATTGCCGACGCCGCGCGGCGGTCGCTGGGCGCGCTCGCCGCGTCGGTGCCCGACTTGGGAGATTTCGATCTGCACGAGCTGAGAGCGATCGTCGCGCGGGCCGCCGCCTATGTGGGCGGCGACAGCGGCCCGCTGCACGTGGCCGCCACGACGACCGTGCCGGTCGTGGCCCTGCTTGGACCCACGCTCCCCGAGCGCTCGAAGCCGTGGCGCGACCCGCGCTGGTTCGTCGAAACCCTCGACCACGCCCTGCCCTGCCGCCCCTGCCACCAGCGGACCTGTGAGCCGGGCGACTTCCGCTGCCTCACGTGGACGACCGCCGAGCAGGTGATCGCCGCCGCCGAGCGTGCGATTGCCGCCGCGCGCACCGGGGGACGGTCGTGACCTCCGCCACCGTCACCATCGCGCAGCCGCACCCCACGCCCACCCTCGACCGGGTCGCGACGTGGCTGCTGCTGCTGTTCGTCGCGTCGCTGCAGATGTCGATCTTCGCGGCGCAGATCCTGCTGACGCTGATGCTCGTCTGCTGGGTGGCGCTGCTCATTCGCACCCGCACCCGGCCGTCGGCACCGCCGTTTCTCACCCCGCTCCTGATCTACGGCGCGCTCACCCTCATCTCGTCGGCGTTCTCGCTGCAGCCGCTGGTGAGCTTCGCCGACGACAAGCAGCTGGTGCTGTTCGCCGTCGTGCCGGCCGTGTACGACCTGGCGCGCGGCAAGCGGGCGTCGACCGTGATCGACGTCATCGTCACGGTCGGCGCCGCGAGCGCCGCGGTGGGCATGATCCAGTACGGCCTGCTCCACTTCGACAGCCTGGGCAAGCGGCCGCAGGGCATCAGCCATCACTACATGACCTATTCCGGGTTCCTGATGCTGGTCGTGTGCGCGGCGCTGTCGCGGCTGGTTTTCGGGTCGCGCGACCGCATCTGGCCGGCGCTGGTCATGCCGGCGATCGTCGTCGCGCTCTTCCTGACCCTGGGGCGCGGCGCCTGGGTGGGCACGTGCGTGGCGGTGGCCGTGCTCCTGAGCCTCAAGGACTTCCGGCTGATTGCCGCCATCCCCATCGTGGTCGCGGTGGTGTTCGCGCTGGCGCCCGACACGGTCACGCGGCGGATGATGTCGGTGTTCGACCTGCAGGATCCGAGCAATCGCGACCGCGTCGCGATGCTCAGCACCGGCGTCGCCATGACCAAGGCGCATCCGCTCACGGGCGTCGGCCCGAACATGGTGCCCGAGGTCTACGTGCAGTATCGCGCGCCCGGCGCCGTGGAACCGGTGAACCCGCACCTCCACAACGTGCCGATGCAGATCGCCGCCGAACGCGGCATTCCGGCGCTGGGCGTGTTCATCTGGTTCGTGGTGAGTCTCGCCCGCGCGTTCATGCGCATGTTCAGGACCGGCCAGAACCGGGTGCTGTCGGCCACCGGCATCGCGTCGCTCGTCGCCATGCTCGCCGCGGGGATGTTCGAGTACAACTTCGGAGACTCGGAATTCCTGATGCTATTCCTCGTGCTCATCACGCTGCCCTTTGCGGCCTTGCGTCCCGAGACATCCTCAGTTCGTACGTAGGGGCCGCCTTTAGGCGGCCCACCCCACCCTGGCGGCCCAGGGGCTGCTAACGCCGGCCCCTCCGTCTTCGCCTCTAGTGTCTGAAGTGCCGCCGGCCGGTGAACACCATCGCCAGGCCGTGCTCGTCGGCCGCGGCGATCACTTCCTGGTCCTTCACCGACCCGCCCGTCTGCACCACGGCGGTCGCGCCGGCGGCGGCAATCGCGTCGAGCCCGTCGCGGAACGGGATGAACGCGTCCGAGGCAGCGACCGAACCGTGCAACGAGTCCACGCCGGTGGCGCTCGCCTTCATACGCGCCACGTTGACCGAGTCCACCCGGCTCATCTGACCTGCGCCAATCGCGAGCGTGCGATCCGCGGCGGTGAAGATGACAGTGTTGGACTTCACGTGCGCGCAGATCCGCCACGCGAACCGCAGCGCCGTCCACTCCTCGGCCGTCGGCTGCCGCTTCGTCACGACCATGAGGCCGTCCCCCGGCCACGGCGACGCCGCCTCGACGACGCGGTCGCGCGCCTGGACCAGCACGGCGCCGAGGATCGACCGCAGTTCCTGGCCGGCGCTGTCCCGCAGCCGCAAGAAGTCGGCGGTGAGGACCCGCATCTGCGCCTTCTGCGCCAGCACCACGCGTGCGTCGTCGTCCACGGCGGGCGCGATCACCGCGTCGAGCTTCGTGCTCACGAGCGCCTGCGCCGTCTCGCGGTCGACCGGGCGGTTGACCGCCACGATGCCGCCGAACGACGACAGCCGGTCGGCCTCGCGCGCCCGCACGTAGGCGTCGGCGGCCGACGTCCCGGTGGCGGCGCCGCACGGGTTGGTGTGCTTGATCACGGCGGCGGCCGGCTCGTCGAACTCGAGCACGATGCGCGCGGCGGCATCGAGGTCCAGCAGGTTCGTGTAGGACAGTTCTTTGCCCTGGAGGAACACGGCCGCGCCCAGCGCTTCGGCCGGCTCTTCCGCGTACCATGCCGCAGGCTGGTGGGGATTCTCGCCGTAGCGGAGGTCCCGGATCTTGCGCAAGCCGACCGTCATCCGCGAGGGCGCACCGACGGCGCCTGCCGGTCGCCGGGCGAAGCGCCCCTCCTCCACCGTCACGTCGGCGAGGGTCGCGGCAATGGCGGTGTCGTAGGCCCCGGTATGGGCAAATGCCTTCCGCGCCAGATCGAACCTGAACAGTGGGCTCGGACCGCCTGGGCGATCCAGCTCGTCCAGCACTGCGGAATAATCCGCAGGCGAGACCACGACCAGGACGTCGGCGAAGTTCTTCGCCGCCCCACGGACCAGGCTGGGCCCCCCGATGTCGATCTCCTCGACGAGCCCGTCGAAGGGCGTGGCCGGGTTGGCGGCCGCCGCGGCAAACGGGTAGAGATTCACGGCCACCACGTCGATGAGGCCGATGCCATGCTCCCGGGCGGCAGTCACGTGCGCGTCAGTGTCACGGCGCGCCAGGATGCCCCCATGGATGGCCGGGTGGAGAGTTTTGACCCGGCCGTCCATCATTTCCGGGAATCCGGTCACGTCGGACACGCTGACGACTGGTAACCCGTTGTCCTGAAGGGCCTTGGCGGTGCCGCCGGTCGAGACCAGCTCGAACCCCCGGGCGGCGAGGCCGGTAGCGAACGCCACCAGGCCGGTCTTGTCGGACACACTGAGGAGGGCTCGCGGCATACGACTGCAAATCAAAGAGTTAGCTTGACATGAAGCAAGCAGGTCCGTAGGATCAAGCCTGCGTTACGGGAGTATTCCTCGAAACGTCGTAGACGAGGCCGCGTTAGTACTCGCGGTCTTTTTTTGTGTCCCGAAGCCTGCGGTTTCGGGTTGCACTCGGTCCAGCGGGACGTCCGGTCGCCGGCGCCACCGCCTAGCAAGTAGGGAAGAACGATGCGTATTACAGGCAAGGTCAAGTGGTTCAACAACGCCAAGGGCTATGGGTTCATCGAGCGTGAAGGTGGAAGCGACGTGTTCGTGCACTACTCCGCCATCACCGGCAACGGCTTCCGCTCCCTCGAAGAGGGCCAGGCGGTTGAATTCGAGATCGTCGACGGCCCCAAGGGCCCGCAAGCGGGAAACGTGACCCGCGCCTAGAACCACGCACGACCTGCCCGGCGCCGTCCACGGCGCCGGGCGCCCTGCCTGAGCTTCCTCCGCCGGCTCCCCTCTTACTCTTCCATAGGACGCCGTTACTCATCCGTAGCCCGCAGGGCGCGCGCCGTGAGCGCCACCTTGCCGTCCTTGATCGCGACGCGGAACGCCACGTCGGTGCCGCCCTTCTCCTTGAGCGCGCGCACCTGCGTCGACACGAGCCTCTCGAACTTGTCGAACGCCACCCGCTCCTGTCCAGCCGCCTGCCGCGCCTTGACGAAGCTGTCGTAGAGGGCCCGCACCTTGTCCGATTCCCGGTTGGGATCGTGGAACGTCTCGACTTTGACGATGCGATCCTGAAGCGGGTCGGGCGGCGGCGGCTCGGTCTGGCGCTGCTGCTGCAGCGGCCCCGGGCGTCCTTCCTCGCGAGCGCGCAGCGCACGATCCCACAGGTCGATGAAGCGGCTGCACCGCGTCTGCAGCGTGGTGAACCGGAAGCGGACGCCGTAGTTGCTGATGGGCGTGCGATCGAGGCGCTTGATCGTGGCCTCCACCCGCGCACGCGTCTCCCATGGCGGACGCTTGAGCCGGCCCGCGAAGAACATGTTGTACTCCGCCTCGAGCCGCTTCAGTTCGGCTTCGAGCAGAGTCAACTCCCGATTCATCTCGGCGCTCGAGTCAGCCACCAGTCGAGATTGTGCCACAGCGAATTCGCTGGCAGGTAGGCAGGTGGGCAGAGAGGCAGGTAAATGCACGCCGAGGCGCGGCTGAAGCCGCGCCCCACAGACTTCGGGCGCGCGTTGTACGTAGGGCGCGGCTTCGGCCGCGCCATCTAGAAAATCGTCGAAATCGACGCCGCCGCCACGTTCAGGATCTGCGTCGGCAGCACGCCCAGGTAGACGATCGCGAGGATCGACAGCGCCAGCGCTGCCAGGCCGAGACCGCCGACCCGTGGTGGCGCTTGGCTGGTGCCGCGATCGGCCATGTACATCATCACGACGACGCGGAGATAGAAGAACACCGAGATCACCGACGTCAGCACGCCGATGATCGCCAGCCAGTAATAGCCGGCGCCCACGGCGGCCTGGAAGATGTACCACTTGCCGATGAAGCCGGCCGTGGGCGGCAGCCCGCCGAGCGACAGCAGGCACACGGTGATGAGCGCGGCCAGCGCCGGCTGGCTATGCCACAACCCGGCGTAGTCGTGCAGTTCGTCGTTGCCGCGCTCGCGCGTGCCGAGCAGCGCGATGGCGCCAAACGCCGCCAGGTTGGTCACCGAGTACGCCAGCAGGTAGAAGAGGATCGCCGCCTTGCCCACGTCGTTGGCGGCCACGAGACCCACCAGCAGATAGCCGCCGTGGGCGATGCTCGAATAGGCCAGCATCCGCTTCAGGTTGGTCTGCGCCACGCCGACGACGGTGCCGAGGATCATGGTCAGCACCGCGAGCACGGCAATCACCGGGGCCCACTCGGCCTTGAACGGCTCGAAGGCCGAGAGGAACACCCGCGCGAACGCCGCGAAGGCCGCCGCCTTGACGCCGGTGGACATGAAGCCGGTGACCACCGCCGGCGCGCCCTCGTACGCATCGGGCGTCCACATGTGGAACGGCACCGCCGAGATCTTGAAGGCGAAACCGACCAGCAGAAAGCCCATCGCGATCAGGATCATCGGGTTCGACGACAGCGCCTGGGCCGAGAGATAGGCGCCCACCGCGCTCAGCCGGGTGGAGCCGGTCACGCCGTAAGTGAAGGCGATGCCGTAGAGGAAGAACGCGCTCGAGAAGGCGCCGAGCAGGAAATACTTGAACGCGGCTTCAGTGCCGGCCGGGTTGTCGCGGCGGATCGCGGTGAGCACGTAGACGGCCAGCGACAGGATTTCGAGCGCCACGAACACCACGAGCAGGTCGCTCGCCGTCGCCATCATCATCATCCCGACGATCGCGAACAGCACCAGCGCGTAGTACTCGCCGGCCGGGATGCGGTTGCGCTCGAGCACCGGCGAGGAGAACAGGATGGTGAGGATGCCCACGACCACCAGCGTGAGCGTGACGAACAGGCCGAAGTTGTCGGCCAGGATCACGCCGAAGCCGCTGGTCGAGCGGTCCCACAGCAGCACCGAGGTCACCGCCGCGCCCACGAGGCCGACGATGCCCAGGCCGCCGATCGGCAGCCGCTCGTCCTTCGAGCGGAACGCCTCGGCGCCCATCGACGCCAGCGCCGCCAGCGTCACGCACAGCATCGGAACGATTGCGTCGAGCTCGGCTCCGAACATCGCTACTGCCCCACTCGCGGCAACGGCGCCGTCACGGTCGCGTCCCGCGCCAGCACCGGCCGCACCGCCTGCACGCGCTCCACCACCTTGCGCACCGAGGGCTCCATCGGCGTCAGGAAGATCGAGGGCAGGACGCCCATCAGAATCGCCATGGCGCAGAGCGGTGCCACGCTCGCCCACTCACGCGGCTGCAGGTCCGGCAGCGACGCGTTCTTCGGGTTGGTGACTTCGCCCAGATACACCTTCTGGAACATCGACAGCATGTAGACCGCCGACAGGATCACGCCGAGGCCCGCCACCACCACGAAGCGCGGATCCCACAGGTAGGCGCCGAGCATCGTCAGGAATTCGCCGATGAAGCCGTTCAGGGCCGGCATGCCCACCGAGGCCAGCGTGATGATCAGGAAGGCCGCGGTGAGGCGCGGCATCGGGGTGCGCAGGCCGCCGAACTCGCTGATCAGGCGGGTATGGCGGCGGTCCGAGAGCATGCCGACGAGGAGGAAGAGCCCGCCGGTGCTGATGCCGTGCGCCAGCATCTGGTACACCGCGCCCTGCATGCCCTGGACGTTCATGGCGCAGATGCCGAGGACGACGAACCCGAGGTGGCTCACCGACGAGTAGGCCACCAGCTTCTTCATGTCCGGCTGCACCATCGCCACGAGGGCGCCGTAGACGATGCCGATGACGGCGAGCAGCGCAATCCACGGCGCGAACTCGTGGGCGGCCAGCGGGAAGAGCGGAAAGGCGAAACGTATCAGGCCGTAGGTGCCCATCTTCAGCAGCACGCCGGCCAGGATGATCGAGCCGGCGGTGGGCGCCTGCACGTGCGCGTCGGGCAGCCAGGTGTGGAACGGGAACAGCGGCACCTTGATCGCGAAGGCGACGGCGAACGCCAGGAAGAACCAGCGTTGCGTTTCCGGAGCGATCTGCAGCGTGTAGAGCCGCAGCAGGTCGAAGCTGTAGCTGCCGGTCGCCTCCTGGTGCATGAAGGCGAGGCCGAGGATGGCGACGAGCATCAGCACGCTCCCCGCCATCGTGTAGAGCATGAACTT
>Ga0207659_10001560_pt1 | contig 13610 bp, 10 predicted proteins | sample KBSM43metaG_FD_184330 | JGI IMG/M metagenome (GOLD analysis project Ga0207659, IMG submission 184330) | Miscanthus rhizosphere microbial communities from Kellogg Biological Station, Michigan, USA - KBS M4-3 metaG (SPAdes) (version 2) | ecosystem: Host-associated > Plants > Roots > Rhizosphere >...
CACGGGCCTGCTCTCGTTCGGCAGCCGCGCTTCACGTCAACTGCTGCTCAAGGTGCCTCGGCCCGAGGTCGAACCGCTCACCACGGTATTGCGCTCGACGTTTGCGAATGAGTTTGTCGGCGTTCGATCGTTTCGCCGCAGCGAAGACCAGATGGGCGAGAACCTGACGCGGGCTGAAAACTACCTGAGCCTCGTCGGTCTCGTCGTCTTGATTCTCGGCGGCATCGGCGTCTCGAGCGTCACGCGGGTGTTCGTCCAGCAGAAGCTGCGGAGCATCGCGATTCTGAAGTGCGTCGGCGCGACGTCACGCGAGATTCTCGCGGTCTACATGACGCAGGTGCTGCTGCTTGGTATCGCCGGGAGCCTGCTCGGCGTCGCAATTGCGGCGGCTGTGATCGCGGCAGTACCCGCGTTGATCGGTAATCTTCCAGCCGTATTCCAGGTGGAGTACGGGCTGACTCCCGCTGCGGTCGCACAGGGCCTTGCGGTCGGTCTGCTCGTATCGGTGCTGTTTTCGCTCGTGCCGCTGCTCGACGTGCGTCATGTGAAGCCGTCCCTTCTACTCCGTCACGACATCCCGCCATTGGCGCGCATCGACTGGGTTAAATGGGGTGTCACGGCTGTTGTTGCTGCCGCGCTCGTCGCCGTCGCCGCATGGCAGGCCGGCTCGCTGCGCGTCGGGCTGATGCTGTCCGGTGGTTTCGTGGCAACGGCCGTCGTGCTGCATCTCGCCGGGCTGGCGCTCGTACGAGCGGTACAGCCGCTCCGCTACTCGCCGTCGTTTGCGCTGCGTCAGGCGGTGTTGCATATCGCGCGGCCGGGGAATCAGACGCGCGTCATTCTTCTGGCCGTCGGCCTCGGCACGTTTTTCATCCTCGGTGTCCGGACGCTTCAGGCCAATCTGCTGCAGGATTTCTCGGTGCAGGTGGGCGACGATGCGCCTGACATGTTCCTGATCGACATTCAACCCGACCAGAAGGACAGTCTCGCCGCATTTCTCGACGAGCAGAACGGCAGCCAGCCGCCGCCGAACATCATTCCCGTGCTTCGCGCCCGGATCACCGCGGTTCGGGGCCGCGAAGTGAACCTCGAGACCTACGAGCAGGTGCGCGGCCGCGGATCGCTCTCACGCGAGTACACGATCACCTATCGACCGCAGCTCAACGCCAACGAGGAGCTGCTCCAGGGGACGTGGTGGGCTTCGTCGCCGTCGACGGGTGAGGCGGAGGTATCAATCGAAGAAAACCTCCAGCAACGTTTCCGCATCCAGATCGGAGACCAGATGCAGTTCGACGTGCTGGGACGAACTATTCCCGCGCGCGTCACGAGCATCCGCAAGGTGAATTGGCGCGATTACCGCTCCGGCGGCTTCATGATCGTCTTTCGCCCCGGACCGTTTGAAAACGCACCGCATGCGTACATTTCTTCGGTGAACGGCCCACGTGATCCCGCTGCGCGCGCCAGGATGCAGGCTGCGCTCGTGGCCCGATATCCCAACGTGTCGGTGATCGATCTCAGGGAAGTGCTCGACACGATCCAGGGCATCGTTGACGGCGTCACGTTGGGCGTGACCGTCGTCGGCGGGCTCGTGCTGTTCTCGGGATTGCTGATCCTGATCGGCGCGGTGTCGATGACGAAATTCCAACGCGTCTACGAGGCCGCCATCCTGAAGACGCTCGGCGCCAGCAGCCGGCTGGTTGCGACCATGTTGCTCCTCGAGTACGGCGTGCTGGGCGCGATCGCAGGCACCGTCGGCGCGCTCGGCGCGATTGTCCTGAGCTGGGCCGTCGCCCGCTACGCGCTGGATCTGACGTGGCACGCCACACCGGCGATTACGCTCATTGGGATTATGGCGACGGCCGCGTGTGTCGCGGCCATTGGTGTCCTCGCCAGCCTCGACGTCCTCCGCCACAAACCGCTCGCAACCCTGCGAGCAGAGTAGCCTCTTACGTGCCGCGTTAGGGATGTAGGACGGACCTCAGGTCCGCCCAAGCCCGTCCGGATACGCTAAAATCGTGATTTGTCCGAGCCAGCGTCGGTCCGTTCAGGGAGCAGTACTCATGGAAGTCGAACGATATCGCACGCAGTTACTCCAGAAGCGTGGCGAGCTGCTGGGCGGTCCCGCCGCCAAGCCGCTTCAGTGGACGATGGAGAACAACTCGGGTCGGCAGGGTGACATGGCCGACCAGGCCAGCGGCAACAACGAGGTGCACATCCAGCTCAAACTGAAGCAGACCGACGCAAAGATCCTCCAGGCCATCGAAGAGGCCCTCCGCCGCATCGACGAAGGCACCTTCGGCGTCTGCCGTGATTGTGGCGAGCTCATTGCGGACGCACGGCTCGACGCGATTCCCTGGACGCGCGTCTGCATCTCTTGCAAGGAAAAGCAGAAGGCCTGATGTCCGATCTCCAGAAGCTACTGACCGAATTCGCTGCCGGGCGCGTGGCGCTCATCGAGCGTCACGAAGCGAGTGCACGCACAGTCAGCAATTACGACTTCAACAACACGTATCAGTACGTCATCAACCGCGAAGAAACCCATCTGTCGTGGCTGCAGAACGCGCTCGCTGAGTATGGCGTGGTGCTGCCGCCCGCCGGAGCGGACGCGCTGCCGGCGCCGCCGGAGCCGACAAGGGGCCGAAAGGTCGAATCCGGTGCGTTTCGCGGCATTCTCGACGACGACGCGCGATATCTCGGCGCGTTTGTCGAGAAATGGCGGGCTCCGGTCAATGCCATAACGCACGCCCGCCATCGCAACATGCTCAACGTGATTCTTGGTGAGTCGATCGAGCACCAGCGGTTCTTCGAGCAGGCGGCCGCCGGGTTCGAGGACCTGCTCGGCCGTCGCACCGGCGGCGTCCCACGCGTCGGCGCGGTTCTTCCGACACGGTGGCTCGAGTAGCCATCGCACTCGGAAGCAATCTGGGCGATCGCGAAGCGCATCTGCGCATTGCTCTTGAGGCGCTCGTTCCAACCTTTTCGAATCTGCGAGTCTCGTCGTTCTATGAAACAGTTCCGGTCGACGTGCCCGGAGCGCAGCCGATGTTCTTGAACGCGGCAGCAACGGGCGAGTCGGATCTCTCTGCGCGCGGGGTCCTCGATGCCTTACTTTCGGTCGAGCGGCAGTTGGGACGCGAGCGGCCGTACGGTGGCGCGCCGCGAACGATCGATCTGGATCTGATTCTGTACGGAGACAGCGTGATCAACGCGGAGGGTTTGACGGTTCCGCACCCGCGGTTTCGCGAGCGGCGGTTCGTGCTCGCGCCGCTCGCTGAAATCGCGCCGGATTGGATCGACCCGGTGACGGGGAAGACGATTCGCGAACTCTTAGACGTGCTCGACTGACGGCTCGTCGCGATGCTTATGCAGGAGTCCCTTCCAGCCTTCTTCGAACAGTGTGTACACGGCCGGGACGAGCACGAGGGTCACGAGCGTTGATGCCAGCAGCCCGCCAATGACGACGCGCGCGAGCGGCGCCTGCAGCTCGCCACCATCGCCGATGCCGATCGCCATCGGCACCAGACCGAGCATCGTCGCAATCGACGTCATCAGGACGGGCCGGAGACGCGTGCGGCCGCCGACTTCGACGGCTTCGCGGAGCGGCATGCCATCCCGGCGCCGCAGCGTGTTGATGTAATCGACGAGCAGAATCGCATTGCTGACGACGATGCCCGCGAGCATGATGACGCCGATGTAGGCCTGCATGCTAAAGGCGGTTCGCGTCAGCAGCAGCCCTCCGACGATACCGATCGATGCGGTCGGGATCGAGAACATGATGATGAAGGGATCGCGCAGCGATTCGTACTGCGACGCCATCACCGCATAGACGAGCAGCACCGCGAGGATGAGGACGATTTTGAGCTGGTTGAACGATTTCGCCTGCTCCTCGACCTCCGATCCGAAGCCGACTGAGAAGTCCTGCGGCACGCGAATCTGTCCAAGCCGCTCCTGCACGTTGACGACGGCGTCGCTGAGCGCGACTTCAGGTTCGGCGTTGACACGAACGATGCGCTCCATGTTCTTGCGATCGATCTGGACCGGGCCGGTTTCACGGTCGACGGCAAGCAGGTTGCGGGCGGGTACGACCTGACCGTTCGGCGTGTTCACGAGCACGTCGCCGATGTCCTGAATCAATTCGCGATCCTGCTCACGCAGGCGGACGACGATCGGATATTCGTTGCCGCGCTGGCGGAACTGCGCGGCAGTGGTCCCGGCCACGTTTGTCTGAATCGTCGTGGCGACACCGTTGACCGTCAGTCCAAGCATCGCGGCTTTGGGACGGTCCACCCGAATTGCCAGCTCCGGCCGCGCATCGTCCTGGGCGATGCGCACATCGGCGATGCCGGGCGTGTCTTGCATCACGCCAATCGCCTGCTGCTGGATGCGGCGCGCATCGTCAATCTCGTGGCCGCGGATTTCGAGCGAGAGACGTGCGTCCTGACCGCCGCCAAGAATCTGATTGAGCTGGAAGTTGCCACCGCCGGGATTGGTACGGACGATGGCGCCGGGAATGCCCGCCAGCCGGCGTCGCAGGTCCTGTGCGATCTGATCACTCGTTCGCGTGCGCTGATCACGGGGAACGAGCTTGATCTGCATACCCCCGCGGTTCGTGTTGCCAAAACCTCCAAAGCCGCCGCCGCCACCGCCGCCGTTGGTCACAAGGGCCGTCGCTTCGGGCACGGACGCCTTCACAAGGTCCTCGAGGTGCAACATCACGCTTTCAGTGACTTCCATGCGCGTGCCAATCGGCAGCTGCGCGTTGACGTTGACCTGTCCTTCATCGGTCTGCGGCAACAGCTCGGTGCCGACGCGCGGGTAAAGGACGACCGCGAGCACGACGAGGGCGGCCGCTGCGCCAACAACGGTCGGCCGATGCTGGAGAGCGACATGGATGACGCGCCGATAGCCGTCATCGAGAGCTTCCAGAAACCGTTCGCTTGCCCGGTAGAAGTGCCCGAGGACGCCTGAATGGTGCTGATGTTCGTCATGCGTGCGCAGCCAGCGTGAGCAGAGCACGGGCACGATCGTGACCGCGACGAACAGTGACATCGCCAGCGAGAACATCACGACGAACGACAGCTGCGTGAACAGGATGCTCGAGATCCCCTGCAGGAAGAGCAGTGGGACGAACACCGCTATATGCGTCAGCGTCGAAGCCAGGATCGCCGACCAGACTTCCTCGCTGCCATCGATGGCAGCGGTCATCCGGTCCTTGCCTTTTTCGAGGTGGCGATGGGTGTTTTCGAGGACGACGATCGCCGCGTCGACGATCATGCCTATGCCGAGCGCCAGCCCTCCGAAGGTCATCGTGTTCAGCGTGAAGCCGCCGAAGTAGAGCAGTGCAAAGGTTCCGATGACCGACACGGGAATCGACGTGCAGACGATGAGGGTTGATCGGAAGTCGCGCAGGAACGCGAAGATGATCAGGACGACCAGAATGCCGCCGACCAGCGCGTGCTCTTTCACGTTATTGATGGCGCGCTCGATGAAGATCGCGTTGTCGTCGAGCACAATGAGCCGCACGCCCGGAACTTCGCGATTGATGCGGGCGACCTCGGCGCGAATGCCCTGCGCGACCGCGACCGTATTTTCGCCCGACTGCTTGTTGATCTGCATGCGGACGGCCCCGTGGCCTTCGCCGAGCTTGCCGCTCGCGTCGAGCGACGTAATGCGCTGGAACTGACGCCGATCCTCGGTCGAGTCCGTCACGTCGGCGACGTCCCGCAGATACACAGGGACATTCTCCCGGGTCATGACGACGAGGTTGCGGATATCGTCGATGTTGGCGAACTGTCCTTGGCTGCGAACGAGGTAGGTCGAGTCGCCCTGATCGATCTGGCCGAGCGGGAGATTCTGGTTTTCAGACTTGAGCGCCTGGACCACGCGATCGACCGACAAATTCAGAGCGGTGATCTTTTCCTTTGACAGGTCGACATGAATCTGCCGGCGGAGACCGCCGTTAATCGTTACGGCCGCTACGCCCGGTGCGCGCTCGAGCCGAGGGGACAGATCGTTTTCCGCAAGCTCGCGGAGCGTGACCGGGTCGTAGTCCCCCTCGACGCCAATCTGCATGATCGGCATCGCGTTGGAGTCCGCTTTGAAGATGATGGGCGCGTCCGCCTCTTCGGGCAGACGGCCACGCACGCGATCGAGCCGGCTTCGGACGTCATCCGCGGCGGCGTCCAGGTTCGTGCCCCATCCGAAGAAGAGGCGGACCGTGCTCTGGCCTTCGCGCGACGATGATTCCACGCGCGTGATGCCGGCCACCGCGCTGACCGACTGCTCGATGGGCCGCGAGAGCAGTTCCTCGATTTCGAGCGGGCCGACGTTCGCATAATTCGTGTTGACCGTGATGACCGGCGCCGCGAATTCCGGCATCAGGTCCACGGGCAGCTTCGTGAGCGAGATGGCGCCCAGCATCACGATCACTGCGCTGAGCATGAACATCGTGACCGGACGATGAATGGCTATGCGTGGGATGCTCATAAGTGTTCTCGACGCGGAACAATCTACTGCGATGCGGAGGGCGCTGCGCCGCCCGCCCGTTGCCCACGGCGGCCTCCAAAGCCGCCGCGCCGCCCTTCACCCGCGGCGCCTCCGGGATTCGGGACTCGGGACTCGGAACTCGATGCTGCCGAATCTCGTGAACCCCTTGCACTTCCCGAACCCTCTATCCCTGATGGACCCTCTGAACCCCGTGCACCCACGGCACCCCGGTTCCCTCGCCCTCCGCGTCCGCCACCGGCGCCGCCAGCAAGGATGATCGGATCTCCGTTGCGAAGGCCGGCAGCACCGGTCGTGACGACGCGGTCGCCGACGGCAACACCGTCGAGGATTTCGGTTCGCGCGTTGCCTTCGATGCCGATCTTCACCGGGTGAAACGCGGCGAGATTGTTGACCGAGAGGTACACACCGCGCGTGCCGTTGACGTCAACGACCGCGTTGGTAGGAACGACGAGCGCGTTCGGATGTGACTCGGTGATGATGCCGACACGCGCATACATGCCCGGTTTCAGGCGGTACTGTGGGTTCGAGATTTCAACTTCAAGGGGCGCTGTCCGCGTCGCTGGATCGAGCACCGGTGAGACTCGCGCGATCCGTCCCATGAAGTCCTCGCCCGGAAACGCATCCACTTCCACACGCGCGATATCGCCGACGCCGATCTGCTTCAAATCCTTCTCGATGATGTTCGCGACGAGCCGTACGCGGGTGATGTCGACGACGTCAACGACCGGTGAGTTCGGCGACACGAAGGCGCCAGGGTCTACCGCACGGCGCGCGACGAAGCCGTTGACCGGAGATGTGATGATGGTGTTCTGCTGAGTGATGCGAAGCTCGTCGAGCCGTGACTGCGATTGCGTATTCTGGGCACGCGCGAGATCGAGCGCCGCCTGCGCGGATTGATACTTCGCTTCCGCGTCGTCGAGCGTCTGCTGCGGCAGCAACTGCCGCTGGAACAGGTTCCGGGAACGCTCGACGTTGGTCTTGGCAAGCGCCAGGTCCGCTTCGCGCTGCCGAATGGTGGCTTTCGCAACTTCAAACGCGGCGTCGGCCTGCCTGACCTGCTCGAGGATCTCCTCATCCTCGATCTTGGCGATTCGCTGGCCGCGGTTGACGCGGTCGCCGAGCTTCACGGCGATGTCCATCAGACGTCCCGCGGTTTTCGGTACGACCGACACGGTCTGATCGCCGATCAGGTTGCCGACGACAGACAACTCGCGGTTGACGTCCGCATGGACGACAGGCGCGAGCTCCACAGTCAGCTGACCGCGCCCGCCGCGTCCACCGGGCGCGCCGCCCTGCCGGCCGGCGGCACCGCCGCGCCCCTGCGCGGCCGGATCCTGCGCCGCCGCGGCCTGGGCGGCGTTGTCCCGGCTGAACATGCCGGAGTAGAACGCGAATCCCACGACTGCGGCCGCGAGAATGACCGCGATGATGACAATTCTTCGCATCAATAGTCCGTCAGTGAACGACCCAAATGGTTAGTTAGTTACCCTGTGCCGCGACGGCACCACCGCCGCCCGCCGCGTTGATCGTCGTGATCCCACCGCCGCGCGCTGCCGGGGTCTCCTGCAGCCGCTCGTAATCGACCAGTGCTCTCCGATAATCCAGCAGCGCTCGCAACTCTGTATTCTGGGCGGTTGCGAGATCGCGTTGCGCCTGCACCACCAGGAAGTTCGTCGACAGGCCGACCTCGAACCGGCTCTGCTCCGCATCCAGCCGCTGCTGTGCAAGGTCACGAGCGACCGACGCCGCCTGATACCGGGTCAGACCGCTTTGGACCTGCAGCGCGGCATTGGTGACGTCCGTTGCGACTTGCAGCTCCAGCGCGCGCAACTGTGCCGCCGACTGATTGAGCTGTACCTTTGCGCGCGCCAGCTGAGCTTGCTGCGCACTCGCACCTAGTGGATACGACAGGTTCAGCGCCAGGTTCCACATCGGATAATTGCGCCCGGTCAGTGCCCTCCAGGCATCGCCGTAGCCGCCCGGCGCGACTCCGACAATTTCGGCGGTGACGCCGGAGCCCCGCCGCAGGAACTGCGTGCCTCCGAGGCCGGCGGCGCCATACATTGCGGTCAAGTCGAGCTCTGGTAGCGTCTGGTTGCGCATGAACCGGAGTGTCACGTCGTTGCTGTCGATCGTCTTGCGCGCAATCTGGAGGTCGGTGCGGTTGTCGAGCGCCTTTCGCACGGCGCTCTGGACGTCGAGCGGTTCGGGCAGGAATGTCGGTCGGTCCACAGGATTGATTTCCGCGTTCCACAGCGGATCGTCCGTACCGCTCACGATCAATCGCTTGAGCGCGAGTTCGGCGGTGCGGGCTTGCGCCTCCGCCTGCGCGAGCGCTTGCAGCCGCGTCGCCTCTTCCGCCTGTGCCTGTACGACGTCGAGCGGCGCCAGCGCGCCAACTTCAACCCGCGACCGATTGTCGGCAACGAGCTTCGTCGCCAGATCGAGGGAACCCCGGGCGACATCGAGCGCCTGTATAGAGAAGAGCAGTTCCCAGTACGCGTTCCGCACGTTGGCGAGCGTGGTCGCAATCGTGCCGCGCAGCTGGATTTCCGACGCGTCGCGGTTCAGCGCCGTGACGACAAGCTGCTGCCGGTTGTTGTCGATAAGAAACCCGCGGAGCAGCGGCTGCGTCAACGTGAGCGCAAAGTTGTTGTTGAACGCCGGGTTGTAGTTCACCAAGTTGTTCGAGGTGACCTGCTTGTTGTTATTGAACTGAAAAGCCACTGCGCCGCCGCCCCAGGGCACGAGCTGCTGCAGCCCGGTGTTGTACGTCGTCGTGGTGTTATCGACTACCGTGCCGCCGTTGAGGGTGCTGGTGGGCGGCTGGACGCGCGAAAGCTGACCGATGGTCGAATTGGCAGTCGGGCGATACGCCGCACGAATGCGTGCGATGTTCAGATCGAAGGTCTGCGGGTTGAGCCGCTCGACGGCGATATCAAGATTGCGTTCGAGCGCTCGAGCGGTTGCCTCGTCCAGCGTCAGAGCGACCGGCGTTCCGGTTGCCGGCGGCGGCGCCGTTGGACGCGTTTGATCCAGCGTCGGCGAGTTGGCCCCAGCGAATTCACGCGCCGCTTCACGCGCGATCTCGTCCAGGCGGACGCGATCGGCGTCGTTCTGCGCTCCGGCCGGCGCGCCGTACGCGATCAACGCAAGTACGCATGAAAAAACACGAACGGATGAGGCAAAAATCTTCATGGCTCTTGTATCAAGAAAGGGAGTGACTAGCGCTTGCCACCGGAGCGGCCGTGATTGCGCGTGTCTTGCTGCAGCATCACGAATTTCACGCGCTGGTCCGGCGTCAGCACACGGCGCATGCGCAGCAGCATCATGGTTCTCGACTTGTTCAACTCAGAGCGGGCGACTTCGACGACACCGACCTGCGCCATCACCTGCGCATCGTCGCTTGCCTCGATCATCTGATTGAAGTCCGCCTGCGCCCTGTCGAGCGCGTCCTTCTCCTGGCGCAGGACCGGCACCGTCTTCTGGAAGATGGCTTCGATCTTCGCGCTCTGGTCCGTGGTCAGCCCGAGCTCGCGCTTGAACATTTCCGACTGCCACCACTTGAAGCCCTGGGCGGAGACCGCCGCAGGAGTCAGCAGGGTGACCGCGCCGACGACGGCGGCGATGAGGACGAACCGCCTGGAAAGTGTTGAAAGAGTCATAGTTAGCTTCGCCGGTCAATACGACTGTGGCGGGGCTTCTATTTACCCGGATTCACCGAGGTTGGCGAAGGCATCCAGCCTCCGGATGACGGAATCAACCAGGTTGTCGGGTGTCGAAGCGCCCGAGGTCAACCCGATGGATATGCGGCCCGACATCGGCAGCCACGCTCTGGACATGCGTTCGCCCTTCCCACCAACCGGCTTGTGCCGGATCTCGGATGGTGACACAAGCCCGGCCGGCTCTGCGATATGGAATGTCGGCACTTTCGGCTCGCAAATGCGGGCCAGATTGCACGTGTTGCTGCTGTTGTACCCGCCGATGACGATCATAAGGTCCAGCGGCTGCTGCTCGAGCAGTGCAGCGACGGCATCCTGCCGGTCCTGTGTCGCGCTGCAGATCGTGTCAAAGGAACGGAATCGAACGTCCAATTCGGCATCGCCGTAACGGGACCGGATGGCATCCCGGAACACCTCCGCGATCGCGAGTGACTCGGAGCTGAGCATCGTCGTCTGGTTCGCGCAGCCGAGACGCTGAAGGTCGTGATCCGGATCAAATCCAGGCGACACAGCCCGCTCGAATTGCGCAAGGAACGCGCCCGGGTCGCCGGCATGGCGAATATACTCGCACGCAGACGCGGCTTCAGAGTGATCCAGGACGACGAGATAATGCCCGCCCTCGGAGGCAGCCTGGGACGCCGTCGCGCGTGTCTCTTCGTGCCAGAACTTGCCGTGGATGATCGACGTGAAGCCTTCGGCCGTATAGCGGCGCACGTTTTTCCAGACGTTGAGCACCGACCCGCACGTCGTATCCACCAGCGTGCAGCCCTGCCTCTCGAGTTGCTGCAGTAATTCGATCGTGATCCCGAATGCGGGGAGGATGACGACGTCCTCAGCCGTGAGCGCGTCAATCGACTCGCCAGGGTCGCTGAGAAACCGGACGCCCTGCGCTCGCAACTGCGCATTGACGTGCGGGTTGTGGATGATTTCGCCGGTGAGGACGACGGGACGATCGGGAAAGCGCTTGCGGGCCTGGTAAGCGTAGTCGACAGCGCGATCGACACCGTAGCAGAAGCCGAACTCGCGCGCGAGGTGAACGGTCAGACGGCCGGCGTGGTACTGGTAGTCGTTCTCCTTGATCGCGTCGATCAGTTCGCTGTGGTAGCTCTCGGCAAGGGTTCCTGCGACTTCGTGCTTGAGGTCGAGACCCTTTCGGAAGATCAGAGGCGGCAAGGCTGCACTAGCGGACTTCCCAGGCGCGGGGCGTCAGATCGTCAAGCGGCTGAAGTGCTGCAGCCGCAGGCGCATCGACTGCTGATTCGAGCTGATCGAGGAATTCATCGTCTGAAATCGACGCCGCGACCTCGCGGATGGCACCCGTCGACACAGGGGCGCGAAGCTCGGGCTGTTCGACCGTACGGGATGCGATGACACGGTTGATGCCCGCGCGCTGGAACGAGTAGTCGTGGCCGAACCTCCCCGCGATGACGCCGACGACGAGCCCGCCAACCGCGGCGGCCGCAATCCAGCGCGACGCCGGCCGCGTGCGTGAGCCGATCGGTTCGTGCGGCGCATGGCCGGCCGGGAACGCGATGACGCGCGCGGGGCGACCCTCGTGCTGCAGTCGCGCGAGGATGCGGGCCTGCTGGCGATTGAGCCGTTCAAGTGGAAATGCGGCGTCGGCCTCCGCGTGAGCGGTCTCCGAGACCTCTTCCAGCAGCCGCTGCATGCTGACGCGCCGTGCGTCGCAGCGCCCGCAGGTGGAGAGGTGCTCCTGTTCGGCAGATGACACCGCGTCGAGCATACAGAGCTCGATGAGCCGATCGTCGGAAAGGTGATTCGCTCTCATGGCCACTTCACGCGCGATCCAGCAGGCGCCGCAGCTTGCGGACGGCGCGGAACAGGTGCACGCGCACCGTCGCTTCACTCAACCCGAGCGCCTGACTCACTTCGGCCGTGGTCTGCTCTGCGACATGACAGAGCGTGAACACCGTCCGCTGGCGATCGGGAAGCGAATCCACGGCCGCCGTGATTTCCGTCGCGCGCTCTCTCGATACGAGCCGTTGCTCCGGGCTCGGATCCGGCGCGGTCGGTTCCGCAGGCGCCACCTCGTTGGTCGCCGACATCGGGACGGCCCATCGCAAACGGCGAGATCGCGACTTACGCAAATCGAGGCACGCATTCACCAGGATGCGCGTAAACCAGACTTCAAACGGAAGATCCTCACGGTAGCTGGTGATGTGCGTAAAGACCTTCACGAACGCGTCCTGAACCGCCTCGTCCGCGTCGTGCGCATCGCGCAGGTACTGGTAGGCGATGCGGACCGCCCGCCGCTGCTGACTCGCAACGAGCTCACCGTAGCGTTCGCGCGCCGCATCGCGTTCGCCGACCGCCACGAGACGCTTGATCTCGGCGGCCAGGTGCGAATCCTTCGATAGCGGTGCCTGCGGCGCGAGAGCGCCAGCGGGTGCGGGCGCCCGCCGGGGAGGCGTTCTGCTCATGAAATACGGCTCGAGCGGTTCGGTCCTTTACCGAGGCTCCAACTATACATTACGATTCCATTTTTGTTGGTCGGCCTTCTGCCAGGAGAACCCACAAATGAGCACACAGGTTGAGCGGGCGCACGGTCTCGAGGCCTTAGGAATCGTTCGGTCCGGACCTGTCCACTGGAACCTGAGCCCGGCAGTTCTTTACGAAACTGCTCTCCGGCGCAAGGAAGCGATTCTCGCCGCCGACGGCCCGCTGGTGGCTCGAACCGGCCAGCACACTGGGCGCTCGCCGCAAGACAAATTCACGGTCAAAGAGCCCACTACCGAGCAGAACATCGACTGGGTCTTGAACAAGGGCATCACCGAAGCGAACTTCGACGCGCTGCACCGCGATCTGATGACCTACGTCCAGGACAAGGAGCTGTACGTGCTCGATGCATGGGGCGGAGCCGATCCGGCGTATCGCGTCCCGGTGCGCATCGTGAACGAGTTTGCGTGGCACAACCTCTTTGCGCGCAACATGTTCATCCCCGAGCTCGATCCCGACAAGCGCGCCACTCATCGCCCCGAGTACACGGTCATCGATTGTCCCCACTTCAAGGCGGATCCCGCGCGCCACGGCTCACGGACCGAAACGGCGATTTACGTCCACTACGGCAGGAAGCTCGTGCTGATCGCGGGCAGTGAATACGCTGGAGAGATCAAGAAGTCGATCTTCACCATCCTGAACTACACGCTGCCGCTCAAAGGCGTGCTGTCGATGCACTGCTCGGCGAATGTTGGCGCGGGCGGCGATTCGGCCCTGTTCTTCGGCCTGTCCGGCACCGGCAAGACGACGCTGTCGAGCGATCCGGACCGCGGCCTGATTGGTGACGACGAGCACGGGTGGAGCGATCGTGGCATCTTCAACTTCGAGGGCGGTTGCTACGCGAAGGTGATTAGTTTCACGATA
>Ga0207659_10001563_pt1 | contig 13586 bp, 10 predicted proteins | sample KBSM43metaG_FD_184330 | JGI IMG/M metagenome (GOLD analysis project Ga0207659, IMG submission 184330) | Miscanthus rhizosphere microbial communities from Kellogg Biological Station, Michigan, USA - KBS M4-3 metaG (SPAdes) (version 2) | ecosystem: Host-associated > Plants > Roots > Rhizosphere >...
CGCGATCGACGAAATCCGGTTCATTCGCGAGACGATGACCAATGCCGGTCAGTTCACCGCCGTGCCGGGTTGGGGCGGCGTGTTAATGGGGGCGTCAGCGATACTCACGGCGTTTGTGTCGGGACCGCCGGATCAATCGCTGCGCTGGGTCGCCATCTGGTGCACCGAAGCAGCCGTGGCCGTCACCATCGCGCTGATTGCGATGACGCGGAAAGCGCATCGCTCGGGAGTGACGTTGTGGCGCATCGCGCCGGGCGCGCCAGCCCATCGCTTTGCGCTCGCGTTCGTGCCGCCGCTGATCGCGGGAGTGGTTCTGACGCCGGTATTCATCGCGACCGATTTGATGGCGAGGCTGCCGGGCTGCTGGCTACTGCTGTACGGCACCGCCGCCGCGACTGGCGGCGCCATGTCGGTGCGTGTCGTGCCGATCATGGGAATGTGCTTCATGACGCTCGGCACGGCGGCATTTGCCGCGCCGGCGTCGATTGGTCACTGGTTGATGGCAGCAGGCTTCGGCGGCCTGCACATCATCTTCGGCGTCATCATCGCGAGGAACTATGGCGGCTAAAGCGCTACGGAAGGAAGAAGTCAGGCGACAGAAGATCGAAGTCCGAGCGGAGAAGATGTCACCGCTCGAACTCGATCGACTGATTCACGAGAGGCTGCGCCTGGGCATCGTCAGCGCGCTCGCCGCCAACGAATCGTTGACGTTCAACGAGTTGAAAAAGCTGCTCGACACGACCGACGGCAACCTCAGCGTCCACGCCCGCAGACTGGAAGAAGCCGAGTATGTCGTCTGCCAAAAGACCTTCGAAGGCCGCGTTCCCCGCACCGAATACCGCCTGACGCCGGCCGGCCGCCGCGCGCTCGAGAAATACGTCAGCCACATGGAAGCCATCCTGAGAGCGGTCAAAGACTGAGAAATTCCTCCCAACCAGCAGCGCCCGGTGCGTGTCTACAGATTGTGTGGACGATGCTGACCTGGTAGTCCAAGCGCGGCAGGGCGATTCTGCCGCGTTCGGCGAGCTGGTCGATCGGCATCGGACCGCGGTCTTCCGGGCGGCGCTGGCGGCACTCGGGTCGCACGCCGAGGCGGAAGATGCCGCACAGGACGCATTTCTCCTCGCTTTTCGAAGGCTTGGCAGCTTTCGCGGCGAGGCGAGCTTCAAGACATGGTTGCTGACGATCACATGGCATCAGGCGATCAATCGACGGCGGGCGCTGACCCGGATCCTGCGCCGCCTGGTCACGGCGAAGGGCGCGGAAGCCGAAGCGCACGACGCGATGCTCGCGTCGGTCGCCAGCGCAGGACCGACCCCGGAGGCGGCAGCGGTGCAGCAGGAGTTGCAGCAGGCGGTTCGCGAGGCAATCAACGGGTTGACCGCGAAACTGCGCGACACGCTGGTGCTCGCACAATCGGGTCAGTACTCGTACGAGGAGATCGCGTCGATGGCGAACGCGCCGGTCGGCACCATCAAGTGGCGCGTCTCGGAAGCGCGCCGACTGATCAAACAGCGGCTGCGGGAGCGCGGGTTCGGTGAGCAGCGATAACGCGATCGATCGGGCGATCGAGCAGGCGGCGCGCGAGCTGATCGCGGGCGAGCCGAGCCCGGCCTTCCGCGTCCGCGTGATGGAGCGGCTCGACGAGCGCCACGGGATCCGGCGTTCGGTGTGGCTGTTGCCACCGATCGCGATCGCGGTGGTCGTTCTGATTGCGTTCTGGCTGCGGACCCCGAGCCGCGAGCATTCCGATCACGAAGAACTCCACGCGCGTGCAATCCATTTGATCGCGTCTGTTCCCGATCGGCCGGCGCAACTGCTCACGCCAGCGAGTGAGATCAGACCCGATCACGATCCAACGCCGGTGGCAGGTCAATCCGTGGTTGCGGCGCTCGCACCGCCACAGCTTGAAGTGCCGTCGCTGCTGCTGACAGAAATGCCGGTTGGTGAATCAATTGGAATTCCGGAACTCGAAACCATCGCGCCGATCACCGTTGCACCGATCGGCGATCCTCAAGGAGAACCTCGATGACGGCTCGTGCTCTGTTCGTAACTCTGTTCGTGGTGGCTGTGTCGGCGACTGGCCTGGCGCAGCAGCAGGAGCGCCAGCCTGCGCCACAGCCGGCTCCGCGACAACCGGGCGCGACGCCGGCGCCCACTCCACCTGCGCCGGCGGCCGAAACGCGCGTCGCCGTTCGCGAAGGTCAGCCGATCAACATCAAAGTCGATCTGACCATCACCGATCAGCGCGGCGGCAACCCGATCTTCAAGAAAACCGTCACGGTCGTCACCGCCGACGGTATGGGCGGATTCATCCGCTCCACGGCGCGGTATCGCGAAATCGGCGACGTGCCACTCAATGTCGACACACAGCCGCGGCTGCTGCAGGACGGAAAGATCCGCGTCAGCGTCAACCTCCAGTACGATCTGCCGGCCAGCGTCGATCCGTCCGACGTTAAAAATGAGGAACGCCGCGCCGGACCGTTGACCAAAACCTCGATTCACGAGAATCTGTCGCTGGTGCTCGAGAGCGGCAAGCCGATTGTTGCGGCGCAGTCCGCGGATCCGGTCGGCGATCGTCAGGTCACGATCGAAGTGAAGGCGACGATTCTACGCTAGCCGCCGGCCTTTGAGACGCTCGAGGACGCGAAGGGGCGATCGATCCGGATCGCTCATCGCGTCTACCGGCACCAGGAACGTCTGCTCCAACTGATACTGCCCCGCCGTCGCGGCGTGGCCGACCTGATCGGTGAATGCCAACCAGGTTGATCCCGCCGGAAAATCCATCGCCTGTTGCGGTGTCGTCCGCTGAAACTCGTCGTCGCCCTTCATCGCATCGTGAAGCTGCAGCATCAACGCGTCGTAGAGCGAGCGTGGCGTTTTCGTGATTCGCAACAGCGCGAGCAGCTGACCCGTTCCTGGCACGGGCAGGCGCAGCTGCGGCGCAAAACGGCGCGCGACCGGTTCGAAGTCGCCGCCGATTCGCCATCGCCGCGGGCGGCCTTCAGGGTTGACGTTCGTAAACACGCGAAGTATGCGCCGGCCGCCGGATGGCGTGGCGGGAAAGCTGTCAACATGCAGCCGGGTGTCGTCCTTGCGCCACGATGTCACGCGGCCGGCGATTTCCGCGGGCCGAAAGCTGGCGCGCGCCTGCACCAGCCGTTCACGATACGACGGCAGCAGCCCGTCAACCAGCGACGCGGCGGCAGTGGTGAATCGCCTCATCAGTTCGCGCAGCATGTCGGCGTCACCACCCGTCAACATTGTCGAGCCTAGCCGCTGCGTGCGCGGGTCGAAACTCGCGTTCTTGGCGCCGCCGAGTATGGAAGGCGTAAAGATTTTCTGCTCAGTCGAATCGACGGCGAACAGCAGTGCCGGAAAAAACAGGACACGGCCCGACTCGAGCGCCGCGAGAATGTCGCGACGATTGGCATTCGTGTCATCGAATTGCCATCGATCCGTTGGGATCTCGTAAAGAGACATCAAATGACGTCCTGATCGTAAATGTGTCCGATCATCGGCGCGTATGCAGATTGTAAATGCTGCGATCAGCCCACACACGCATTCTCATCCGCACCCTCTGCGCTGTTCTTTCCGTGACCGCGGCAGCCTGCTCGAACAAGACCTCGGCCGCGAGTGTCACGTCTGGAGGCGGCGGTCGCGGACGTGGCGGTCGAGGCGGCGGTGGTGATGCGCCGGTTGTGACGGCGAACGCGACTGAAAGAGACGTGCCGGTTGAAATCGCGGCGATCGGCAATGTCGAAGCCTACGCGACCATTTCCATCCGCTCGCAAGTGACCGGGCTGCTCCAGGAGGTCTCGTTTCACGAGGGCGACTTCGTCAAGAAAGGCCAGATTCTCTTCACGCTCGATCGCCGGCCGTTCGAGGCGGCGCTGGCGCAGGCCGAAGCCAATCTGGTGCGCGACCAGGCGTTGCTGGCGCAGGCTGAATCGCAACTCACCCGCGATGCCGCCAACGCCGAATATCTCCAACTGTCGCGCGAACGCCAGGCGCAACTGGTCGAACGCGGCATCCTGTCGCGCGATGCCGGCGAGCAATCGCGGGCGCAGGCGGACGCCGCGGCCGCTGTCGTCAAGGCCGATCGAGCCAATGTCGAGAGCGCGCGGGCGCAGCTCGTGGCGCAACAGGCAGCGATCGCCAACACCAGGGTCCAACTCAGTTACACCACGATCACGTCGCCGATCGAGGGGCGAACCGGGAACCTGGCGGTCAAAGTCGGCAGCCTGATCACCGCGAACCAGATGGAAATGATCACAGTCGCGCGAGTTGAACCGATCTATGTGACGTTCGCTGTGCCAGCGGTCCACCTGCACACCATCTCGTCGCACATCAAGGGAATGGCGTTGCCGGTGACCGCTACGCCCCAGGATGGCGATTCGCAATCGGTAGGTGGGTCGCTCGCGTTTTTCGACAACACCATCGACATCACCACCGACACGATCAAACTGAAAGCCGCATTCCCAAACACCGATCATCGCTTGTGGCCGGGGCAGTTTGCGCGTGTGTCGCTGCGGCTCGACACGCTTGAAAACGCCGTCGTCGTGCCGGGCCAGGCGGTGCAGACCGGACAAGACGGCCAGTACGTATTCGTGGTGAAGGCGGATTCCACCGTTGAACAGCGTCCGATCACGATCGGCCAGCGATCCGGCGACTCGATCGTCGTGGCGAAGGGGTTGAAGTCGGGGGAAACAGTTGTCACCGAAGGACAACTGCGGTTGGAACCGGGGACCAAAATAACATCAGAACAGGGTTCGCGAGGTTCACGCGGTTCGCGGGGTTCGGGGGGTTCTAGTGGTTCGCGAGGTTCGCGGGGTTCAGAAGGTTCGCGGGGTTCGCAGGGTTCAGAAGGTTCGCGGGGTTCGCAGGGTTCAGAGGGTTCGCGAGGTTCGCAGGGTTCAGGCGGCTCGCAGGGGTCATGAACATCTCGGAGCTGTTCATTCGGCGGCCGATTGCCACCAGTTTATTGATGGCGGCGATCGCGTTGTTTGGAGTGATTGCGTATCGTGCGTTGCCGGTCAGCGATCTTCCACAGGTTGATTACCCGACGCTGAACGTCAACGCCGGTCTGCCGGGAGGCGATCCGGGGACGATGGCCTCGGCGGTCGCGAGTCCGCTGGAACGGCAGTTCACCACCATCGCCGGACTCGACTCGATGACCTCGCGGAGCGGCGCGGGCAGCAGCAACATCACGCTGCAGTTCGATCTCGGCCGCGAAATCGACAGCGCCGCGGTCGACGTCCAGACGGCGATCTCCGCGGTGATGCCGCTGTTGCCTGCCGGCATGCCGTCTGCGCCGTCGTTTCGCAAGAACAATCCGAACGATCAGCCGATCCTGATGTTGAACCTGACGTCGAACACGCTGCCGTTGTCGACGCTCGACGACTACGCCGAAACAATGATCGCGCCGCGGATTTCGATGGTCGACGGCGTGTCCCAAGTCACGGTTCAGGGCGCAGCCAAGTATGCGGTCCGCGTTCAACTCGACCCCGACAAACTGCACGCCGAACAGATCGGCATCAACGAAGTCGATCAAGCACTGCAGAACTGGAACGTGAACCTGCCGACCGGGCAGCTGTTCGGCGCCAACGCCACCTACAACATCAAGGCCGAAGGTCAGCTGATGAACGCTGACGCCTTCAAACCGATCGTCGTCGCCTATCGGCGCGGCGCGCCGGTGCGCCTCGACGAAATCGCCCACGTGGTCGATAGCGTGGAAAACGTTTTCAACGGCTCGTGGTTCTACTCGAAACCGGGAGGGCCGGCATCGGCTCCGTTGAAGCGCACCGCCATCACCCTGCAGGTGATGCGGCAGCCGGGCAGCAATACGATCGCAGTCACCGACGCGGTACGCAGGCTGCTGCCCTCGTTCGAAGCGCAACTGCCTCCCGCAGTGCAGCTCACTCCGCGGCAGGATCGCTCGCGGACCATCCGCGCGGCGTTTTCGGACATTCAAATCACGATGCTGGCGACACTGGTGCTGGTCGTCGGCGTGATCTTTCTGTTCCTGCACAACGGCTCGGCGACGCTGATTCCGGCGCTGGCGCTGCCGTTCTCGATTCTTGGCACCTTTGCCGTGATGCAGTTGCTCGGTTTCAGCCTGAACAATCTGTCGATGATGGCGCTGATCCTGTCGATCGGCTTCGTGGTGGACGACGCGATCGTGATGCTCGAGAACATCGTCCGCCACATGGAGCAGGGCGAGGGGCCGTTCGAGGCGGCACTCAAAGGGTCGCGAGAGATCAGCTACACCATCCTGACGATGACCACGTCGCTGGCGGCGGTTTTCATCCCGATTCTTTTCATGAGCGGCATTCTCGGCCGGCTGTTCCGCGAATTTGCCGTCACGATCACGACGGCGATTCTGATTTCGGGCGTGGTTTCGGTAACGCTCACCCCGATGCTGTGCAGCCGCTTCCTTCGAGTCGTCCATGCCAAGCAGGGTTTCGCCGGGCTGATGGATCGGGCGTTCGACGCCTTGCTGCACGGATATGAGCGGAGCCTCAAGCTGGTGCTGCGCCATCGCGTCGCGATGCTGGTTGTCTTCGTTGCGGTTCTCGGCGCCACCGTCCGGATGTTCGGCATCATCCCGACCGGCTTCATTCCCGATCAGGACAACGACTCGATGTTCGTTAACCTGCAGGCAGCTCAGGGCACGTCGTACTACGACATGGCGAAGTGGACGCAGCAGGTTGCCGACATTGTGATCCGCAATAAGTACGTCGACTCGTTTCTGGCAAGCGTCGGCGGCGGTCCTGGCGGTGGGGGTGGCGGCAGCGCCAACAACGGCCGCCTGATGGTGCAGCTGGTACCACGAGCCCAGCGTGACCTCAGCGCGCAACAGATCGCGCAACAGCTGCGGCCGCAATTGTTGCGCTTTCCTGGTTTTCGCGGCTTCGTCGGATTGCCACCGTCGCTGCAGGTGGGCGGCCGAATGGGCAATCAGAACTTCAGCATCATGATGCAGGGCATGGACACCGACGAACTGTATCGCTGGGGACCGCGCCTTGAACGTGCGATCGCCAGCGAGGTTTCAGAAGTGCAGGACGTCTCCACCGACATGGAGATGAAGAGCCCGCGAATCAACCTGGTGATTAATCGCGATCAGGCGGCTGTCGTCGGACTGAACGCCACGACGATTCAGAATGCCCTCTATGACGCGCTCGGGCCGAAATGGTCGTCAACGATTTACGGTCCGACGGCTCAATACCGGGTTCTGGTGGAACTGGATCCGAAGTACCAAGGCGCCGCCGAATCGTTGCAGAAACTCGCCTTCCGCGCACCGTCAGGCGCACTGGTTCCGCTCGAATCGGTGGTCAACTTCAAAGAAACCGTCGGACCGCAGTCGATCAACCACTCGGGCCAGCTGCCGTCCGTGTCGGTGTCGTTCGGGCTGAGGCCCGGCGTATCGCTCGGTGCGGCAACGTCGCACGTCAAGCAGGTGGCCGACCAGTTGCTGCCGGCGACGATCTCCACCAGCTTCGAAGGCTCCGCGAAGGTGTTTCAGCAGTCGATGAACAACCTTGGGCTGTTGCTGTTTGTCGCGATCGGCGTGGTCTACATCGTGCTCGGTGCGCTCTACGAAAGCTACATCCACCCGATCACGATTCTTTCCGGTCTGCCGTCGGCCGGCCTTGGCGCGCTGATCACGCTTTATCTATTCGGCAACGAGCTGAACATCTACTCGTTCGTCGGCCTGGTGATGCTAATCGGCATCGTCAAAAAGAACGCGATCATGCAGATCGACTTCGCGCTCGAGGCCGAGCGGCAGCACGGCAAGACGCCGAGTGACGCGATCTACGAAGGCTGCATCATCCGCTTCCGTCCGATCATGATGACGACGATGGCCGCTCTGCTCGGAGCGGTGCCGATCGCGCTCGGCTACGGCGCGGGCGGTGAAGCACGGCGGCCACTCGGCCTGTGCGTGGTTGGCGGACTGGTCGTGTCGCAGTTGATCACGCTGTACCTGACGCCGGTGGTCTACACCTACATGGCCGCGATCTTCAAAACGCGAAGGATTCCGCAGACCGCGGTCGCGCATTGAGCTTGTCATGAACATCTCGGAAGGTTTCATCAAGCGACCGATTGCCACCAGCTTGCTGATGGCGGCAATCGCCTTGTTCGGGCTGGTTGCGTATCGATCGCTGCCGGTCAGCGATCTGCCGAACGTCGATTTCCCGACGCTGCTGGTCACTGCCCAGCTTCCCGGCGCGAGTCCGGAAACGATGGGTTCGTCGGTGGCGACGCCGCTCGAAAATCAGTTTTCGATGATTGCCGGCCTCGAGTCGATGACCTCGGTCAACTCGCTCGGCTCGACCCAAATCACGCTCGAATTCGACCTCAATCGCAGCCTCGATGGCGCCGCCGTCGACGTTCAAGGCGCCATCACCCAGGCGGCACGTCTGCTGCCGCAAGGAATGCCGACACCGCCGACCTTCACCAAGGTAAACCCCGCCGACCAGCCGATTCTCTACCTGGTGATCACGTCGTCAACGATGCCGCCATGGACGCTCGACGAGTACGCGGAAACGCGCATCGCGCAGCGGATCTCGATGGTCAGCGGCGTCGCACAGGTACAGGTACTCGGCAGTCAGAAGTACGCGGTTCATGCACAGCTCGACCCGCATGCATTGGCGTCCCGCCAAATTGGTATCAACGAAGTCGAAACATCGCTACGGAACTGGAACGTCAATACGCCGACCGGATCGATCATCGGCCCGCATAAAGCCTTCACGCTGCAGGCCACCGGTCAGCTGATGACCGCTGACGAATACAAAGACATGATCGTCGCCTATCGCGGCGGGGCGCCGGTGCGGCTCGGCGAGCTTGGTGCCATCGTCGACGGGGTCGAGGATCAGCGGACAGCGTCGTGGTTCGCTACTCGCGACACCGAACAACGGGCCATCACACTCGGCATCCAGCGCCAGCCAGGCACCAACACCATGGCCGTCGCCGACGCCGTCAAGGCGCTGCTGCCGCAGTTCCGCCTCGAGTTGCCGAGCAGCGTGCACATGGACGTCTTGTACGACCGGTCCGACACCATTCGTGAATCGTACCGTGACGTGCAGATGACGATGGCGCTGACGCTTGGCCTCGTCATTCTGGTGATCTACGTCTTTCTGCGAAATGTCTGGGCGACCGTCATTCCAAGCCTGGCGTTGCCGTTTTCAATCATCGGGACCTTTGCGGCGATGTACATGCTTGGCTACAGCCTCGACAACCTGTCGATGATGGCGCTGATTCTGTCGGTCGGCTTCGTTGTCGACGATGCAATCGTGATGCTCGAGAACATCTATCGTCACGTCGAGATGGGCGAAACGCCGCTCGAGGCATCGTTGATCGGTTCACGCGAAATCGGTTTCACGATCGTGTCGATGACCCTGTCACTGGCGGCCGTTTTCATCCCGGTGTTGTTCATGGGCGGTGTGCTTGGCCGCCTGTTTCGCGAGTTTTCGGTGACGATTTGCGTCGCAATCCTGATATCGGGAGTGGTGTCGGTCACGCTCACGCCGATGCTGTGCAGCCGGTTCTTGAAACATCACGCGAAGGCGGCGGGAACAGACGCCGGTCACAAAAGGACTGGCACAACAAGCTGGTTCGAGCGTGGGTTCCAGTGGATTGTGAACGGCTACGATCAGACGCTGCAAACTGTGTTGCGGCATCGACCGGCGACGATGGTGGCATTCGCGGTGGTACTGGTGCTGACGGCGGCGCTGTTCATTCTGGTACCGAAAGGATTCATTCCTGATCAAGACACGGATCAAATCGCGGTCATTACTGAAGCGGCGCAAGGCACTTCGTACGATGCGCTCGTTACCTATCAGTCGCAAGTGGCGGAGATCATTCGCGCCAATCCGAATGTCGAAGGTCTGGTTTCGACCGTTGGCGGCAGCGCCGCCAACACCCTCGGCGGCCCAAACCTCGGTCAAATCGTCGTCCACCTGAAACCGCGCGGTCAGCGGAAGCAACTGGCGAACGACGTGATCGCGGACCTGCGGCCGCAGCTCGCCAGGCTGCCGGGCATGGAGGTGTATCTCCAGAATCCACCGACGGTGCGAATCGGCGGCCAGGTGTCGAAGAGCCTGTATCAGTACTCGATGCAGTCGCCGGACCGCGAGCAACTCTACGCCGCATCGATCGCGCTGAAGAAGGCGTTGGCGTCCGTGCCGGGCATCGAGGATTTGACCAGCGACCTCGAGGTGCAGAGCCCGCAAGTCAACGTTCAGATCGACCGCGACAAAGCGGCCGCGCTCGGTGTCACCGCGAACCAGATCGAAAGCGCGTTCTACGACGCATACGGCCCCCGCTGGGTGTCGACGATTTACGCACCGGTGAATGAATACAAGGTGCTCCTCGAATTAGCGCCGCGTTTTCAGCAGGATCCGACCGCCTTGTCGCTGCTGTACTTCAAAGGCAATTCCGGCCCGGTGGTCCCGCTCGACACCCTGGCGACAACGCGCCAGACGATCGGTCCGCAGACCGTCAGCCACAAGGGCCAGCTGCCATCCGTCACCATATCGTTCGGGCTTCAGCCGGGCGCATCGCTCGGCCAGGTGCTGACTCGCGTCAGCCAGGTCGCTGATGCGACATTGCCGCAAGGCGTGAGTGGCCAGTTTCAAGGTGCGGCGCAAGCGTTTGAAAGTTCACTCGGCAACCTGGCGGCGTTGCTGGTCGTCGCCATTCTTGTCGTCTATATCGTGCTCGGCATTCTCTACGAGAGCTACATCCATCCGTTGACAATTCTTTCGGGACTTCCATCCGCCGGGTTCGGTGCGCTCGTCACGCTGATCCTGTTCCGGATGGATCTCAACATCTACGCCTTCGTTGGCATGATCATGTTGATCGGCATTGTCGAAAAGAACGCCATCATGCAGATCGACTTCGCGCTCGAATCCGAACGCGCCGGCAAGAGCGCCCGCGATGCGATTTACGAAGGCTGTCTGATCCGCTTCCGGCCGATCATGATGACGACGATGGCGGCGCTGCTCGGGGCGGTGCCGATCGCTCTGGGATTCGGCGCCGGCGGCGAAGCACGACAACCACTCGGGCTGGTCGTCGTTGGGGGACTACTCTTCTCACAACTCGTGACGCTGTATCTCACACCCGTGGTGTACACCTATATGGCGCAGCTCCAGGCGTGGCTCAAGCCCGGCACGGCTTCTGCAGTCACACTGGCTGATGCATGAGCGTGCTGTTCAGCTCGGTCTCGCGCTTCTTTTGACGGCCAACGCGGGACCGGTATCCAACAACGCCACGGCGGCGACATCACGAACAGCGACTCGATCCGCGCAACCGGCCAATGCGCCAAAACAACATCGCACTGCGAAGCGTCCACGACCTGCGTCGTTGCCATGCGGCAATCTGCTCGGATTCCAGGTGCTGATGGATCGCGCGGGTTTTTCGAGCGGGCAAATCGACGGTCAGTCCGGTCCGAATTTCCTGCATGCGCTGGCGGCATTTCAAGCCGCGCGCAACATTCCGCCAAGTGGTCAACCCGACTGCGCCACGTGGCAGGCGTTGAACGGCGACAGCGCCACCGAGATTCTCGCGAAATATGAAGTCACCAAGGACGACGTCGACGCAGAGTATCAGGCGCAGATCCCGAGCGACCTGGTTGAACAGGCGAAGCTGGCCGACCTTGGCTACACATCGATGTTGGAGCGGCTCAGCGAACGCTTTCACACCTCGCCGGCCCTGCTGCGACGCCTCAACGCGCGAACGCCAATCACGGCAGGTGCGACCGTCTCGGTCCCCGGCGTCCAACCTTTTGATGCGGCGTCCAGGCCAGCGCCCGATTCTGCGGCCGGCGATGTCTCGATCGTCGTGGCGCGAGACGATTCGTCTCTGCGTGCGATCCGCGGCGACGGCTCGGTGATCCTGTTCGCGCCGGTCACCACCGGCAGCGAACACGACCCGTTGCCCACTGGCGACTGGACGGTGAAGGGCGTGCAGTGGCGTCCGCCGTTTCATTACAACCCGGATCTGTTTTGGGACGCGAAACCGGAAGACACCAAGGCCACGATCAAGCCCGGGCCGAACAACCCGGTAGGCGTTGTGTGGATTGCGTTGAGCCTCGATCACTATGGATTACATGGCACCCCCGCGCCCGAGCTGGTCGGGCACACGGCGTCCCACGGTTGTGTGCGTCTGACAAACTGGGACGCCGCGCGCGTTGCCAGCCTGGTGAAACCGGGTACGATGGTTCAGTTTCGATGAGTCGTGGTAAGACCAAAACGATTGACGTTGGACTGCCAGTCGTCGCGCTGGCATTCGCCGCCGGCATGCTGGTCGATTCGTGCTTGAGAGTTTACGGACCGCCGACTCCTGCAGGCATTGCGAAAGGCGTCGGCGAGACGAGTCCTCCGACCGAAACGAGCCCCACCGTACCATCGGCCTCACGAGCCGAGCCGCGAGTGGGACCCGCGCCGAGCATGACCACACCGCCCGCCAACGCGACACCGATTGCGACCGCCGGACACAGCCTCAAGCTTCGCTTGCCGATCGAAGGAATTGAAGTCGAATCCTTCAAGGACGGATTCGCGGAAGCGCGTACGGGCCATCCACACGAGGCCGTCGACATGCTCGCACCACGCCACACGCCGGTGCATGCCGTCGAGGACGGCACCGTGGCGAAGTTGTTTGTCAGTAAGGCCGGCGGTAACACGATCTACGAGTTCGACGAAACCAATCAGTTCGCCTATTACTACGCGCATCTCGAACGCTACGCGATCGGCCTGCGCGAAGGCGATTCGATCAAGAAAGGCGAGGTGATCGGCTACGTCGGCACCTCCGGAAACGCGCCGAAGAACACGCCGCACCTGCATTTCGCGGTGTTCGAACTGGGCCCCGAGCGTCAGTGGTGGAAAGGCAAAGCCATCGACCCCTATCCGCTGTTTCGTTAGAATCGCCGCGTGCGTGATGTCGTGCGCGCGCTGCTGATCGCGGCGACACTGCTCTTCCTGACCATTCCGTCACAATTCGGTGCAAGCGGCGCCAGCTACACCCTGGCGACTCTGTTGATGTTTGGCGCCCACATCGCGCTGACCGCGATGTTTCGAACCAACGATCTCGAGGAATCCGAATCGGGAGCTCCCCGAATCGCAGCACTGATCGCTGCAACCGTGGCGGCTGTTCTGCTGGTGATTGCCGCTCGCGCCTGGCTCTACGAAATACTGGTCTATCCTCACGATCCGCTACGGGCCGACATGCTGATCGTCATTCAAGAAGGCATTCGGCGGATGCTGCGCGGGCAGAATCCCTACACGATGTATCACGTCCCATGGGATGCGACGTTGCCATACGGACCGGTGCTGTGGTTGCCCTACGCGGTACCGTACATGCTGCGCGCCGATGTGCGCTTGGTCGCGCTGCTCGGCGAGTTGTTCGTCCCGGTCGCATGTGCCCTCACCGCGATGGCGTGCGCCTCGAGGGGACGATATGGAGCGGCGATCGCGTCGCTGGTGCTGCTCGCGGCGGCCGCGGCGAGCCGCGACCTGCGGGAGTTTTCATCGATCGCCCACACGCCGTCGTACTGGCCGGGGATCGCGCTGTTGGCGTGGCTGGTGGCA
>Ga0207659_10001568_pt1 | contig 13568 bp, 17 predicted proteins | sample KBSM43metaG_FD_184330 | JGI IMG/M metagenome (GOLD analysis project Ga0207659, IMG submission 184330) | Miscanthus rhizosphere microbial communities from Kellogg Biological Station, Michigan, USA - KBS M4-3 metaG (SPAdes) (version 2) | ecosystem: Host-associated > Plants > Roots > Rhizosphere >...
CGAGGCCAGCCAATCCGGTGAGTTATTTGGCGGACCTAAACGTATCCAGAGCCACTTTCAGATAGCGTGACTTCTTGGCCATAAACCGTTGTCAGGGAAGCGGGACAGGGCGGAACTGACCCGCAGCAATCGGGCGCGGACCTTCGTGCACAAAGTCAGTCTATGCCAAGGCAGGATAACCCGCCCGCCGAATCAAAGGTACTCAAGGCCCGACAGAATCGTTCGATAGCTTGCTTCTGCCTCGCCTGAACCACGAGTAGTGTCTTGCTGCTCAGTGGGTCGATATAGTCGCCTTTGGCCATCTGGTCCGAGACTTCTGTTGTATACAACGGCGGCCAATTTCTACGACCAAGTCGGTCAAGTTTGATAAAAATTCATACGGTTGATGGATTTCCAGACAACGTTCTTCTCAGAAAGAACTACGTCGCGCAGGCGCGCTTCCAGAAACCAACCAGGTCCGTCTGAATTCAAGGCATGGTGAACAACCAGATCCGGGACACAACCACGGCCGACAGGCGGGGAGTCAGCCAGCTAGGTCCTCCTTGGTGTGAAAGAGACCTGCGGCGCTTTTCACCGCGGGCTTGCTCTCCGCCGACCACTCGAGAGGGAGGCGGCTTCTGCGACAGTCCATGATCTCTTCCTCGGGCACATCAAAACGCGCGATCGGCGGGGGTAGCCACTGATCATCCTAGAATCCCGCTCCTCGAATTGCAAAGTCGACGCCGATGGGGAATCCACATGAAAAAAGAGGTTCGCGGTAACGTATCGAAGATCTTCTATATCGTGGGTGAAAGTGCTCGCATTACTTTCGCGTCTGTTGCCTTCTTAACCTACCGCTTGAACGACCGAACGCAGCACGCCGTTGTCGGTGTCATTCAAAGCAGTGATTGAACGTTTCAGCTGCGCTGGGAACCCCATCTGGCCGAGGGTAAACGCCCCTACGACGGCACGTTCAGACCCGCCGTCCTGCCGCAATTCGCCAGAAGGGGAACGGATGCGGGCTCTCGGTCGAGTAGCTTGCATCCAGTGATAAGACGACGGGAATAACACTGAAGACTGAAATCTGAAGCCACTTACAGATTCAGTAATATGTCTGTAAGATTCTGGTCAGCGACGTGCTTCTCCATCGGTGGCAGGAGGAGCTATGCCGCATAAAAACATTCCGCGTCGCAGTACAAAGCTTGCTGAAGACTATGCGAAGAAAGTTCGTATGGAACCTCCGAAAGCGACGCGACAGGAATCGCCGTTGGCCGCAAAAGGGAAGATCACGGCACGCCAGCACAGCCCCGTGAAAAACGTCAGCTCTCGTAGGAGTCCGTTCTGAGCGGCTCACATAGTGACAACTTCGTGCTGGATAAAAGTTAAGAGCGTGACCCCAGCAGTCGGCGCACCATGGCTGCGGTGTCTCGTGAAGGTCGCGCTTTGATCGCCTGGGAATGAGAGAAAGATCACCCAAAGGCAAAGCTATCTTGAGAAGGCGCCGATTACCGACTGGGCGATCCCGTACCGAAAGCCAGGTGGAAACCCAGCCAGCACAAGCATGACCGCATACTCGACTGTCATCACACCTTTTTGCCCACGCTCAGGACCAATAAATACGTCGCGATGGTTCAATCTTCTTTATTTTGTGAATACAGGCAGGCTCAGCATTGATCCGGAAAATGGATAGCCCAGTCACAGACAGCCTTGAAGAGGCAGACAGGTTTCAGCAGTTATGCTGCGCGATGTGGTGTTCGAGCGACGTTTGGTCGTCTGGTTGGTGAGTGCGTTTAGCAAAATCCAATAGAAGCTCCCACTGGATAAAGGATTGCAGCCGTCCTTTCCTTCGACTCGGAAATGCTGTGAGACTATTCGCGTACTTTGGTAATTGGCGATACGTCTGCAAGCAGCCCATTTCCCTTGACGAACTTCGTAACGCAGGTTGGCCGTAGGGGCGGGCGTCGTCACGAGTCAACGACGCGGCTCCTGCGCCAGGTCGAGACACTCGTCATACCCGGCGCGGACTGCTTGCGAAGATGCCGAACTCCCGTTCGGTAAGCGAATAGACGGGACTGGCAGTCAACGGTCGTGCGCAGCGACGGATCAGGAGCCCACTTTCGACAAGGCGCCGGACTCTCCAACTGAACGATCCGCGATTGAGTTCGAAGCAACCAATGACCATAAACTCGAACAACTGATCGTGCGTAATGAAGCGCGAGTGCAGCACCTGGAGCAGTAAGGGGATGTCCTTCTGTAGGCTCAGCGTAATCGAACCTTTCTGAAAGCCCATATCTATCCTCTCAGTTGCAGAAGGGCGCGCCATGGGTACTGCACGCAAGGCTCAACGACGAAAAGCCCCAGGCTTCCTCTGAGCTAACTGTGAACCGGCATGAGCAGCATCGCCTCCTGTTGCCTACCGATCTGACTTAGCGAAACCAATACGACGCCATCAGACTTCCAGCCTTCGCAGTCGATCTGCAGTTCTCCCGTGCGATCTGAAGTAATTACGAAGAGGTAATAGTCAGGAGAGACCGGGCGGTTTAAGAGGTGGTGAAGCAAGACACATCGACTTGACGGCTCAAGGTTGCCCGTGGCTTTGAACACCCGGCCGATGTTTTTTTCAATATGCATTGGATTGAAACCGCCGACTTCGTAAAACGTACCTGGCCGAAAACGCGGGACGATGCCGAAGCTGATTGTTCACAATGATTCCGGTTGTGTTGTGGAAGGCAGACACCTTGCGGCCAAGCCACGTGCGTCGTGACCAGACACTCCCGAATCCCTCAAGCCCGATGATCATCAACAGATGTCCCTTTCGCCTGCTGGTTCTTTCTCTGTTCCTCGCGGAGTTGCTTCTCCAGAGATTTGATGCGGGCTATGTACTGTGCCGGCGCAGACTCACCCTCGGTGGTGGCGGGTTCTTTCGATGCCTGTCTGGATTTCCTTAGTTCTTCCCGCAAGGAACCGTTCTCTTGCCGCATGTCTGCGAGTTGTCTCTTCAGAGCGTGGAGGGCGGACTCTCTTGCGGCCATGGAACTGCCCAGCCCATCCTGTCCGAGTTCAATGATCCGATTGCAACCTTCGATGTGTTGGTTGTACCGACCGATAGCTTCTTCGGCGACTTGCCGGGAGTAGGCGTCGTGACGCAACACGTCGGTGATCGAGTGCGCTGCGAGATCCATCGCCCGGCAGTGACTGAGCCTCTGAACAATGGCCACTGTTAAAAGGAGGATGACGGCGATTGTGATCCCGAGGCTATATTGAAGATACGGATTGCCCAGTTGGTTGATGAACTCCTGCTTCCGTTGCTCCCATATCGCGCCGTAGTCAACGTCTTCCGGATTGATCGTTTGCAGAAGCCGCTCGTACCAAGTGGCCGGCTGCTGCGGCCGACACGCCTGACCCTGCGCTTGTCCGGCAGTGAGTATCAAGACGAACGACGCGATCCAGAGTCGGCGTCTCACGGTCGGCCTCCGAACTTGCCACGTCGAGGAAGACGGATCCTTTCGGCAAACTCCGCACTCTTGAAGCGAAGGTTCGCTCCTTGCATGTCCGCCAGCGAATGACGTAATCGCGGGTAGAGCCGAGGCTCGAAGCACGGCACAGCGATATCCTCTGGTGCTCGCACATGCAGGCGCGAGTGCAGCACACCCCGCGCGTCATCCGTCATGAGGATTTGCATCTGCCCTTTGGGTAGCGTCTTCACGTCGAGGTCTTTTGCTCGGTATTCCTTGTCTTCCCTTTCCGTCGCCGCGCCGGTTTTCTCGTACCATTCGTGAATGAATACGCGTTGCTGAGCCAGGCTGTAGCTGCGGCGCGATACCGTCTCCTGCGCAGAGGCCGGATGAAGTAGCGGGCTGTTTCCTCATCGCGCGTGCGGAGAATGACCAGAATGCTCCATGCCGGTGGCGCAAAGATTGGAATCGAATCAACGACAAGTCCAATCAGGAACGCCCCAGAACGCCATAGCCATTGTTTGCCTTCTCTCCCCGCCGAAGGACGTTCAGTCCGGGACAAACCCAAACGGCTACCCTTCGGACGCACTACTTGGGGGCGTGGTTTTGCGAGCGAGTCTAGCGAGTGTCATAGCCGTTCTCGGAAGTCGCAGTTATACGCACCGCGTCCCTGTCGTAGTCCGAAGTAGCCCGTGCCGGGGCGGACATGATGGTCCCGCCAATCTGGCGCAAGTTAGTTGCCAGTGGAACCTATCGCTTGAAGTGCTGCTTCAGTTCTGGCCAGAAATAGGTGTTGAGTATGGATTCTTTCCGGAATCCTGCACGACGCGCTTGGCCGATGCCATTAGGGAGGTATCGAAACTCATTCACGCTATGCGCATCGGTCGTGACGGCAACTTTAACCCCCGCCTGTCGCGCGATTCGCGCGTTCTCCGCGGAAAGATCCAACCGATCCGGACTGGAGTTAATCTCGAAAAAACAGCCCTGGGTTCGAGCCTGTTCGACGAGAAGTTCCATATCGAGCTCATACCCTGGCCGCTTTAAGAGAAGCCGACCCGTCGCATGGCCTAGGATGTTGAAATAGGGGTTCTCCATTGCGCGAAGGACCCGCTCGGTCTGCTCAATTTTTCCGAGGCCAAAACGGGAATGAATCGAGCACACGGTGTAATCGAGTTCTTTGAGCAGAGAGTCGGAGTAATCAAGCGAACCGTCGATCAAAATATCGACCTCGGCCGACTTCAATACTTGAATTCCAACGAGCCGCTCGTTCAGCTTATCGATGAAGCGGATCTGTTCCCAAAGCTTTTCCTCTGGAAGCCCCCTGGCGATCTTTAACGTCTGAGAGTGATCGCTGATACCGATATATTGGTAACCACGCTCTCTTGCGGCATCGACCATTTCTTCTATCGTGTTTGCGCCGTCGCTAGAGGTTGAGTGGGCGTGAAGCTCACCCACGATGTCTTCAGTTGAAACGAGAGCCGGAATCTCCCCCTTTGCGGCGAGATCGACTTCGTCACGTCCTTCCCGAAGCTCTGGCGGAATAAACGCGAGCCCGAGACTCCGATAATTGCTTTCCTCGGTCAGCGAGCCGATTCTTTCACTTCGCCAGGCCTCGGACCGTTGCATGAGCTGAGCGACATGCTTCTCGCTTCCTGTAGATAAAATGAGCGCTCTACCCCAATTCTTTCGCGGCGTCCCGGTGATCTTTAACAACATGCCGGTCGAGAGCTTCAGCGTTGCCTCAGTATCAGCTTGTTCCAGGACGTCGGCCTTACCGCCGTAGCGCTCAAGCTTTTTTAGGACAGATGGAAAATCCTTGGTCTCAACGAGAAAGGAAATCTCGCGAATGACCTCGACCCGTCGGCGATAATCGCCAACGGCTTCGGCACGGCGCACTCCACACTTGTTTATCAGGAAATCCTTGAGACCCGGCACGATGCTGTCTGCTTCATAGAGCAGGACTTCCGGCGAAGGCATGAGGGCGTGACGCACATGCTGCGCCATTTTCCCGCCAAGCGTTGCCGCGATCTCTCCGCTTGCAAGCTTCTCTTTGAGGGCCGCTACTGACGAAATGTTGAGCTTTTTGTAGATGCGCTGAACACGCTTCGCGTCTAGCAGGGGATACTCCGTGAGTTCCAGAATTTCGAACGGAATATTCGCACGTATTCTCTCCGCCTGGCGAAGCTTACCGGTCCGGACGATTTCTTCAATGACACTGCTAATCGCGGGACCGATCCCTGGATACGCCCTGAGATCCCCGCCACTCTTTACGACCTCCTCAATACTTTCTCCGAGCATTCTGAGAGTTCTGGCAGCTCTGCGATAGGCCTTGACCTTGAAGGGATTCTCTCCTCGAATTGAAAGGAGCTGCGCAAGCTGAATGAGTTCATTCGCGATTGCACCATTACTGATCGGAGGAGACGGTGGATAAGCGGTATCTTCGGCCGACATCTGTTGTTCTTCGTTCACTACTTCCGGCAAGCCACTCATTTCTTAACACAGACCCAGTAGCCCAGCCTGACCTTGGTGCATGTCATAAATTTGTGTGGCATCTTGCGTGCCAGATAAGATGAAGAGAACCGGTGATCACAACCAAGACCTTCACGGCAACGTCCAGAGACCTGCAGTGCTGCTCTTCTACTCGTTCTGGATCTCCGAGCGATTTGTTATTTACATACCCTGAGAAGGATCCTCGATTAACCAGCGAACGGATATTAAACAGTTGAAACAATATTAGCCTTCGACTCCCCCAGAGCCACCCGTGCGCCGCTACGGGATTATCACGCTAAATTTCGATGGGTGAGGAACTCATGGCCGGTTCGCGCCATGATTCCGCCCGGCGTTTCTGTTTGGCGCGGTGATTGCGATTCTGAGTACTTAAGATTGGCACCTTTAAGGAGATCTTCCATGAAAAAGATGTGTTTAACCCTGGCGCTCATGTTTTCATTTGGTGCGATCGCTATCGCGCAGGATGGCGACGAGGTGAAGCGAATCGGGGAAGCAAAAACGGTTTTTCAAGAGATCATGGCCAGCCCAGACAAGGGTATTCCACGCGACCTACTTGAGAAGGCGCACTGCGTTGTCATTGTGCCGTCGGCGAAACGTGCCGGCTTCATCGTTGGTGGACAGTACGGAGTTGGCGTGGTCACCTGCCGTGCGGCGGCAGCAACTGGGGGATGGAGTGGACCATCGACCGTAAAGATTGAAGGCGGCAGCTTTGGGCCTCAAATTGGCGGCGGCGAAACCGATATCGTCATGTTGGTGATGAACGATACAGGCGCAAAAAAGCTCATGAAGAGCGAGTTCACACTCGGTGGCGAGGGTGCTGTTATGGCAGGTCCGATTGGCCGAACGGTAACCGCAGAAACCGACGCATACTTTCGAGCTGAAATCCTTTCCTGGTCTCGTTCGCGTGGCGTGTTCGCAGGAGTTGCCTTGAAGGGCTCCACGTTGCGGTCCGATGACGAGGATAACAAAGACCTCTACGGCAAAGAAGTCAAGCACGAGGACATTCTTTTAGGAAAGATTCCCGCAACCGCTGCAGCGAAACCCCTACTTGACACGATAAGCCAATACTCAAAAGTTGAGAAAAAGTAAGGAAGCATTGCTGTGCAATGCAATATTGGTAATTCCGGTTGCATAGGGTCGCTTGTTAACCAACTTGGGCGCCTGTTCGATGACATGCGCCCAGTTCTTTTTACCATCATTCCACAGGCGGATCGGGAAACCGAAACCGCCAATGGCAAAACCTCCATTTGAGTTGCTGAGTGCAGGCAGTAGTCAAGGGAACGTATACGTCTCGTCTCGGAGCAATCCATCATGGTCGTCTCCAACCGGGAGCCCAATTTCGCCGAACTGTCCCCACGCAGGGCTTCCGGTACGGGCCAATCTTTAGCGGACGCGTGGGAACGGATATCATCTTAGAGTCAGCAATCTTCTCTTATTCGCGAAGCAAAGACCTGTTTGCTGGCGTCTCGCTCGGGGGAACCGTCGTTGCCATTGATGACAGTGACAATGAAAAAGTGTACGGGAAGAAAGTTAAAGCACAGGATCTTCTTTCGGGCCAGGTGCAGTTAAACGAAATAGTCCGCCCATTCCTTGAAGCTCTTCGCATCTACACGCCGGTCAAGGGTTATTGCCGCAAGCTAGTGTAGTGTCCCCGATATAGCTATACATATAATTCTTAGCCATGGTACGAGCATGTGCATGGCAAGAAAAGCCGTCCGTTTGGAACTAACCGCATCCGATGTGGCGCAATTGAAAGGTTGGCAGGCTGCTCATGGAACCGCGCAGCAAGTGGCGTTGCGCTGTCGTCTGGTATTGGCCGCGGCAGCCGGCAAGCAGGACTTGGAGATTGCGGCAGTTCATGAAGTAAGTCGTCACACCGCTGCTCTATGGAGACGCCGAGTGCATGAGAAAGGAATCGGAGCGGTGTGGGAGATTGAGAAAGGCCGTGGCCGCAAACCGCAACTCGACCAAGCCCGGCGGGACGCCATTGTCGCCGCGACACTGGAAACAAAACCAGAAGGAGCGACGCATTGGAGTTGCCGCCAGATGGCCAGCGCACAGGATGTGAGTAAGAACACGGTGAATCGCTTGTGGCAGTTACACAATTTGAAGCCCCATCTGAGTCAGACCTTCAAGCTGTCGCGAGATCCTAAGTTCGTCCAGAAACTCACCGACGTCGTGGGGTTGTATCTGAACCCGCCGGAGAAGGTGATCGTGCTTTGCGTGGATGAAAAAAGTCAGATCCAGGCGTTGGATCGGACTCAGCCGGGTTTGCCGATGAAAAAGGGCAGATGCGGCACGATGACGCATGACTATAAACGTAACGGCACGACGACGTTGTTCGCGGCTTTGAGCGTGTTGGACGGTAAGGTTATTGGCCAATGTCAGCCGCGGCACCGGTATCAAGAGTTTCTGAAGTTTCTTCGCCATCTCGACCGGGAATTTCCTGGTAAGCGCCAGCTACATCTGATCCTGGACAATTATGGAACTCACAAGACTCCGGAAGTGCAAGCGTGGCTAAAGAGACATCGCCGCTTTGTCCCGCACTTCATACCCACAAGCTCCAGTTGGTTGAACCTCGTCGAGAGCGATGTTCTGCTTTAGGAGCGCCGGGCGTTCAGGTGCACTGGGACGCCTGCCGTGCAGACCAGCATGCGGCGGCCGTCGGCATTGCCTCGATGACTCCGAGATCTCTAAACCGGTTCTAACCGACGGAATCGGGGATTCAAAAGATCGAACGTTCCCGTTATGGTGCGCGACGTATCACTGGGCCGAATCAAAGCGATAGCGGAAATGATTGGCGGAAGGCCTGTGTGGCACTTTTGAACAATATCGGCTGTGGTGTAAAGATCCTATAACAGTGGTCAGAGGCCGTGCGGCTGTTGACGTCTCGTGCTAATTTCTTGGTGTCAGACGACAGACGGGAATGCCAAGCATGAGTTACGTCTCGTGCTACTTTCTTGATGTCAGACGACAGACGGGAATGCCAAGCATGGACGCTGTTGACCGCCCGGCCTCGGACTTATCCTGCTGATGCTTCTGCCGCGTTCCTTCCTTTGGATTTGCGGAAGGCCGACATCAGGTCCTCCCAGACGCCGGTCATAGCCGAACGGCCCCCGGGAATGAGAAGCCAAAAACTGAAGTAGAGCGCGGGCATGAGCGACCCACACAGAAGGAGTGTGGCTAGAGCGCCGTCAAATATCGCGACTGCCTTGAGGCTGTAGAGCACTGCTCCCATCAGAATGCTCGCCAGAAGTGGCCTGGCAATGGAGGCTGCGAAGAGCCGAAGAGTGATTGGGGTGTCTTTGAAGCTCCACAAGAGAAACGGAACGAGACATAGGAATGTCACGACAAGGTGACTGAAGGCGATCCCTTCCGCGCCCCAGGGTATTCCAATGACAAACGAGGCAATCATTATCAGGGACGCCGCAATGCCGACGATGAGGTATTTCCTCGACTTCCCGGTCGTTAGCAGGATCGAGCCCACCGTGGAGCCCGCGGTTTCGATGAATGAAGTGAGAGCCATGATCTGGAGAATGGCTGTTGCGGGAAGCCACTTTTCGCCGAAGGCAACAAGGATGGTCTCTCTTGCAAAGATAGCGAGGAACAACATCAGAGGCATCACGACAGCACACAAGGCCATCAGCAGCTTCGAATAGGAACGGCGGTATCGTTCAGGGTCCGATTGCAGACGGCTCAATACTGACTGCGCCACATTGTTGACCGGATATACCAGCTGAGCCGCGGGAAGGAGTGCGAGTTGGGCACCCTGTCTGTACAACCCCAGTGAGGCCGCGCCGAACAGGCGCCCGATGAGGACCTTGTCAACGCTCGAACTGATGAAATAGACGAGATTGAACGCCGTGAGATCGCCTCCAAAGGTGAGCATGGAAGAGACCCTGGCCTTGCGGGAGGGGAGGCTTGGAATCCATGGAAGGCAAATCCAAACGCCGATGGCCACAAAGACAGTCCGCAAGGCTTCTCGTGCGAGGAGCGCCCAGTAGCCGGCGCCAGACCAGGCCAGCGCAATGGCAATCGCCAGGCTCAGAGCGTTGGAGGAAATCTGGACGGCGGCCAGATGGGCGTACTTCATCTGCCGGTTCAACAGTGCAGCATGCTGGATCGTTAGACTGGTCCAGATAAATGTCGTTGCCATGAGCAGCGTGATTGGAACCAGTCTCGGTTCGTTGTAGAACAAGGCGAGAGGATAAGCGCAGGCGGCCACTATAAGGCTCATCGCCAGGCCGCCTGCTGCATTGATCCAGAACAGCATGCTGACGTCCTCATGAGTGATCGTCTTCCGCTGAATCGTTGCAACCGTCAGGCCCAGGTCTTTTAAGCGGTCGACCACTGCAGTGACGACCATGACCATGGTGAGCAGCCCAAAATCCTCGGGCGCCAACATCCGGGCGAGGATACTCATCGATCCCACACGCAAAACGAAATCGATTCCCTCGCCGGCTACTGAGGCTGCGAAACCTCTCACCGACCGTTTCTTCAAATCGCCTACGTCGTGCGCTTCGGTCAGCCTGCGAAATCGTTCTTCCTTGCTCGACCGTGACTTCAGCATTATGAGTAGTAATCGTCACCAGGGTGTTGCAGGATACGGTTCGGTGGCGAGAAGGTATAACTGCCTTTCCAGTCTCCTCCAGATTCACCGGTTTGATTTCTTTCAGCACGCGCATCAGTCAGTCCATCAGTATTCTGAGATGCTTGCTCCGATTGTCACCATTCAACGTGGAGATGTTTCTGTCAATAGATTTCCCCTTCTTCAACGTTGCTTCATCTTTTCTCAGGTCATCCTCGAGTACGCAGGGGCCCGCGCCCTATACCTCTCTGGAGACAATTACCTTCCTGTGAGTCGTTGATCGATGGGTGGTACGAGGCGACGATTAACTTCAGTCAGTCTCTGCTTCGATTCAATACAGAGGACACACTCAAACTTCGGAAGCAACGTAAGTCTGATGTCCATACAGGTGTTTACCGATTCTGAGAGTGGACAGGTGATTGCGCTAAATATGCCGTACAGGTCGGTAATCCCACGATGGGAAGGTCCACGAAGGGACCGGCCGGCCTGTATCCTCAAGACCCGTAGGGTGAGGTGCCTTAAGGAGGTAGTGTCCGCAACCGTGCGATATTCGGCTCATATCCCAATCCATAGGCTGTGGGCCGTCGCTAGATTGCAGAGTGACTTGACTGTACCCGAACACGATCACATGCTTTATTGCGAAGCTTGCTACCTTCTTTTATCCATATGCATGAATGCTGAAAGCTCTTCCGGGCCGTCCGTGACGGACAACAAAGAGGACGATGACGATTCAATAGCCGAAGCTTCCTGAGAATCTCCTGCACTGCGGGCAACCTCTACAAATCTCTAATGACGGCCGAAAAGTCCTCTGTGGCCGACTGTAGGTCTCGCAATGTCTTGTCCCATTCCGCTTGGGGTTTCTTGTATCGATGCTCCCACCTCACAGCCGCGGATGAGCGCCTCCGCGAGGTGCAAGGTTCAGGTCCGACCAACACAACATTCGGGGTTCGTTTCGTAGCGTTCTGGCATTGGTAACTTAAAAATCGGGCGAGCCGTTCACAGCCCGCCCTGGTCTGGGAGTTGAACTGTGCGGCGCCAGTATCGCGTCAGGACAGCTGCCTGCAAATTCCAAACAGTTTGGCTCGTGCTTCCAACTGTCCCGTACCGTTTCATGTTACTAAGCAAGAGGCGTTTCATAGAATTCCCTCCATGCCGACTCCTGAGAGCGGGGTAGCGTTTGCCGGACTGGTTGCTATCCAATCGATCGCCAGGCACTTATGAAACCGAAGCGTGTTTGAGCTCAACGTTGCTGATAGATGGCTGACAGATTGCAGAGAACTCGGCATGCCTGAGAGATGACGATTCCCGGGCAATGGAGGCACGCACATGAAATCGAGTACAAAAGATCAAGTCAAGGGCAAGCTTCGTGAGTTGAAAGGTAAGACGAAGGAGAAAGCCGGTCGTGCTACCAACGATCCTAACTTGACGGCCCGCGGCCAGGATGAAAAGGTCGCGGGGAAAATCCAAAAGAAGGTTGGGCAGATCAAGAAAGTGTTCGGTCAATAACGGCGGCAACTGCCCCGTCGGGGGCAGTTGAACTGCTCAGCTGACAGCTTCAACAAGCGATTACCAACTGGAAGCTATCTTTGCTCTTTAGACTTGGTGCGATATCGTCGCGACAGAATACGGATCGCGTAGTTCGTGCGCGATGAATGCAAAGTGCTCACTGGCTTGGCGCATCAGTTCGGAAAGATATTCTCAATCGGACGATCCAAATCCGCGCCACAGATTCGGCGTCGTCACGCTTTGAAATAATTCTAAGCCCGAACGTGGGCCAGAATGCCGGAATCGTTCTCGACGATCGATCTCAACCACTTCCCGGAATCCAGGCAGTGCTTGTGCCTGATCTAAACCGGGAGCGCACCGAACTCTACAAGGCAGCTTCGACCGACCGGTCGGGACGATTTAACGGACTAAATGGAGCATTTGAGCGGCTATCCCTGGATGCCACCCTCCTTATATAGGATAACCAGGTCAGGCACCTTCGATCCTCAACGGGCGTGTGCCCGCGTTTTTTGAGAAACCGAACACACATATCGCGCGAATTCCAACGCCGCGCGTTGTCTCGTATTCTCTACTCGTTTCCAGCCTTCAATTACACTCCGGACACTTCGGCGACGCACTCCCGATCATCGGGCTTTCAATTATGCCGCAACTTCCGTCGGACGACGCTGATGAACAGGCCGTCCCCGAGCTCTTACGCAGCGACTTGCTCTTGCTTGCGCACAGCCTTTCTTTTCGGCGCGTTGAATGTTGCGACCTTCTTTTTCTCTTGGGCGAGTTGTCGTTCCAGATCATCGGCGACTTGCCGGAGAATCTTCACCGCTCTTTTTCGCTGTGCAACGGTGCTCGCGCTCCAAGTCTCAGTATCCGCGCGTTTGTGAGCGAGCTTGAATTTCAGGCCAGTTAGCGACGTCGAATAGTCGTTAGCGTTGAGTTTACTGACGATCTGATGACCGATGATGTACCAATGATATTGCGTTCCGACTGGAACGCCTGACCCTTCTGGCGCTTTCCCGGCCCGTCGCTTGGTGACTGAATAGTTGACTTCCCATTCATCAGGCGTGATCTTTTTCTCGTTCCAAACACCCCGGTCGTAGTACCACTTGTGTCCCCGCCCGATCTTCATTCCTGTGTAACGGCGGCCCTCAAATTCCTTGAACCTGTTATAGGTGTCCAAGCTGTCCCTGTTGAGCGCCGCAGTCTCGGCTTTAGTTATTCGCTTCTTCCCGCTACTATCGGCCATTGCGTCCTCCTTTAGATTCGTAACTGCAATCCTGAGGCCATCGCGACAAGCGTTTGCAATTAGGAGAGATCGCAGTCAGCGATCGCCGTTAAACTCTTCTTCCGGGAAAGTTGGCTCCTTCAGCTCTCACGGCTACGGCTTCTGCACTCCCTCAGGTTTCAGAACTACTTTGATGCATTCATCAGGCTTTTCATGAAACGTCTCATATCCCAGCGGTGCATCCTCCAAACCGAGTCTGTGGGTGACCACAAAACTCGGATCGATCTTTCCGTCCCCGATGTAATCCAGTAAG
>Ga0207659_10001578_pt1 | contig 13514 bp, 9 predicted proteins | sample KBSM43metaG_FD_184330 | JGI IMG/M metagenome (GOLD analysis project Ga0207659, IMG submission 184330) | Miscanthus rhizosphere microbial communities from Kellogg Biological Station, Michigan, USA - KBS M4-3 metaG (SPAdes) (version 2) | ecosystem: Host-associated > Plants > Roots > Rhizosphere >...
CTGAGAATCCAAGCCCCTACACTTCTATCTCCAGCAAGTCCTTCCCCGGCGTGATGTTCTCAAAAAGGCCTCGCGCCTCGTCCGCGATTTTCTTCACCTGGCGACCGTCGTAGCGCGAACTGAAGTGCGTGGCGATCAGCGTACTGCAGGCGGCTTCCTTCGCGACGCGCGCCGCATCTTCCATTGTCGAGTGCTTGCGCTCACGCGCCATGTCGACGGCATCGGGTCCGAACGTTGTTTCGTGTATGAGTGCTGTGCAGCGATCGGCCAATTCCACGGAACGCTCCGTGAACTGGGTGTCGAGGCAATAAACGACAGACTTTCCCGCACGCTCGGGCCCGACCACCATCTCCGAGGTGATCGTGCGGCCATCGGCAAGCGTGATGCTTTCACCGCGCTGCAATTTGCCGTACAACGGACCACGAGGAATTCCCAGCCTTTCTGCGGCTTCAAGATCGAACGTGCCCGGTCTGGGCTTCTCCTGAAACCTCCAGCCCAGGCAGAAGATGGAGTGATCGAGCGGCAAAGCATCGACATAATACTCGTCGCTTTCCAGTACGCGTCCGCGGTAACCGCGAGGAAACTCCTGTACCGTGAGCTTAAAGGTGAACTGCTGCAAGTCCGAGTTGCGAAAGGAGGCGCTCAAATAGCCACGCAGGCCTTCCGGGCCGAAAACGTTCAGCGGTTCGGTGCGCCCGTCGAGATGCAGAGTGCTGATCAACCCGGCAATGCCGTAGAGATGGTCCCCGTGCAAATGTCCGATAAAGATGCTGTGAATGCGGCTGCGTTTCACCGTCGATCGCATCAACTGGATCTGTGTTCCCTCGCCGCAGTCGAAGAGGAAAACATCTCCCTCACGCACGAGAGCCGTGGATGAGAGACCTCGCGTGAGCGTCGGCACCGCAGAACTGGTTCCCAGAAGAACAATCTTCATGACAGCAGCAAGCTTAGCAGACTACCGTGTGAACATTGCTTTGAGGACGTAGCCCGCAAGGCGCGGATTCTCGCGTAAACGACGCACCGAATACGCATACCAGTCTCGCCCGAATGGAATGTACACGCGCAGCGGATGGCCTGCGGCGCGAATGCGATTGCGCAGGGGTTCGTTGACCCCCAGCAGCATCTGAAATTCGTAAGCCGTTGGGGGCAGGCTCATCTCCGCGATCCACTTTTGCGCTCTTTGCACGAGGTGCTCGTCGTGAGTGGCGATTCCGACGTAGATTCCCGACCGCAACAGCCTTTCCAGCAGCATCAGATAGTTGCGGTTGATATTCGCCATGTCCCTGTATGCGATCTCCTCCGGTTCGACGTAAACGCCTTTGCACAGGCGGAAATTGGGCTTCGAGTCCAGCAATCGAGATACGTCGTCCATGGTTCGGCGCAAGTAGGCCTGGATCACGACGCCTACATTCTGGTGATGGCGGTGAAGCTCCGAATAGATTTCCAGCGTGTCTGACGTGCACGAGGAGTCTTCCATGTCGATGCGGACAAAGTTGCCGTGTTCCTGCGCGCGCCGTATAACCGAGTCTGCCAGAGCCAGGCATTCCTGCTTGTCGACCTTGAGACCGAGCTGAGTCAGCTTTACCGAGACGTTGGAGTCGATCTTCTCGCGGTGCAGTTTATCGAGGAGCTTCTTATAGTTTTCCGTGGCTTCGCGAGCCTGATCGAGATGGTGAACATCCTCGCCCAGGATATCCATCGTGGCGCGGAAACCCTGCGCATTGAGACCACGCGCGACGCGAATCGCATCCGCCATGGTTTCGCCGGCAATGTATCGCTGCGCAACCCGCCCTACGACGGTTTTGGGAACGATGGGTAAGAAACCAGCAATTACTCGATCAACGATGCGCATTGGGCGTATACTGCAAGTCTCACATGATAAAGCGAATTGGGCTGGGCTCTATCATCCTCATCCTGTTGTTCGCCGGGCCGGCAATTCCAAACAAGGTGCCCAAGGAACAGGCGGAGTTTACCTTCGCCCGGGTAGCGTTCACGGTAACGCGGGGTGGAATCAATCAGGAAGGCCAGCTTCCCTGGGAGCACGACTATCCTCGGTCAGAAGACTTCTTTCTGGCGATGGTCGGACAGGTTAGCGGTGTCAGCACCAACGTCGAGGCCTATCAGATCGTGGATCTGGACAGCTCGGAGATCTTCAGATATCCCTTCCTTTATTTTTCTGAGCCGGGTTACATGTTCCTCAAAGACAAGGAAGTGAAAAATCTCCGCGACTACTTCAATCGCGGCGGATTCGCGATGTTCGACGACTTTCGCGGGAAACATCTTGAAATCCTGCAAGAGGAACTACTTCGCGTGTTTCCGGATCGGGAGCTCGTGCGGCTCAAGGTCGACGACCCGATTTTTCACTCGTTCTATGAAGTCGACAGCTTGGACATGCAGGCTCCCTACCCCGATCAGTTTGGCGATGGGCCATCTTTCTGGGGAATGAAGGACGATAAAGGACGACTCATCCTTGTGGCCAACGCCGCCAATGATTTCGGAGAATTCTGGGAAGACATCGATCGCGGCGGCCAGGCCCTGCACCCTGCCGTGCAGTCATTTCAGTTCGGCGTCAATTACTTGATTTATGCAATGACGCACTGAGTTCGGCGCCGCCGCACTCGGAAATCAAATCCTTGATCAGACCGTCCTGAAGCTTGCGGAACGTGTTCACATTCCCCTGGGTGTTGAAGATCGCGAAAAGAAGAACCCCGCGTTCCCGCGTATATACAAACCCTGCCAGCGTGCTGACGCCCCCATCCGTTGATGGAAGAGTGCCCGTCTTGCCGATGACGGAACCGCGATAATCCACCGTCGTGAACCGAGCTCGCAGCGTTCCGCTGTCAATTCCGGCAACCGGAAGAACATCCTGAGGCAGCATGTTGTTGAAGTTCAGCCACAGGACAAGATGACGCAACAGTTGGACCGTTCCATGGGGTGTGATGCGGTTGATGTTCAGGCCAGAGGTGCGCTCAATGCGAATTTCCGTCTCGGGAATTCCAACCCCTCGGATGAGGAATTGCCGGACTGCCGTCGGGCCTCCGATAGCTTCACCCAGGCGATCCGCAATCCGATTGTCGCTGTAGTCGTTCTGCTTCTTGATGATGTCGTGCAGCGCCTTCGAAATGTGCGGGGTCGATACGGGGGTACCACGTCCCGAACCTCTCTTGGAAGTCGAGACTCGGATGCCCTGCTTCCTGAGGAGCGCCAGCAATCTGTTCGTGGCGGCCGGCGTCGTGATGTTCGGGCCATAAGTAAAGGGTCCGGTCAGAATCAGGCTCCCCGTCACTTTGGAGATGCCCGACTGGCCGACCTGCCGGATCATCCGATTAAGATCAATGGTGGTTAGCTCAGGATCGCCGGTGGAGACCAGCAGCAGGTCACCTTCCAGGGTTCTGCTCTTCTTCTTGATCTCGCCCCGGGCTTCGAACGCGGTTTCAAAGTGATAGTCCGCGCCCAGCTTGTCGAGCGCCGCAAATGAAGTCGCGATCTTGATGACCGATGCCGGGTTGAACGCTGTATTGCTTTGATGGTCTGCCAGTACAAAAGATCCGTCCAAAGATTCCACGTAGAGACCCTGAGAGTCCAAACTCCGACCTCGCTTGGACAACTCCTTAAGATAGGTCTCTTCAAATTGGGTATGAATGCGTTCGGGTGCCGAACCCTGGAGAGATGCACTGAAATCCTGAGCCATCGTTGGCCAGAAAATCAACAGAATGAAGGCGGTGGTGGTGACAGCGTACTTCTTCATGCCCAGCGAGCGGCATTGTGCCAGAAAAATTTGGATATTTGAATAGCCCTTTAGAGAAATGTGACGAAAGTCTGGTGTATTTTTCGTCCTCTGCTTTTGATCTCTTGGCAAGTAGGAGTACACCCCGATGCTGATCATTAGCCGCAAGAAAGACCAGAAGATTGTAGTCGCCGACGAAGTGGAGATTACGATCCTGGAAGTCGGCCGTAATCGCGTTCGTTTCGGTATTAAAGCTCCCAAGCACATCCACATACAGACCCGCCTTAAAGGGACCGAACAAGAACCTGTGACTATTGGCGCCGAGGTCCCTGACGCCGCCGAGAGCAATATACCCGGAGTGACATCATTTTCCAGTCGATCCTAAAAGCTTAAAAACACGGGTTAGCTTGACTTACGCGTGGATGAGACGTTATAAGTTGCCCCACCCGAGCGATGCCGAAGAAGCTAAAACCCTCTAAGCGAATCATCAAGAAGAGTCCGACAGCCAAATCGGTCTCTAAGTTGGTCAAAACAAAGAAATCCAGTGCCCCGGTGGCTCGGTCGGCGAAGACCAAGCACAAGCCGACAGCCAAGCTGAAGGCACCACCTCCTAGTAAGCTGCAGCCTAAGGCTCCCCCCAAGATCGAGCGCGTCCCTTCAAAGCAGTTCACGGGTGCGGTGGCGGCGTTGGAAGCGGGTATAAAGCTAATGTATGCAGAGGATTACGCAAAGGCGGTCAAGGCTTTCAACAAAGTGATCGCGGAATACCCCGAAGAACCGGAGATTCAGGCGAGCGCCAAGGCGAGGATCCATGCTTGCGAGAAGAAGTTGCAGGAGCGGGCCCGAACCGTGTTCCGAACGGCCGACGACCACTACAATGTGGCGGTTGCGCTGATGAACAGCGGAGATCTTGCGACAGCTGTCACCCACTTGCAGTCCGCTTTGAAGCTGGCACCCAAGGCAGACCATATCTTGTATGCAATGGCCGCGGCCAACGCCCTACAAGGAAACCGCGATCAGGCACTCAGCTATTTGAAGCAGTCCATCCACCATCGAGCCGAAAACCGGTTCCAGGCTGTGCAGGACACCGACTTTGCTGTCCTGGCGGAAGAGCAGGCATTTAAGGATTTGGTCGCCCCTCCGGACAAATAGACCTTGAGATTTTTTTCGAAGCCCAGAATCCTTTCGATCGGAGGGGGAACGGGCTTATCCACACTTCTTCGCGGACTCAAGAATGGACCCGCGGCCCTTTCCGTCATCGTCACCGTCACCGACGATGGGGGAAGCTCGGGCCGGTTGCGTGAAGATCTCGGGGTGATGCCTCCGGGCGACATCCGCAACTGCATGATCGCCCTTTCCGAAGATGAAAATCTGATGTCGAAGCTCTTCCGCTTCCGATTCGAAGGCAAGGGAGAGCTTCACAATCACAGCTTCGGTAATCTGTTTCTCTCGGCGATGGCGGGAGTCACCCGGGATTTCGCGGAAGCGGTCCGACTCACTTCAGAAGTCCTTGCGATCAAAGGCGTGATCTACCCCGCGACGAATTCCGACGTGACCCTGCAGGCGGAGTTTGCCGACGGCAGCATCGTGGAGGGTGAAACCCGGATCACCGCTTCGCGGAAGAAGATCCGGAGAATCACGTTGAACCCTCCAAGTACCCAGCCTCTGGATGCGGCACTCAGCGCGATCGCCAAAGCGGATCTTATTTCGATTGGGCCCGGTTCGCTTTACACCAGCCTCATTCCCAACCTTCTCATGGACAAAATCGTGGATGCCGTGGAGCGATCGGCGGCGAAGAAGATCTACATTCAGAACATCATGACCCAACCTGGCGAGAGTGACGACATGTCGGCCGCTGATCACGTCGAAGCGCTCATTTGCCACAGCCGTGGCAAATTGCTGTTCTCTCGAATCCTTCTCAACAACGCGATACCATCAGCGGCGATGCTTCGAAAGTATGAACTCGAAGGGGCCAGGCTCGTGAAAAACGACAAGGATCGGCTGTTGTCGATGGGACTTGAATGCGTGGAGTCGGACCTGCTGGCAAAAGGCCGCGTGATCCGACACGATCCGGATAAGCTCGCCCGCGTGCTCTACGCGATGCTGGGGGTGTAATGGAGAATCTGCAGGTCCTGATTCTGGCTGCCGGCAAAGGCACGCGGATGAAATCGCGCAAGGCCAAGGTGCTGCACCAGGTGGGGGGCAGCGCCCTGATCGAACACGTCTACCGCGCGGCTCAAGCGATTTCTTCGCGCGTTCTAATGGTCGTGGGGCACCAGGCGGATCGGGTGAAGGTCCTGCTGCCCAACGCGGAATTCGTCGATCAAAAGCAGCAGCTCGGGACGGGTCATGCCGTCTTGAGCGCTCGCGAAGCACTCCGAGGATTCTCGGGGGACTTGCTGGTGCTGCCTGGCGATGTTCCGCTGATCGGGGGGGATACACTCGAGCATTTCGTACATTTCCATCGCGACGGAGGCTATGCGGCTTCCGTACTGACTGCGGACATAGCCGATCCGTTTGGCTACGGCCGCATCGTCCGCCGGAACGACAACGAAGTGGATTCCATCGTTGAGCACCGGGATGCGTCGCCGGATGTCCTCAAGATTCCGGAAATCAATTCCAGCATTTACGTGTTCAAGACGCCAGAACTGTTCGCGGCTCTCGCACACGTCGGCACCAGGAATTCCCAGTCGGAGTACTACCTTACGGATGTCGTCGGAATACTCACGAGCGAGAGCGAAAAGGTGGGAGCTTACAAGACCGCGATTCCCGTCGAGATCCTCGGCATTAATACACGCCAGGAGTTGGCGGCGATCGACGAGTTCCTCCGCCGGCAGAAATGTGAATCGTTGATGGCGGAAGGAGTCACGATCGTCGATCCGGAGAGCACGTTCATCGATGTCGACGTGCAGGTCGGCCAGGACACGATCATCTATCCGTCGGTGCAGCTCGAGCGCGGAACTGTAGTGGGCGAGGATGTGACGATCCGCTCATTCTCCCGCATCACGAACTGCCGTATTGGCGCTCGCTCGACGGTGCTGGAAGGCTGCGTCCTCGCGAACAGCGAGATCGGCGAAGACGTCTACATCGGGCCGTTCGCGCATCTCCGTCAGGGTGTCACGCTTGGAAACGATACAAAAGTAGGGAACTTCGTCGAGATGAAGAAGGCGAAGCTGGGACGTGGATCGAAGTCGTCGCATCTTGCGTATGTGGGTGATGCGACCGTTGGGGAGAATGTCAATATCGGCGCCGGCGTGATTACCGCCAACTACGACGGGACGAACAAGCACGAAACGCACATCGAAGATGATGCGTTCATTGGAACCAACAGCACTCTCATTGCCCCCGTGCGGGTGGAGAAGGGGGCGTTTGTGGCCGCGGGCTCGACGATTACGGACGATGTTCCGGCCGAAGGGCTGGCGATCGCCCGCGGGCGGCAGGTCGTAAAGGAAGGGCGGGCGCCACATAGGAAGAAGAAGGGGTAAGTGCGACTCTTTTAGCTAAAGAATTCCGAAACAGCGTTTGATTCCCCTCCTCCAAGGAGGGGTCGACGCGCCGATCAAGCAAATGCAACGCTACCTTAGAATCGGCGTGGCGGGGGAGGTCATAACCCTGCGCAGGAGTTTTTGTATGACCTCCACGGCTGCGCCTGTTTGCGGTACATTTGCTTTACAGGCGCAGACGCCGCTCTTCGAACGAGGGGTTTATTGCGCAGCCGCAAGTCTGGGAATTACCCAGGTACGACTCCACCCGGAGGGTGCGACAAAGTGTCTCCCCCCGCCCTTTCCCACAATTTTGTCTCTGGCCCATCGTTTCCTTCTACCCTAAGATCAAGTCCGTCGCTGACGTTGTCTCATCATGTCGATACACGTTGCTCTCCGGCATCTCACTCACTATCGCTATGACCGTGCGATCTCCATCGGACCGCAGACGATCCGTCTTCGTCCGGCTCCGCACTGCCGCACACGCATCCTGAGCTACTCCATGAAAGTGCTTCCGGAAAAGCATTTCATCAACTGGCAGCAGGATCCGCAGTCCAACTACGTCGCTCGCGTGGTCTTCCCCGATAGTACTAACGAGCTCCGAATCGAGGTCGAAGTGATCGGCGAGATGTCGGTGATCAACCCCTTCGACTTTTTCCTCGAAGCGCACGCAGAGAACTTCCCGTTTCGATACGAGGCGACCCAACACGAGGAACTTGCGCCTTACCTGAAGACCCAGAAGCTGACGCCCCTATTCGAGCAGTACGTATCGAGCATTTCGCGTGACAAAAAACACATCGTAACGTTCCTTGTCGAGCTCAACCAAAGATTGTCCAGCGACATTCGATACCTGATTCGTCTCGAGCCCGGAGTGCAGACACCGGAAGAGACGTTGCGCAACGCGTCCGGCTCCTGCCGAGACTCCGGATGGTTGCTGGTGCAGATTCTCCGTCACCTCGGATTGGCTGCGCGGTTTGTCTCGGGATATCTGATCCAGCTCACAGCCGATGTGAAGTCTCTGGACGGTCCGTCCGGCCCGGCGCACGATTTCACGGATCTTCACGCGTGGGCAGAGGTCTACCTGCCCGGCGCCGGCTGGGTCGGTCTGGACCCAACATCGGGATTGTTCGCCGGCGAAGGGCACTTGCCGCTTTCATGCACACCCGAGCCGGCCTCGGCCGCGCCCATCACCGGCACTTTGGAGGAATGCGAAGTCGAGTTCACGCATGAGATGTCCGTCAGCCGGATATGGGAGGCGCCGCGTGTCACCAAGCCGTATCGCGACGACGAATGGCTTGAAATCGAGCGGCTGGGGCATGCGGTAGATCAGGATCTCCAGGCGTACGACGTGCGCCTCACGATGGGCGGCGAGCCGACCTTCATCTCCATCGACGATCCGGACGGCGAGGAGTGGAATACCGCAGCGCTTGGCCCGACGAAGAAGCGCCTCGCAGCAGACTTGTTTCATCGCTTGCGGCGCCGTTATTCGGATCGCGGCCTGGTTCATTTTGGTCAGGGCAAGTGGTATCCCGGAGAGCAGCTCCCGAGGTGGTCCTTGAATTGTTACTGGCGGAAGGATGGCGAACCGCTGTGGCAGAACGAGGAGCTGATCGCGGACGATTCGAAGCCAGGCACCGCAACAGAGCAAACGGCGCGAGAGTTTCTGGGAGCGGTCGGTAAGCGTCTTGGCCTCTCAGACCGTTATGTGTTTCCCGGCTACGAGGACATTTTCTATTACCTCTGGCGAGAGCGTCGTCTGCCCTCCAACGTCGATCCTTTCGATGCCAGACTCGATGACGAACTCGAACGCAGGCGGTTTGCACGTTTGTTTTCGGAGGGTCTCCAGCGTGTCGTCGGTCATGTCCTACCTCTCGCTCGAGATGCAGACGCAGATTGGCGTACCGGGCGCTGGTTTTTTCGCGACGAGCGATGCTATCTGATTCCCGGGGACTCCCCAATGGGATATCGCCTCCCCCTGGACTCTCAGCCCTGGGTTGCAAAGGGAGACTATCCGTACATCTTCCCTCCGGATCCATCGGCACCTCAGCCGTCCTTGCCAACCTACACGCAACTTCTTCAATCGGAACGTGTGCCGACAGCGACGCGAGACAGGCTGGATCGTGCCCCTCAGAAGCATGAGAGCGCGGCCTCGCTGACACGCACTGCATTGTGCGCAGAGCCCAGGAACGGGGTGCTGCACCTTTTCATGCCTCCGCTGCGCACGCTGGAGGATTACCTCGAACTTGTCGCCGCCGTGGAAGCGACGGCCGAGGCGATGGGGCAGCCTGTATTGCTTGAAGGCTATGTGCCTCCTCGGGATGCACGGCTGGCGAGTTTCAGCATCACCCCGGATCCCGGCGTCATAGAGGTGAACATCCATCCTTCGGCATGCTGGGATGAGCTGAGCGAACGCACGAACTTCGTCTATGAGGCAGCGCGGGAGTCTCGGCTGAGCACGGAGAAGTTCATGATCGATGGACGGCATACCGGCACCGGCGGCGGCAATCACTTCGTGCTTGGCGGCGCCACGCCGGCGGATTCCCCATGGCTTCGTCGACCGGATTTGCTGCGCAGTCTTCTGAGCTACTGGCATCAGCATCCCTCGCTGTCTTACATGTTCTCCGGCCTGTTCATTGGCCCGACGTCGCAGGCACCGCGGATCGATGAAGCCCGCAACGATTCCGTTCATGAGATCGAGATTGCTTTCCGGGAAATGGAACGGCAAACGCTAGCGGAGTCCGGCCCTTGTCCGCCGTGGCTTGTCGATCGGCTGTTGCGGAATCTCCTCGTCGACGTGACGGGAAATACGCATCGCGCCGAGTTCTGCATCGACAAGATGTATTCCCCAGACAGCGCAAGCGGCCGGCTGGGGCTGCTGGAGATGCGCGCGTTCGAAATGCCCCCGCACGCGAGCATGAGTTTGACGCAGCAGTTGCTGCTGCGTGCGCTCATCGCACGCTTCTGGCAGAAGCCTTATGCGCCGAAGCGGCTCGTCCGCTGGGATAGCGAACTTCACGATCGTTTTCTGCTGCCGCATTTTGTGTGGCTCGACTTCGAAGACGTGATGACCGAGATGGCTGAAGCGGGTTATCGGTTTGAGCCAGGCTGGTTTGCGCCGCACTTCGAGTTTCGGTTCCCCAAGTACGGGGACTTCATCAGCCGAGGCGTTGAGGTGGAACTGCGCGCCGCGCTCGAGCCCTGGCATGTGATGGGCGAGGAGGGGGCGGTCGGCGCCACCGTGCGTTACGTGGATTCATCGCTTGAACGATTGCAGATCAAGGCCACCGGCCTCGCGCCGGACCGTTACACGCTCACCTGCAACGGAATCCCCGTGCCTCTTCATCCCACAGGAACGGTCGGCGAGTTCGTTGCGGGCGTGCGCTATCGGGCATGGCAGCCACCGACGGCATTGCACCCGACGATCGGTGTGCACACTCCACTGATATTTGACCTTGTCGATCGATGGATGGAGCGCAGCCTTGGCGGCTGCCAGTATCACGTGATGCACCCCGGCGGACGTCACTACTCGACGTTGCCAGTGAATGCCTTTGAAGCCGAAAGCCGGCGGCTCGCCCGCTTCTTCCGGATGGGCCACACCCAGGGCCGCATTGTTTTGAAGAGTTTGCAGCCCCATTCTGAGTTTCCCTTCACGTTGGACCTGCGCAAGATTGAGTAGTGGATCCGTTTGACTAGCCGGGCTCCAAGGGATGCCAGCTAGATCAACGAATCCTTGAACCACCACCCGCCTCACGACTCTTCGGATGCTTCGCGAAATCTTTGGATGTCGTGGGCTGCCCCTCCTGGCCGGGCCTGTTGCTCAACGGGAATCTCCTCGCATGCTTTCAGCGTGCGTTCGTTTAGAGGTCGCGGTGACCCCGGGTATCGCTTCGCTCAACCCGGGGCTAATGTCCGACAGCCCTTTCGGGCTGCTGGTTTGCACGCCGGAGGCGTGAAGGAAATTAGCCCCCGGTGAGCGAAGCGTAGCGAGCCACCGGGGGTTGTGAATCCTGGAGAAACGCACGCCGGTAGGCGTGCGAGGAGGAATTGGCGGTTCAGCAACAGGCCTGGCCAGGAGGGGCCGATAAGAACCGCCTCGATTGCCATTCAAACTAGCCCAGGACCCAACAGGACCCAAGATTTCCTGAATTGCGCCCCATGTTATTCTTCGAACATGTGTGGAATTTTCGGATACGTGGGCCCTCGAAACCCGGTCCCCATCATCATGGGTGGACTCAAGTCGCTCGAATACCGCGGTTATGATTCCGCGGGAATCGCCGTTGTTGAGAAGGGCAAGCTGAAGGTTATCCGCAGTTCGGGCAAGCTGAAGAACCTCGAAGACGCTCTGGAGAAGGAACCTGTCTCCGGCGAGTTTGGGATTGGCCACACGCGCTGGGCCACGCACGGTCGGCCAACGGAGGAAAACGCGCACCCGCACCGCGACTGCAAGGGACGCATCGTCGTTGTACACAACGGAATCATCGAGAACTATGTGGCGCTCAAGCGGAGCCTGATCGCCGAAGGGCATCGGTTCACCACCGAGACCGACACCGAAGTCATCGCGCATCTGCTGGAGAAGAACTTCAAAGGAAATCTGGAAGAAGCGGTCCTTGCAACACTGAAGAATCTCACTGGCCTGTATGCTTTTGCAGCGCTCAGCGCAGACGATCCCGAAAAGCTGGTTGCAGTCCGCGAAGGGGCTCCGCTTATTGTCGGAACCAGCGAGGACGAGGGATTCGTGGCGTCCGACATTCCGGCCATGCTTCCCTACACGCGATCCATCCTGTTTCTCGACGAGCACGAGGTCGCTGTCGTTTCCCGAAAAGGGCTAAAGCTGCTCGATGTTCAAGGCAACGAGCGCAAGCCGCAGTTTCAGGAGATCGCCTGGGATCCGGTTCAGGCAGAGAAGGGCGGCTACCGCCACTTCATGCTGAAGGAGATTAACGAGCAGCCTACGGCAGTAGGGAACACGGTGCTCGGACGTCTCTCGCAGGATACCGACAGCGTTCGTCTCGATGAAGTCGGTTTCACCGATGAGCAATGGAAGAGCTTTAAGCAGATCCGGATTCTCGCCTGCGGCACAAGCTGGCATGCGGCGCTCGCCGGAAAATACATGCTGGAGCCCATGGCCAGGGTGCCGGTGGAAGTGGATTACGCGAGTGAATTTCGGTACCGCAATCCTGTGATTCTTCCCGACACGTTGTTTGTCTTCATCACCCAGTCGGGCGAGACAGCGGACACGATTTCAGCGCAGCGTCTCGTTCGCGACTCGGGCTCGAAGATTTTGACGATTACGAACGTTGTGGGCTCGATGACGACACGTATCGCCGATGGAGTGCTTTACACGCGTGCCGGCCCGGAGATTGGTGTCGCCTCAACCAAGGCGTTTACGACGCAGCTCGTGTGCCTCTATCTTCTCGCTCTCCATCTGGGCAAACTGCGAGGCGCTTTGGCGGATTCCGAAATCCGCCGGATGCTCGAAGACCTGAAGGCGCTTCCCCACAAGATGGAAGAGGTCCTGTCCGGCGCGAAGAACGTCGAGAAGATTGCGCGCTTTCTGTTCCGGGCTGAGGATTTTCTTTTCCTGGCGCGCGGTGTGCACTTCCCGATCGCTCTCGAAGGAGCTCTGAAGCTCAAGGAGCTGTCTTACATTCATGCCGAGGGTTATCCCGCCGGCGAGATGAAGCACGGGCCGAATGCTTTGATCGACGAAGACCTGCCGGTGGTCTTCATCGCAACTTATGACGAGGCTTATCCGGACTCCCGGACGCGATATGAGAAGGTTCTCAACAACGTGAAGGAAGTGAAGTCACGGGATGGCATCCTGGTCTCGCTGGGACTCAAGGACGATACGGAACTTCAGGAGAACTCCGATCAGTACATTGTGATTCCCCAAACGAACGAGTTTCTGCTTCCAATCCTGGAGGCGATCCCGCTACAGTTGCTCGCCTACCACATCGCTGACCGCCGCGGTTGCGATGTCGATCAACCTCGAAACCTCGCGAAGAGTGTTACGGTAGAATAGAAGGCTGTCGTTGAGGGAGATCCCTCATCCGGCCCTTCAGGCCACCTTTTCCCGAAGGAGAAGGACACTCCACGGGGCTATCCTTCTCCCCCCGGGAGAAGGTGGCGCGAAGCGCCGGATGAGGGATTTCACTTCACGCACCAAACACTTCATGGATTTAAGTAAGCTTCTCAATCCACAACAGCTCGAAGCTGTGCAGGCGACCGAAGGCCCGGTGCTTATTCTTGCGGGCGCCGGCAGCGGGAAGACTCGTGTCATTACCTACCGGGTTGCCCACCTGATC
>Ga0207659_10001581_pt1 | contig 13499 bp, 9 predicted proteins | sample KBSM43metaG_FD_184330 | JGI IMG/M metagenome (GOLD analysis project Ga0207659, IMG submission 184330) | Miscanthus rhizosphere microbial communities from Kellogg Biological Station, Michigan, USA - KBS M4-3 metaG (SPAdes) (version 2) | ecosystem: Host-associated > Plants > Roots > Rhizosphere >...
GGGGATCGTTCTCACCGGAACCGAAATCAAGTCCGCCCGGGAAGGCCGCGTCAATCTCAAGGATGCGTACGGCCTGGTCAAGAGCGGCGAAGTCTGGCTGCTCAACTGTCACATCAGTCCGTACTCGCATGGAAACTACGCGAATCACGATCCGCTTCGCACCCGCAAGCTTCTGCTGAACCGCAGTGAGATTCGCAAGCTGATCGGAAGGACAACGGAAAAGGGACTCACCCTGGTGCCGCTGCGTGTGTACCTGAAGGACGGAAGGCTCAAATGCGAGCTTGCCCTCGCTAAAGGGCGCAAACTTCATGATAAGAGAGAGGTCTCGCGCATGAAGACTATCGACAAGGAAGCGCGTCAGGCCATCAGTCAGAGGAAGTAGTTCGATGCCCGAAGATCTTCCGATCTATTCCGACACACCACTTCGCACCGGGCTGCAGTTTGCCGAACTGGAGCGTTTGAAAGGGGCCGATGTTTCGCTGGCCTTTCCGCAGACCGATGCGTGGATTTCTGCACTCGAAGGCGCAACCGGCGTGACTGCTGCACGCGAAAGCCTGACCACATTCAGCAGGGACGGTCTCCTTCGCATTCACGCACTTCTGTTTCCGGATCGCGCGGGCGCGGGGCAATGGAGACAAGCTTTTCTTCGACCTCTGTATCGCGGCCAGGACTGTGCACCACCCGAATTCATTGAGCGGTCGATCGACAATCTCATGACCTGGCTCACGGCTGAAAGCTTTACGCAGATTCATCCGATTGAGCAGTGCGCGCTGGTCGTGACACGAATCATCGATGTGTGGCCATTTGAATTTGGAAATTCAACAGTCGCGCTGATCCTCGGCAACCTGCCGCTTCGCAACGCCGGGCTCACACCATTCTTCGTTTTGCCCGAGCATCGCGCGGAGTTTGAAAAGGCCATCTCGCAGGCCATGACCATTGACATGCAGCCACTGATCAATGCGATTTACCGAACGGTGAAGAAGGAGATGGAAGCGCTTGCAAAGCGATGAACGCTACTCCCGCCAGATCCGGTTTGCGCCGATCGGCGTCGAAGGCCAGGGACGAATCTCGGCTTCGCGCGTCGCGCTGATTGGAGCGGGCGCGCTGGGAAGTGTCGCGGCGGAGTTGCTCGTTCGCGCCGGCGTTGCTTATATCCGTATCGTTGACAGGGACTTTGTCGAGTCCTCGAATTTGCAGCGGCAGTCTCTCTACGACGAAGACGACGTCCGACAGAATCTGCCGAAGGCAGAAGCGGCAGCCGCGAAGCTCCGCCGAATCAACTCGGGAGTTCAGATCGAATCGGTCGTTGACGATGTGAATCCGTCCAACGTTGAGGATTTCATCGACAACGTCGATCTCGTCCTTGACGCTCTCGACAATTTCGAAACCCGCTTTGTCCTTAACGATGCCTGTGCCAAACAGTCCCGGACGTGGATCTATGGGGCTGCTGTCGGCAGTTACGGGCTCGTGATGCCGATCATGCCCGGCAAGTCACCCTGCCTGCGATGCATGCTGGGCAGTCTACCCGCGCCGGGCACGTCACCGACCTGCGATACCGCGGGCGTGATCGGTTCGATCACCCACATCGTTGCGTCGATCCAGGTAGCCGAAGCCCTTAAGCTCATCTGCCGCACAATGGAGCCGTCCGGATTTCGTCTGACCACCTACGATGTCTGGACCCACAGTTTCCGGAGCATGGAGTTGGCAACCGAGGTGATGGCGACATGCCCTGTGTGCTCGGAAGGTCGTTTCGATTATCTGAATGGAACGCCGCTGCGCACCATCACCCTTTGCGGTCGCAACGCCGTGCAGCTTATCCCCGCTGTGAAGGCGGACCTGAACTTCAGTGAACTCTCAAAGTCGATTCCCGCAAAAGGCGAGGTTCAGTTCAACGAGTTCCTCCTCAGGTGTCTGTCGCCCCCGTATGAGGTGACGTTGTTCCGGGACGGCCGAGCGATTGTTCGCGGGACCGAGGAAGCGTCGCTGGCGCGCTCGGTCTATTCAAAGCTGATTGGGGTGTGACGCCGTCATTTGTATTTGGTCCTGCGGCACTCCAGATTTTCGCGAACCATTGGGCGCGTTACGTTTGTCCTTCTCTGAGAGATTCGCATGACGACAACCCTCTGGCTTCTCCTATGGCTCCTGACGCAGCAGCAGGCTTCAGTTCTGCAGGGCGTTGTCGTCCGAGCAGGCACCGCACAACCACTTTCCGGCGAAGTAATCGGACTCTGGCCGACGACCCGTACGGTCAAGGCCGATCCGGACGGAAGGTTCCGGTTCAGCAACGTCGATCCGGGGCAGTATGCACTGACCGTCGTCCACGACGGCATCAAAGTTCAGCTGCCTGTCACCGTCACCAGGGCCCAGCGACTCGAGACCTACACCATCGAAGTCAGGTCTGCACCGGCAATTGTCGGCACCGTCTTTGACCCCAATGGCGAACGCGTGGCGGGAGCGCATATCCAGGCCTTCCGTACGGCATACACGCCGCAGGGTCGCCGGATTCAATCGGTCATGTCCGTGCTCACGGATGATCTCGGAGAGTTTCGCCTCTTTCGCCTCCGACCAGCTGAATACTACGTTGCCGCTGGTCTCAGCGATCGCGAACAGCGCACCGGCGCCAAGGGATTGAGGCTGACGCCGAATCTTTCCAAACCGGACGATGGCTTGCCGACCATCTTCTACGGCGGCGGCTACAACCCCTCCGAATCGCAAACAGTTCGAGTGGGACGCGACAGCGATGCGACGGGTTTACAGATTTTTCTCAGGGACGCCCCGAGGTACACGATCAGCGGGCAGCTGATCCCTGAGGGCATTTGTGCGCGCGTGGCACTGGCCCAGGAAGGCGGCCTCCTGCGGACAGATGCGGATTCTGCCCCCAGGTTCTGCGGTTCGTTTCGATTCTCAGGCCTGTCGCGGGGTACCTACGCCCTGTTTGCAACGAATGACGAACTTGTCTCTGAAGTTATCCGCGTGAGCACGACTGCCCCTGTTGAGGGAGTGAAGATTCCACTGGCGCCGGCGGTCACGATTACCGGGCGAGCATCTGGAATCGGACCTCTAGCAACGCCAACAACCAACCCATTCGCCAGCGAGAACACCGCCCTGGCCGGCATGAAGGTCAAGCTCTCACGCAGTGCTTCCGATGTCAGCCAGGAGATCGAGGCACCGCTCGCGGTTGATGGGTCCTTTGCGATTCCTGGCGTTGGGCCTGGCTCCTATGACGTGTCACTTCAGCCGTTGCCGGACAGGATCTTTGTCAGAACGATTACCTACGCCGCGCGCGACGCCCTGCTCACGCCAGTCACCATTGGAACGTCGGCGGCAGGCCGTCTTGACATTCAGGTTGCTCAGAGCGCCCTGATCGCTGAGGGAGTCGTTGTGGATCGTGGAGGAAGTTCGGTGGCTGGAGCAGAAGTTGTACTTGTTCCTCGCGACACTCTAAGCCGGAGACGTGCGGATCGCTACCTCGTTACGACGGCAGACGCTGGTGGCAATTTTCGAATCAGTGGCATTCCTGCCTCGGATTATGTGGTCCTAGCCTTCGAACAAATCGAGGGGCAGGCGTACTTTGCATTTGCCTATGACCTCGGGCTCTTCAGCCGGTACACCGTCAACGCGCCAAGCTTGAGTACGGCCGGAAGCAACAGTCACTTAAGGTTAGTTGCGATTCCCGCAAGCGAAACGGTGGGAGGTCTTCGTTGAGAGCGAACAGCTTATTAATACTCGCACTGTTGCTTCAGGGGCCGACACAGAAGACTGGAGTCATCGAAGGGTTTGTATTGCGAGCAAGAACGGAAACACCCGTGGTCCTTGTGAACGCGCGGGTCGTTCTCGAGGGCGGCGTGCACGAACTGGTGAGCCGAACAGATCTCAACGGGCACTTCGCGTTTGCCGAACTTCCTTCGGGACGCTACTGGCTTCGAGTCACGAAGGATGGCTTCATTCGTCAGGAGTACCCAGGCGTTGCGATGGGTGCGACGGGTTTGCCCATCGACCTCGCTGCGGGTCAGGAACTACGGAACATTGTCTTTCGGATGGATGCGGCGCCAACGATTTCCGGAGTGATCCTGGATTCAGGAAACGCGCCAATAGCCGACGTTGTCGTTCAGGCTTTAAGACGTGGCTACGATAGGCGAGGGAATAGAACACTCACGTCTCTATCCTCGGCGAGAACCGACGATAGAGGCATGTATCGCCTTTATTGGCTTGATCCCGGTGAATACTTCGTTTCAGCTTTGCCGCCTCCTCCGCCGCCGGACATGCGTGCGCAGGCTCTCACGATTGCTTACTTTCCGGGCTTTGCAGCTATAGATGACGCCAAGCCTGTTCGCGTGGAATTGGGAAGAGAGGCCACTGGAATAGACTTCGCGCTGACTCGACTATCTCCTGTCACAGTCAAGGGTGCGGTAATCAGTCTAGCGACGGGAAGATATGCTGTGTCAACAGTTGTACTCTCCTCCCCGGAGGACGGCGCCGGCGTCTTGAGGATGCAGACCAAGAGCGTGGCCAATCCGCCACCCACGACGCGGGAGAATTACAGCATCCCGGCCGTGGCGCCGGGTTCTTACATTCTGACGGCAGTGTCTGGGAACGACCAGGCCTCGCGCCGAATGCTCGTTCGCGGGCAGGGCAGGGAAGTTTCCTTGGGCCTTGTGGTCGATTTGGAACTCGGTCCGGGCATTCCTGTTCGCGGGCGCGTCACCGGGTTGTCGGATTTCGCCGGCGAATTGCGCACAACCAGAGTGGCTGTTGAGGAAATCGATACCGCACTCCCCTCACCTCCGCCTGTGCCCGTTGCACCAGATGGGAGCTTTCTCGTGGCCGCCGTTCAGCCTGGCAATTACTCAGTTAGCGTGTCGGACCTCCCGGCTGACGCGTTTGTCAGGAGCGTCTCCTTTGCCGGGACGAAAGTGCTGGAGACGCCTTTTCCCGTCGCCTATGGAAAGGTTGGCTACTCGGATGAACTCACCATTGAAGTCAGTCGGGATGGTGGAAGAATCACTGGCACGGTATTCAATCAGGAGAATGTGCCATTCGTCGGTGCTCAGGTCACTCTTGTTCCCGAAGGAGTCAACGAGGCCAGACTGGACTGCTATCGCGCGACGGTCACCGCACCTGACGGCACATTCACGTTTCGCGGCATCGTTCCAGGAGACTACCGGCTGCATAGCTGGGAGAGCCTCGAGCCGAATGCCCATCTCAACGCCGAGTTCATGCGGTCATACCGCGACCTCGGTACTCCACTTCGCATTGAACCCGGTCAAGCCCGAGGTGCGTCGCTGCGATTGATTCCCCTCGAGCGCTAAGTTTGGGGTTCGAATAGTCTGACCCCGAAACTCTTTTTTCTTTCGTGTTATGTTCTTTCGTTACCTGTGATGAAGAACAAGAACACGGTGCGCGTCGCTCTCATTCAAACATCCGTCTCAACCGATCTCGAAGCCAACATCACGAAGACCATTCGCAGGATTCGCGAAGCGGCGCGTAAGGGCGCGCGCGTGATCTGTCTGCAGGAGCTGTTTCGTACGCGTTACTTTCCTGTCGAGGAAAAGGTTGATGCCTCGCATTTCGCCGAGACAGTTCCCGGGCAATCCACAACGGTTCTCTCCGCGCTGGCGAAAGAGCTTGAGCTGGTCATCATCGTTCCCATTTTCGAAGCGTCGAACGACGGACGCTATTTCAACACAGCTGTTGTCATCGACGCAGACGGCACGATTCTCGGGATCTACCGCAAGCTTCACATCCCGCACGACCCGTTCTTCTACGAGAAGAGCTACTTTGAAGAGGGAGATCTCGGATACAAGGTCTTCCAGACTCGATACCTGCGGCTCGCTGTTCTCATTTGTTACGACCAGTGGTTTCCTGAAGCGGCGCGTGCCGCATCGCTTACTGGCGCTGAAGTTCTCTTCTATCCGACGGCAATTGGCTACCTCCGGAACGATCCGTTGCCTTATGCCGACTGGCTGAACGCCTGGATCACCATTCAACGCGGCCACGCTATTGCAAATGCGGTTCACGTGGCGGCAGTGAACCGCATCGGCACAGAAGGTGAAGTGACGTTTTGGGGAAATTCATTTGTGTGCAACGCCTTCGGCAAATTCCTGAAGAAGGCAGGCACAAAGGAGCAGATTCTGGTCGCCGATCTGGATATCAGTCAGAACGCACGGATTCGTGAAGGCTGGAGGTTCAGCAAGAATCGCCGCCCGGATACCTATTCCTCGCTTATCGAGCCGGTTCGTCCCGACCTTCCGGTCCGCGATGGCTACCGCATGCCCGCCGAATGGGAGAAGCACGATGCGACCTGGCTTGCATGGCCGGAGGATCGCATCACGTTCCCGAAGTACATCGATCGTGTTCGCCGGCGATTCGTGGAGATCATGGCTCAACTTGCGCCCGGTGAAGAAGTGCACCTTGCGGTGAGAAACAGGGAAACGCAGTCCCGGGTGCGCGAGCTTCTCAAGAAGGCCGGGGTACCGCCCGGACGGGTGCACTTTCACATCTGGGATTATGCGGATGTGTGGTTCCGCGATTATGGTCCGACCTTTGTGGTTAATCGCGACCTTCGGAAGATCGCCATTGTCCAGTGGCGATTCAACGCGTGGGGAGGGAAGTATCCGTCACTCCTGAAGGATGGAAACATCCCCTATTTCATGAGCGAGAGGCTCGGCGTGAGTCTGTTCATGCCGGGGATCATTCTCGAGGGTGGCGCGGTTGACGTAAATGGTCGCGGCACCGTGATGACCACTGAACAGTGTTTATTGAACCCTAACAGGAACCCGGGACTTCTCAAGCACGACATGGAGCGTTACCTTGCCGACTTCCTTGGCGCGCGCCATGTCATCTGGCTGAAGTGCGGCCTTGCAGGCGATCACACCGACGGCCACATCGACAATCTTGCGCGATTTGTCGATCCGACCACCGTTGTCTGTGCGTTCGAAGAGGAGCCCGGCGATGAGAACTACACCGCCCTTAAGCAAAACTACGAGACATTGATGCAGGCCACAGACCAGAGCGGACAGCCATTACGCATCGTCAAGCTCCCGATGCCTCCGGCTGTTCGCGGGACTGTCGAAGGCAAAAAACAGCGGCTGGCCGCGAGCTACACCAATTTCCTTATCGCCAATCAGGTGTTGCTGGTTCCTGCCTTTGGGCATTCGCGCGATGAGGAAGCACAGGCGATTTTGCGGGAATTGTTCCCGGACCGGGCTGTCGTGGGGATCGACTGTTCGGAAATCATCTACGGTGGCGGAACCCTCCATTGCATTTCTCAACAACAGCCCTCCACCTGAGAGCCGTTTTCGGCTAAGCTAGAGCGTTTCTATGGCCAAAATCGAAGATGCAGTCTGGACGACTGAAGATTCTGAAAATCTGTACCGAGTGAAGTTATGGGGCGATAATTATTTCGCCGTCAACGACGAAGGAAATCTCAGCGTCCGCCCCATCCTTGGAGACCCGATCAGCATCGATCTTTACAAGGTTGTCCAGGATCTGAAGTCGCAGCGCATTGAATTCCCATTGCTGATCCGCTTTCAGGATCTTCTTCGTTCCCGCGTCACGGAACTCAACAACGCCTTCAAGAAAGCTATCGAGGAGTCGGGTTACCAGAACTCCTATATCAGCGTGTACCCGATCAAGGTGAATCAGCTGCACGAAGTCGTTCAGGAAATCCTTGAGGCAGGGCGTCCGTACGGCTTCGGTCTCGAGTGCGGTTCCAAGGCAGAACTTGTGGCTGCGCTGCCGCATCTGGAGGACGATCGGACGCTGCTCATCTGCAACGGCTACAAGGATGCCGTCATGATCCGACTGCTGCTGACGGGCCAGCAGCTCGGTAAGAACGTTATTCCGATCCTGGAAAAATACTCCGAGATTCGCCCGCTAATGACCCACGCCAGGGAACTCGGAATTTGCCCGAGCTTCGGCGTTCGGATAAAGGTTTCCGCGACAGGTTCGGGAAAGTGGGCGGCATCCGGGGGAGACGCGTCGAAGTTCGGCATTTCGATCACGGAGCTCGTGAAGCTTCTCGATGAGGTTTCTGGCGCGGGGATGATTTCCGGATTCAAGCTGCTTCACTTTCACCTGGGCAGCCAGATTCTGGATGTTCAGAATCTCAAACAGGCTGTAAAGGAAATCGCGCGCGTGTACGCCCGCTTGCGGCATCGCGGAGTGGACATTCAGTACATCAATGTCGGCGGCGGCCTCGGAGTGAATTATGAAGCGGGTGAAGTCACCGCGCCTCACGGCATCAACTACACGCTGGAGGAGTACACGAACGCAGTCGTCTATTCCGTGAAGGAAATCTGCGACGCAGAGAAGGTTCCCCACCCGTTTCTTGTTTCCGAAAACGGTCGAGCGCTCACTGCGCACCACTCCGTGCTCATCGTTGAGGCCATTGCGGCTCATACGCGCGAGACTTCCGAAGAGATTGGACCGATCGAGGACGAAGAAAGTCCGCCTGTGAAGGACCTGGCCAGGCTGCTCGCTTCAGTCGGAGACAAGGCTCGACGGCGGTCTCTCGGTTTCCTGCTGGAAGTGTTTCACGATGCTGTGGAAAAGCGGCAGGAAGTCAGTCTTCTGTTCGAACTCGGATACCTGACGCTGGAGCAAAAGGCTCTCGCGGAGAAGCTGTACTGGTCCACATGCACGGCAATCAAACGTGTCCTGCAGAAACGCAACTCTGAAGCGTTGCCGAAGGATCTTGTCGAGATGCGAGAGCAGCTCACAGACCAGTATTTGTGCGACTTCTCGGTCTTCCAGTCGATCCTCGATTACTGGGCAATTGGGCAGCTGTTTCCGATAATGCCCGTGCACCGCTTGAAGGAACAGCCCACCCGGCTGGCGACACTGGTCGATCTCACCTGCGACTCGGACGGGAAGGTGGACCGGTTTGTTTCTCCACTTGGAACGAAGAGTGGCCTGGAGCTGCACAGGCTCAACGAAGGCGAGCCCTACTACATTGGATTCTTTCTTATGGGCGCCTATCAGGACATCCTCGGTGACATTCACAACCTTTTCGGCCGCGTCACCGAGGTTCACGTTTACGCCGACGACGACGAGCCGGACGGTTACTTCGTGGAGAAGGTCATTAAGGGCACGACCGTCCAGGAGATCCTCGCGTTCGTTCAGTATTTCCCCAACGATCTCCAGCGGCGCATGGAGCAACTCATCCAGCAGAAGGTCAAGGACGGCTTGATTCGGCCGAAGGTGGGCGTCCAGCTGCTCGAGCAATACAGCAAGGCATTTCACGAATACACCTATCTGGATATGCGAACGAATCCGAGTTCGACGGGCTGATCGCGTCCATTAGTTTTTTTGACGAGCAATTAAACAGCAATCCTGGAGAAGAGAATGGCAAGACGAAAGGTTTCAGTTATCGGCGCGGGCAACGTTGGAGCGACAGCGGCGCAGCGTATCGTGGACAAACAGCTCGCCGACGTTGTGCTTGTGGACATCGTGCCTGGCGTCCCGCAGGGCAAGGCGCTGGATCTGGCCGAATCCGGACCGATCGAGGGCTACGACTGTCTGATAACGGGCACCAACGAATACAGGGAAACGGCAAACTCCGACATTGTCGTTATTACGGCGGGTATTCCGAGAAAGCCGGGCATGAGCCGCGACGATCTGCTTCGGACGAATTACGACATTGTGAAGGGCGTTACCGAACAGGTGGTGAAGAACTCGCCCAACACCATCATCATCGTCGTGAGTAACCCGCTGGACGCGATGGTTCAAACTGCCTATCGCGTGAGCAAATTCCCGAAGGGCCGCGTCATCGGAATGGCCGGTGTACTGGACTCAGCAAGGTTCAGGACTTTCATCAGCATGGAGCTGAAGGTCTCCGTGGACAATGTTCACGCCTTCGTTCTCGGTGGACACGGCGACACGATGGTGCCGTTACCGCGCTATGCCACCGTTTCCGGGATTCCCATTACGGAATTGCTGCCGAAGGAAACCATCGATCAAATGGCGGATCGTGCCCGCAACGGTGGGGCTGAGATTGTGAAGTTGCTGAACACGAGCGCGTGGTATGCGCCCTCTTCTTCGATCGTGGAAATGGTCGACGTCATTCTAAACGACAGGAAGAAGATCCTGCCTTGCGCGGCATTCCTCGAAGGTGAGTACGGTATCAACGGACTCTACGTCGGTGTTCCGGTGAAATTGGGCGGCAATGGAATCGAGAAGGTGATCGAGATCTCCCTGACAAACGAAGAGCGGGCGGCGCTTCACAAATCTGCGGCCTCGGTGAAGGAGCTGACGGACATTATCGGGGTGTAAATTGTAGGCGCGGTCTATGACCGCGTGCGATCCGGCGGACTGTGGATCGTGCGCGGTCACAGACCGCGCCTACAGTTCCCTACTGCAGCTGGCTCGAAATCTGCGGACATCACGCTTTCGTTTACCTTGATCGAGCCATCGGCGAGCATCTTCTTCTGAAGTTCATCGATATACGCGGAGAAGTAGCGTTCCTTCTTTCCCGGGAGTATCGACTGACGCAGATCGGACACGGCCTTTTTCATATCCTCGGGATTGACATCATCGCGGCTCTTCACTGCATACACCAGCGTCTTTCCAGAGAATGTGGCGGGTGGCGCGGCTTTTCCGAGCGGCATGCTGAACATCTCCTGATCACGTTCGGCAAGCGACCCGTATTCGGGCAAGGAACCGCCGCGCGTCAGCTTGGCGCTGGTCTTCACTTCGGCGCCGCCGGCTACCGCTGCAAGTGCAGCGACATCGGTTTTGCCGGCTTCGATCTGCTCGCGCAGCTTGTTTGTCACCTCTGTCACCGTTTCGCGCGCCTTGTCTGTCTTTGCGTCAGCGATGACTTTTGTTCGGGCTTCCTCGAAAGATGCCGCATGCGCGGCTTCGATCTGCACCAGTTGCGGCACGGCATACCCGTTCTGGATTTCCAGTGCGGTGCCGATTTGATCCTGCGACATTGAAAAGACCTTCGCCTGATACACAGGGGAGGTCTTTTCCATCTCCGGAATGGTTGCGCTCTGCTCGATGAGCCCGGTTTCCCTCACCGTGGCTCCATTCTTTGCGGCAACGGCGTTGAGATCCTTGTTCGTCACGGCCTCAAGCGCGATCTGTTCGGCGATTCCCTTGGCCTTCTGGTTCGCCCTTTCAAAGAGAAGGCGCGGACGGATGCTTTCCTTGATTTCATCAAATGTGCGAAGCCGGTTATCCTGCCTCGAAATCACCTTGATGATGTGAAACCCGAACTGAGTCGTGACGAGGTCGCTGATGGCGCCGGCACCCAGCGTAAACGCCACCTGTTCAAATTCCGGCACCATCTGGCCGCGGCCGAATGTTCCCAGAGTTCCCCCTCGGGAAGCAGATGAATCTTCGGAGAACTCTTTCGCGAGCTTTGAAAAGTCCTCGCCGTTCTTTGCACGGTTCAGGACGTCGGTCGCTTTCTTCCGAATGGCCTCGACCTGTTCGGGGGTCTTACCATCCGTTTTGAAGAGGATGTGCTGGGCCGTTACTTCCTCCGGGAGTCGGTATTCTTCGGAGTGCTCGCCGTAAAAGTTTCGAAGTTCATCGTCAGTAACCTGAAGTTCGGTTCGAAACTTCACCATATCGACGAATGCATATCTGGATTTACGCTTTTCCGAAATGTTGTATCGTGCCTTGTTCTTATCGTAGTAAGTTTGGAGATCCTGATCGCTGGGGGTTGCGATTTTTGCCTCCACTTTTGCGGGATCCAGGACAAAGTAGGTAAGGGTGACTTTCTCGTTCCTGTTGCGGTACTCGTTCTCGACTTCCTTGTCGCTCATGGTCACACCCGCGGTTACGAAACTCTGGACCTTGCCGACCAGCAATTCGTTGCGCATCGCGGCTTCAAAGCGTTCCATCGTGAGGTCATTAGCTTCGAGCAGGGCCTGGTAACGGTCGCGTCCGATGAAGCTTCCGCCCGCCTGAAAGCTGGGATTGGACATGATCCGCTGGGCCAGTTCTTCCTCTGTGACCTGGAATCCGAGCCGCCTGGCTTCAGACAGCATGACCTTTTGTTCGATGAGGGCATTCAACACTTGGCGGTCAAAACCGAACGCTTTAAGAATTTCCGGTGACAATTCTTGTCTCTGTTGCATATTCCGCAAGTAGTTACGGTAGGAGGATTCGAACTCCGATGCGGATACAGACTCGGCGCCAACACGGGCGACATCGCTGGATGAGGATACAGACAGGCGGGTTCCGTCCCCGATACCAGGTATGAAACTGATCACCATGGTCGCACCCAGCATGACAATCACGAACACCAGCACCCATTTCAACCTCGAGCGCTGCCTTCGCATGAAATCCAACATGGAACCAATCCTCCTCAGGCCCGTTTACCCGTATCCGGGCTCAAACGAAATAACCCCGTATCGTAACAGAAAAACGAATTGTTGGACGCTAACTGTGTCTTTTCCGTATGATCGATTTTTTTGTCAACGTGCTTTAGCAAGGAGCCTCAGGAATTCATGAATCTCAGCCGCCTCTTTAGCCTCTTCTCCAGCGATCTCGCCATTGATCTTGGAACTGCCAACACCCTCGTGTACGCCAAAGGCCGGGGCATCGTCGTGAACGAGCCGTCGATTGTGGCAATCAACAAAGTCACCAACCAGGTAGAAGCCGTCGGTAAAGAGGCTAAAGACATGCTTGGAAGGACTCCCGGAAACATTGTAGCGATTCGTCCCATGAAGGATGGCGTCATCGCTGACTTTACAGTCACGGAGAAGATGCTTACCGATCTGATCCGCAAGGCTCATAGCCGCAAGGTTCTGGTGCATCCGCGAATTGTGATTGGCGTTCCTTCCGGTATTACCCAGGTGGAAAAGCGAGCCGTTCAGGACTCTGCTTATCGCGCCAAGGCCAGCGAAACATTTCTCGTTGAGCAGGCGATGGCCGCGGCCATCGGCGCCGGCCTGCCGGTGACCGAACCCTCCGGTAACATGATCGTGGACATTGGCGGGGGAACGACCGAAATCGCCGTCATTTCCCTCTCCGGTATCGTCCATGCCCGATCCGAGAAAGTGGCGGGGAACGAAATGGACGAGGCGATTACGCAGTACATCAAGCGCAAATACAACCTCCTGATCGGCGAACGCACTTCGGAACAGGTGAAGATCGAAGTGGGTTCCGCGTTTCCCCTCGAGGAGCCGCGAACGATGGAGATCAAAGGACGTGACTTGATGGAAGGCGTTCCCAAGAGTGTCATCATCTCCGACGAAGAAATCAGAGAGGCCCTCGACGAGTGCATCAACATCATCATCAACGCCATTCGCGTCGTTTTGGAGAGAACGCCGCCGGAACTCTCGGCCGATATCGCTGATCGCGGTATCGTTCTGGCGGGAGGCGGAGCGCTGATCAAGAACCTCGACAAGCGCATCCGTGACGAAACCGGCTTGCCCGTAACGCTGGCCGAGAATCCGCTCTCATGCGTCGTTCTCGGAACCGGAAAGATGCTTACGGACTTCAATTTGCTGAGAAAGATTTCCGTTAACTAAACTGCCTCCATG
>Ga0207659_10001588_pt1 | contig 13483 bp, 10 predicted proteins | sample KBSM43metaG_FD_184330 | JGI IMG/M metagenome (GOLD analysis project Ga0207659, IMG submission 184330) | Miscanthus rhizosphere microbial communities from Kellogg Biological Station, Michigan, USA - KBS M4-3 metaG (SPAdes) (version 2) | ecosystem: Host-associated > Plants > Roots > Rhizosphere >...
CAACAACGCCTCCTGAAGCTGAGCCAGTTGCAGCCTGAGGTCACCGTTTCCGAAGCCTTCCTCAATCATCATTTGTTCCGCGTAGTGCGCCCAGCCCTCAGCATTGGTGCCACACGCAATGACCTTACGCGTCTTTGTAGGGAACTGCTTCGCGTTCAGAAATTGAACATAGTGCCCGGGATATGCCTCATGAATCGTAATAATGTTCATGATTGGCGGGTTGTAAAGCTTGAGATGCTCTTCCTTATGCTTTGCGTCCCACTCTTTTTCCGGCGGCGTAATGTAATAGAACGCTTCCGTGGCGCTGGTTTCGTAAGGCCCCGGTGTATCCATTGAAGCGAATACGCCGGAGCGGGCATAGGGTGGCGTCTCCATGATCGTCGGCCGCGTTTCCGACGGGATCGTCACGATATTCTTCTGTCGTATGAACTCTATGATCCCTTCGATCGTTTTCTTCGCGTCAGGAATCAGGCTCCTTTCGGTCGGATGAACCTTCGAGATGGACTTCATAACTTCTGCCGGCGATTTCGACGGGTCGATCTTTCTCGCGGTTGCAATGAAAGCGTCGTAATCCCTGTTCAGATTCGCTTCGCCAATGGCGAGCACCCGATCGAGAGGTTCATCGACCATCTCTTCGAATGACAATTTCCTGGAGAAATTCTCCGCCCCGATCGCATAGCTTCCCTTCGAATTCGGCAGCAGCGTCTTCTCAAGCCAGTCGGCCGCAGCATTGAACGCCTTGATCGTCTCGGCGTTAGCGTTTGCAAATTCCGCATGCAGCGCGGAGTCCGTGCCGGCCGCGTCTTTAGCCCACATCGCAACACCGTCTTTGAAAAAGCCCGACGAGCCGTGGGCAACGCGAACAGCCAGATCGGTGAACTCGTGTGGCGGATTCTCGACGTTCTTCCGCATCGCCTCCAACATCGAGGGAACGGCTTGCAAACGTGCGATCACCGAACGCAGCCGCTCCTGAGCTGGGGCAAAATTCCGCTTGATGAGGTTATCGATGGAACTGCCAGGAACGCCGACGTAGGTCATCGGGTTCTTGCGCCACATCTGGAGAATTTCAAGATCGAGCAGTTCGGCGTTGATCTGTCCCTGGAGTACTTCCGCGTCAATCTGTTCGTCCACATTCAACGAGGCGTGCGGAATGCGGTCAAGCTGTCCGCGCAGATCCTTCAGTTTTTGGATGCGCCCGCTAAATGCTGCGGCGGAGAAATCTTCCAAGTTTGAATCGTACTCGTGAAATCCGATCGACGTCCCATAGGTCGGATTCCAGTCAAAAAACGCTTTGAAGTATTCATCGACAAAGGCAGACATCGCGTTTCCTTCCGGCTGTTTCTGCTGCTGTTCCGATTGACATGCGGCCACGAACAGCACCGCGGCTGTTAAAATTCGTCGCATATTCTGGAAGATCTTACCGCAGCCAATATGATCAACCACCCAAACGTTCAACCCGTGCCATTCCAGAGGGACAGCGGTGTTAGGTTATTTATGGCGGCTAATCAGTGAAGCAATATCCCCTCCTTAAGGAGGGGCAGCCGCGCCGATCAAAAAATGTAACGCTACCTCAACGCGATCGGCGCGGCGTGGGGAGGTCAGAATAACGGCTTCAGGGAAAAAGGAGGCTCATGTCTGACCTCCCCCGCTTCGCCCTGGCTAAGGTAGCGTTGCATTTTTCTTAAAGGGCTCAGCGACCCCTCCTTAAGGAGGGGATATCTAGCTTCCCTGGAAACCGCCCTAAATTTCAAAGGGAGCCACTACTGGGACATCGCAACTTAGCCTTTATGACCTGCATGGGGTAGAATCCCCCGCAAATCCAGACGACGGAGGTGCCGATGCTTGCAAGATTGTTTCAGCTTGTTTTGGTAGCCGGCCTGTTCGCGAGCCCTGGGTTTGGCCAGGCGAATACGCGGCCGGACTTCAGTGGTGTGTGGACGAACTACCGCGCACCGGGGGAGGCGGCTGGCAGGGGCGCCAGGGGCGGCGGGGCTCAGGCAGAACTGCCTTACACCGCGGAGGCGAAGCGTAAGACCGAAGAGTATCAGGCGTTGGTGCGGCCGACCGGCGACACCCCAGGGGGCTATTGCCTGGGTACGGGAATGCCGGGCTCGATGCTGGGCTCCGGTGGCTATCCCATGGAAATCATCCAGCGGGCGGATCAGATCACCATCATCTATGAAGCGCACAACGAGATCCGCAGAGTCTATTTTGGAAACCGGATCCTTCCGGTCGCCGACAGGCTTTCGGAAAGGAACGGTTACTCCACCGGTCGCTGGGAGGGCAACACTCTCATCGTCGAGACAGCGCAACTCACCGAGCTGGTGAGTCAGCGCTTCGCCCACAGCGACCAGGCGCGCATCGTGGAGAGGTATTCCCTGACTGAGGAGGCCGGCCAGAAGGTGCTCACGGCTGAGATGACCTTGACGGATCCTGCCTTCTATACAAAACCGGTTTCGGAGACCAAACGCTGGTCGATCGTTCCCAACGGATTCCTGATGACCTACGAATGCAACGAACCTATTTGGTCCAAACGTCTGGAGGAACTCCGGAAGACGCCACCTCCGGCGCGAGGCCAGAACTAGGGAGAGAGTCATGAAAACAGTGCGCATTGTTCTGGCAAGTGTCGTCCTGCTGGGGTTCGGTATTTCCGCCGCCGCCCACCATTCCGCCGCGAATCAGGACTTCGGCAAGCGTGTCGAACTCGAAGGCGTTATTAAGCTTTGGGAAATCGCCAATCCACATGGGCGAGTCATCCTCAAGGTCACCGATGCAAAGGGCACACGCGATGTCGAGTTTGAAACCCACAGCCGGAACAACGTCTACCGCGCGGGCTACAGGGACGGCATGGTGAAGTCTGGCGACAAGATCAAGATAAGCATCGCTCCGAACCGCGACGGCAGTGACGGGGGTTACATTACCGGTTTCGTGACCGCCAAGGGCGAGCGTGTCGGAAACTGACGTCCGGAACTCCGCACCCCGGCTGAGAAAAGTGTGAAGAAATGGTCATTGTTTAATGTTCAATTGTCCTATGTCATTTTCGGATGCGCCTTCGGCGCGGCACCTTTAAGAAATGGTTGCGCGAAGCGCCACCACCAATGACAAAGGACAATTGAACATTGAACAATGACTATTTCTCCCCTCTAAAGTGATCCTCATCTATGAATTTTGAGGAACGCGTACGAGCCGCAATCGAGCTACTCGAATCCATTGCCAACAATCGACAGCTGCTTGCCGAGGCCCCTGTGGAGTATCAGAAGCGCCTGATTCAGGCGGCAGGGAACGTCTTTCAACCGGACAGCGTCGCGCGGCGACGCCTCGTGAAAGCGAATCGACGACAGGACAAAGCCGCAAAGATTCAGCGAGAGGAAGCGGCGCTTTCGGAAACCGGGATTCGAAAACTCCGCCAGAAGAAAGTGTTCACGACGCCAAATGTCTTCCCGCCTGCGGAAGAGCCGGCGGCCCGCGATTCGGTCGAACCCCAGCATTGCTATATCTGCAAGGAGCACTACACGGCGGTGCATCATTTCTATGATCAGCTCTGCCCTCCATGCGCGGAATGGAATTGGTTCAAGCGCGGAGAGCTTGCCGATCTTCGGGGACGCGTGGCCCTGGTGACCGGCGGCCGGGTGAAGATTGGATATCAGGCTGGAATAAAACTGTTGCGGTCGGGGGCAACCCTGATCGTCACAACCCGTTTTCCGCGCGACTCTGCTGCCCGTTATGCGCAGGAGTCGGACTTTTCCGAGTGGAGCGACCGGCTGGAGATCTATGGCCTCGACCTGCGCCATACGCCGAGCGTCGAAGGATTCTGTCACGAGCTCCTGGCTACCCGTCATCGGCTGGACTTCATTATCAACAATGCCTGCCAGACCGTGCGGCGTCCTCCGGCCTTTTACCAACATATGATGGCCAGGGAAACGGCGGCGCTGAGCGAACTGCCCGGCGATATTCGAAAGCTCGTGGGTCCGTTTGAAGGATTGCGCGGCTATCGCATGCTTCCGGAAGTGGGACTGCATCCTTCACAAGTGCCGCTTCTCCCTGCGGAGGATGCCGCCCAGAAGGATTTGTTTCCGGAGGGTCGTCTCGATCAGGACCTTCAGCAGGTCGATCTGCGGGATCACAATTCGTGGCGCCTGCTCATGGCCGAAGTCCCGTCGGTCGAACTTCTTGAAGTTCACCTGGTCAATGCGATCGCACCCTTCATCCTCAACGCACGCCTGAAGCCGTTAATGATGAAAACTCCGGACCGCGACAAGCACATCGTGAATGTGTCTGCGGTCGAAGGGCAGTTCTATCGCAGGTTCAAGACGACGCGGCATCCTCACACGAACATGGCGAAGGCTGCTCTGAACATGATGACCCGCACTTCCGCTGCGGATTATCAGTCCGATGGAATTCACATGAACGCGGTGGACACAGGGTGGGTAACGGATGAGGATCCGGAAGCGATCGCCGCCCGCAAGCAGGCGGAGCACCGGTTTCATCCTCCTCTCGATATCGTGGATGGCGCCGCGCGCATCGCCGATCCCATTATTTCGGGCTTCAACACAGGTGAACACGTGTGGGGCAAGTTCCTGAAGGACTATCGCCCCACCGATTGGTAGGTTCCCTATGGAGTCCGGTGTTTATCCGAAGGTCGGTGTCGGCGGTGTGGTCCTGCGGGACGACAAGGTTCTTCTTTTGCTCCGGAAGGCGCCTGAGGTAGGAACCTGGAGTCTTCCTGGCGGCCGTGTGGAGTTCATGGAGCGATGACTCGCAGGTCTGGAAACAAGACAGTGAGTCAGGTAAATTCAGTACTTTCCCTCTGGAAAAACATGTATTCAGCCACGACGCCGCTTGGCATTTCGCACTGAAATTCGAGCCATCCACGCACGGATTCGACTGACCCAGTCGTCAGCTACAGTAAATTCCCGTCGACAAATCTTGGATCCACTCGATAACGCTGAGATGCGCGGTCGCTTAGCGTATCCGGAACGACTCGGGCTTTCTAATTAGCCAGTGTCGGCTGGAGACAACATGACGCATGCAGGGGTAAAGCTCGGCTTGGTGCTGACTGCCGTTGTTCTCGGCAGTTCTCATCTCAAGGGATCGTTGGAGAGGACGCAGGCAGCGCAGTCACAAGCGATCCAGGTGGGGCAACAGGAACCCCAATTTCGGCCGCAGGTCGTTCAGTTGCAGGCGGAGCTTCTGAATTGCCAGGCGAGTCGTGGCGGGATTCGAGTCGCCTTCAAAGGCACGAACTTGATGCCGAATGTCAGGGGAGACGTCAAAGCCAAGTCCGACCGAGGCAGCACAATCATCGAGGCGAAGTTTGAGAACCTGCCCAGCCCGACAACGCTTGGCGAGCAGTACATGACCTACGTTTTGTGGACAATGACTGCAAAGGACCATCCCGTGAGAATCGGTGAATTGGAGGTCAAGGACTCCCGCGGCATCCTTAACCAGCAGACCGCGTTGCAGGTACTGGCGCTCTTCGTCACCGTAGAACCGTACATTGAGGTTTCCCAGCCGAGCAATCTTGTCGTGCTGGAGCAGATCGTGCCGAACGAAGTGCCGGCCGCAAATACAGGCATCATGGCGAAAGCCGACCTTGTACGCGATGCATACGCTCCTGTGGGGTATACGTATGAGCCGATGGTGGTGGGTATCGGTCAACCGTTGATATTCCGGCAAGCGTTGAACGCGCGGAGAATTGCAACGATCGCGCGTGCCGAGCTATACGCGCCTAAGGAATACAAAGCGGCGGAAAGTCTGTATCAACTCGTACTTGACTCTGTTCTTGAGAAGAAGAAGCCCGGGAAGGGTGATTCGATAAACGCGCTCACCGTCATTCGCCAGTATGAATTGGCTCGAGCGGCATCGGTAGCACAGCAGAACAGAAGACGTCAGAGCAGCCCGTGACGATAGTCTGATTGGTTTCTGCACGAAGCGATCTCTTGCACTCCTGCCGGGCCGGTTGCCCAACGAGAATCTCCTCGCACGCTTTCAGCGTGCGTCTTTGTATAGAGTCGTGGCTACCCCGGGTATCGCTTCGCTCAACCCGGGGCTAATATCCGCGCAGCCCTTTCGGGCTGCCGGTTTGCACGCCGGAGGCGTGAAGGAATTTAGCCCCCGGTGAGCGAAGCGTAGCGAGCCACCGGGGGTTCGTGAATCCTGGAGGAGAATTGGCAGTTGAGCAACAGGCCCGACCAGGAGGGGTGGACGCGACATCAAGAGAACTTTCGCGAAGCTCCTTTGACAGCGCCGACGGGGGTGGTTCAAACCAATTACAGACCTGCCAGCTCAGTAGAGAAGATCAAGGCCATTCCGCCGCCGCGGATGTCGCGGCCGAGGATCGCTTCACGGTGCAGATAGTCTTTCAGAGTCGCTTGCTTGTTGGTGGATTCGCACACATCCATCAGGTCTCCATTCGGAGCGATCCGCGCGAGCACGGCTTTCCAGGCACGGTCGATTCGCGGCTGGTAGGCCTTCGCGTCCAGCCAGCCGTTGCGGACGCCGCGCAGCATGGCGATGCCAATCATTGCGGTGGCCGTAAACTCGGCGTATGACGCAGGCTCGTCGATCACCTGATGCCAAAGTCCTTCACGATCCTGGAATTTTGACAGCGTTTCAATGTGCTGCTGGAACTGCCGCAGCATCATGTTGAATGCAGGCGTTCCCTTAGCGCAGTCGGAGAGGGCATAGGAAAGACCCAGCGCCGGAAATGCATTGCCGCGGCCCCAGGCAACGTTCTCGGAAGTGGGCGAATGCCGGTAGAGGCCGTCGGGCCGAAGATCGAGGTTCTGCATGAATGCGAGATGGCGCGCGGCCATGTCGCAATACTTCGACTCTCCGGTGAGCTTGAATGCCTTGCCGAGGATCGGGATCGACATGAAGACACCGTCGCTCATCCCGTTGCTCGATCCCATCGATTCCTTCATCTCTCCGGTTTCCGTGAAGCCGACTCCGGCCGCGTCCTTGACCATCTGGAGATACTTCGGATCGCGCGTGCGTTCCGCAAGTTCTGCGAAGACCAGGTATCCTGCGAGATTGCCGGAAACGGGACGGCCCGGAGTTCCGGCTTTGGGACCATCCACGAATGGCGAGACGAGAGTTTGAACGTCAGCCGTGCGGCCCAATCGCAGCTGACCGATCAACCCCATGCCCGGAATGTACGTGAGGTCGTTGAACTCTTTACCGTAGACCTTGCCGAGTTCTTCTGCCACCTGGCGAGGCGAGCGGCTCCGCCGGCGCTGGATTTCGACATGCGCCTCCGAGCGCGGAATGTTCTTCGACGCGATGATCGGATCGAGGATGCCGGCAACGGCCGCAACGCGGCGGGCGGGCACGCGGCCCACACCTGCAACCGAACCCTGGCTCAGCGCTGCAGCGAGACCGAAGTCGTCGTCGCCGGCAATCAACACGAGATCCGGCGACTGAATCGCGATCCATCGCCACAAGGCATGCGACTCCGGATTCTCACGGTACGCTGCGCCGGCCGGAGGAAACACGAGACGGCTTCCGTCGGGATTCGCGAGAGGAATGGCCAGAAGGCGGAACGGACGTCGATTCCGCGCGAGGCCCTCATACTTCTTCACGTCTTGCAACACAACCGCCGAACTCCCCTGCTGCGCATTCATGCCGCCGATCACGAGCACCGCAGGAGAAGTTTCTGCCGCGCCCGGCACCATCAGTGCTTCAATGCGCGCGCCCCCTGCGGCCATTCCGATGTATGAAGAATCCGCGCCAGCAGCTGGCAAGGCCGTCCACAAAAGCGAAAGCACGAGTCCGAGACTTTTCATAGCACCACGGTGTACCACAAAAACAATCCCGTCTGCAGCATCTCAAGCAAGCTGAGACGAAGATCGTGTCTTACGTCCGCGTTGAGAATTTCTTTAGAAAGTTCGCGTATCTAAACTGAATCGTCACCGTCGTTTACCTCAGCCCAAACGGATTCGCCGTCTTCCCTTCCATGTCGATCCAGACGCTTTTGGTCTGCAGGTACTCACGAATAGCTTCCATGCCGCCCTCGCGTCCGAAGCCCGATCTCTTGAACCCTCCGAATGGCGTCATATAGCTCGTGACGCGATAGCAGTTGACCCACACGGTTCCCGCCTCCAGGCGTTCCGACATCGCCAGCGCACGGCGGATACTGCTGGTCCAGACGCCCGCGGCTAAACCATAGATCGTCGAATTCGCGACTCGTATGGCTTCCTCCTCATCATCGAACGGAATGAGCGACAGCAGCGGGCCAAACACCTCTTCATTCGCGATCCGCATCTCCGGGCGAACGCCCGCAAAGATCGTGGGTTCGACAAACCACCCCGTTCCGCACTCCGGCCGCTGCGCCGGCCCGCCTCCGAGCAGGCACACTGCACCCTCGCCTTTTGCCACCTGCATGTACTCGAGAACTTTCTCGTATTGTGGCCGTGTCGTGATCGGACCCACTTGCGTGGACAAATCCAGCGGATTGCCCATCCGTGCCGTTTTCGCCAGAGTGATCAAACGCTCCACAAAAGCGTCGTATATCGGACGGTGAATCAGCGCGCGTGACCCGGCAATGCACGTCTGTCCCGTAGCCGCGAAGATCCCTGCGACGACGCCGTTCACCGCCTGATCCAGATCCGCATCGTCGAACACGATATTTGCCGACTTTCCACCAAGCTCCAGCGTGACTCGCTTGATCCCGCGCGCGGCCTGCTCGTATACGGCCTGCCCTGTTCGATCGCCACCCGTGAACGCAATCTTGGCGACGCCGGGATGGGTGATCAGCGGTTCTCCCGCTTCGTTGCCAAGTCCCGTGACGATGTTGACTGCACCTGGAGGGAACCCTGCCTTCTCGAAGAGCTCGCCAAAAGCCAGCGCCGATACTGAAGAATGCTCGGAAGGCTTCAGCACCACCGTGTTTCCTGCGGCCAGCGCCGGTGCGAGTTTCCAGGCCGCCAGCAGCAGCGGAGAGTTCCACGGCGTGATCGCCGCCACAACACCCAGAGGTTCTTCGCGCGTGAAATTAAAGAATCCCGGCTTGTCGCTTGGCAGAACGCGTCCTTCGATCTTGTCCGAAAGCCCCGCGAAGTAGTGGAACCACTTTGGCACGTAGTGAAGCTGCGACCGCATTTCACTGATCAGCTTTCCATTGTCGGTGCTTTCAATTTCCGCCAGCCGGTCTGCTTCGGTCGCCAGCAGCTCGGCCAATCGCCGCAGGAGAGCTCCGCGGGCGCTTGCCGTCAATCCTCGCCAGTCCTTTCCGTAGAAAGCTTTCTTCGCAGCGTCTACAGCCCGGTCGACGTCCGCCTTCCGTCCGCGGGGAATCAACGCCCACGCGTTGGCTGTGAAAGGGTTGATCGATTCCAGCCACTCTCCGGCCGCAGCATCGACCCACGCGCCGTCTACAAGCATGCGATGTTTGTTCATGAATTCAAATGGAACTCCGCGCTAGTTCGTCACGCGAAGAGTCAGATCCTGAAGGTCCAGCCCATCCAGCGACGCCTTCCACTCCTCGCCTTCGGCAATCAGAGTTGGTGTGGTCAGGGTTCCGGAGCTGACGAGATCTCCCGGTGCGAGAGTGGCGACTCTGGCGAGCTCTCCAAGACACAGCGCCGGGCTGCGCAGAGAATTCTTGCCGGAACCTTCCTCGACGAGGTCTCCATTTCGAGACAACGCCAACTTGAATTTGGGTAACTGCTCGGCAAGTGCAGCTATGGTTTCCGGAGTCACGCGGTGTGGCTCGCCCACGACAAGCGTGGCGTGGAGTCCGTAGGCCGCGACGAAATCGACAGGCTGAAACTGCCATTCCGGGAAAACGCAGTCGATGATTTCAAAGCCGAGCGCGAGCCATTCCACTCCGCCGAGGATTGCTGCCGGATCGGAGCCGGCGATCGGCTCCTTCACCTTGAAAACGATTTCCGGTTCAATTTTTGGTGCTGTCATTCGCGCAATCGAAAGAGATCCCTTGCCGCCTGCCGCGGAAACGACCGTGTCGTCGTACATGTGAGCCCAGACCAGCGTTTCCAGTTTTAACGCGCGCCACATCGCCTTATTGGCGTATCCCACCTTCAGGCCGGTTGTCGTTCGCCCTGCCTGGCGCCTCAACCGCACCAACTCGCCTTCAACCGTGTAAGCATCCGCCATATCAAACGCTGCATCGCGTGAGGACGGAGACGGTGTGAGAGTTCGATTGGCGTACGCGTTCATGATGTCCATTGCCAGCTGATGCAAGTCCAGAGTTGAACTCATTCTTGTTTCTCTTTTCGGGTTATCTCGTTGCGGTGACCCGATCCACCACCACCCCGGATCCCGTTGCCATCGATTCATAGTAGCGCGTGAACCGCTCCGGTTCCTTGCCACTATATGACTTCAGATTCGTTGCCCATCGATAGGAAATCGGCTGGAACCAGAGTTCTGCCTCCACCTGGAACGGGCCTTGAGCGTTGCCGACACCGATAGAGTACCGGGTCTTGTCTCCGCCTCCAATGAAGTCCGCGTCATTCACCGCGTCTCCCTGCGGTGCGATTTCCTGTTCTACCGCCCGCTTGTCGAATCCCCGGGGCAGGAGCCTGTTGTCTTTGATGAATCGAACTGCGGTCAGCAAACCCGTGGTCGGAAGATTGTTCATACCGACCATGATGTCCTCGTAGATCTGCACCTGATCGGGAGCCGTAATTTCCGTGTAATGGGCTTCAAACTCAGTCGGGCTTGCATCGTTCTCGTTGCCTTGAATCGAGCCATTGGGATTCAGCGCCCCGGACTCAAAGATCACCCGGCCCTCCCGATCCCTGACCGTCACATGAAGCCAGGCTCGCCGCGAGGGATATGCGGTCGGGAACTTGTGCCCGCTCTGATTTTCGACCGCGATGTCTGCCTGCAGCCGGCCTGCTGCGATGTTGATCTGGTCGATCCGGACACGCGCAGTCTCGGCTTTCAGATGCTCTATAGTCCGGTCTGCCGCGGCTTCGAATTCGCTGGGAAGCGCCACGACGCCAAGGTCGTTTCTGTATCGATTGAGCATCCGCAGCATGAAGAAGTTGCCGCCCACGAACACATGCCGCCCCATGTTTTCGCGTGGCAAGCCCAGAGTGACCGCGATGCGTGTTTCCTCTTCCACGGCGGGCATATGACAGCTCTGACAACTCTTCTTCTCGCGAAACTCACTCGCGAACCATTCCTGATACGGCATCTGCTCGGGAAGTTGTCCTATAACCTGTCCTCCGGGTCCCAAGGCTTTGGTGATGAGCGTGTGGCATGTAGCGCACAACTCGGACTTTCGAACGTGCTCGCCCTCCGTCGGCCGGTATCCGCCTGAAGACGTTCGCATGATCCGTGTTTGTCCGTCTTCAATCTTGTAAGGCCCATATTCGGCGCGCTCGCCCTTGGCCTTCGTTGTGTCGACAACAAAGCCGCCCGTCCAGCTCTCTCGTGTGCCGAGTTTCTCCTGCGTGATCTGGTGGCACATTGAACAGGAAACGCCATCCTGGGCAAGCTGGTCCATTCGATCATCGGAGCGGAAGGCAAGCCGCGCGAAGACTTCCGCTTCCTTCCCCTCATACATCGATTGATAACGCGCCATGGGCATGTGGCAGATGGCGCACTCGTTTTCGATGGCCGCTTTGGACTCGGGATGATCGAGAGTTTCACGGCGGACGCCCGCTTGCCAGTAGGGATCTCGCGCGGAGTTTGCCATCATCGTGGGCCGCCATGAGAGCCCGATCGAAATATCCTCGCCGGCGGAAGTCGAGAGTCCGTTGTGGCATGCGAAGCATCGGTCGGATGTTTGAAAAAGCTCCTTGTGATCCGCCGCGCGAATCACGGACGCCGACTGAGGCAATGCCAGGAGCGCGACGATTGCGGCTTGTACCAGAAACGGAAAGAGTTTTCTCATCACCAGCCCTCCCGCAATCCACCGTCGAAGAAGTCCCAGAGCACGTAGAACCCAAGTTGCGTCGGCCGGCCAGCCCGGTTGTTTATCGGCGTTCGAACACCCACGTTGAGTCGTATGTGCTGCCGCCGGTTCAGAGTGACCTGCATTTCGGGGACGATATCCCAGTCCGTCCTCGCTCCCGACTCCAGTTCGCGGTCGGCGAGAAATTCCACCATTGGAATCCAGGCCCGGCCTGCGCGGCCGTTCGGCATAAACGTCTTGCCGGTCGCCGCCCTGAAGAAATAGGCGTTGGGGATCTGTTCAGTATCGGTCGGCAATTCAAAACCTGTCTGGATTTGAAGGAATGTGGATCGTGGAAGATTCTGTCCGAGTGCCGCGAACGTTTCGAAAGTGGTGACGCCCGATCCGAGACCTTTCACCTTGTTTCCTGTAGGTACGCTTACTTCCCCTTGAGCACTGAGAATCGTGCTCGTACCAAGCGAGAAGAGAACACGCTTGTATCCAAGAATGAGATCCCCAATGCCTCCATCCCAGCCATTGCTGCTGTCTTGCAGAAAACTGAAAGGCGCCACAAATTCCAATTGGTTCCGTCTGCCAAAGCGCTTCTCATAGATCAAGGCGCTCGACACTTCGCCGGGGCTGGTTGTGTTCACCGTCGTGGTGAGCACCCATTCGTCTTCCGGAAAAGCTTTCTCGGTGAAGAGTGTTCGCGGCAGATTCAGTTCCCCCAGCGGCCAGCCCTCTTCTTCACATCGGCTGCGCAGAAAGCCGATGAGCTTGTTGATCTGATCGGTGGTCAGCGCCTCGTTCCATGACGGCATGATCTCTGAAAAACCTCGGGCGGGCCCACCCTCGTGAATGATGGCGCTCCAGTCCGAAGTTTTCTCGCGCGTGCTTCCATTGCAGTCCGTAAAGTCCGGAAATGCGGGAGGAGGCTCGAATCCGAGAATCGTTTGCGGTTGGCCAGTGCCGTCGGGGCCGTGGCATCCGATGCACGCGGCCTTGAAGATTTCCTCGCCTGTGTCGAGCTTCATTCCCTTGGTGGAGGCTTGCTGAGACGGAGTGGGCTGAGTTTGTGCGGAGAGAACAGAAGGAAGCAGAAGGGTAACAAGTATTCTCAACAGCAATTTCATTCGGCGGAGAATACAACAAAACGATCAGACGCCATTCGCACAATTCGCGCCATCGTTGTGCGCGAAGAAAACGGAAATCATTTTCAAAATTCTTCAGGGCAGGAAATCGACGCGCGACGGCGACATCAAGAAGGTATCGCGAAGCCTCCGCGGGAAGGAGCGGACGGGGTGGTGGTTCAAGCTCAGCAGAAATGTTTTTGAATTTGAGCGACCACCCCGTCTGCGCCGCTTCGGATGCTTCGCTCTTTCTTCTTACTGGCGCAGCCACCCCTCCTGGCCGGGCCTGTTGCTGGACCGCCAATTTCTGCTCGCACGCCTCCGGCGTGCGTTTCTTCAGGATCCACCAACCCCCGGTGGCGCGCTGCGCTTCGCTCACCGGGGGCTAATTTCCTTCACGCCTCCGGCGTGCAAACCAGCAGCCCGGAAGGGCTGCGAGGACATTAGCCCCGGGTTGAGCGAAGCGATACCCGGGGTCACCGCGACCCTCTAC
>Ga0207659_10001597_pt1 | contig 13448 bp, 9 predicted proteins | sample KBSM43metaG_FD_184330 | JGI IMG/M metagenome (GOLD analysis project Ga0207659, IMG submission 184330) | Miscanthus rhizosphere microbial communities from Kellogg Biological Station, Michigan, USA - KBS M4-3 metaG (SPAdes) (version 2) | ecosystem: Host-associated > Plants > Roots > Rhizosphere >...
CGGAACGCCGGCATACGTGTGCAGCTCCGACGGAATATTCGCCTCGCGAAGCAGCTTCAGGAAGTCGGCGCTGCTCTCGGGCGGCACCGTCACGTCGGCAAGACCATGGAACAGGATCGTCGGAGGGAAGCTCTTGATGTAGGTCCCGGGCGTCGCGAGCCGCCACGCCTCCTCGCTGCTCCCCTCCGGCATCGGAAACTGGCGGCGAAAGCCTTCCCACGACCCACCGGTCACGGCGTAGTACGCGAGACAGGCCGCCACGTTGGTCGGTACGCCCGCGTTACCACCTTTGCCTTCGAACTCCGGACGATTCGCCGTCGCCGCCGCGAACAGCGCCAGATGACCGCCCGCAGAATAGCCGGCGACCGCGATTCTCGCGGGATCGATGCCGAGCCGCGAGGCATTCGCGCGCGTCCATCGAATCGAGGCCTTCACATCCTCGATTTGCGACGGCCACCGTGCAGCGCCGTTCGCCGACAGCCGGTACTGCGCCGCGATGTTCACATACCCGCGCGCGCTCATCGTCTGCAGCCGCGCCGCCAGATTATCCTTGCTGCCCCCCTGGAAGCCGCCGCCATGGTAATGAACGATCGCCATCCGCTTGTTCGCGGCGCCAGTCGGCTTGTAGATATCCAGATGGAGGTCGGTGTCGCCGCCTTTCCCGTAGACGACGTCTTTTTCAACATTAACCGCAGGCGGCGCCTGGCCTTGCGCCTGTAGCCGCAGCTCCGGTAGCGCTAGCGTCGCTCCGAGACTTCCCAGGAACAGCCGTCGCGTCATGTCATGGCTGTGCATCGCTTCTCCTCGCTGATGAATGCAGTAGTGCCGCGTCGGGATCCGGGGATCCGAGATCCGGTCGCGCGCGGATTTTACACGGCTTCGGTCGTCAGGACGATCTTGCCGACGTGTTCGCTCGATTCCATCAGGCGATGTGCGGCGGCCGCCTCCTCGAGGGGGAAGGTCCTGTAGACAATCGGTTTGACGACGCCCTGTTCGACGAGCGGCCAGACTTCCCAGCGGAGCGCCGTGGCGATTTCGCCCTTTTCAGCGGGACTGCGCGGGCGCAGTGTTGAGCCGGTGATCGTGAGACGACGACCGAGGACGCGCCGAAAGTCGATGGTGGCGGTATCACCGCCCATGAATCCGATGACGACCAGACGACCTTCGACCGCCAGCGCGGCGAGATCGCGGGCAATGTAGTCGCCGCCGACGATATCGAGGATCAGGTCGACGCCGCGGCCCTGAGTCACCTGCTTGACGATCTCGACGAAATCTTCGGTGCGATAGTTGATCGCGCGCTCGGCGCCGAGCTGCTCGCAGGCGCGACACTTCTCGTCAGAACCAGCTGTCGCAAGGACGCGCGAGCCTCGTGCGACAGCGAGTTGGATCGCCGTTGTCCCGATGCCGCTCGATCCGCCGTGGAACAACGCCGATTCGCCCGCGCGGAGCTTTCCGCGGTCGAAAACGTTCGTCCACACGGTGAAGAACGTTTCGGGCATGGCGGCAGCCGCGACAAAGTCGATGCCTCTCGGAATCGGTAGGCACTGGACGGCCGGAGCGGTGCAGAGCGTCGCGTAGCCGCCGCCGGCCAGGAGCGCGCAGACGCGATCGCCGACATGCCATTCGCTCACTCCGCTGCCGAGCACGTCGATCTCCCCGGCCACTTCAAGCCCCGGCAAATCGCTTGCGCCAGGCGGAGGTGGGTACGCACCACGACGCTGCAGCACGTCCGGTCGGTTGACGCCCGCCGCCGCTACGCGAATCCGTACTTCGCCCGCGCCAGGCGTGGGATCCTTCCGCTCGACCGCTCGGAGCACTTCCGGCGGTCCTGGCTTCGAGATTTCAACGGCGCGCATATCGTTAACGCGTGACGGCGAGCGACGAGGGTAATCGCGGGGACGAGATCAACCGCGCGAACTCCGTCCAACGATCTGGTCCACGTGATTCGATGTAGGCGGCGACCATGTCCTTTCCCAGGTTGTAGTTGATCACGTAGCTACGATACTGGTCGACGAAGCGCACACGTTGTTCCGCGCGCAATCGCGAATAGAGTCCGTATTTCTCGAGCCAGTCGGCCGCAGCCTTTGCATCGATTTTTCCGTCGAGATAGCGCCGTGCCGCCTCGTTTCCTGCATACGAGAGTTTGTCAACCAGAGCCATCACATCGTAGTACTGCGCGGCATTATCCGGATTGAGGCCGGCGGCGGGAAACAGGACGCGCCGCTCGAACTGGAGGCGGTCGGCCGGCGGAAACGCGACCTCGATGCCGTAGTTCGCGGTGCCCTCGGCGATCAGCGACTGTGGCGAGAACAGTGGGTAAACCGAGAATTCAATCCAGCCGCGGTCGCGCAGCAGGTTCTTTTCGAGCAGCACGTTGTAGACGTGATGACCGGGGTAGCCTTCGTGGCAGGCCAGGTCGATCGCTCGATCGACGTAGATCGGCAGGTCGGTATTGACCTGGATCAGACTGCGATAGTTCCCTTGATACCAGTTGTAGCCGCTCCAGCTTTTGCCCGTGACGTACTCGACCGTGAAGCTTTCACCGGGTGGCAGCGTGATGTGCTGCAGCGTCCGGCTGCGGCAACCGTCGATCGCAGCTTTGAACACCGCGTCGAGCCGTTCGCGCGGGATGACGAAACGGCTGCGGAACGCGTCGTAGCGGTCGATGAGTGGCCCGTTTCCTGGAAGCTTCGACTGGAGCTGTGCCAGCACGTCCGCAAAATCCGCCTCCGTGTGCGTCGGCGCTGTTGCGTCGTACAAGGCTTTTGATTCCTCGTCGAAGCGGAGCTTCGTCCCCGTGAGCATCGACACGCGAGCGCGAAGCGCGTCGAGCTGCCGGGTCAGGTACTGGCGGCGCAGTTGTGCCATTTCGTCGCCAGCCGGCGTTTGCGACGCCACAGCCAGATCGCGCGAGAGTGCTGCCGCTCGCGAGGCAATTTCCGTCAGCGGCAGCTTCCGGCCTTCCGCCTCCTTCCGCCACTCCGGCGGGCCGTAATATGCATCGACATAGTCGGCGTCGTGCTGGCCGACGGCGAGCACGAGCCGGACGTACTGTTCCGCGAGCGAATTCATGGATCTGTCCTGTGCGTGCGAGACGGTAAGCAGCGCGAGGCAGACCGCCACCACCAGTGCGGCGCGAGCCGCTCTATCGAGAGACGATTCCCTGTGCCTCATTGCGATATCGCTCCCTGATCGTCGGAATCAGATAGTCGTCAAATGCGCTGCGGAAGTCGTACCGTGGGGCAAAGTCCCAGTCGCGCCGCGCCGCCGCATCGTTCACATCCGCGGGCCACGAGTCGACAATCGCCTGACGCTTCCTGTCGATCTCCCACGTGATCCGCGCGTCGGGAAACGCATCCACGACGACGTCGCAAATCTCTCGTGCGGTTGGATTGAACGCCGTGACGTTATACGCCGTGCGCGACAGCTTCTCGCGCGGCGTGGACGCCAGCTTGATCAGGCCGTCGATCGCGTCCGGCATCGCCATGAACGGAATGCGCGTATCCGGCCTGACGAAACAGGCGTACGGTTCACCCCGAGCCGCGGCATGGATCATTTCCGGCGCGAAATCAGACGTCCCGCCGGCAGGCACCGTGACCGCTGAAATCAGGCCGGGAAATCGGATGCAACGAAAGTCGACGCGTCCTGGCGGTGTGTCAACGGCGAGCTGCTTGTAGTACTTCGCATAGTACCGCCCGAGGTGTTCGCAGTACAACTTGTTGCACCCGTACATCGTCATCGGCACGTTCCATTCGTCCTCGTGCACGCGGCCGATGCGCATCTTCGTCTCGAGATCGGGCAGACCGTAGGCCGCAATCGACGAGGGATACATGAAGATGACGGGACGTCCGTGAGATTCGCCCTCGTGCTGGGCGAATTCGAGCAGTCGCAGCGTCCCCTCGACGTTCACTTCGTGCGCGGTAACAGGGGTGAATTCGGAACGCGTGGACAGAAGCGCCGCCAGGTGGAAGATGAGATCGACCTCAAATTCCGCGAGCACCCGCTCGAGAATCCATTTGTCAGTGATAGACCCGGTGAACTCGCGCCGAACCCGTCGCGCCAGCGGCGGTTCGAGCGGTGCGATGTCGATGGTGACGATCGATCGCCCAATCCGGGCGAGCTGATCGATGAGCCCATGCCCGATTTCACCGCTCGCCCCGGTGACGAGCACCGATGCAACGCGCATCAAGCGATTATGCCGTAGGCTTCAGCCTCCCGGCGTCCGGCTACCGGAAGGCTGGAGCCAGTAGCCCGGGGCCTGGCTACGAATCTCCGTCGAGGAGATCCCCAATGCCGCCGAGCAGTGAGCCTTCCTCGCGGCGGCTGCCGCCGATCCCGGGAATCGCTTTGTAGATCCGTCCGGCAAGCCTACTGAGCGGCAGGCTCTGCAGCCAGACACGACCCGGCCCGCTGAGCGTCGCGAAGAACAATCCTTCGCCGCCGAACAACGCGGTTTTGACGCCGCCCACGAGCTGGATGTCATAAGCAACGGAGGGCTGCAGCGCGACGATGCAACCGGTGTCGACGCGAAGGGTCTCGCCGCTCTGCAGGTCGCGCGGGTGCACCATCCCGCCGGCGTGGACGAAGCACATCCCGTCGCCTTCAAGGCGCTCCATGATGAACCCCTCGCCACCAAACAGACCGACGCCCAGGCGCCGTTGAAACGCGATCCCGATCGACACGCCACGAGCGGCGCACAGGAACGAGTCCTTCTGGCAGATCAGCGCGCCCCCGAGTTGCCTCAGATCGAGCGCAAGAATTTTTCCCGGGTATGGCGCCGCAAAGGCGACGTGCTGCTTGCCGCTCGCCTGATTCGTGAACACCGTCATGAACAGGCTCTCGCCGGTCAGCAGCCGCCGGCCGGCCCCGAGCAGCGCGCCCATGACGCCACCGGCCCGCTGCGTGCTGCCGTCGCCGAAGATGGTTTCCATCCCGATGCCGCCGCTCATGTACATCATCGCGCCCGCTTCCGCGACCGCGCTCTCGCCGGGATCGAGTTCCACTTCGACGAACTGCATGTCGTCGCCGAGAATCTTGTAGTCGACTTCATGTGCCATAACAGGTGTCGGGTATCAGGTGTCAGGGGTGGTCCGGGTATCAGGTCTGAGCTCTGAGGTATCAGGCTCAGATCGCGTTCGAGACGCGCGGAGCTGGGATCTTCGGCTTTTCGGGCTCCGGTGTGAAGTCCTCACCGGGGTTGATGAACCGATCGGCTTCGAACCGATACTGCTTGTCGTACAACTGCCGATAGCGGCCGTTCAATGCAAGGAGCTCGGCGTGCGTTCCGCGCTCGACGATTTCGCCCGCCTCGAGCACCAGAATCTGGTCGGCGCTGCGGATGGTGGACAGACGATGCGCGATGACAAACGTGGTGCGCCCCGACCGCAGACGCCGCAGGCCATCCTGAATCATCTGTTCGCTCTCGCTGTCCAGGCTCGACGTCGCCTCGTCGAGAATCAGGATGCGGGGGTCGGCGAGAATCGCGCGCGCAATCGACACGCGCTGGCGCTGACCGCCCGACAGCTTGATGCCGCGCTCGCCGACGACCGTGTCGTACCCGTCAGGGAACTGGCTGATGAACTCGTCGCAATGCGCGATGCGGCACGCTTCCTTGATGTCGTCGAGCGTAGCGGACGGGTTGGCGTACCCGACGTTGTCCGCAATCGTTCCATCGAACAAAAAGTTCTCCTGCAGCACGGATGCAAGCTGATGCCGGTAGTCCAGCAACCGAAGGCCGGCGAGGTCCGTTGCGTCCACCACCACGCGCCCCTGCGTCGGTCGATTGAACGCCATCACGATGCTGATCAACGTGCTCTTGCCGGACCCGCTGGAACCGACGAGCGCGGTGGTCGTCCCTGGAGCCGCGTGAAACGAAACGCCACGCAAAACGGGTTGCCCGGGGTTGTACTCGAACCAGACCTTGTCGAACACCACGTCGCCGGCGAGCCGCCGAACGGGCTGCTTGGCGCGATCTTCGTCCAGTTCGGTCGTCATGTTGAGAATCTCGCGGATGCGATCGAGGCCGGCAAACGCTTCGGTGATCTGCGTACCGATCGATGCAATCGAAACCAGCGGCGCCGCGACAAGACCGATGAAGAAGATGTACATCATCAGATCGCCGAGCGTCATTTGGCCGGCGATAATCGCGCGGCCGCCCAGCCAGATCATCAGGATGCCGATGATGCCGACGATGACGGTGCTGCCGGCTGTCGTCGCCGACACGCCGGTCATCGACTGCGCCACGTTGCGGAACAATCGATGTGCGCCTTTGGTGAAAACGATCTCTTCGCGCTTCTCCGCCGTATACGACTTCACCACTCTGATGCCGCCGAGTGCCTCGCCAAGGCGACCGGTGACTTCGGCGTTGATCTTGCCGCGTTCACGGAACAGCGGCCGAAGCGTCTTGAACGCGTACGCCATCCCGCCGCTGAACGCGGCGAGCACGATGAGCGTGATGACGGTGAGCTTCCAGTTCAACCAAAACAGCACGCCGAGGCCGAGAACAGCGGTGACGAGGCCCCCCACAAGCTGCACCAGACCCGTGCCGACAAGGTTCCTGATCCCTTCCGCATCGCTCATGATGCGCGAGATCAGGATGCCGGTCTGCGTCGAGTCGAAGTAACGAACCGGCAGGCGGACGACATGCGCCTGAACGCGCTTGCGCATGTCGGTAATCGCCCGTTGTGCGGCGACGCCGAGGATTTGCGAGAGCGCAAATGAGGTCACTGCCTGAACGAGCGTGGCGACGCCGGCGGCGAGCGCGATCGGCAGCAGCAGCTCCGTCCGCTGCTTGCCCACGACATCGTCGATGAGCCACTTCGAGCTCGCAGGGAGCACGAGTCCGGCCAGCCGGCTGACCAGCATCAAGATGAGGCCAAGGGTGAGCCTGCGACGATGCGTCCACAGCAGCTCGCGCGCCTCGCGCCACGCCTCAGATGCCGTGACCTTGTTCTTCTTCGGAGCCTCCGCGGACACCGGTCCGACGAGGCGGCGCCCCGAACGTTCCCCTGTGGGTTGTCGAAAGCCGAGATTGGCGGCCATGTAATAATTCAGAGTTCGGAAAGCAGAGGCTCGGTGAGCGAAAAATCCAAAGACATCAACGAACTCGATAGTCTCACGTCACGCGGCCTGACGCCGACAGCCAGCCGAGGTGTGCGCACCAGCGATACTACGACGCGCGGCATCCGCATCGAGGTTCAGAGCATGTACATGCCCGAGCGAAGCGTCCCGAAGGATGGGCAGTATCTGTTCGAATATCAGGTGCGCATCTCCAACGTCGGCTCAGAAACAGCACAGCTCATCTCGCGCGAATGGATCATCACCAATGCCGATGGCGAGGTCGAGCGCGTCAAAGGCCCCGGCGTCGTCGGCGAGCAGCCGGTGCTGACGCCAGGTGCGTCATTCGAGTATCGCAGCTTCTGCCCGATGAAAACACCCGTTGGCTCGATGCACGGCAGCTACCAGATGATCACGCCACAGGGCGATCGCTTCGACGCCGTCATCTCACCGTTCACGCTGGCGGTGCCGAACTCGCTGAACTGAGGCTCGCGCTCCTTCTCAATCCAGATTCGCTCGATTGGAATCACCCATCTCTACATTCCGTGATGGGAAGTACTCCTTCCATCTTCGCGTCACCGCCGCCGCCGTCTGCTCGTCGCACACCAGCTCTTTCGGAAATCCTGGCTTCAGCCGCGCATCGATCGCGATCGGGCCCGTATACGCCACGTGATTGCGGACGATGCGCCGGCCGGCGGCATGGATGTCGGCGGCGGGCTCGAAGCGCGTGAACGTCGTCCAGAGGAAGTTCATCGAGCTCGCCGCGGCGCGAGCAGGTTCTTCGGTGACGACCAGCAAAGGCCACTCGCGGAACGCCGGGTCCGCGGCAAAGCGATCCGCGGCATCGGCGTCGTCGCTCCGCGATGCGGCACCCACAATCAGACAGCCCGGACAGAACACGCGAACGTCGGTGACGCCGCGCGGCAGAGCGCCGGTGAATGACTTCGGAAGCTGGCGAACGGGATCGCCAAGGCCAAGCCATACGCCCTTGGAACCCTGATTCACGGCCGGCCCGGTGTAGTCCAACGTGTCCATCGACAGATTGGAAAATACGTAGAGGTCGGTCTCGGGATGCGTCCGTGCGAGCAGATGCTCGAGCGTCGCTTTGAAGTTGCGCAGGTCCACGTAGCGATCCGTCAGCAGCAGGAACTTGGTGAGCGAGAGCTGTCCTTCGCCGAGGATGCGGAACGCACTGGCCATCGCCTCGCGGCCATATCGCTGCTTGACCACTGCGGCGGCCAGCGAGTGATAACCCGTCTCGCCATACGACCACAGTCGCTCGACGGCGGGCATCACCATCGGAAATAGCGGCGAAAGGAGTTCCTGAAGCAGATCGCCGATATAGAAGTCCTCCTGCCGCGGCTTGCCGACAACCGTGGCCGGATAGATCGCGTCGTTGCGGTGTGCAATCCGGTTGACTTCAAACACCGGGTAATCGTGCTGCAGCGAGTAGTAGCCGTAGTGATCGCCAAACGGCCCTTCCGGCTTCCGGACATGCGGCGGAACGATGCCGACCAGCGCGAACTCGGCGTTCGCGACGAGCGGATGCGGCCCATAGCCGTTCACCTGCGGCAGTCGCTCGCCGGCGATCAGCGAGGCCAGCATCAGCTCCGGCACGTTCTCGGGAAGCGGAGCGATAGCCGAGAGAATCAACGCAGGCGGTCCGCCGAGAAAGACCGTCACTGGCAACGTCGCGCCTCTCGACTCCGCCGCCGCGTAATGGAAGCCGCCTCCCTTTCCGATTTGCCAGTGCATGCCCGCACTACGACCGTCGTACACCTGCATGCGGTACATGCCGAGGTTGTGACCGGGGCGATCGGGGTGCACGGTGTAGACGAGCGGTAACGTGATGAACGGGCCGCCGTCTTCCGGCCAGCACGTAATGACCGGCAGACGGTGCAGGTCGATATTCGAGGTGACGTTTTCCGTGATCGGTGCGCTCTGGACCTTGCGCGTCCCGACCTTGAGCAGCTCGAGGCCAATGTCGCGTGCCCCCCACAGCTTCGCTGTCGTCGGTGGCAGCAGCGTCTCTGCGAGTTCGACAAGGCGTCGAATCAACCGCAGCGGCCGCTCGCCGAACGCAAGCTCCGCGCGTCTCGCGGTTCCGAAGAGATTCGTGACCAGTCGAAATGGAGATTTGACGTTCGTGAAAAGCAAGGCGGGTCCGCCCGCGGCAATGACACGCCGGTGAATCTCCGCTACTTCAAGGTGGGGGTCGACCGGTGCCTCCACCGTGACGATGTCATCGTCACGGCGGAGGTGCTCGATGAACGTACGGAGATCGGGAAATGACAACTAGCTCGCCGCAGCAGCCTGGAAGGGTTCGTCAGCGCTGCCGCCGTAGATGGACGGCACGTGCGATCCCATGGCGCGCAGGTATGCCGCAAGCTGGCCGCGGTGATGCACGCTGTGGTTCTGCGCCATCGCGAGGAACGTCACCGCGGGAGCCTTCATGAACCCGAAGAAGTCGACCTCCCTCGCAAGCTTGTCGGCGGGCGTCGCACGGAGCTGCTGGACCTTGTCGCGCATCGACTTTTCGTAGAACGCGACGGCGTCAGCCGCAGTCGTCAACGACTCTTCAGCTTTTTCAGCCGCAGCCTGATCGAACTCGAACCTGCCATCGAGCACCGACTGGACGAACCACCCGTCCGCGGTGGCGATGTGCCTGGCGAGCTGGAGCGCCGAGCGTGATTTCGGGTCAGGTTTATAGTCGCCGTTGCCGCGACCTACGGCCGCCAACACCTTCGCCGTCGTCGGAATCTCGCTCTCAATAATCGCTGCGTAATGCTCGGCAAGAAATTTGGCCTGATCGGCGTTCATGATTGCCTCCTGTGCAGATTCTGCAAACGTTGAGTCGGCTCGTACTCAGGGTCTGACCCCGATCCAACCCATCACCGGGGTCTGACCCCGCGTCATCGTGTCAATTTCCGGTATTTGATACGGTGCGGAGTATCTGCCTCCGCTCCGAGGCGCCGCTTCCGATCCGCTTCGTAGTCCTGATAATTCCCCTCGAACCATACAACGCGGCTGTCGCCTTCGAACGCGAGCATGTGCGTGGCAATGCGATCGAGAAACCACCGATCGTGACTGATGACCACCGCGCAACCGGCGTAATTGAGCAGCGCTTCTTCGAGCGCGCGCAGCGTGTCGACATCGAGATCGTTGGTGGGCTCGTCGAGCAGCAGCAGATTCGATCCGCGCTGCAGCAGCTTCGCGAGGTGCACCCGATTGCGCTCGCCGCCCGACAGCGTGCCGACCTTGCGCTGCTGCTGTGCCCCCTTGAAGTTGAACCACGACACGAACGCACGCGAGGGGACCGGACGCTTGCCAATCATCAATTCGTCTTCGCCGCCGGAGATCTCCTCCCACACGCTCTTGTTCGCGGAAAGGGAATCTCGGCTCTGATCGACATAGCCGGGTTGTACGGTCTCCCCGAGCCGCAGCGTCCCGCCGTCCGGTTTCTCCTGTCCCGTGATCATTCGGAACAAGGTCGTCTTGCCGGCGCCGTTGGGCCCGATCACGCCGACAATTCCGCCACGCGGCAAAGTGAAATTGAGATCGTCGATGAGCAGAAGGTCGCCGTATCCCTTCCGCAGCCCGCGCGCCTCGACCACGATGTCTCCGAGGCGAGGACCGGGCGGAATGTAGATTTCGACCTGCTCGATTCTCTGTGCCGTGTCCTCGTTCAACAGCTGCTCGTAGGCGTTCAGGCGCGCCTTTCCCTTGGCGTGGCGGGCGCGCGGGGCCATCCGGATCCATTCGAGCTCGCGCGCCAGCGTTTTCTGACGTTTGCTTTCGGACTTCTCTTCCTGCGCGAGGCGCTGCTGCTTCTGATCCAGCCAGGACGAGTAGTTGCCCTTCCACGGGATGCCTGAGCCGCGATCCAGCTCGAGGATCCACTCGGCGGCATTGTCGAGAAAATAGCGATCATGCGTGACGGCGACCACAGTCCCTTTGTATTCCTGCAGGAACCGTTCGAGCCATGCGACCGACTCGGCATCCAGGTGGTTGGTGGGTTCGTCAAGCAGCAGCAGATCGGGCGACTTGAGAAGGAGGCGGCAGAGCGCGACACGGCGGCGTTCGCCGCCCGAGAGCGTCGTCACGTCCGCATCGGGTGGTGGACACCGTAGGGCGTCCATCGCCAGCTCGAGCTTGCTGTCGATGTCCCACGCGTTGACGGCGTCGATGCGATCCTGCAATCGCCCTTGCTCCTCGAGGAGCTTGTCCATCGCTTCGGGCGACATGTCGTCGCCCAGCTTCATGTTGAGCTCGTCGTATCGATCGAGCAGCGCCTTGATTTCCGCGACGCCCTCCTCGACGTTGCCCTTGACGTCTTTGGTGGAATCGAGACGCGGCTCCTGTGGCAGGAATCCGACGGTGATGCCGTCGGCGGGAAAGGCCTCGCCGATGAATTCGTGATCTTCGCCCGCCATGATCTTCAGCAGCGTGCTCTTGCCAGCACCGTTCAACCCGAGGACGCCGATCTTGGCGCCGGGCAGAAACGAGAGCCAGATGTCTTTGAGGACGACGGCATCGGGAGGATGAACCTTCCCGAGGCCTTTCATTGTGTAGATGTATTGCATGGGCGGCGGTAGGGATTAGGGACTTGGGCCTAGGGACTCGATGCCGGCCCAAATCGCAAAGCGAACAGTATATCGAGTCCCTAGCCCCGAGTCCCCAGTCCCTACTGCGTTCCCTTCTCCGGCAACAGTGTTGCGGTGGTATAGCGATCCGCCGGGAAGTACTTGCGGAACGCCTCGTGGATGTTCTCCGCCGTCAGCGTGTCCGTCCGCTCGGTGCGATGAATGATGCTGACAGGGTCCCATCCAAGCATCTGCGCCGTCTGCAGCGCGCCAAGCCAGAAGCCATTCTGCTTGAACGACGTCTCGAGCCCTTCCTTCTCCGTCTCCTTCACCTTCTGCACATCGTCTGCGCTCGGGCCCTCGCGTCGCATCCGGTCCAGTTCAGTCATCACCGTGGCGACGAGGCTGTCCGCACGGTCTGGCGCGCTGCCGAATTGAATCGTGGTTGTGCCATATCCTGGTTGCGGAAGCGTATTCGTGTAGTCGACGCCGACGCTGTACGTCCCGCCCAGCTCTTCGCGAAGCTGGTCGCGCAGATGCCGTTCGAGAATGGCCGTCGCGGCGCGCAGCCGATGCATCTCGAGCTCGTCAAGATTCGTATCGGCGAAGAAACTCATGACGGTTTGCGCCTTCGGTTCCTGCCCCTTGTTCACGACTTCTTTCTTGACGCCTGTCGGAAACTGCAGCCGCACCATGCTGTAGGTTGACGTCGGGTTCCCCTGGGACGGCAGCGAGCCAATGTAAGTGACCAACAGCGGCTCGAGCTTGGCAACATCGAACGCGCCCACAAAAATGAACGTGAAGTCGGCGGCGTTGGCGTACTGCGACTTGTAGAACGCTTCCATCTTCGCCTGATCGAGTGCGTCGACGTCTTCGGCCTTCATCGAGCGCGCCGTATAGTGGTTCGACGTGTTCAGCATCCGCACGCGCTCGCCGAACACCGCACCGGGACTCTGACCCTGGTTGGCGAGGTTGGCGCGCAGGCGCCGCTTCATCAGCTCGAAGGCATCGGGATCGTGGTTGGCGGCTGTGAACGATAAGTACAACAACTGCAGCGATGTCTCGATGTCCTTTGGCGTGGCCGCGCCCGACGCGCCGTGCGTATACGGGCCCATCGACAGAGAGGCGTTTGCAATCTGTCCCGAGAGCATCTTGCCGAGATCGACGGGCGAGAAACCGCCAACACCAGATGTGCCGACCAGGTTCGTCATCAGCGATAAATTGCGATACTCCGCCTCCGGCACGTTGGCGAGCCCGCCTTTCGCCCACCCGGTGAAGATGATTTGATCGTTCTTGAAATCCGTCGGCTTCAACCAGACGGTGACCCCGTTTGAGAGGGTCAGGATGGTGACGCCAATCTCGCGAATCTCGCGCCGCGCCGTCACCTTCCCTGGCGTCGGCTTGGTCGGCAGAAGCTCGTTGTCCTTCGAATCGTCGCGCCACGCCGTGAGCGTCGCCGCGGCTCCCGAACCAAGCGCCTCGCGCACCGCCGCTTCGCTTGGCGGCGTCACGCCCTTCTTTTCAGGTGCGACAACGATGACGACGCGGTTGGTATCCGTGACGAGCTCCCGGGCAAGTGCGGCGGTCTCCGTCGTCGTGATCGTCGGCACGAAGCGCTTCGCGAGCTCATATTCCGTCGCGATGCCGGGCGCCGGCACGTCGTTCAGGAACAACGCCACGAGCTCGGAGGCAAGACCCGGACTCTCCGATTTGTCACGTTCGTTGTAGGCACGTTCGTATGACGCGAGCGTGCCCTTCTTCACGCGCTCGAGCTCGGCATCGCCGAACCCGAACTGTCGCACGCGCGCC
>Ga0207659_10001602_pt1 | contig 13426 bp, 13 predicted proteins | sample KBSM43metaG_FD_184330 | JGI IMG/M metagenome (GOLD analysis project Ga0207659, IMG submission 184330) | Miscanthus rhizosphere microbial communities from Kellogg Biological Station, Michigan, USA - KBS M4-3 metaG (SPAdes) (version 2) | ecosystem: Host-associated > Plants > Roots > Rhizosphere >...
GAGCAGTCAGCAGTCATCAGCCGGCTCGTGGGACAGGCCACCCACCTCGCAGACTGGGGTTAGTCTGCGTTCCCAGCGGTAGGCTCCCGCCCGCGCCAAGCCGACTGACGACTGCTCACGGCTCACGATCACGACTTCTCGACCCGCGCCTTCAGGCGCGCCACCTCCTCCTTGAAGCTGCGGCCACGCTCCGCGTAGTCGCTGAACCAGTCGAAGCTCGCGCACGCCGGCGCCAGCAGCACCACCCCCTCGTCACCTGCCGCGTCGTAGGCGCGCGCCACGGCCTCCGCCATCGACGCCGCCCGCACCACCGGCAGCGCGCCGGCCATGGCGGCCTCCACTCGTGGCGCCGCCTCGCCGATGGCGACCACGGCCCGCCCGCGGCCGGCCATCGCCCCTTTGAGCTCGCCAAGGTCGCCGCTCTTGTAGCGCCCGCCGATGATGGCCACGACCCGCGAGTCGTAGCTCTCGATCGACTTGCGCGCCGCGCCCACGTTGGTCGCCTTCGAGTCGTTGACGAACCGCACCTTGCCGATGTCGCCCGCCGGTTCCATCACGTGCTCGAGGCCGGCGAAGCCGCGCACCGCCTGCTCCATCGGCCCGGCTGCCGCGCCGGCGAGGTTCGCGGCCGCCGTGGCGGCGATGACGTTTCCGAGCATGTGCGACCCGGGCAGCCGCACCGCGCCCACCGGCACGAGACGCTCGAACCCCGACGGCGTCTTGCGCCCGATCCAGCCGTTGTCAATCACGTAGCCTTCGTTCGGCTTGCCGGTGAGCGAGAACCACACGCGCGTGGCGAAGCTCTGACCGCTGTACTTCGCCACCGCCGGGTCGTCGGCGTTGACCACGGCGAAGTCGCTTGGCACTTGATTGGCGAAGATGCGGGCCTTGGCGTCGCCGTACTCCTGGAAGCTTGCGTGGCGATCGAGGTGGTCGTCGCTGAGGTTGAGCCACACTGCCACCCACGGCCTGAAGGTCGTGGTCGTGGACAGCTGGAAGCTGCTTACCTCGACCACGTGCAACGTGCGGTCGGTCGATTCCTCGACCTGGGCGCTGATCGGCACGCCGATGTTGCCGCCGACGAGCACGTGACGCCCGGCCGCGCTCAGCATCCGGCCGATGAGCGTGGTGGTGGTGGACTTGCCCTTGGTGCCGGTGACCGCAATCACCTTGCCCTTCAGCCAGCGCCACGCCATCTCGAGCTCGCCGATGATCTCGACGCCGCGGGCGCGCGCGGCCTCGAACACCGGCTGCTCGAGCGGCACCCCCGGACTCACCACGACGAGATCCGCTTCGGCCAGCGTCGCCGCCTGGTGGCCGCCGGTCTCGACGCGCACACCGGCCGCTTCGAGCGCGGCCGACTCCGCGAACGACGGGCGCGATTCGGTGAGCGTCACGCGCGCACCTCGCCTGCGCAGCAGTTCGGCCGCCGCAAGACCGCTGCGCGCGGCTCCCACCACGACCACCTGACGCCCGGCGACGGAAAAGGTGCCCTGTGCCATGGCGTCACCGCAGCTTCAGCGTGGTGAGGCTGAACAGGGCAAAGAGCACGCCCATGATCAGGAACCGCGTGATCACCTTCGGCTCGCTCCAGCCGATCAGCTCGAAGTGATGGTGAAGCGGCGCCATCTTGAAGACGCGCTTGCCGGTGGTCTTGAAGGAGATCACCTGGATGATCACCGACAAGGCTTCGAGCACCCAGACGCCGCCGACGATCGGCAGCAGCAGCTCCTGCTTGATGAGGATCGCCACGGTGCCGATGGCGCCGCCGAGCGCGAGCGAGCCCACGTCGCCCATGAAGATCTCGGCGGGGTACGAGTTGTACCAGAGGAAGCCGAGGCTGGCGCCGACGAGGGCGCCGCAGAAAATCGTCAGCTCGCCTGCCGGCGGGAACCGTACGAGCAGCAGGTAGTCGGCGAGCACGGCGTGGCCCGTGACGTAGGCCAGCGCGGTATAGGCGGCGGCCGCCACGCCGAAGGTGCTGATCGCCAGCCCGTCGAGGCCGTCCGTGAGGTTCACCGCGTTAGTCGTGCACGCCAGCACGATCACCGCGAACGGCACGTAGAGGATGCCCAGGTCGGGAATCAGGTTCTTGAAGAACGGGAAAATCAGCCGCGTGTTGTAGAGCGGCGGGTTCTGATACGAGAGCATCAGCACCGCGACGCCCACTGCCGACGCCACGATCACCAGACCGGCCATCTTGTAGCGCGGCAACAGTCCGTGGTGGGAGCGGCGCGTGACCTTGAGATAGTCGTCGGCGAAGCCGACGGCGCCGCAGCCCAGCATGGCGCCCATCGCGATCCACGCGAACGGATTCGAGAGATCCGCCCAGAGCAGCGTCGGAACGAGCGCCGCCGCGAGGATGAGCAGCCCGCCCATCGTCGGCGTGCCCGCCTTCGCGCGGTGCGACTGCGGCCCCTCCTGGCGAATCACCTGCCCGATCTGGAAGTCGCGCAATCGCCGGATCAGCCAGGGGCCGAGCACGAGGCTGATGAAGAGCGCGGTGAGGCTCGCGGCCGCGGTGCGGAACGTGATGTAGCGTGTCACGTTCAGGAAGCCCAGATAGGGCAGGCTGGCGAGCGGCGGCAGGAGGTAGTACAGCATCAGCCGCGCTCCTGCAGAATACGGTCGCTCACCACGTCGCAGCGGGTGCCGCGAGAACCCTTCACCAGCACCAGGTCGCCCGGGCGCAGCGAGGCCGACACGTCCGCGGCGGCGTCGGTGCTCGAGGCGTAGTGGCGAACCGCGGCGGCAGGCAGGCCGGCGTCGATCGCCGCGTCGGCGAGGGCGCGCGCGGCCGGGCCACCCACCGCCACGAGCAGCCGCAGGCCGGCGGCCGCCGCGGCCCGGCCGCAGGCCTGGTGCAGCGCCACGGCATGGTCGCCGAGTTCGAGCATCTCGCCGAGCACGGCCACGCGGCCTGCCGCTCGAGTCTCGCGCCCCATCACGTCGAGCGCCAGCTGCAGCGCCGCCGGGCTCGAGTTGTACGAGTCGTCGATGAGCGTGATGCCGTCCGTCAGATGGTGCACGACTCCGCGCCGATCGGCTGGCCGCAGCGTCGCGGCGGCGCCAGCAATACTGTCGAGCGCCACGCCGAACTCGAGTGCGACGGCGGTGGCCGCGAGCACGTTGGCCAGGTTGCCGCGACCGAGCAGCGGCGTCGAGAGATCGAAGCCGCCCGCCGGCGTCCCGACCCGGGCGCGCATGCCGTCCCAGCCGAGATCGCGCACGTCGGCGGCGCGCACGTCGGCCGACGCGGATTCACCGAAGGTCACTCGCCGTCCGGTGAAGCTGCCGGCCCGCGCCATTACGCGAGCGTCATCGGCCGAGCACACGAGCACGTCCTCCGGCTTCGCGCCCTCGAGGATCTCGGCCTTGGCGTCGGCAATCGCGTCCACCGACGCGAAGAAGCCCATATGCGCATCGCCCACGTTGGTCCACACACGGATGTCGGGCTCGGCTATGCGCACGAGCGTGCTGATCTCTCCGGCGTGATTCATCCCCAGTTCCATCACCGCGACGTCCGGTCCACTCGTCAACTGCAGCAGCGAGAGCGGCAGCCCGATGTGGTTGTTCAGATTCCCCTTGTTCTTCACCACCCGGAACCGTGTGGCAAGCAGCGCCGCAATCGACTCCTTGGTCGTGGTCTTGCCCGCGCTTCCCGTAATCGCCACCACCTTCGTGCCCGCGGCCTTCCGCACCGCGTGCGCCAGCGCCTGCAGCGCCTCCAGCGTGTCGGCGACGCCAATCACGCCGCCGGCCCGCGCCGCCTCGGGATGGGCGTCGGCCCAGGTCTGCTCGACCACGACGCCCGCCGCACCCCGCGCCAGCGCCTCGGCGGCAAACGCGTGCCCGTCGAACCGCGGTCCGCGCAGCGCCACGAACACATCGCCCGCCGCCATCGCCCGGCTGTCGGTCACCACCTCGCGAACCGGCGTGTCCCTCCGGCCGCTCACCGCCCCGGCCGCCCGGGCGCCGGCCACCGCGCCGGCAATCCAGCCCAGCGTCAGCGCAACTTCACTCACCCGACCCCCGAGGTCTGCCGCCGGGCGACCAGCGCCTCACGCGCCACCGCCACGTCGTCGAACTGGTAGGTCGTCCCGCCGATCACCTGATACTTCTCGTGGCCCTTGCCGGCCACCAGGACCACGTCGCCGGCGCCCGCGGCGGCGATCGCCTGGTGGATCGCCTCGCGGCGGTCCACGATCGTGAGTGCCCGCGCGTTGCTCTGCCGCGCTTCCGGTTCGGCTCCGCGCATCACCTCCTCGATGATCTGCACCGGGTCCTCGCCCCGCGGGTTGTCGGAGGTGATCACGACGACGTCGCTGAGCCGCGCCGCCACCATGCCCATCAGCGGCCGCTTGGTACGGTCGCGCTCGCCGCCGGCGCCGAACACGGTGATGAGGCGCCGCGTGGCCATGGGGCGCGCCGTCTCGAGCAGGTTGCGCAGCGCGTCGTCGGTGTGCGCGTAGTCCACGATCACCGTGATGTCGTCGCCGGGACGCGACACCACTTCGAACCGGCCGGACACGCCCGCGAGGCCGGCGATGCCGCGCTCGATGGCGTCGAGCGGAATTCCGATCGCCGCCGTGACGCCGATCGCTCCAAGCAGGTTGTAGACGTTGGGCCGCCCGACGAGCGAGGACGTCACGTGCACGGTCCCTTGCGGCGTCCGCACGTCGAAGGTGAGACCGTCGAGCGAAAACGCGAGCGGCCCCGGGGCGACGTCAGCGGGCTTGTTGATGCCGTAGGTCACGGGCGAGCCCGACGCCTCGACCAGCGCCGCGCCCCGCGGATCGTCCATGTTGATGAGCGCCGGAGCACCACGCGGCAGCATCTCGAAGACCGGCGCTTCGCGGCGAAGTAGCCCTCCATGTTGACGTGGAAGTCGAGATGGTCGCGCGTCAGGTTCGTGAAGACGCCGGCCGCGAACTCGAGGCCGTCCACCCGCCGCAGCGCCAGCGCATGCGACGAAACTTCCATGACGCAGGCGCCGCATGCCTCGTCGTGCATCTGGCGCAGGAAGGCCTGCACGTCCGGCGCCTCCGGCGTGGTCCGCGACGCCTCGATCACGCGATCGCCGATGTAATACGCCACCGTGCCCATGAGCCCGCACTTGATGCCGGCGGCCTCGAGGATCGCGCGCACCAGATAGCCGGTGGTGGTCTTGCCGTTGGTGCCGGTAACGCCGACCACCCGCATCGCGCGGCTGGGGTGGCCGTTGAACTCGGCGGCCAGGAGCGCCAGCGCGAGCCGCGGATCGGACACCGGTAGGCATGCGGTTCCCGGCACTGGAGGCACGCCCACCGCCGCCACCACCGCAGCCGCGCCCGCGCTCACCGCCTGCGGCGCGAAGGCGGCGCCGTCGGCGCGCTGCCCCAGCAGCGCCACGAACACCGCGCCCGGAGTCACGATGCGCGAGTCGTACGTGACGCCCGTACAGGCCACGTCGAGCCCCGGGGCGTCGAGCGCCCCGCGCGCCTCAGCCGGCACCAGGGCGGCGATGGACCGCAGGAGATGGCGAACCGTCATGGATCGGGCGCTTTCGGCCCAGCCTCCGGCGCACGCCGGTCCAGCCATACGCGCGCTGAAGCCGCCGCAATCGCCGGCGTCCCCGGCAGCGGGCGCTGGTCGGTGACGAGCCCGTGCCCGCTGACCTGGACGGCCAACCCGAGCGTGGCGAGCAGGCGCACTGCTTCACGACCGCTCATGCCGGTGAGGTCCGGCACGACGGGCTCGCCACCCGATAGGTTGGTGCCCGCCGGCAGCACCGTCGGCGGCGCGGCCGGACCCGAGGTCGGCGTCGGCGCGTTCGGCGCACCGCTGTCGGGAACACCGCTGTAAGGAGCACGGCGTTCCACGATGAGCGGCGGCGGCGGGTTGATCGTCCGCTGCACGCCGTAGTGCTGCAGCGCTTCCTGCGCGATGCGATGGAAGATGGGCGCGGCCACCGTGCCACCGTAGGCCGGCACGCCACGCGGCGAGTCCACGACCACGATGATGGCGAACTTCGGCTTGCGCGACGGCGCGAACCCGACGAACGACACGTTGTAGTTCGAGTGGCCGCGGTAGCTGCCGTTCAGGAGCTTCTTGGCCGTCCCGGTCTTGCCGGCGATCGTGTAGTCGGCAATCGCCGCCTGCTTGCCCGTGCCGTCGGTGACGACACCTTCGAGCATCGGCGTCAGCCGCGCCGCCGTGTCCTTGCTGATGGCGCGCCCGAGCACCTTGCGCGGCACCGGCAGGCGCTGGCCGTCCTTCACCACCGCCCGGACGAGGCGCGGCTGAACCAGCTCGCCGCCGTTGGCGACGGCGCTGACCGCCGTCACCATCTGCAGCGGCGTCACACCGATCTGGTAGCCGATGAGGGTCGAGGCGAGCGCGCTCTGTGTGAGCGTGGACCAGTTCCAGACGATGCCGGCGTTCTCGCCGCGAAAGTCGGGTGAGAGCGCACGCCCGAACCCGAAGTTGCGGACGTAGCCGCCGAACGTCTCGGCGCCGAGCGGCAGCCCGACCTTGATGGTGCCGACGTTGCTCGACTTCTCCACCACCTCCTGGAACGTCAGGACGCCATAGTGGTGGTCGTCGCGGATGACGCGCGACCCGAAACTGATCGAGCCCTTGCTGACGTCCACCAGATCCGTGGGCTTGATGGCACGCTCTTCGAGCGCGGCGCTCGCGGTAATGATCTTGAAGGTGGACCCGGGCTCGTACAGATCCTGCACCGCGCGGTTGCGCCGCTGGGCTTCCCGGGCCTCTCGGTAGACGTTCGGGTTGAATGTCGGGTAGCTGGCCATGGCCAGCAGCTCGCCGGTGGCGGGGTCCATCACGATTGCCGAGCCGCCGGCGGCATTCGCCCACTGAACGCCGGCGCGCAGCTCGCGCTCGACCAAGTGCTGCATGAACCGGTCGATCGTGAGCTCGAGCGTCGCCCCGCTGGTCGGCGGGCGCTCGATGCGGAGGAACGCCTGCTTCTTGGCGTCGATCTGGACCAGCACCTTGCCCTGCTCGCCGCGGATGAGAGAGTCGTACACCGCCTCGATCCCAGACAGGCCGGCGTTGTCGATGCCGACGTAGCCGAGCAGGTGGGACGCCAGCTCGCGGTTGGGATAGAAACGCCGGCTCTCCTTGAGGAAACCGAGCCCGTCGAGCTGCAACCCCGCGACACGGCGCGCCTGCTCCGGTGACACCTGGCGCCGCACGTACGCGAACGCCTTGGCGCTGCTCAATCGATCGGCAAGCGCACGTTCATCCTTGGCCGCGCAGTCGCCCAGCGCGTTGCACAGTTTCCGGGCGGCCGCCTTCGCATCGCCAATCTCGGTCGGCACCGCGTAGATCGTGTCGGCGTCCACGCTCGAGGCAAGGACGTGCCCGTTGCGATCGACGATCTCCGCGCGCTTGGCCGGGGCCACGATGGTGCGCTGCTGCTGCCGATCGGCCTTGGCGGCGAGCTCGGCGTGGCTGACCACCTGCAGGTACACCAGCCGTGTCTGAATGGCCACCGCCCACAACGCAATCGCGCCCGCGGCGATCCAGATGCGCAGGCGCATCGGCCCTCGCCACGGCGTGGCGTCGGCGGCGCTGGAAAGGGGTTGGGGGGGAGTGGGATCGACCATCGCCGTTACCGACTGGCCACCACCGACCGTGGCGGTGCCGGCGTGTCGACGACGCGCTCGATCACCGACGCGTCCTCCGGACGCGGTCTCACCATGTGGAGACGCCCGAGCGCCAGCCGCTCGATGCGCTCCGGGGCCTTCAGGGTCTGCTCTTCCAGGCGCAGGTGCCGGTTGACGTCGACTTCGACGGCGCGCTCCTGCTGCATCTGCTCGAGCCGGTAGCCGTTGCGGCGCAACTCGAACTGCTGCCAGGCCCAGAAGAGCAAAACGGCGACAAGGAAGACACCGATGCCGACCGACCGCGCCATCTCGCGGTTCCGCTCGCGATCGATCTCGCGGACGATCGGGTTGTTGCGGACGTCTTTCTTGATCGCGTATTCGAAGGTCTCGGTGGTCATACCGACACTCCCGCCGGCCGGGCCGTACCCGGCGATCCTGGTGCCGTCACTTCCGCCGCCCGGAGCTTGGCGCTGCGGGCCCGGGGATTGCGCTCCGTCTCGGCCGCGCTCGGCACGAGCGGCCGTTTGGTGAGCACGCGCAGGCCGTGGGTTCCGGCGGCCTGCAGCGAGCGCAGCACGTGCTTCACGATCCGGTCCTCGAGCGAGTGGAACGTGATCACGACGAGACGGCCGCCTGGCGCGAGCCGCGCCGACGCGGCCACCAGGCAATCGCCGAGGCCGTCGAGCTCGCGGTTGACCCAGATCCGCACCGCCTGGAACGTGCGGGTGGCCGGATCGATACGCGTATAGCCGCGCCGGGGCACCGCCCGGCGCACGACGTCGGCCAGCCGGCCCGTCGTCGTGATGGGCGCGCGGAGGCGCGCCTCCACGATCGCCCTCGCGATGCGGCGCGCGTGCCGATCCTCGCCGAGCTCGTAAATCACATCCGCCAGCGTCTTCTCGTCGGCTCCGGCAATCGCCTCTGCGGCGGTCGCGCCGGCCGACGTGTCCATTCGCATGTCCAGCGGCTCGTCCCGCCGGAAACTGAATCCGCGTCCCGGGGCGTCGAGCTGCATCGACGACACACCGAGGTCGAGCAGGATTCCATCCACCGCGCCGACCCCCTCCCGATCGAGGATGGCCGGCAGGTCACGGTAATCGCCGTGCACGACCCGAGCCCGATCGCCGAATTCGCGCAGCCGTTCTCTCGCCACCTCCACCGCCGCAGGGTCGCGGTCGACACCGACGAGCTGTGAAGCGCCGGCCTCGAGCAGCGCGCGGGCGTGGCCGCCGAGCCCGGCCGTCCCGTCGACGAAAACTCCTCCCCGCGACGGCTGGAGGTGCTCGAGCACTTCCGCCACCATGACCGGCTCGTGCACGTCACATCCGTCCGTCTGGCCTTACACTGTCCCCGGCGTCAGATACCGTGCTGGGACAGCAGCAATCCGTCGTCGTCGGTCCACGGCTCGCGCGCAAGCTTGTCCGCGAACCGTTCCTCGTTCCACACTTCGATGAAGTTGATCCGTCCGAGCACGCGCACGTCGCCGACGATCGCGGCACGCTGCCGCAGGTGCGGCTGAATCAGCACACGCCCCTGCGGGTCGAGCTCGCCGGGCTGGCCGAAATAGCTCACCCGGTCCATGAACTTCACGAGCGACGGATGCTGGGTCGGCGCCTTCAAGACCCGCTCCTCCATCTCGGCCCACACCTGCATCGGGTAGATGAGGACCGAGTCGCCCTTGACGCTGGTCACGAACACGTCGGCCCCACTCCGCGCATGCACCAGGCCGCGAAAGAGCGTAGGTATCTTGAGTCGGCCCTTGTCATCGATCCGGGTCGACTGGCTACCCCTGAAAACCGCGGTTTTCTGACCACTAACGTCCATTTAGGCCCACTGAAGACCACTGGATGGTAAAGAAGGCGAAGACCAGTGTCAATTGCAAACGACTGATCCCAAAGACTTTTGTCCGTTTTAATTCGCTTAATTTTCGCTTCTTGAGATCTTCGCCACAACCTGTCGCAGCACGTGAGGCGGACGACCCGACCCCTTGACAGCGAGCCGGCGTCGAGCCGGTTTGCCAGACACTGTCGCGCAGCCCGCGCTCCTGGCGGCCCGCGCCGAACTCGCGTGCTAGGCTGGGGGCGCTCATGCTTCGCGCCGCGTTGATCGGGTTCCCCTCGAGCGGAAAGTCCACCCTCTTCCAACTCATGACCAGCGCCCGCGACGGAGCGGGCGGCAAGGGCGACGTCAAGATCGGGATCTCGAAGGTGCCGGACGATCGCCTCGACGTGCTCACCGGGATGTACAACCCGAAGAAGCGCGTGCCCGCCACCGTCGAGTTCACCGACATCGCGGTGGTCGCCAAGACCGGTGCGCAGGCGCTCGTGGACGTCGCCAACTACAAGAACGCAGACGCGCTGGTGCACGTCGTGCGCGCATTCCGCGACGAGACGGTGCCGCATCCGTCGGGCTCGGTGGACCCCGCACGCGACGCCCAGGCCATGGAGGACGAACTAATCCTCGCCGACCTCGGCGTCGCCGAGCGGCGGCTCGAGCGCATCGAGCGCGATCTCAAGAAGGGACGATCGGCGGAGCTGGAGAAGGAGCGCGATGTGGTGCAGCAGTGCCGTACCGCGCTCGAGGACGGCAAGCCGCTGCGCACGCTCACGCTCGCCGGCGACGACCTGAAACGCCTGCGCGGCTTCCAGTTCCTGTCGGCCAAGCCGCTGCTGCTCGTAATCAACCTCGACGAAGCCGACATCGCCGAGGTCGGCGCCGATCTCGATCGCGCCGCGGCGAAAACCGGCCTGACCGGCTTCCTCTCGCACGCCGCAACGCGCGCGGTGGCGCTGTGCGGCAAGATCGAGCTCGAGATCGCGCAGCTCGAGCCCGCCGACGCCAAGGACTTCCTCGCCGACCTCGGGCTCTCGGAGTCGGGCCTCGATCGCGTGATCCGCACCAGCTACGACCTGCTCGGCTACATGTCGTTCTTCACGGTCGGCGAGGACGAGTGCCGCGCCTGGTCGATCGCGCGCGGCACGCCAGCCCAGCTTGCCGCCGGCGAAATCCACACCGACATCCAGCGCGGCTTCATCCGCGCCGAAGTCGTGGCCTACGACGCGCTCACCTCACGCGGCAGCATGGCCACATGCCGCGAGCACGGCGAGGTGCGGCTCGAGGGCAAGGAATACATCGTGCAGGACGGGGACATCATCAACTTCCGTCACGCCACCTGATCCCGAGCCGTGAGCGCCCGCAGAGTCCTGGTCCTGGAGAGCCAGACGCCGTTCGTGCACGGCGGGGCCGAGATGCTGGCGCGCGAGCTCGTCGCCGCGCTGCAGCGCCACGGCTGCGAGGCCGAGCTCGTCTCGCTGCCGTTTCGCGACGCGCCGCGCGAGGAACTGCTGGCACACGCGGCCGCCTGGCGCCTCCTCGACGTGAGCCGCGCGCTCGACCGGCCGGTGGACGTGGCGATCGCGACCAAGTTCCCCACGTATTTCGCCCGGCACCCGGCGAAGGTCGCGTGGCTCGTGCACCAGCATCGCGCCGCCTATGAGCTGTGCGGGACGCCCTTCAGCGACTTCGAGCACACCGAGCGCGACGTCGGCCTGCGCAAGCGCCTGATCGAGCTCGACACGCAGATGCTCGGCGAATGCCGCGGCCTCTTCAGCATCGCGCGCACCGTGTCGGAGCGCCTGCAGAAGTACAACCGGCTGACGGCCACGCCGCTTTACCATCCGCCGCGGCTCGCGGCCTCGATCCGGCCCGGCCCCTACGGCGACTACATGCTGACGGTGTCGCGGCTCGAGAAGGTAAAACGCATCGATCTGGCCATCGAGGCGTTCGCGAAGGTGCCGGCCCCGACACGGCTCGTGGTCGCCGGAGACGGCAGCGAGCGGGCGGCCCTGGCGGCCCGCATCGAGGCGCTCGGGCTGTCCGACCGGGTCCACCTGGCCGGCCGCGTCGACGACCGCGAGTTGATCGACCTCCTGGGCGGCGCGCGGGCGCTGCTCTTCGCGCCATTCGCGGAAGACTACGGCTACGTGACCCTCGAGGCGTTCCTCGCCCGCAAGCCGGTGATCACCACCACCGACGCCGGCGGGCCGCTCGAGTTCGTCGAGCACGACGTCAACGGCTACGTCGTGCCGCCGGCGGCCGAGGCGCTCGCCGCGGCGGTGGCCCGACTCGCCGGCAGCGAGCCGGAGGCTTCGCGGCTCGGTGACGCCGGCTTCGCGCGTGCCCGGCTCATCACCTGGGACGGCGTCGTCGAGCAGCTCCTGAGCGCGGCGCTCGGAGGAGTGCCGTTTGCAGGGTAGCGCGCCGGACGCCGGCGTCCTGGTCATCGTGCCCACCTACAACGAGCGGGAGAACCTCGGTATGCTCGTACCGCGCCTGCTCGCCATCGAGGGGCTGCGCGTCCTGATCGTGGACGACGGTTCGCCCGACGGCACCGGCGCCGAAGCCGATCGGCTCGCGAGGGCGAGCGGCGGCCGACTGACGGTGATGCATCGCTCCGGCCCGCGGGGGCTGGGGCGCTCCTATGTGGACGGCATGCAGGCGGCCGTCACGGCCGGCGTGCGCTTCATCTGCCAGATGGATGCCGATCTCTCGCACGATCCCGACGACTTGCAACGGCTCCTCGCGGCCGGCGCCGGAGCCGACCTCGTCATCGGCTCGCGCTACGTTCCCGGGGGCACTCTCCACAACTGGCCTCGCCACCGCCTCTGGCTGAGCGCGTTCGCCAACTGGTACGTGCGCGCCATCACCGGCCTGCACATCCGCGATTGCACGAGCGGATTCCGATGCTGGCGGCGCGACCTGGTGGCGCGCCTGCCGCTCGCGCACATCGCGTCGGAGGGCTACGCCTTCCAGGTAGAGATGACCTGGGAGGCGAAGCAGGCCGGCGCAACCATCGTGGAGGCGCCAATTGCCTTCGTCGAGCGCCGGCAAGGTTCGTCGAAGCTCTCGGGCGCGGTGATCGCGGAATCGGCCTGGCTGCCCTGGCGGCTGGTCACTCGAGGCACCGTGCGGCCGCGGGCTTAGGCCCCGTGGTGCAACGCGCTGCTGATTGGTATACCCTCCCCGTCCCATGCCGACGCCAGGGCCTCCCCGGCCCTCGATCTCCGTCTTCTTTCCCTGCTACAACGACGAGCAGACGATCGCCGGGCTGGTGCGCGAGGCCGACGCGCAGCTGCGCTGCGCCACCGATGACTACGAGATCATCGTCGTCAACGACGGGTCGAGCGACGGCAGCGCCGCCGTGCTCGCCGCCCTGGCCGCATCGATGCCGCGCCTCACGGTGATCACTCACCCGACCAACCGCGGCTACGGTGGCGCGCTGCGGTCGGGATTTGCCAACACGACGAAGGATCTCGTCTTCTACACCGACGGCGACGGCCAGTACGACGTGAGTGAAATCCCGATCATGCTGGTCCTGCTCACCCCCGACACCGACTTCGTCAACGGCATGAAGATGGCGCGCAGCGATCCCGCTTATCGCGTGTTCATCGGCAACCTCCACAAGTTCGTGACACGCTGGGCCTTCTGGCTGCCGATCGACGACGTCGATTGCGATTACCGCCTGATCCGGCGAACCGTGATCGACGCGATCGAGCTGCGCAGCAACAGCGGATCGATCTGTGTCGAGCTGGTCAAGCGCGCGCAGCGCGCCGGCGCGCAGTTCCGTCAGGTCTCGGTGCGGCACTACTCGCGGCAGTTCGGCAGTTCGCAGTTCTTCCGGCCCGGGCGCATCCTGCGCACCTACGCGGACCTGGCGCGCATGTGGGTGACGCTGATGCTGCTGCCGGAGGGCCGGAACCCCTCTGGTAGAATCCGCCGGTGAGCCGGCCGCCAGTGATTCAAGAGGCTCCCGC
>Ga0207659_10001610_pt1 | contig 13369 bp, 9 predicted proteins | sample KBSM43metaG_FD_184330 | JGI IMG/M metagenome (GOLD analysis project Ga0207659, IMG submission 184330) | Miscanthus rhizosphere microbial communities from Kellogg Biological Station, Michigan, USA - KBS M4-3 metaG (SPAdes) (version 2) | ecosystem: Host-associated > Plants > Roots > Rhizosphere >...
GTTGATTCCCTCGCTAGGCAGCGCCGGCTTGAATCGTTTGTGACACCCTTCGCACGCCTCGACCAGTTGGCCGTTGGCGGCCACGAGGGCCTCCTGGTTCCTGGCTTCGCCCGCCTTGAGCGCCGCCATGCCGGCGGCCGAAACCGCCAGCGCAAACTTCTGCCATTCTGGATTCTGAACGAAGGTCCGGTCGTTGGGCCCGGTGCCTTCGACGCGAATCAACGCCCCGGCTGCCGCGATCTGCGTCGCATGCTCGACGATATTCTCCCAGTCCGCATCCGTCTTCGGGGCCATGTCGGGCTTCTCGGCGTTCCACAACTGGTGGCCAGCGTGATCGACGAGCCTGACCATGACGGCGTTGATGCTGACCGGGGACAAGACCGCCGGCGCACCGCCAACCGGCGACTCGCTGTGCGCCGATGGTCGTGGTGGTTCGGCCGGCGCGCTGCATCCGGCGGCGAAACACCCGCCGAGAAAACCCATCACCAGATAGTGCGGTCTGTTCGTCATCGCGCGCTCCCTTCGTCGCCTGGCCATTGCCGATCCATCCACTACACGCGAAACGTGGAACGTCGCGCGCGGCGGGCCTCGTGGGCGTCCGCGACCCGGTCACCGTCAAGGCGCGGCTCCCAGCAGGCGCAGTGACCGCACTCCTCTTCACTCATGACTCGCGGCCGGTCAGGACAGCGCTGACAGATCGCGTAGGTCCACCGTTCCACCCGTAGCTCGGATCCGTCGGCGATCCATCGACACTGAAACGGCGATGCGTTGATAGCCTGGCAAGCCATGAAACCACCTTGTGCCTGCGCTCGAGGCAAGAAGCGGTCCCTCCTCGAGAAAATGCGCTGCCGGGCTTTCTCCAGCGATTCCGCGCAATTCCAGGATCGTCCGGGCTGGAAATATTCCGGCCGATGAGAAAAATTCCGCACAGGGACCCTGTCGCACTTCAGCCACCGCAGAACGCGGCGACGCTTCGGGTTCTGACCCTCAGCGGTCTGGACGGACTGCCAGCCGACGTCGACAAACACTGCGATTTCCTCGGCTGACAAAAGGTGGCCAGCGGCCTGGAGGGTGCAAAAGTAAGGGGCCATCGGGCGACCGCGTTTCATCGCACTTTATTTGCTTGTTCGATCCCTCACTGCCCCGTAGACTGCGCCGTCGGGATTCGCCGCGCGCCCCCCGGCGGTTTTCTTCCACCGGCGTTTTCTTCCAAAGGAGAAACGAAATGAGATCACGGTCGTTCGTCGCCGGCGGAGTGTTCACCGTTTGTATGGCGGCGGTGCTTGCGGGGTCGTTGCTTGGCGTGCGCACGCTGAAAGCGGACGAAGACAACGACGAGTCCAAGATTCGGCACGGCTTCGAGATTGCGCCGGTCAAGCTGAACCTGAAAGGCAAGAACCGCGCGCTCGTCGGCCTGGGCAGCTACATCGTCAACTCTCAGGGCGAATGTGACGGGTGCCACTCTGCGGGGCCCCAGACGCAGTTTGTTCCGGGCTTCAACCCCTACTTGGGTCAGCGCCCGGCAAAGATCAATCCCGACACCTACCTTGGCGGCGGCAACGACTTCGGCGCCTTCCCATTTCCAGCGTCGCCGGTTCACATCGTCTCGCGGAATCTGACGCCGACGCGCAACGGAACGCTCGACGGCGACAGCTTTGAGGAGTTCCTCCACATCATTCGAACCGGCGAAGATCCCGATCACCTTCACCCGGTTATTCCCGGGGGCTTCGACGGCAACTTGCTCCAGATCATGCCCTGGCCGGCGTACCGGGAAATGACCGATCGGGACCTGCGGGCGATTTACGAGTATCTTGGCGCGATTCCCTGCGTGCCCGCCGGCTCTGCACGCTGCCGGTAGCCTTGACGAGCATGACGTGAGCGGCAGCCCGACGCTGCCGCTCAATGCCCTTCAGCGGTTCTGCACGAACTGCCAGCCGAACCGTCCCTTGATGCACAAGTGGCCGCTCGTGACGTCGTGATCGAGCGGTGACGTGACGCGGACGATGTCGTTGTCCTGGACGTGCAACTGCAGGGTGCAGCCGACGCCGCAGTACGGGCAGATCGTGTCGGTGACGGTCTGCTTCGACTCGTCCCATGTGCCGGCCTGCCGCATGTCGTGCTCCGACTTGAACATCAGCGCGCCGGTCGGACACACTCCGACGCAATTGCCGCAATAAACGCAGGCCGAATCCGGGAGCGGACGATCCGATTCAGTCGAGATGTGCGCAGCGAATCCGCGCCCGGCGACCGCGATCGCAAAGGTGTTCTGCGCGTCGGTGCCGCACGCCTCGACGCACTTGTAGCAGAGCACGCAGCGCGAGTAGTCGCGCACGTACAGGTCGTTGTCGATTTTCACGGGCTGCGCCACCGTTTCGCCGGCCAGGCGTTCCGGCTGCGCGCCGTAATCCCGCATGTGCCGCCTGAGACCCTCGGACGCGAGCGTCAGATCGACCGACGACCCAAGCATCTCGAGAATGAGCCTGCGACTGTGCCGGACGCGATCCGTGTTCGTGCGGACGACCATGCCCGCCTCCACCTTGCGCGAGCAGGCCGGCGCGAGGGCGCGTGCGCCTTCGAGTTCCACCACGCAGAGACGACAGGCGTTGACCGGCGTCAGCGTCTTCAAATGACACAACGTCGGTGTGTCGATGCCTTGCGCATTGCAGGCCTGCAGGATCGTCGTCCCCTCTGGTGCGTGTGTTGTGCGGCCGTCGATGGTCAGCTGAATCATCCGAATACCCGGAGCTTTCTGATGGCCGACTGAACGGCGCTGGAAGCGGTTTGCCCGAGCCCGCAGATCGACGCGTCACGCATCGCTTGTCCCAGGTCGTCAATGAGGGCGATATCCAGCGCGACGCCGCTGTTTCCTTTGTCGGGCGCGGCCAGCCGGTGGATCGCTTCTTCCTGCCGGACGGTGCCGACGCGGCACGGCACACATTGACCACACGACTCGTGACGGAAGAACTCGGCGATCCGCATGATGATGTCGCGCAGGTCCACGCGATCGTCGAACAGCATCACGACGCCCGAACCGAGCGTGGCGCCAGCGGCGCGGGCGCCCTCGAGCGTCAGCGGAAAATCCAGTTCATCCGGGGTGACGAACATCCCCGCGGCACCGCCCAGCAGCACCGCTTGCAGCGGCCGGCCGTCGCGGACGCCGCCCGCGCGCGCGATCAGCGCCTTCAGCGTGATGCCAAACGGCACTTCGTAGACTCCAGGCCGAACGGCGCATCCCGAGACGCAAAAAAGTTTTGTTCCAGTCGACTGCTCGGTGCCGGTGGCTGCGAACGCCGCCCCGCCGTCGCGTACGACGTCGAGGACGTTGACGAGCGTTTCGACATTGTTGACGACTGTCGGCTTGCCGAAAAGCCCCGACTCGACCGGGAAAGGCGGCTTGTTCCGCGGCTCGCCGCGGAAGCCTTCGATCGAATTGAAGAGTGCGGTCTCTTCGCCGCAGATGTAGGCGCCGGCGCCGCGGCGCAATTCGATGTCGAACCGGAATGACGTATCCATCACGCGCTCGCCGAGCAGGCCGGCGGTGCGCGCCTGCGCGAGCGCGCCCAGCAGCCGCCCGGTCGCCAGCGGATATTCACCGCGGATGTAGATGTATCCCCGCTCGCAGTCGGTCGCGAACGCCGCGATCGTCATCGCCTCGATCACGGCGAACGGGTCTTCCTCCATCAGCACGCGATCCTTGAACGTTCCGGGCTCCGACTCGTCGGCATTGCAAACCATGAAGTGCGGGCGCGCCGCAGCTCGCGCGACGGCGTCCCACTTTCGCCCCGTCGGAAAAAGCGCGCCGCCTCTCCCGACGAGGCGCGAGTCGGCGACTTCGCGGATGACGCCGGCGGTGCCGAGCGCGAATGCGCGCTTTAGCGCTTCGTAGCCGCCGTGCGCGCGATAGTCCTGAAGGCTTTCGGGATTCGCCACACCGACACGGCGAAGCAACCGCGACGGATCGGCGTAGACGTCCGGCTTTCCGGTTGGGCCGACGCCGTGGACGTTATCGCGCATCGCCGCGACGACGGTTGCTGCGGTCGCGCCGGTCAGCGTCCGATCCGCGCGGCCGGCGCCGGCCATTTGAAAGAGAACGGCCGGAGCACGCTCGCATTGGCCGAGACACGGACTCCGGACCCACATCGTGCGTCCATCGGTGGACGGTTCGCCGGCTTTGCCAATCTGCTGCTCGAGATCGTGGCACAGCGCCTCCGCGCCGTTGACGCGGCAGGCGATGTCGTCGCAGACATGCACGATCGACGGCGGCCGCGGCTTCATCGAAAACATCGAATAGAACGAGGCGACACCGTAGGCTTCCGCCGGTGGGACCGACAGCCGCTCGCAGATGTGATTCAACGCGCCTTCGCTGATCCAGCCGACTCGCGCCTGTGCAGCATGAAGGGCTGGCAACAACAGGGCGCGGGCGGCACCTTGGGTGGCGGGTGCTGGGTGCTGAGTGCTGGGTGCTGGTGCCGGGTGCGAGGTGCCGGGTGCGGGTGCTGGGTGCGGGGTGCTCAGCACCGCGTCGATCGCCGCGCGTTCTTCGGGCGTCGCGACAGCCCCGGGAATCAGGTGAAGGTCCACTCAGAGTCTCTCGATGCGAACGGCCGACGCCTTGAACTCCGCAGTGCCCGACTTGGGATCGGTCGCGTCGATGGTCAGCAGGTTGGTATCGACTTCGTCGGGAAAGTGCATCGTCATGAACGCGAGCCCCGGGCGCAGCCCTCGATCGAATCGGACGGGCGCGTCCACCGCCCCGCGTCGAGAGACGATGCGCACACGCTCGCCTTCTGCGACGCCCAGCCGCACGCCATCCTCAGGCGCGAGATCGATGGTCTCGCCAAATCGCAGCGGCGACGCATAGCCGCCAGTCTGGACCCCGGTGTTGAAGGAATCGAGCCGACGCCCGGTCGTGAGACGCATCGGAAAATCAGGCGACAACACATCTACCGGCGGTTCGAATGCGACTGGCATGAACGGCGCCGGCGGGCCGTCAATCGGAACGCGCCACAGCCGGTCGTGCAGCAGCGGGCTGCCCGGGTGATCGTCGGTGGGACACGGCCATTGCAACCCGTCGAGTGCTTCCAGACGCGCGTAGCTCATGCCGCCGTGCCATGGAGACAACCGCCGGATCTCGTTCCACACATCTTCGGCCGACGGCGTGCCCCAGTCGCGACCGAGCCGCCTCGCGAGATCGCAGAGGATCGAAACGTCGTCACGCGCATCGCCAGGCGGGTTGAGCGCTTTGCGCACGCGCTGCACGCGCCGTTCGCTGCTCGTGACCGTGCCTTCCGATTCGCACCATGCCGCGGCCGCCGGCAGCACGACATGCGCGAGCTCCGCCGTCCGCGTCAGGAAGATGTCCTGAACGACGATATGGTCCAGGCTCTCGAGCAATCGGAGCGCACGGGTTCCGTCCGCTTCCGACTGCGCTGGGTTTTCGCCGATGACGTAGAGCGTCCGAAGCGTGCCGTGCTCCATCGCCTCGAACATCTCCGTCAGGTGCCAGCCTCGCTCGGCCGGCAAGCTTCGGCCGTATTCCCGTTCGAACGTCGCGCGGTGCGCGCCGTTCTCGACGTCCTGCCCGCCGACGAACTTGTTGGGAATCGCGCCCATGTCGCCGCCGCCCTGCACGTTGTTCTGGCCGCGCAGCGGGACGAGGCCGGATCCGTACCGGCCGACATGTCCCGTCAGGAGCGCGAGGTTGATGATCGCAAACACATTGTCGGCGGCGTTGTGATGTTCGGTGATGCCGAGCGTCCAGCAGACCTGCGCGCTCTTCGCGCGCGCGTAAGAATGTGCGAGCTCGCGAATCGTGTCCGCCGGGATGCCGGTGATGCTCTCCGCGTCGTCGAGCGTGTAGGGCTCGACGCTCTGGCGATACGCGTCGAAGCCGGTCGTGGCGCGTTCGATGAATCCGCGATTGCAGAGACCGGCGGCGATGATCTCGCGGCCGATCGCGTTGGCGAGCGCGATGTCCGAGCCGACGTCGAGGCCGAGCCACACGTCGGCCCACGCGGCGGAACTGGTCCGCCGCGGATCGATCGCGTACAAGCGTGCGCCCTTGCGCACTCCCTTCAGCAGATGGTGAAAGAAAATGGGGTGCGTCTCGCGCGCGTTCGAGCCCCAGAGAAGGATGAGGTCGGTATCCTCAATCTCCTTGTACGAACTCGTGCCGCCTCCCGCGCCGAAAACCGTCGTCAGACCGACGACGCTAGGCGCGTGTCAAGTGCGGTTACAGCTGTCGACGTTATGGCTGCCGATGACGCCGCGCGCAAACTTCTGCGCGAGGTAGTTCACCTCGTTCGTCGCCTTCGAACAGCTGAACAACCCAAAGCTCTTCGCGCCGTGGCGCTCGGTTACGTTGCGAAAGCCTCCGGCCGCGCGCGTCAGCGCTTCGTCCCATGACGCCGGACGCAGAACGCCCGCATCGCGCACCAGTGGTTGGGTGAGCCGCTTGTACTCTCGTTTCATGGAATCAGCATAGCGCCCCGGTCGAAGTGACGTCCACTTGGGATATCGCGTCTTACAATGAAGGCATATGAGAGCGCGATCGTGACGCGACACACCGCCGCTCCGGCAGGCGGCAAACTGATCGTTTTGACGGCTCCGCTGACGGAGATCATCGATCACGCGGGATACTTCATTCAGATGAGCATGGCCTCGCTGCCGATGTGGCTCGAAGGCATCCTGAACAAGAAATACCCGCAATGGCGGGTCGTCGAGTGCAACCCGGATGGAGCCGCGAGGTACATGCCGGCTGGCGTACGGGTGCTCGAGGCTTCACTCTTGCGCCGCTTCAAGGCGGACGACATCGTCTGCTGCTATCCGGACGATCTCGCCAAGTTCATCGGCCCGGACACCCGCATCGTCGCCGTCTCCACGCATAACCCGCTCGGCGTGACGTTTGCGGCCGGCGTTTATACGTCGATCTTCGGGTCGTCCAAGCAGCCGATCAACTCGCACTACGCGCGCGACATGTTCGCGAAGATCAAGTCGAACCCGTGGCGGGCGTCGTACCAGGTTATGGTCGGCGGCTCGGGCGGCTGGCAGATCAGCCAGACCAACGCCTACGACGAGCTCGGCGTGGACTGCGTTGTCGAAGGGCGCAGCGAGTCGGCGGAAACGCTAGCTCTGTTCGACCAGGCGCTGCGCGGAGAGAAGCTTCCACAGAAAGTGGACGTGCATCATCCGCAGAACCGCCACGAGATCATCTTCCCCGACAAACGGACGACGTTCGGCGTCGTCGAGATGACGACCGGCTGCGGCAGACGCTGTCAGTTCTGCGTGCCGGATCTGAACCCGCAGATCGATCTGCCGCGCGACAAGATCCTCGCGCACGTGCGGGCGAACGTCCGCGACGGCAATAGGCAGATCTCGCTGGCCACCGAGGACATGTTCATCTGGGGCCAGGTTCACACCAAGACGCCGTTCTATTTCCCGAACCGTGAAGCGCTGCTCGATCTGTATCGGAACGTCGTCAACACTCCGGGCGTCGAGCAGCACGTGCTCAGCCACGCGACGATCGCGCCAGCTGTCGTCGATCCCATCCTGATCGAACGGCTCACCGAGAGCATCATCGACAAGAGCCCGATCCATCTGCCCGTCCTCAGCACGCACCCCAGGAAGAAGGCACTGGTTCCGCTCGTTGGCCTCGAGACCGGCTCAGTTGCCCGGGCGAAGCAGCTCATGCCGAGCAAGGCCGTGCCGTTCCCGATCGACGAGTGGCCGAGCGTCGTGATTCGGGGACTCGAGATTCTCAACAGGAACAACTGGTTCCCGGCGATGACGCTCATCATCGGCAGCCCGAACGAGACCGATGACGATGTCAAGGCGACCCTCGACGTGATCTACGAGGTCGAACGTCGCGGGCTGTTTGCGTTCTTCATCCCCTCTATCTTCACGCCGCTCCACGACACGCGTATGGAGAGCACGAAGGGCGTGACCGAGACCAACCAGCTGACCGCACTCCAGTGGCAGCTGATGATGAAGTGCTGGAAGATGAATCTGCGTCCAGGTCAGGCGAGCTGGTGGGCACCAACGGCGTGGCGTCTTGGCGCGATTGTCCTGTGGGCGTGGAAGCTGCGAAAGCTGAACGGCCCGGGCTTCACGTGGCCGATGTTCCTGTTTGCCGGTGCCATGCCCGAATGGCTGATGGCGAAGCTGGGCAAGATCTATCTGGGGAAGCCGCTCACCATCAAGACGCGGAAGGAGCTGCTCAAAACGATCAAACCGTCGATGCGGCAATTCGTCAGAGCGGACACTGGTGACATCCCGGACGACTTCGCCTCGTCACCGGCGGCGGAGGAGCGGCGGTTGTTCATCGAGCTGACGCCTGAGTTCTCCGCCTCGGGTAACCGCACGGGATATGACGCTGACGCTAGACACTGATCCTTAGGCTGGATATATTGGCGATGCCTGTGACGGCCGGAGTGCCGATGCCCACGACGCGGGCCATCCACCCACGCGGGAAAATGCTTGACGAGAGCGGACAATCAACGGAGGCTCGACGGTGACCGTCAATAATCGATGGGTTCAGCTGGTCGCGTCGCTGATTGCGATGATCATGATCGCGAACCTGCAGTACTCGTGGACACTGTTCGTCGAGCCGATGCGAACGGCGACCGGGTGGAAACTGTCGGACATCCAGTGGGCCTTCACGCTCTTCATCCTGTTCCAGACCTGGGTTCAGCCGGCGCAAGGGTTCTTGATCGACCGTCTGGGGCCCCGCCTCTTCACGACGATCGCGGGTGTGCTGTGCGGCATCGGCTGGACCGGGCTCGGTGTGGCGACGACCCTGCCGATGCTCTACACCCTGTATGTGATCGCCGGAATCGGCGCGGCACTGATTTACGGCGGCTGCATCGGCTCGGCGCTGAAGTGGTTCACCACCCAGCGCGGATTCGCCGCAGGCCTGATCGCGGCCGGATTCGGCGGCGGCACCGCCCTGTTCATTCCCTTCATCGCGTCGATCATCAAAACGCGCGGCTATCAGTCGGCATTCATCTATACCGGCGTGTTTCAGGCGGTGGTGATCCTGATCGTGGCGCAGTTCCTCCGTCATCCGGCACGGCAGCCACAGGCGGCCAAGCCTGCCGGCGGTTCGTCGGTGCTGGGCCAGCATCAGTTCACGACCTTCGAGATGTTACGCACGCCGCAATTCTTCGTGCTCTACGCCACCTTCGTGATGATGGCTACCGGCGGCCTGCTGGTGACGGCCAACGCCGGCTCGATCGCGAAAGCCTGGGGAATTCCGGCCACGGCGCTGGCCGCGGCGACGTCGCTGAATGCGCTGGCCAATGGCGGCAGCCGCATTTTCTGGGGCTGGGCCTCCGACCGAACCGGCCGTGAGTACGCGATGGGCACGGCGTTCGTGCTGCAAGCCATCTGTCTGGTGCTCGTGCTGACGATCGGCCGAATGTCCGGGACATTGTTTACTGTCACGCTGGTACTGACCTTCTTCACGTGGGGCGAAGTGTTCTCGCTGTTTCCGTCAGTAGTCGCCGACTATTACGGTACGGCGAACGCGACCGCGAATTATGGCGTGATGTACTCGGCGAAAGGCGTCGCCTCGATCATCGGCGGCGGCGTCGCGGCGCTGCTGTTCGAACGCTTCGGCACGTGGACTGCGTGCTTCTACGGAAGCGCCGTCCTCGCGCTGCTGGCGGCCGGGCTGATTCTCGGCATGAAGTTCATGTCCGCCCCTGCCCGCGCGGCGATGCCGATGCCGGCAACCGCTGAATAGGATGAGGCCACTTCCATCCCACGCGTAAGTCTCGCGCAGATCCGGCAAACGCGTGTCACTCGCCAAATTGGTTGTCGGGAATATCAGCGTCGTTCCCCCCAAGGCGCCTGGATTGAGCCAGCCGCTTCGCGCGCTGAACCTGTTTTTCGCCGGCTATGTGAAAAGGCTGCAAACCGTCTGCGCCGCTCCGGCCCATTACCATTCGAGAATCGCGCCTGTAATATCGGTCTGGAAATGAAGAGCCGTGCCTCGAACCACAGCTCGCGGTGAGACCATGAGATTGCGGCTCTCGTTGACGGTAGCGATGGTTCTGGTCGTGGCTTCGACGCAAGTCGCCGCGCACGAGCTGCCGATCCGCTCCTACACCACTGCAGACGGGCTGGCCGATAACCGCGTCCATCGCATCGTCGTCGACTCGCGCGGCCTGCTCTGGATTTGCACCAACAGCGGCGTCAGCCGATTCGACGGCTCGCAGTTTCAGAGCTTCGGCGTTCCGGAAGGCCTGCCGCACCCAATCATCAACGACCTCCTCGAAACATCCGACGGCGATTTCTGGCTCGCGTCGAATGGCGGAGGAGTGATTCGCTTTCGCGTCGCCACGGCGGGCCCTCGGTATGAAGCGTTTTCCGTTGATCGCGAACCCACCTCCAACCGGGTCAATCGGCTCTATCGCGCGGCCGACGGCACCGTGTGGGTTGGCACCGATGGCGGCCTGTTCCGCATGACCGAGCGGACGCAGGGTGATCCGGGCTTCACCCGGGTCGAGTTACGGCGACGCGGCCACCCTGACGAAATGGTGCAGGTCTGGTCGTTCGCCGACGATCGCGAGGGGACGCTCTGGGTCGGTACCCGGTTCGGGTTGGTAAGCATCCTCCGTGGCGGCCGCATCGTTTCGTATCCCGTGCGGCAGGAATTGGAGACAGACCATGTGTTTTCTCTTCTCTACACGCCCGAAGACGATGTCCTCTGGATCGGGCATCAATCCGGGCTGGCGCTGTTCAAGCCGCCAGCGGCTGCCTCGTACAGCTCTGTCCCGATCGCTCAGCCGCTCGAAGATCGGTCGATCGTCCATGTGGCGGCGCAGCAGCTCGCGATGCAGAACGGCCCGGCCGTCACACCGCATGCGCCACGTGAAGCGGTGTATTTCGCGACGCCCCAGTCGGGCGCGTGGCCTTTCGTCACAGATCTCCTTCGTTCGCAATCGGGGGCGATCCGCGTCGTCGCCATTGGCGCCCTCTTCGAGTTTTCCGACGGCCGCTTCGTCAGACTCGAGGACCCCCGGCTCCAAACCGCTATCGCCTACGCGAGCGAGGATCGCGAGGGGAACTTGTGGCTCGCGAAGCAGACGGCCGGCGTTCTGCGCGTGGCACGCCACGGGTTCATCACCTTCCGCGAATCAGATGGACTGGGGCAGTCGATCGGTTCGGTCTTCGAGGACCGGGCCGGCGAGCTCATCGCCCTCAGTCAGGACTGGCGTGTCAGTCGCTTCGACGGAGCGCGCTTCCACACGGTCCGCGCGAACGTGCCGAGGCTGGCACGCGGTGCCACATGGACGCCGAACCAGAAGGCGATTGAGGATCATCGCGGCGACTGGTGGTTCGCGACCGGCGCCGGGCTGGTCCGATTTTCGGGCATCCGGCGCGTCGAGGACCTCGCGACGGCAGTCCCGACGACCTACACCACGCGCGACGGCCTTGCTCAGGACAGCATCAACCGTCTCTTCGAAGATTCACGCGGCGACATCTGGATTGCCAGCCTGGTTCCCGGTCGAGAAGTGCTGACCCGATGGGATCGCGCGTCCGGCCGTTTTCAGAAGTACTCCGACGCGGACGGCTTGCGTGCGTTCAATTCACCCAACGGCTTCTACGAGGACGCGCACCACACCCTGTTCATCACGCTTCGCGACGGAGGCATCGCGCGTTACAGCGGAGGAAGCTTTCGGGTCCTGTCCCCTGCGGACGGTCTCCCTGCTGGCGGCATTGGCGGAGTGATCGCCGATCGGGCCGGGAAGTTGTGGTGTTGGAGTTCGGTGGGCGTGTATCGCATCGACGATCCGAGCGCCGAACGTCTGCAGCCAATCATCGTCTCGCCGTCGAAGCAGGCGCGCACCGGGTCGGTTGGAGCGTTGGTGGAAGACACGCGTGGCAACCTCTACGTGGCCAGCGGCGGAGGCGTCGCACGCATCGACAATGCATCGACGGCCGTCGGGTCCGCGAATCCTCACATCGCCAGCCTCTATACCACCAGCGATGGGTTGGCTGGAAACGAAGTGAGTGGAGCCTACGCGGACCGCTCCGGCCGGCTCTGGTTCAGCACCACAGAGGGCCTTTCCTACTACGAGCCCGAGAGACACGACCGCCGCCTCGCGCCCCAGATCCGCATTGGCGGCGTGCGAATCGCGGGGGTCGAACTGCCGGTGTCGCCCGCCGGAGAGGATCACCTTGCCGGTCTGGAGCTCACACCAGGGCGATCGCAGCTGGAAATTGCCTTCTTCGGAATCGACTTCGCCACTGGCAACACACTCTCGTTCGAGTATCGGCTGGTCGGCGCCAGTGACGACTGGAGCGTACCGAGCCCGTCGCGGTCCGTGATGTTCTCGAACTTGGCGCCGGGGAGCTACCAGTTCGAGGTGCGCGCGGTGTCCGAAGCCGGCGAGCTCGGTTCTCAGCCGGCACGGGCCGCGTTTCGCGTGCTACCGCCGGTCTGGCGCAGCTGGTGGTTCATCACGCTCGCCGCGCTCGTCGTTCTGGGCGGCGTGACCGGGTTCGAACACTACCGCGCCGCGAATCGCCGCGAAATCAGCCGGGCTCGCGAAGAGCGCCTCGCCGCACTCGAGCAGGTGCGACGACACATTGCCGCCGACCTTCACGATGAGATCGGATCGAGCCTCACCCGGATTTCCATTCTCAGCGAGGTCGCGCTCCAGCAAGGCGCGCGGGCGATACCCGCGTCGTGTCAGGCGCTGTCGACGATCGCGGCCTCATCGCGAGAACTCGTCGACGCGATGAGCGACATCGTCTGGGCGATTAATCCCGCCAAAGATCATCTCGCCGACCTGACGCAGCGCATGCGGCGGATGGCGTCCGACGCTTTCACCGCATCCAATATCACCTTTGATCTCGAACTGCCGTCCGTCGATCAGGAGATCGCGCTCGGGGCCAACGTGCGTCGCGAGGTCTTCCTGATTTTCAAGGAAGCCGTCAACAACATCGTCAAGCATTCGGCGTGCAGCGACGTCGTCGTCAGACTTGAAATCGAGCGCGGCACCCTGAGGCTCGAACTGCACGACAACGGCCATGGGTTCGATCCTCTCGCGCCGAGCGACGGTTACGGGCTGGCGAGCTTGCGCAATCGCGCGGCGGCGATTGGCGGCTCGCTTTCTATCGTGTCGGCGCCCGGCGCCGGTGCGGCGATCACGCTCAACCTCCCGATGACCACATGAACTCGAAAGTCGATCGGAATCGCTCAACATTGCTGATCGGGCTGTGACGACCTAAACTGCCGGGACACCCGATGAAGTCGGAGAGCGAGAGGACGATTCGCGTGGCGATCATCGAAGACCGCCGGGAAATCCGTGACGGTCTCGCCACGATCATCAATGGCACGGCAGGATTTCCCGGCGGTCTT
>Ga0207659_10001613_pt1 | contig 13365 bp, 11 predicted proteins | sample KBSM43metaG_FD_184330 | JGI IMG/M metagenome (GOLD analysis project Ga0207659, IMG submission 184330) | Miscanthus rhizosphere microbial communities from Kellogg Biological Station, Michigan, USA - KBS M4-3 metaG (SPAdes) (version 2) | ecosystem: Host-associated > Plants > Roots > Rhizosphere >...
TTAGCAGTGTTTATTGTCACCGTTTGCGACGTTGCATCTGAGGTGTTAACCGTGACATCAACGGCAGCCAGAAAGGGTTGCTGAGCCCAGAAATCCGCCCCTACCGCTGTGGTTCCTGCAGGAAGTGCCGCGTTGAGGAACGCAGTGCCGGGTTGATTCGGTGGACCCCAAACTAGGATCGCGCCGGTTCCGGTGTTCAGGACGGGCGACTGCATCGCCGCCAACCCCGCACCGTATACCGTGACAAAGCCAGGCCCGAACGGTCCAGTACCAGATGTAAAGAAGTTGACGCCAGAAGTGGTCAGGCCCGGATTCAGAAAATTTTGAGACGCATTCGTCGGCACGATGTTCTCGAAGTTGATGTTCGTCAAATTCGTGGTCGCACTGTTGAACGCAGATCGAGTGTCGATAAACGTGATCGTAGCCCCAAGTGCAGAAACAACATCCAGAGCAAGAACTGTCATTACTACGCAGAGAAGGGATATCATGCGACGCATCTTGTCTCCTCCTAAATGCGGTTGCATTGTTCTCTTCAAAGTGAATCTGGATTCAACGAACACGGAGACAACGAATGTCGCGGTTAGATCGCCGGCTTCAGTCGGGTGAACTTGTGGAGTAGCCTCTCCGTATATCAACGGTCGTGTGCAATTCTCATACCGATTACAATCACCAATCGTTGCGCACTTTTTTCATCGCACTTGCATTAGGGATGTGTTCTTTTTGGACGGACGCAACAGGCTGCTGATTACCGGTCCTCACAGTGATGGGGCCGCGACGTGGCTAACATCGCGCAGTGTGGTAGCGACTCCCACTCCACATGGGGCACCGCATTCGTACGGTCGCTGAGCTTTTTCGATGCAGAGCATGGGGAGACGGGCTCCTTTACCGGAATAGCAAAGTCCATGCCCTGTCGCTGATGTGACTTTGTACGGTAGCAACCGGCCTACGCCTTCGCGCCTGCCAATCAGTGCTCGTCCAGCAACTCGCCGATAGCGCGGAGACTTTCAACGCGCATGGACACACTCTTAAGGACCATCATTAACGGTACGGCGACGAGCATGCCGACAAGCCCCCACGTCCAGCTCCAGAAGAGGAGTCCGATGAACATCGCTGCGCCGTTGATGTGGCCGGCCTTCCCCATGACGGCCGGCTTTACCAGCAACCCCTCGAGACTGAAGACCGCAATCGGAATCAATGCGGCCTCGGCACCAACGCCGAGATCGTGGAACTGAAGGAAGTCTAAACTTATCGAAGACATTGCTTACGCCGATCGGGCTGTCGAATATCCCGATGCCGCATCGGTTCCTGCATCGTCTTATTACAGATACAGCAACCGGGCGGGTTCCTCTCGCGTCCTGTCTCACTCCCATTCCGCCGAAACCCTTTGTCGTGTTCGGTTGGGCCAAAACATGCGAGACCCAGGGAAGGAAAGCCGTACAGGAGGTTTTATGCGAAACGATAATGAAAAAGGAGCTGCCGGTTATATCGCCGCGTGGGCGCTGGGAGTGCCTTTTACTTTGCTACTGATAATCTTTCTGCTTCGAGGCTGCACGTAGATGCAATCGCCCGCGAACGTCACCGAACCAGACGTATTGTGGGCGACTGCAAAATTCTTAGATCGGCGATTCAGCGCGGGGCTGCTCTACCGTTCGGACTGTCTTCGCGGACCGCCCACATTCGTCTCCCCGCCCTTCTTCGTTCCCGTATTGGAGACTCTCCTATCGAAACCGGGCTGGACTATCCGGCGTCGTCTAGCACGCGGGGAACCCAAAGAACACTCAAGATGCGGCGAAGTACGGGCAGGCCGGCATTGATGGGAACCCGCGATGCATCTTAAGCAGACATAATGGACACCACGCACGGCTGCCGTTCCGGACCCCGCACGGGCGATCATTCGTAAAGCGGGGGTTCCCCAGCTTTTGGGATGCGAGTATACTCCTGCAGGTCCTTTGAACCGTTTATCAACAGAAGACGCTGTATTTTCCGTTCTGGGAGCGGAGGATAGGGCGTTCAAGCGAGGCGCCGAAAGTATGGATCCTGATTTTCAGACTCCTCTGATGTCAATGATCCGTTTTCAGTTGTCACATGACATACGCTCGGCCCTGGACAGTCACTCGATTCGTTGTTTCGCAAACACGGAAATGTATTTCTCGATCACGGAGGTTTAGCGCCATGCGCATACGTTATCTCTCGTTCCTCTCATTGCTCGTTCCAGCTTTCTTGATCCTCAGCGGATGTGCCTCCGTTGAGGCTCAGCAAAGTCGCCCGGCGGGCAACGGGAAGAACTGGTCCAGTGCGGCCACCTGGCCTGGCGGGAAGGTCCCCGTCAAAGGCGACGCAGTCACCATTGCTAAAGACATGAACGTTGTCCTCGATGTCAGTCCGCCGGAGCTGCGCAGCTTAACTATCGACGGCAAACTGAGCTTCGCCAATAATCGAGATCTTGAACTGACCACCGAGTGGATCATGCTGCACGGGGAGTTGGAGATTGGTACTAAAGCCGCCCCCCACACGCGCAATGCAACCATTACCCTGACCAATAACGTCCCGGATGAAAACGTCATGGAAATGGGTGACCGCGGGATCATGCTCATGGGCGGAACCCTGAACCTTCACGGGAATCGGAGAGACTCCTGGACCAGGATCACAAAAACAGTCGCCGCAGGCAGCAACACCATCGAAGTCTTGAACGTCGGTGACTGGAAAAAAGGTGATTCGATCGTTATCGCGTCAACGGACTACGATCCCCACCAGGCAGAGAGACGAACCATCGCCAGCATCTCTGGAAAAGTGATCACGCTGGATCAGAAACTCGAGTACATGCACTACGGTCAAGTCACCTTCGGCGTGGATGAGCGTGCTGAAGTCGGTATGCTCTCACGCAATATCAAGCTCCAGGCTTCAGCCGATTCGGAAAAGACATTCAGCGGCGGGCACGTGATGGCGATGGCCGGGTCAACAATGAAAGTATCGGGTGTCGAGTTTACTCGAATGGGTCAGCACGAGAACCTTGCAAGGTACCCGATCCATTGGCATCTGGTTGGCGACACGCAGGATCAATACATTGAGAACTCTGCGATTCACGACACCTTCAGCCGCTGCGTGACGGTCCATGGTACGAATAATATCCGCGTCGAGAACAATGTCGCGTACAACAACGTCGGTCACTGCTACTTCCTCGAAGACGGCATTGAACACGGCAACCAGTATGTGAACAACCTGGGGATACTGACCAGGTGCCATACCACCCGGGCCTGTAATTCGACAAATGCAGTCGTCGGAGTCTACGGAGGAGTTCCAGGTCAAAATGGTCAGGCTGCCACCGACCAGTTGATTCCTTCCGACAACACGGCGGCCACCTTCTGGATCACGAACCCCGACAATACCTACCGCGGGAATGTGTCCGCAGGTTCTGAGGCAACAGGCTTCTGGATGGCTTTTCCGGAACACCCAACAGGTAAGTTTGAAGGCACGGAGATCGCCGCGAAGACCTGGCCCCGTCGAATGCAGTTTCGGGAGTTTTCCGGCAACGTCGCCCACTCCAACATCGAAGGGCTGATGTTGGATCGCGGAACCAATGCACAGGGCAGATTCAACCTTGGCGGGAACTACTATCTGCCCCTTGCGGATCCCGGCGACACCAACAGCGCAAGGCTGGAGGCAACGTTCAAAGACATTACCATCTACAAGAGCAGGGGCGCTGCCATCTGGGCTCGTGGCGAGAATCATATCTTCGACGGCCTGAAGATTGCCGACAGCGCTATCGGCTACACCCATGCGTACCCTGGTACGGCCCAGTTCCACGGCGACTATACTTCGAAAGTCGTGAACTCCCTGTTCGTGGGCGAAAGCGACAATAAAGGCACGCCCAAAACGGACGCAGAGAAAGCGTATGGTCGTAGCATGCCTCGCGCTGACGCGGATTACCCGGTCCGTGGCTACGAGTATTACGATTTCATCCACTCCGTTGTGAACACCAAGTTCGTCAACTATCAGGACAATGCCACTCGCAAGTCCGGAGCGATCTCGTACCTGCTGTACACCAGCTTTGGGATCAGCTCCAACAATTCCGTCGAAAAAATAACCTTCGAAAACGCCAAGCCGGTGTATTTCCCACCGCAGGAGCGCCGATGGTCCTTCTCCGGTGAATTCGGAAGTTTTGCAGGCTGGAATGGCGCGGTGTTCAAGGATATCGACGGCTCGCTCGGCGGTGGCCCCAATTCCTATATTGTCCTCGACACTGGGATCGCGGCCGCGGCCGATGACAAAGACTGCAAGATCGAGCCCACCTGGGGCGCTGCCTTGTGTAAGGGTGATTTGGGTCGCGTCACGATAAACGCCGGCGGCGCTGGCGGCGGTCGTGGAGGCGGCGGTGCTCCCGGTGCAGGTCGTGGCGCAGCGCCTGCTCCTGGTGCAGTGGCCGCAGGTCCTGGTGCTGCCGGCCAGGGACGTGGTGGCCCGGGCGCAGCTCCTGCTCCTGGCGCAGCTCCTGCTCCTGGCGCAGCGCCTGCTCCTGGTGCAGTGGCCGCAGGTCCTGGTGCTGCCGGCCAGGGACGTGGTGGTCCGGGCGCAGCTCCTGCTCCTGGTGCTGCCGCCGCTCCTGGCGCAGGCGCGCCGAGAGGTGGCGGTGGCGGAAGAGGCGGTGCACCTGCTAACCCGATCGTTCTCAGCCGCAATGGCAGGAATTTTACCGTCACCGGGGCCACCAATGTACGCGCCGGCACCGAGATCAAGGTGGAAACCCAGGCGTCGCCCGTGTCCATCAACCTGAGCGAGCTGGACAGCGGCTCATGGGTGACTTTCGAATTACCGGGATTCACCACCGCAGCGACGGGCACAGCACAAAACAGCCTCGATGCACTGCGCAGCGCAACCAGCACCTCGTACTACAAAGGCGAAAACGCACTTTGGGTCAAGGTTGTCTCGGCCGGCGGCCCCGCAGGTCGTGGCGGTCGTGGCGGTGGCGGCGGGGGCCAGGTCCAAGTCAGCAAGTAAGCTGAACCCTGCTCTAAAAACAAAAGCCCCCGGCGGAAGCCGGGGGCTTTTCGTTTCTTTCACGATCAAATGCCGAACGGCGTCGGGTATCCGGCCAAGTCCAATGATCAACGTACAGCAGTCAGCGGACATCCGACTATCGAGAAGAGGGCTTTCCTCTTAGTCGGAGTAGAGTCGAGGACCGGCGCGGGTAAAGACAACGCCGTTTCCGATCCCCGCTCATCAAACCGGACGTGCAGATTTTCTCGAGATGGATTCTTCCTCCACTGGTGAAACACGCCGTTGGGGCGCACTGTCCGCTGATTGTTGTACGTTGATAATTGAACTTGGCCGGATTGCTCTGAAACCAAGAGCGCCATTACGGGTGCTGCCCTCCTTAAATCACGAATCCTACATATTTTCAGAAGGAGGGACGCCAGGACCGTGTCGCGCGTTAGAGTCCCCTTCGCTGTCAGGTGGGGCGGCTGGCGATTTGTACTCTTTTTCCTTCTCAACTTCCGGCTCGGCCGGCTTCGCCTTCTTTTTGCGGTCGTAATTCTGAACCGTGGGAATCGCGGAGTGGGGCTTCTTCCTTGGCATGTTATCTCCTCCACTTAGGAACTCAGCACACGGAGTGCCAAGTGCGAAAGGCAACCCAGGGAAGCCTCCGTGACTCAGCGCGAAATCAACCGTTAATCACAAATACCCTGTAACGGCGTTCCGCTTCTTCCAGATTTTTCGACTGATTACAGAGGGCTAAAACGGTATTGCAGTGGCCACAGCCGGAGAGATGGAATCGTTCCAGAGGACTCAGCTTCGAGGAGTCCTTCTGACAGTCCCAAAGGAGAGCCAACGCGATGTGTTCGTGCGGACTAATGATGAATCCTTACGGCGCCTTGCCTACTGCGTTCGGGGGAATGCGGGGAGAAGCACGCTGGAACGCAGCATATCACTTTCGAGACAATAGGGTCGGTACGTCAAAAAGGACAGTCAGTGAAACCGTTAACAGCAGTCATGCTCGATAATGTGGTTACGCAGGGCGAGCGTCCTCAGTCTGGCGGTGCATCTGTTCATATTCCTTTCGGGGTACCCTGCCGATGCGCTCATGCAGTTCGGTGACCGCCTGGGAATATTGCCTCGCAGAATCGCTGTAGGTTAGCAATAGTGCAGGTTTTTCCGTACATGACGATGTCATTCATTGTTCTTTCTCGAAGGACGGCCTGGCTAGCCCATCGACTTTGTCCGGTTCACGCGTTCAGACTCAACCTCATCGTGGAGATGCTTCACAGTAGCCGAGAATTCATCCGTTGCAGCTTCAAAGGACCGAAATGCCTCGTCCCACTCCCTTTGTAATGACTCATATTGCAGCCGTGCAGGCTGTCCGCCGGCAGCAAGTCTGTCGTGTGCTTCATTGAGCTGCCTGGTGACGTCGTTTAGTCTCTCTCGGGCGGCGACAAGGTGCTCAAACGCCTTTGCACCTTCAGCAGTTGGCATGGCGGGAGGATAGCACTACTTGTCCAGACAGTCGGTACGGTAGCGAAGGGAGGCAAGAGGTAGTTCGGTATCGGCGCTGCATGCTTCGCAGCCGGAGCTTTCGGCGGCGGCACGAGCGGCAACGTCGGGAGGAACGGGCAGAAGTTCGCAGAGCAGGAAATCCGGGTCGAGGATTCTTTGGTCGCTTCTATGGACTCGGATTTCTGGCGAGCAAAATTCAAGCTGAGTTACTACCAGAATTCGACCGTCGCAATCCCGTCTGGGGAAAAAGCAATGGTCACCTTATGGAACGAATTGTAAAGGACCGCGACTTTTCAGTTGCCGCAGCAAAGGCGTTGGAGTTCCGCCCGCCCGGTTCACTCCAGCGATTCTCGGCGAGGGGTATAGGAATCGCGAGACTGATGCACGATTAAACCTTTCGGCTGCACACGAACCTCAATCTTGCGGCTCCTGCCGTCCCGGGCATCGTTTGTCGAGACGTACCCGAGACTATAGGTCGATCCCAGCCGCTGCGCGAGCTGGCGGTAGAGAGGAACAACGTCCGCGGGCGTCGTTGGGTAAACAACTGAACCGCCGGAAACGCCGGCCATTTCTTCCATTCTGAATCGTGTCTGCCGCAAATTGGAAAGCACGATATCCTTGAATTGTTCGGAGATCTCAAAACTGGGATTGCGATCTGTTCCTACCGCGACAAAGTAGTAGCTAATCCCACTCTTCGCGATTGCACGCAAGGCCTTCTGAAACTCCCTGTCCCTGCCAGGATCCAGGAATTGCTCAACGGAGCGGCCGTCAATGACGACCCTTTGTCTGGGAATGTTGGAGTCCACAGCGTCGGTCAACATAACGACTCCGCGGCGGCCCTTCACGCCGCGCATTCTGTCGATGGTCCATCTCAGAGCATCGTAGAAATTAGTCCCACCACACACCAGAAGTCGGTCTAGCCTTTGATCCTTCTTCTGATTCCAATTGCGGATGATCTGCGTTTGACTGCCAAATGCAGCGATCAGGACACGATCCGAAGGCCGACGGTGCTCCGAAAACCGTGAAACGGCGTCGGCCAGAAGCGGAAATTCACGCACTGTACTGTCGCTACAATCGAGAGTCAGAATGAGGTTGTAGGGCAATTCGGCGGAGCCAAAAGTCTGGAGAGACTGGACCTTCCCGTCTTCGTAGACAAGAAAATCGTCCCGCTGAAGGCTGGTCACCGGCCGCCCGTAGGAATCCGACACCTCGACATTGACTGCAACTAGAGGAACGTCGACTCGGATAGTAAACGGTGCATTCTGCGCTAAAGCCATGCCTGCCGAGAAAAGAGTCAGCGCGAGAGCCCAACCGGCCCACGTTCTGGTCTGATATTTGTAGCGGCAACGATAGAGCCTGATGCATGGTATTCGTTCACCAATGAACTTCTCCAACGTCGCCATCGTTCTCGTTGTCATAAGTCCCCGACTGCCAGACCACAGACGAGCCATAGACGGAGAGTCTTCCGCAACGAAAGTGCACTCAGCATTTTTCGCCTCCAAGCAGACCGATGGGAGTTTGGTCCCGATCGCGGAGGGAGACGGGAATAGGGGTCCATTCGCCGTTTTCACTCTTCGCCGCAGTCCGGAGTCGCTCTCGATTGTCTATGGCAAAGACTCGTAAAGCCTTTCAAAGGTGCTCCAGTACTCCCGCCTGACTTTTTGACCCAATCTCCATGAGGGATCGATCCCGCCCTCCGCACCAGGCATGCTTTTTGAAAACGAGGCTTTAGGGCCTCGTGCTAACTCCTGCCCGTCCCCCCGACGTTGCGGCTGCGGCTGCGAGGCGTGTAGCGCCGATGCCGAAGTCTTCGAGAATGCACGTATGTCGCATAAATCCCGCCATGGTCCTGCAGCGTGCAGGACCATCGCGAGGCCTATATGACGGCAGAGCGCTTAATCACTTTTTCGTAGAGACCTGTGGAAACAGGTTCTGAATTTTCCAAACGACGACGCGTGAACTTCGAAGCTCACTCACATAAAAGGCTCCATCTCGGGCAAAACCCATAACGTCAGGGCCCCAAGACTCACTGCCTGCAGGCACGCCCTCCCTTACGATCTGCGGAGGACCTAATTTCTTTCCATCGGCGACCGGTATGGAGTAGAGATCGGTGCGGGTCGCTCCGCCTGGCCGGAATACCTGCAAGACTTTGGACCCGTCCGGTGAGAAGTATGGTGTGTCTATCGAGAACATTGGTTGGGCCACGAGTTCATTTTTGACGGAGCCATCCACCGCGATGGTGTAAATGGCGCCTTCCCCGGACACTTCAGAGGCGTAGACAAGCCAACGCCCGTCCGGAGAAAAATTACCAACGTAGGAGTCCGCATCCGTGAGGATGTTTAGCTGCCCGGTCTGGAGCGACAGGGTACCGATTTGCCAAAGGCGTGAATCAGCGCGCCTGCGACTAACAGCAGCCAGTTTTCCGTCCGGACTGATCGCGGTGACCCAGAAACGGTCGTATCCGGGGCTCTTAATTATCATCTGGTCATCTGTTCCATCGATATTGATCGTCCGGACCTCACGAACACCGTCCTTGCCTGAGAACACATAGACGATCCGTTTACCGTCCGGAGTAAACTGCGGGTGGACGAAGGGAAGGCGTATGGTGCTGTCCGAAGGAACGGACCGCAAGGAGCGATCCTTCTCTCTGGAGGAAAGATCGTGAAGCACGAGTCCAGTGTTTGACGCCTCCGCGAGGTAGCGGCCATCCGGTGAGATGGCCAGCAATGTATGGTCGGCGCCCGGGGAATTATCGCTGCTCCAGATCCTGCTGAGGACGATCGCATTGGATGTAGAACGGTCATCTCCAAGGCCAGCCAGGCGGCGGCCTGCTTCGGCAGCAGCCTCGCGTTGGTTCGCAAACTCTTTAATAATGCGTTGATATGTGGCCCGAGCGCGGTCCTTACCTTGACGTTCCTGAATCTGTCCGAGATAGAGCAGCGAACGCGCAGCAAGTTCCTGATCGGAGCTACGCGAGACCTGTTCGAAGAGCGGTGTGGCGCGTACGAGGTCGCCTTTGGATTCCAAAAAATCGATGGCTTGTTGGAGTTTCTTTTCTGCCGCGGGATCGCTTGCCCGTAGAACGAGCGTAAAGAGAAGCGTCGCTGTAATTATCAACGCTGTCATCGTTCTCTTAATCATGATTGTTCCTCCTGTGGATTTTGCGTCCGGCGGCAATATGCGTGGGTCGCGGTTTCCATGTGTCACATCGAAGTAATTCTTTGTCGCGAATTGTCATATTCGCTTATGGTTTAGCCGACAAACTTATAGCCCTCTCCATAGACCGAAACGATGTGACGAGGATTTGAAGCATCTATTTCGAGTTTTTGCCGCAGCCGGAGGATGTGATTGTCCACGGTGCGCGTGGTGGGATAAGACTCGTAACCCCAAACCTCATCCAGGAGGCGGTCGCGGGTGACGATTTCACCGCGATGAAGGGACAGGAACCGGAGGACTTCAAACTCCTTGCCGGTCAGGTCCACACGGCGGCCCCCGCGTGTGGCCTCGTGCTTGTCAAAATCCACTTCGACGTCGGCGAAGCGCAGCTTGGCCGGCGCATCGGCACCGGCCACGTGCCGCCGCAGCCGCACGCGAATGCGCGCGAGCAACTCGCGGACACTGAAGGGTTTCGTGACGTAATCGTCTGCGCCAATTTCCAGGCCGACCACGCGATCCACTTCTTCGGCTTTGGCGGTCAACATGATGATGGGCGCCTCAAAATGTCTTTTGCGGAGTTCGCGACATACATCGAAGCCGCTCATACCCGGCAACATAACGTCGAGTACGATCAAATCCGGCTTCTCACGTAAAGCTCGTTCGAAGCCGTCATCGCCGCGAGCCGCCGTCAGGACACTGTATCCTTCGCCCTTAATATTCAGTTCGAGGCCACGCAACAGATCCGGTTCGTCTTCGATGATGAGAATGCGGTTTTGGCTCATTAAATGGTGACTCGAGACGAGGCGTCGACGATCGGGAAAACGAGCCGGAAGCGGCTCCCACGTCCCGGTTCGCTGTCCACTTCAACCTGGCCGCCATGCGCGTCCATAATGTGCCGCACCAGGAACAAACCAATTCCGTAACCACCCCTGGCGTTGCCGTTCGATATCCGATAGAAGCGATCGAAGATCCTTTCCCGATCGGCGACAGGAATTCCAATGCCGTAGTCCTCTACTTCAAGAGTCACGGCGCTGTCCTGTGCCCTAAGCCGCACCGCAATTTCTTTCGCATCGCCTGAATACTTTGCTGCGTTATCGATTAAGTTGATGACGGCCTGGGATACCGCTGTGGCGTCGAAACGGACGGGAGGGGTTGACTGCGGTAACGACTGTTCGATCGAGAAACCGCTTCGCTCGAGGAATTCTCGATAGTCCTTTACAAGTTGCGTGATAACCGGCGTCATATCGCCATCTTCGAACTTGTAGGCCTGGACGCCCTGCTCGACGCGGGCGAAGCTTAGAACCTGATCGACAAGACGGCCGAGCCTCGCGCTCTCGCGCACGATGATCCGATAGAAATCCGAACGTTCCTCTTCACGGAATCCGGCATGACGCAGCAGCGTTTCTCCGTAGAGATGAATCAGCGTGATCGGCGTCTTCAGCTCATGCGATACGCTGCTTACCAACTCGGCGCGCAGACGGTTGGTACGGGCCTCACGCGAGATGTCGCGCAAAAGGAGGACGACGCCAGACGACAGGATTAGGAGTACGAGTCCAATCGCTCCTCCATAAGCAAGCTGGTCCTGTCTTGCGGTTTGCGTTATCCCTAACTCCCGCTCGAGTTGTGGACGAAGCGTGCTATCGATCCAATGCGCGTTGACGGCAAAGCCGGAGATGCGGTCGGGCCCGTCGGATCGGTAGAAGATCCGTTGAGTGCCGAAGGCGTACGGATGAATTTCGTTCCCCTGGAGCGCTTCTGGCGGCTGGAAACTCTCCTCAAGCTCACGCGCAAAGCGGAACTGCTCCAGATACGGCGACGCTCTGTTTGGATCGAGCTGGTTGAGAAAGAATTCGGCCTGGTCAGCGGGCAGCTCCCAATGACCGGATGCGATCTTCTCGTACAAGCCGTCGATGTCGCCGGCCTCAATCGCGGCCACGATTCCAAAAGGCCGGTGCGACAGATCCGTGTCATTGGGATAGGACGCGGCCAGGTTGCGCCAGGCCAACCGCGCTTCTGCATCACGTCCCAGCTTGGTCAAACAGCGCGCTATCCCGTACAACGCGAGACTCTCGCGTTGATGCGATGTCAGAAGCTTCTGATAAGAGTCGAGGGCCAACTCCGGCCGGTTCTGGGTGAGCTCTTGTTGGTCTGCTTCCGTGAAACTCTCAGGAATCGGAAGCCGCAGAGGTGTGTGAAGGCCAGGTCGAATTACCCTGCCACGCTCAATCACAAAAAAGGCCTTAGCGATCGGTTGATCGCTGTCCGCGAAAGCGGCTGAAGCGGCAGCGTGGATGCGAGCTTCCAGTTCAGCAGAAAGCCTTTCACTTGCAAGCGTCACGTAGGACTGATGCTGCCGTTCAAAGGTTTGAATCCCAAGCCACAGCAGCACGGCCGAAGGCGCAACAATTGCCACCATGTAAATAAGGATGGCGCGCCGGTAGACGCTGGTACTTTTGCGACGCCTCATTTGGCGCGCAGATTAGCACAGGGCGACAGACGGAAAAGTCACGAATTGTCACGAATTGTCGCGAACAAGCTCAGACGGACCAGGAACGGCTTGGTGCGAGAACGCTGCCGTATTTCTCCAAAGTCTTCGAGAATGGATATTGATTCTGGCCGCACTCTCTGCAACCTTGGGAGCCACAGCTGGCGCCCAGAATCAAGAAAGTGCGATTCTGTGGACGGTTCAAAACTGATTCCGCCAAAAACCCACACCGAAATCGTCGATCGCATCGGCCGGGCGGAGTGTCAGGCCGCCAACGCCAATCGACACGAAGAGGGAGCGTCTCATGACTGAGCCATCCGACACCCTTCGCCGCGAGTTCGGCGACATCGACATCTACCTGTTCGACCAACTGCATCGCGGAAACATCACGATCGGAATGCGCGTGCTTGATGCCGGGTTCGGTCATGGGCGAAACCTGGTGTACCTCCTGCGGCAGGGCTTTGATGTGAGCGGCGTCGAGGTGGACGTCGCAGCGATCGACGCTGTCCGTCGCCTCGTCAGGGCGACGCATGCCGACGCGGACGCCAGGTTTCGCGCCGAACCGGTGGAATCGATGTCGTTCGCCGACGCCTCGTTCGATGTCGTGATCAGCAGTGCCGTGCTGCACTTCGCCGCGGACGAGCGGCAATGGCACGCCATGATGCGGGAGATGTGGCGCGTGCTGGCGCCGGGTGGGCTCTTTTTCGCGAGGCTGGCGACCACGGTGGGCCATGAGTCGCAGGTGCGGCCGCTCGGCAATCGCCGCTTCATCATGCCGGACGGCGACGAACGGTTCCTTGTCGATGAGTCTTTCATCCTGGCGAGCATGAACGACCTTGGCGGCACACTCGTGGACCCGATCAAGACCAGCGTCGTGCACGGCAAGCGTTCGATGATGACGTGGGTGATGCGGCGGCCGTGAGCTTGTGCCGATGATTCCGCCTGCGACTGCGAGGCCTTACGAACGCATAGCTCTTGCATGTGCTTCACATAATGTGGTCCGATTCGGGAAAACGAGGGGAACCCATGATGAACATTTTCCACAAGACCCGCGCGTTGGGCGCCGTACTGGCATTGCTGGCCGCATCCACAGCCATGGCGCAGAACCGGAGTAACGCAACCGCCGCCTGCGACCGCGCCTGCCTGACCCGCATCGTGGACGCCTACGTCGCCGGCCTGATCTCCAATGATCCTGCGAAGGCGCCGTTTGCCCCGGGCGCGAAACTCACCCTGAA
>Ga0207659_10001628_pt1 | contig 13325 bp, 10 predicted proteins | sample KBSM43metaG_FD_184330 | JGI IMG/M metagenome (GOLD analysis project Ga0207659, IMG submission 184330) | Miscanthus rhizosphere microbial communities from Kellogg Biological Station, Michigan, USA - KBS M4-3 metaG (SPAdes) (version 2) | ecosystem: Host-associated > Plants > Roots > Rhizosphere >...
GTTGCCGAACGCCGCCCAGGCGAAATTGTCCTGCGAGTCGGCAAGGAAGGTGAACTGCGGATTGAAGAGCGGCAACGGATCCCGCCGCACCTCGGGCACTTCGCCGGTACCGAGGTCGAAGACATTGCCCGTGGAAATGAAGCGATCGGTCCCGATCATGTACGCACCTACGATCCAGCGCACGCGCTTCGTCGCAGGCGATGCGAATTGCAGCGCCTCGCTCACTGCATTGACCTCGAGAAACTGATGCTGCGCCTGATCGGAGCCGAAGAATTTGTACAACACCGATTCCGGAATCGGCAGGAAATCGAATTGATCGCCGGTCAAGATCTCGTTGAACCGGTCGTAGGCGGTGATGGACGTCAGCGTGCCCAGAGGCTTCACGTAATCGAGCTTGAGCGACGTACCGAACAAATTGCGTTCGTTCACACCAGCGTTGTTCACGCGCACCGGCAGGCTCGTATCGTTCACGCTCTCCGTGATGTTGAAGTAGAGCGCCTGAGTTCGAACGCCCGAGGCATACACACGCACATCCGCGCTCAGCTCCTTCGACGGTTCCCACAGCAACCGCAGGCGCCCGGACACGTCCTTAAACGGATCGGCGTCCTCGTTCAGAAAGACATTCCTGATATAGCCCTTGGTATCGAGAAAGGAGCCCGACGCGATGTATTTGAGCTTGTCCGAGATCGGGCCGCTCACGCCGCCGCGAACGGTGATGCCGGGCCCGGAGTCGGAGCCCAACGACACATTGCCTGCGAGAACATCGCTCGGCTTTTTCGTGTTGATGATAATCGCACCGCCGATGGCATTACGTCCGTAGAGCGCGCCCTGCGGCCCTTTCAGTACCTGGATGGTGTCGATGTCGAAGAGCTCCTGGTTGAACTGCGAGGGGTTCGCCATCTGCACGCCGTCGATGAGCACGGCCACCGAGGGCTCGCTGTTGCGCGCCTGGGAAATGCCTCGCACAGTCACGAACGAGGTGCCCTGGTTCTGGGTCTGCACGAGGCTCATATTCGGCGTGAGCGCAATGAAATCCTGCGGTCGATCGATGCCCGCGGCCTCGATGACGTCCGCGGTAAAGGTATTGACCGCGACCGGTACGTCGAGCGACAACTCGTCGCGACGCCGGGCCGTGACCGTGACCGCTTGCGCCAGGCCGCCGACCGTCAACGCCACGTCGACCGTGGTGACGCCAGAACCGCTGACCATGAGGCCCTCCCGCTTCAGGGGGGCGAACCCGCTCAACGAGAACGTGACCGTGTAGCTGCCGGGCGGGAGCGACTCTATGCGATAGCGCCCGCCGCCGTCGGTGACGGCGGTACGGGCCTTTTCGGTGAGCGCAGGGCTCGCGGCTTCAACGGTCACGCCCGGCAGCACTGCGCCGGTCGTGTCCTTGACCTCACCCGCGAGAATGGCTTGCGCCGCTGCGGCGCGAGGAAGGGCCGCGACTAGTCCGAACAACAGGAAACATCTGGCAACTGTACGCATGGTGACCTACATATCAGCGGTAGTCACGCCTACTGTCAAGGGTTACTGGACAGGTTTTCGACAACGTTCGCGCCGGGTGATCGAGGACTTCGGCATGCGCAAACCACAGCGCATGTCGCGGGTCGCCACGCATAGCGCATTTGGCTGATGTTTGTTTTCTGGACACGGATTGTCGCGCTATCCTTTGCCGCTGCGGTTCGTTGGTCATCTTCCAGTACGGGGGAGGTTAATTCCGTGAGTAAGCGACATCGCTTGTTCCTTCTAGCTTCGCTCCTTCCCGCATTCCTGCTCGGCAGCGTGTTCGCTGTCGTTCAGGCTCAGAATGCCGGAGCGCCGGCAGTCAGACAGACGCGCTGGTCTGATCCTGCCACCTGGCCGGAGCGGAGGGTACCCGCCGCTGGCGACAAGGTCACCATTGCAAAAGACAAGAATGTGCTCCTCGACGTCAGTCCGCCGGCGCTGGGCAGTCTGACTATCGATGGCAAACTCAGCTTCGCAAACAATGCCGACCTTGAACTGACCACCGAGTGGATCATGTTGCACGGGGAGCTGGAAATCGGCACCGAAGCCAGGCCCCATACTCGCAAGGCGACAATCACCCTCACCAACAACGTCAAAGACGAAGACATAACCGGAACGGGTGGAACGACTGACCGCAGTGACCGCGGGATCATGCTCATGGGCGGCACCCTGAACCTGCACGGTAACCGGACGAACTCCTGGACGAAGCTGTCCAAGACCGCCGAAGCAGGCAGCAACTCGATTGAAGTCCTGAACGCCGCCGGCTGGCGAGTCGGCGACGAGATTGTCCTCGCGTCCACGGATTTCGATCCCAGGCAGGCAGAGCGGCGAACCATTTCCGCCATCCATGGGAATGTGATCACGCTCGACAAGAAACTGGACTACATGCACTTCGGCAAAATCACGTTCGACGTGGATGAACGTGGCGAAGTCGGCATGCTGACGCGCAATATCCGTATCCAGGCATCGGCCGACGCGGAACAGTCATTCTTCGGCGGGCACGTGATGGCGATGGGCGCAAGCAAGATGTTTGTCGAGGGCGTCGAGTTCAATCGAATGGGCCAGAACCTGACTCTTGCCCGGTATCCGATCCACTGGCATCTGATCGGCGATGCAAATGGGCAGTACATCAGGAACGCCGCGATCCACGACACCTACAACCGCTGTGTGACCGTGCACGGCACGAATTTCCTGCGCGTTGAGAACAACGTGACCTACAACACCGTCGGTCACTGCTTCTTCCTCGAAGACGGCATCGAGCACGGCAACGAGTATGTTCACAACCTGGCGATCCAGACCAAGTGTCATACGTCCAAGCCGTGCGTCCCGACCAACCTCGCCGCGAGCGGCGAGACCAGAAACGGAACGAATGGCCAGCAATCCAAGGATGTCCTGCTGCCCTCGGACAACACGGCGGCGAGTTTCTGGATTACCAACCCGGACAACGTCTTCCGGGACAACGTGGCCGCGGGTTCCGACTCGAACGGCTTCTGGATGTCGTTGCCGGAGCACCCGAACGGTAAATTCGAAGGCACGGAGATCAGTGCGAAGACCTGGCCGCGTCGAACGCCATTCCGCGAGTTCAAGGGCAACGTCGCCCACTCCAACTACGACGGGTTCATGTTCGACCGAAACATTGCGCCCAATAACACGTTCGGTGTGACCGGCAGCTCGCATACCGGCCTTGAAAATCCCGCTGACCCGAACAGTAAGGCGTTGGAATCGGTCTTCGAGGATCTCACCGCCTACAAGAACCGCAATGGCGGCATCTGGGGCCGCGGTGAGATGCACGTGTTCAGGAACGTGAGACTGGCCGACAATGCCATGGGCTTTACACACGCGTCCGGCGCATTCGGTCGTTACGCCTTTACGTCACAAGTCGTCGACTCGCTGTTCGTGGGCGAAACCGAGAACATCGGCAACCCCACGACTGAGGCGGAAAAGGCGTACGGTCGCAGCCTGCCGAAGCGCGAATTGCCGGACTTTCCGATCCGCGGCTACGAGTACTACGATTACCGTCATGACGTGGTGAATACCACCTTTCGGAATTACGAGGACAACGCCACTCGCAAGACGGGAGCAATCTCAAACCTGCTGTTTAGCAGCTTCGGGGTCAGCACCAATAACGCCTTCGAGCGCTTGAAATTCGTCAACGCCAAGCCGGTGTATTTCCCGCCGATGACGAACAACAGCAAGTGGGCCAGCGACAATGGAGGCAGTACGTCCTATAAGACCGCGGCGTACCGAGACAAGGACGGCTCGCTCGGCGGTGGTCCCAATTCTTACGTTCTCATCCACGACGGCGTCAACGACAGCATCGCAGTCGACACAGAAGCCTGTGAGATCAAGCCCACCTGGAACGCTGCCGTGTGCAAGGGCGATGTCGGACGCCTGACTTTTGGCGGCGGCGGCTTCGGCGGCGCTCGTGGTGCCGGTGGCGCCAGAGGCGCAGCTGCTGGTCCCGGCGGAGCCGTTGGTCGCGGCGTCGCAAGAGCCGGCGCTCCCGGCCCTGGCGCCGCCGGCCCTGGCGCGGCTGCCGGTCCTGGCGCACCTGGTGGTCGATTCGGCGCTCCTGCTGGACCTCCTCAGCCGCCAGTCGTCCTCAGCCGCAATGGCAAGGAGTTCACCGTAACCGGGGGCACCAACGTACGAGCCGGTACCGAGATCAAGGTGACCACTGAAAGGCCGTCATTGCCCCTCACCCTGACGGAACTGGATAACGGCTCGTGGGTGATCTTTGAGCTGCCGGGATTCACCACTGCAGCCTCGGGTACACCGCAGGACAGCCTGGATGCGCTGCGCCAGGCCAGCGCCACCTCGTACTACAAGGGCCAGGATTCGCTCTGGGTCAAGGTTGTCTCCAGCGGCGACCCCGGCAACGGCGCCCCGGGTGGTGGAACCACCGTACAGGTCAGCCGGTAAGCTGGTCCAACGTGCTCAGCGCTGGCGCTGCTACTGCGGTCTGGGGTATCTGGTCGGCCATTGAGCTCGCCGCTCGCCGACATCGGGCGATTCCGTCACGCGATTGGGACAAGGGATCGTTGTTGGCCTTGAATGTGGCGCACGGCTTTCGGTTGGTCGGCATGCTGGTCGGCTTCCTGGGCGTGGGACGCATCGATGGTGCCGATGCTCCTCTCCAGTTGTCCGGTTTGGGACTCCTGTTCGCCGGCATCGCTGTTCGCTGGACGGCCATTCACGCCTTGGGGGTCTTCTTCACAGGTCGCGTCCAGATTCAAGCAGGTCACACACTCATACGGACCGGGCTCTATTCGCGACTTCGTCATCCTGCGTATGCCGGCTCTCTGCTCGCTTACTTCGGTCTCGGACTGGCGTTCTCGAACTGGTGGACGCTGGCATGCAGCGTTCTGCCCTATCTACTCGCGCTCGGCTATCGGATCCACGTTGAGGAGGCCGTCCTTCAGGAGACGTTCGGACCAGCCTACGCACAATACGCGCGGACGACAAAGCGCATCGTTCCCTGGGTGTGCTGAAGCACGGCCCCGACAACGGGCTGCAGCGGTCACTTCGGCGCGCAAACCCAAGCGGCGCATTCGACGAACTCGAAATTGCACCGGTTGCGAACAGATCGCCGCCAGCTTCGCCGGTGGTCGGCGCACCTGGTGGGCGCACCTCGAGTTTGTCCGCATAAACACTACGCCAACTATCCTCCGAAACCAGTTCGAGGATGCTACGGCGCCCTCGGGGCACGTTGCTGGCGGGCTCGCGGCGGCGTGTGTCTCGCGAAATCGAAAAAGCCCATTCCGGTCGTGATCCTCACCCATGGATCTCTCTTGCTGGTCGTTGTCCGTGGGCAATCGATAACAAACGATCAGTTGCCATGTATTTGCAAATGGGACGTGCGTCCGTCGAATCCCAGGCTAAGATGCTTCGGGTCCTGATGGTTGGAGCTGGCTCTCGCGCTCGCCGTCCGTTGCTGACCTTGGCAGTGGCAGTCGGAATCGCCCTGGCGGCGGCCCCGACGCTCGCCCACCATTCCCGCGCGATGTTCGATATGGGCAAGAACATTACGTATCGGGGAGTCGTGGAGGAGTACCGGTGGCAGAACCCCCACAGCCACATCGTCGTCAGAGTCGGGGCCGGCGCGGCGGATCGGTCCCCGGTGGGGACATGGACCGTCGAGGCCTCGGCTATCAGCGTCATGACCTCCAGCGGGTGGACTCCGAGGACGTACAAGCCTGGCGATCCGATTACGGTGGTGGCTCATCCGAATATGGATGGCTCCAACCTCGTGTTGCTCTTCTACGCGATCAAGGCTGACGGGACGCGGCTCTACCGCGCGGCGCATCGATATGATGGAGAGAAAGAATAGTTCCCCCGCTTAGTAGCCCTGCTGGCTCCGCCACCACCCGATCCGCCGCCGCCAAAACTGCTGGAGCGGAGGGCAGTGTGGAATACCAGATCACGGTACGCGGCAGTCGCAAGACTGAGATGGTCGCGAAGGCGGACGGCACCGTCCTCAGCTTCAAATAGGCGTTCTCAAGGAATCAGCGCGGATTGGCGAAGGCCCGCCAGCATCTCTCTTTGGCGACGCGAGCGTGCTAGGAGCGCCGCACAAAGGCTCCGTCATGGTTGCGAATCAGGAATTCGACGTGGACGAGTGCACTCAGCACCGTCTCGCACGCGGCGCGATCCAGGCCCCATAGTCGCTCTGCTTGTGTCGCGGTCAGGCGAAGTCCAGGCATCTCGATGTATTCACCCCGGATGCGCCGACAGAGGTCCTCAAGCGGCTGCGGCTGTGTCGATATCGTCAATGCGCCCTTTCTCTTCTCCTTGGTCGTGTCGCGGGGACACTCCTCCGTCAATTTCGCGGAACCGGAATAGAGACACGGGCCGCGAATGCCTGACGGGAAAGCTTTGGTGAGGGCTGATTGATCAGGGTCGGGGAGGATACCCCGGCGAAGTGTAGCCGTGCTCAGAAAAGCGACGCAGATGGAGCATACGCCCTTTCAAAGGGTTAGGCAAGGAGGGCGAGCACGTTCTCGGCGATGAACGCGAGTTCATCGGTCAGCATGGCGCGAGCAGATCGCCATAGACTGTCATCGTTGTTCCTGGTACCGACGTCAGAGTGATGCGCTGATAGGCCTCGTACGTCTTGTGACGCGCACTGAGCATTCGCTCGGTCGGGGCGTAAGAGGCTCTCCACGTCGATGTGCGACCCGGGAAGATCGACGCGAGCGCACGAGTCGCTCCTTCATCAAGGGCCGTGCGCACGACCGCCTGCGTCGGATCCATTCTCGCAGCGTCACGTCTCCACGCTCGAAGAGGAGACGCACCTCCTGACGGTCCATGCGGCCCGCTTGAACAAAGCCATGGTAGAACGTCACAGGCACGTCGCCGCGCGAGAGCGCCGATCTCGTCGGCCTACTCCATCGTGACCGCCAGAGGCTTCTCGACGATGACGCGCTTGCCCCCGCGGAGAGCGGCTCGCGCCTGCTCGTAGTGCAGAAGTGGCGGCCGGGCGAAGCCGAGGATACCGATGCCGACCGCGTTCGATAACCTGAAACCCCGTACCGGGTTCGCGTAGCGTCAGTCCCGTTAGGTCGTTGTTCGCCGGACGTTCTCGGCCCGCGGACCCTTCGGCCCTGCGCCGAGGTCGAATTCCACGCCGTCGCCCTCCTTCAGATTCTCAAGACCTTCGCCATACACGGCGCTCCGGTGAAAAAAGTACTCCTTCCCCGCATCGTCCTTGATGAACCCGAATCCCTTTTCAACTCGTAACGTTCGAATCGATCCCGTCATCACGTTGCCTCTTTTGCTCTGTATCGCCGTTCGGAAAGCCCGATCGCACCCACGGGGGGCCATCGACATCATCCCGTACGGGCCGACCCATTGGCTGTGCCATTCAGCACATCGAGTGTCCGCGATTGCACGAAGCAGCGGCGAGCGGGGTAGTGCCAGGTGGCACGAAATCGTAATAGAAGCCTCAAGGATCTCTTCGGGTATGGCGAGCAGGTGCGCGCGAGGCGCATGTGTGGTCAAGCCACTCCTGTAGGCTGCCCTCAGCCAGCCGCCCACAGCCAGTCCAACCGCGGGTGTTGCGCGTGGGGACGTACCTCCCTTCCGATCGCGGCTGTCATCTTTTCATCGTTGCGTCGGGTTTCGCACGGTTCGCACTCGGACGCGTTCTTCTCATCAAATCCTCATCTTCCTCTCATCGACGAGTTCGGCTCCCGTGTCACGGTTCACGAGCCCGCGGTACGAAACGCCGCCGGGCAAAGGAGTGAACCATGAGCGCTCAAAAGATCACACGAATCGTCATGCTGGTCGCGAGCTTTGCAGCCCTGAGTACCGCGCTGAAAGTCGGAGTGGATTCGGTATCGGCGGCACCGAGGAAAGGCGATCTCCACGTGACGAAGAACTGCAAGGATTACCACGGCGCTGCTGGTGAGTTCTGCACGATCACGTACTCGAACCTCCCAGAGATCGTCATCGACTCGACTGTCTTCTATGACCAGGCGGCCGGTATTCCGGCGGGTTTGGCTGACACCAACGTCGTCCTCGACGCAGGCAACGGAGATCGTGCACTTGGCCGTTGCACCGTTGATTTTTCGGCCCTGAACGGACTGTGCACGTTCTCCGACGGGACCGGGCAGTTCGCGGGGTTCCATGCCCGCGTCAATGTCTCGTATCTGGGCGGGTACGACTGGGCCTGGGACGGGACGTACAGCTTCAGTCCACAAGTTGATCGATAGGGACAACAGCGAACAAGAACTCAGATGAAAGCGGCCGAGAGTAATAAGATGACGCCGGAGGCGCGACCATGCAGAAATGGGGAGACATTCTGTCAGAACGTGCGCTCGCTCACTTCGCCGGCCGGGAACGCGAGGTAGACACCCTTGTTGGCCTCTTCGAGAAGGGCGGACCTCTGGTCGTACACGTGCATGGCGTCGCGGGCATCGGCAAGTCCAGCCTGCTCGAGGCGTTTGCGCGGCGTACGCGTGCACAGGGGATTCGCCTCGTCCGGATCGACTGCCGCAACGTCGAGCCGACTGCGCGCGGACTCCTGACCGAATTGTCGGATGCTTTGGGCGAATCTTTGTCGAGTGTCGAAGATGTGGCCCAGCGCGTGGCGTCCTTCGGGAGGCTGTCGCGATCGTGCTGGATACGTACGAGATGTTCGTGCTGCTCGACACGTGGATCCGACAGGTCTTCGTCCCATCGCTTCCGGTGAATGCGCGTGTCGCGATCGGGAGCCGCAACCCGCCCGTCGCCGGCGTGGCGAACAGCGCCGGGGTGGCAGGGACTGTTCCGTAGCCTGCCGCTCGATCCACTGCCGGAGACGGATGCGCTGCGCTACCTCGCCTCGTCTGGGATACCAGCGGACGTCGCACGACGAATCAACGGTCTCGTGCGCGGTCACCCGCTCGCTTTGAGCATGTCGGCATCGATCGCGCTATCCGACGCTGGGCGCAGCATCCAGGACACCGGCCTGCACCAAGTGATCGACGAGCTCTCGCGGTCGTACATCGAGGCGGTGCCCGACGCGATCACCCGGCGGGCGCTCGAAGCGAGCTCGGTCGTTCGCTGCGTCACCGAGCCGCTGCTTCATGCCCTCCTGCCGGAAATTGCGCCGCGGGACGCGATGGAGCGCCTCGGCGCGCTGCCGTTCGTCGAGTTCGGGCGCGAAGGCTTGTTCATCCACGAAGCTGTACGCAGCGCGATCGACAGCAGCTTGGCCGCGCGCGACCCCGATACGCGTCGCGAGTATCGCCGTGCGGCGTGGGCCTATCTGCAGAGCAGGCAGCGCGCCAACGGCCCGGAGACATGGCGCGATACCGCCGATCTCCTCTTTCTCCTCGAGAACCCCGTCCTGCGAGAGGGCTTTTTCCCGAGCGGCGCGCAACCGCTTGCCGTCGAGCCGGCGACCGCCGGCGACGAGGAGGCCGTGCTGCGTCTCGTAGCCGCAAAGGCCGCGCCGGAGCGACAGGCGCTTGCCGCCTGGTGGCACTACCATTCCGACAGCTTCCGCGTGGTTCGGGATCGTGACGGCAGCATCTGCGGGTTCAGTATCTTTCTCCACGCATCCGAGTTGAACGAAGCCGTCGTCGCAGCCGATCCCGTCGCGGCGGTGTGGCAGCGCGATGCGGCGGCGCGCGGCGCTTCGAGCGCACTGTTCTGTCGTCGATGGCTGGATCGCGACGTCGGCGAATCGCCGTCAGCCTCGCAAGCGGCGTCCTGGGTGGACTGCAAACGGACGTATATGGAGATGCGGGGAACATTGCGGTGGGTATACGCCGCGGTCGCGAATCCCGAGCCATACCTGGCAGCGGTGACGAAGCTGGGATTCCGGCCGCTGTCGGAGCCGACGGCCGACGTCGGCGGTCTGGCATTGCACTCCGTTCTCCTCGACATGGGGCCGGGCTCGGTTGACGCATGGCTTGCGGATCTCGTCGGCGCGGAAATCACCGCCGAAGACATTCGCGCGTCGATGCTTGACGTCGATGGTCGGGAGCTCGTTCTGACCTCGGGCCGCGTGAACCTGACGTCGCTGGAGTTCGGCGTGATGCAGTACTTGCAGGACCATCCCGGAAAAGCGGTGTCCCGTTATGACCTCATGGAAGCCGTGTGGGGATATAGAAACGACACGGCCAGCAACGTCGTGGATGTCGTCGTTCGATCGCTGCGCCGCAAACTTGGTGTCGAATCCTCCGTAGTCGAAACCGTACGCGGTACCGGGTACCGATACCGGATGCCAGCGTCGGCACCATAACCGTCATGCTGGAGCATTATCGAGAGCGATTGACGTCTTTCCGCGCACGCTGAAGCGGTACGCCCACACCAGCGAACCGCGCGAAGCGATTGTGTTCGGAGCGAGCGTCTGTCGCTCTCACTACTGCGATTCCTGCCTACTGCCCGTCAGCACAACGTGGAAATGACCGTCCACGACTGATCGCTGAACTTCTTGCTCGACCACCAGTCCGCCGCTACCGTCCGGACGGGAGCGCTCGACGGCGCTCTCGATCACCTGCAGTCGATCCCCCACGCGCCCACTCACCGTTCGTGCCGTTTCCAACCCACCACCAGACAGGGTGGTTTGGACGATTTCCACGTGTTGAACGGGTTGCCGTGTCAGTGAACCGCTGTTGTTGATGTCTCGCCGGTAGATTTCGTCGGTGCGAAATGCTTGCCCGCGCACCGTCCACTCCCGGCTGACAATCCGCTCGCTCTGCACCAGATTCCCGGACGAGTCTGCCCGGTGTATGAATTCGACCGCCTCGGCACTGCCTCCCGCCGCATCCCGTGTCAGGACCCGCTGCTCCAGGACGCTCCATCTGCCGCTGCCTCTCGGATTGATAGACCAGGTGGTTTCCCGCTCCACGACTTGATCACCGACGCGACGTTCCTGCTGCTCGATCCGTTCGGTCGGGACAAAGCCGCTCCCATTGATGGATGGTTCGGTAACCTCGATCTCGGTGACGAACAGTCCATTTCCTCGTGCACTCAGTTGCTCGCGTTCGCGGCGCGCAGTCCGGGACCGTCCATCGACGTCCAGTCTCGTGAACTCTCGAGTAATCTGATGGCCTCCGTCCTGCTGGGAAACGTCGTGTTCTTCCATGACGGAGACGAGTCGCCGGCGACCATTCGCATCCGTCGTGAACTCGCTGCTCGTTCGCTCGCTCGTCCTCGCGTCGCGACGCACTGTCTCATCCACCACTTCGGACAGCACGATCATATCCCCGCTGGCGGAGGGGCCCTCAATGATCGACCGCTTGAGGGTGCGCACCGGGACTTGCGCGTCTCGCGCGCCCTGCGCCACTGCGGTTGGCTCCCATCCCAGGTTCCAGACTCCGAGCATAAGCAGCGATGTCATCGCAATTGGTCGACGCATCATGGTCCTCCCTTGGCGGACATTCTATTTCGGGTTGACAGCCGTCTCAGGCGTGTTGACAGACGTGGTCCGCCAGCATACAGTCCGCGTCTCCTGGACGAACCTCGTCGGAAAGGCTGCGTTCAAAGTGATTATGAGTCCGCGAAAGCAAGGGGGCGTTCTGGGCGCCTTGCTCTTGGCGCTGGCCGAAGCAGGTTGTGGTTCCTCCGGCGACGGGCCTCCCGCTCCAACAGCGCCCGGCACACTAGTGGCGTCGCTCGAGGAACTCGAAGGCAGTTGGGCCGGTTGGTACAGCACGGGGAAAGCCGTCAACCTTTGCTGGGGCGTCGTCTGGAGCCCGCGGCTCGGCGGACCGGGCGTTACAGGGCCAAGCGCACTAGGCGGCTTTGGCGATCCAATGCCGACTCCGTTCAATGCGACAACCACCGGGTCGCTGTCTGGTGGGACCCTCTCCATCGCAATAGACTCCACCCCACCGGGGACGCGACCCCTCGCCTGCGCCTTGACCGGCTCTGGCACCGTGCAAGCGGGACAGACAACCATGTCCGGAACCCTCACAGTGACCTGGACCCCGCAGTGCGGGTTTCCCGAACCGTACACTTACACTGGAACCTTGACGTTGACGAAAGGCGGGAGAGTGCCGAACTTCTGTCCGTGACGCCGAACCGTGACAACTCTGGCGCGACGAATCTAATCTAATTCTCGCTCGGCCGTTCGATGTGATCGATCACGAGGACAGGCACCATCGTCTTCTCGGGTTGGAGTTTCAAGCCAAGCTGCTCCTGCAGCGCGGTGAAGAACTCCGGGGCATCGTCAGGCAGCGGCGCCTCCGCCGACGCGCCGCGCGGCGGCTGTGGCCGCGAGAACTTCAGCGTGAACGCATAGTCGCCTTCGAGTCCCGTGCGGTTGTTGACCAGCCGTCCTGCCAGTCCACTCAGCGACAACACTAATTGATCCATCTTCATGCCGCCGGAGACGATTACGCCCTGTCCGAATAATCCCCCGCAACGATTCAAGGCACTTTGTGGATCGAATGTGCCTGGTGGTGGCGCCGATGGCGGAGCCGAACCTGGCGGGCGAGGGGAGCAGTCGAGGGTGGACTTTTTCAGCTGCGGGCCGAGGCGTCCGTCGCTTCGTGCCACGACGAGCGCAAAGGTATCGCGCTCCACTTCTTCGACGTGTGCGACGAGTTTCATGCGATCGGCGAAGAGCGTTTGCCACATCTCGGCGCGCTGCTCGCGCGTCGAGCCTTCCGGCGGCCTGGCCGTCACGTCGTAGTGTTCCTGTTCCGCCCACTCCGGCAGGCCACGCACCTCGCGCACCGGTACCGGCGCCGCGGAATTGATGAACTGACGGATGGCCACGTTGGTCATGATGGACGTGCCATCGGGCAGCGTCCGCATCCCGCCGCCGCCTGCATTCGCGGGGCTGCGCTTGATCGAGACGACATCGAACTCGGCGCGTGGCGTTTGCGCCGAGAGTATGGGAACGATGGAGAGCGCGACGACGAGCAACGCGACCGCGCGGAGCATGCTGACCCGATCCTACGCCTCGACTTCGATCTCTGCTACCAATGGAAAATGATCGCGTGCGAGCCGCTCTCGAACGCAGGTGAACGCTGTCAGGCGCTCACCGGTGATTTCACGGGATGATCCGTGCGCTCGTCTCGAACTGCCGGAAGTTCGTATATGTCGCCTCGCCGCCGACGATCTCACCGCTGCGTATCACGTAGCGCTCGGCCATGCGGATCGGCACAGGCACCGGAATGCCGGAAGCACGGCCATAGTACACGGCGATCATCCCTTCGACGCGCTCCCAGGTCAGGACGGTCGATAGCACCTCGCCATTCTGGATGTCGACGAGTGCGACGAGGCGCGAGGGTTGATCGCGTCCCGCCGGTGTACGCACCAGCGTCGGACGATCACGCTCGCGAAACTCGATGAGCCAGCCCGGACGGCCATCGAGA
>Ga0207659_10001647_pt1 | contig 13283 bp, 12 predicted proteins | sample KBSM43metaG_FD_184330 | JGI IMG/M metagenome (GOLD analysis project Ga0207659, IMG submission 184330) | Miscanthus rhizosphere microbial communities from Kellogg Biological Station, Michigan, USA - KBS M4-3 metaG (SPAdes) (version 2) | ecosystem: Host-associated > Plants > Roots > Rhizosphere >...
GCGTCGCGTAGTTCGGGTCGGTGATCCAGCCTTCCTCGCCGATCACCTTGCAGATCGAGCCCCACACCGGCGCCTGGGTGATGAAGTAGATGTAGGCGTTCGGGTCGTTCTGCCAGCCCTTGCACTTGAGGATCCAGCCGGGCTGGCCGCCGCCCGACGCATTGCCGGCGCGCGGCACCGCGTCGCCGAAGCCGATGTCGGGGTATTGCGGGTACTCCTGCAGCACCTGGGTGCGGTCGAGGCGCTGCTGGTCGCGCAGCTTGACGCGGCACAGGTTCAGCACCCCGTCCTGCATCGCCGCCAGAACCTTCTGGCCACGCCCGGTGGTGTTGCGCTGGTAGAGCGCGGCAACGATGCCGAGCGCGAGGTGGAGGCCGGTGCCTGAGTCGCCGATCTGCGCGCCGGTGACGAGCGGCGGGCCGTCGTCGAAACCGGTTGTCGAAGCGGCGCCGCCGGCGCACTGCGCGACGTTCTCGTAGACCTTGCAGTCCTCGTACGGACCGGGGCCGAAGCCCTTGACCGAAGCGACGATCATGCGCGGGTTGAGCTGCTGGATGTGCTCCCAGGTGAAGCCCATGCGGTCGAGCGCACCGGGCGCGAAGTTCTCGACCAGGACGTCGCACGACTTGATCAGCCGGTCGACCACTTCCTTGCCCTTCGGATCCTTCGTGTTGACCGTGATCGAGCGCTTGTTGTGGTTGAGCATCGTGAAATAGAGGCTGTCGACATCCGGGATGTCGCGCAGCTGGCCGCGCGTCGCGTCGCCTTCGCCGGCCTTCTCGACCTTGATCACGTCGGCCCCGAACCACGCCAGCAACTGGGTGCAGGTCGGTCCCGACTGGACATGGGTGAAGTCGAGGATGCGGACGCCGTCTAGTGCTTTGCTCATTCGTCAGTTCCCTTGTTCGATCGATCTTATTTTCACGCGCGCTCGGCTACTTCTTCATCGCCGCGCTGAGCGGGTTGAGCTTCGTGATGCGGCCGCTCTCGGTGCCCGCGGTCTCGTCGATCACCGCGTTGATGAGGGTCGGCCGGCCCGAGGCGACCGCCTCGGCGAGGCCCTTCTGCAGCTCGTCGGCGGTCGTCGCGTGGACGCCGACGCCGCCGAACGCTTCCATCAGCTTGTCGTAGCGGGCGCCCTTGACAAAGACTGTCGGCGCGACATCGGTGCCGCCGCTCTGGTTGACGTCGGTGCCGCGGTAGACGCCGTTGTTGTTGAAGACGACCACGCAGACCGGCAGGTTGTAGCGGCAGATCGTCTCGACCTCCATGCCGCTGAAGCCGAATGCGCTGTCGCCTTCGATCGCGATCACCGGCTTGCCGGTGACAACCGCGGCTGCGACCGCGAAGCCCATGCCGATGCCCATGATGCCCCACGTGCCGACGTCGAGGCGCTTGCGCGGCTCGTACATGTCGACAATCGAGCGCGCGAAGTCGAGCGTGTTGGCGCCTTCGTTGACGACGATCGCGTCCGGACGCGCCTTGACCTGTTCGCGGATTACGCTGAGCGCGCTCTGGAAGCTCATCGGCGAGGGCCGCGCGGCGAGGTTCGCCGCCATCTTTGATTGGTTCTTGGTCACCCGCTCGCGGATGCCGCCGGTCCAGTCGGCAGGCGGCTTCGGCCAGTTCGCATCGATGCCGGCGAGGAGCGCGGCGACGCAGGATCCGATGTCGCCGATCAGCGGCGCAGCAATCGGCACGTTGCTGTCGATCTCGGTCGGCGCAATGTCGATTTGAATGAACTGCTTGGCGCCGTTGTCCTGCGCCCACGTCTTGCCCTTGCCATGCGACAGCAGCCAGTTGAGGCGCGCACCGATCAGCATCACGACGTCGGCTTCGGCCAGCACGTGCGAGCGCGCGGCCGAGGCCGACAACGGGTGCGTGTCGGGCAGCAGGCCCTTGGCCATCGACATCGGCAGATATGGTATGCCGGTCTTCTCGACCAGCGCGCGGACGTCGGCGTCGGCCTGTGCATACGCGGCTCCCTTGCCGAGCAGGATCAGCGGCCGCTTCGCGCCCTTCAGCACGTCGAGCGCGCGCTGCACCGCCTCGGGCGCCGGGATCTGGCGCGGCGCCGGATCGACCACCTTGAACAGCGACTTCTTGCCCGCTTCGGCGTCCATCGTCTGCGCGAACAGCTTGGCCGGCAGGTCGAGGTAGACGCCGCCCGGGCGGCCCGACAACGCCGACCGGATTGCCCGTGCGATGCCGATGCCGATGTCGGCCGCGTGCAGCACGCGGAACGCGGCCTTGCAGAGCGGCTTGGCGATCGCAAGCTGATCCATCTCTTCGTAGTCGCCCTGCTGCAGGTCGACGATCTCGCGCTCGCTCGACCCGCTGATCAGAATCATCGGGAAGCAGTTGGTGGTCGCGTTGGCGAGTGCCGTTAGACCGTTCAGGAAGCCGGGTGCCGAGACCGTCAGGCAGATGCCGGGCTTCTGCGTCAGGAAGCCGGCCGCAGCGGCTGCGTTGCCGGCGTGCTGCTCATGGCGGAACGAGATCACCCGCATGCCCTCGGCCTGCGCCATGCGCGTGAGGTCGGTGATCGGAATGCCGGGCAGACCGAAGATGGTGTCGATGTCGTTCAGCTTCAGCGCATCGATCACGAGGTGGAAGCCGTCGATGGTCGCAGCGGCCGCGGAGGCGTCGGCGCTGCGGGACTTCGGCCCGGTGGAAACGGGCAGGCCCTTTTCGATGACGGAAGACATGGCGTTATTTCCTTGACGGTCAGGGGTGGTTCGGTCGACGTGGAAGCCGGCGTGTCGGGCCGGCTGCATCGAGCCACGGGCGAGAAGGGGCTTCGATCCGAGGTGCGCTCGACGGAACCGGCGTCCCGCCGCAGCGCTCTCGGGCCAACGTCCGATCGCCGGAGATCACGTGTGTGCCGCGGCTCTCCGCTCGTGGAACTCGTCGGCCGCCGCGGCGTCGAGAAGGGCTGCTGCAACGGGGTTCATCGTGTCTCCAGTCGTTCTGATCATGTCGTTGTCGCCGGCCGATCACGGGCCGTCCAAGCGACTCGCTTGGGTCGCTTCGCGCAAATCCTAAGAGCCGCGCGACAGGCCAATCAATGACCGCGGTCAATTTTTTGGAAACGCGAACGGCGGGTCTACCCGACCCTCGCGATCGCAAATCTGCAGTCTTGCCCGAGGTCAATGACCGACACGACGGCGCGGAAAAGAATGCATGCGCGGCGAGTCGAATGTTCATCGCGCGCACACGGGCGCTCTCGAGCGTGAGCGGTTTGAAGTTGCCAAGGAGAAGCGCAGATGACGTCATGGGTAAGGTTTGAATCCGCGGAGGGCGCCGGCTTCGGCGTGCTCGACGGCGCGTCGATCCGCGTCCACGAAGGCGACCTGTTCGACCGGCCGACGGCGACCGATCGCAGCGTGCAGCGCGACGCCGTCCAGCTGACGATGCCGGTGCGGCCGGGCAAGGTGCTCGCGGTCTGGAACAACTTCCGCGCGCTGATCGAGAAGATGAGCTTGCGCGTGCCGGCGGAGCCGCTTTATTTCATCAAGTCGCCGAACGCGTATCTCGATCCGGGTGCGACGATCAGGAAGCCCGCCTGCGACAGCCGCATCATCTTCGAGGGCGAGCTCGCGGTCGTGATCGGCCGGACCTGCCGTGCCGTCAGCGAGCGGACCGCGCTCGAGCATGTCTTCGGCTACACCTGCGCCAACGACGTCACCGCGGTCGACATCCTGACCCGCAACCCCGACTTTGCACAGTGGTGCCGGGCGAAGGGCTACGACACGTTCTGCCCGCTCGGCCCGTCGATCGAGACCGGGCTCGATCCGTCGAAGCTGACGATCCGGACTCGCTTGAATGGCGGCGAGCGGCAACGCTATCCGATGGACGATGCGGTGTTCTCGGTGCCCCAACTGGTCAGCCGCCTTTCGCACGACATGACCCTGAATCCCGGCGACGTCATCCTCTGCGGCACGTCGGTCGGCGTCGGCGTGATGAAGCCGGGCAGCACCGTCGAGGTCGAGATCGAAGGCATCGGCTGCCTTACCAACCGCTTCGAGTGACGCGCGGCGGCAAGGATCCGCCGCGCCGTCAGATCTTGCCCTGGTGCTTGAGCCGGCTCAGCGTCTCGGCCGAGATGTTGAGGTAGGAAGCGAGCTCTTTCTTCGGCAGCCGGTCGAACAGCTCGTCGTGCTTGCGCATGAAGCGGTGCACGCGACCCGGCGCGTCGAGCAGGTGCAGCGTGATGGTGTGCGCCATGATTTCGCTCATCAGCTGCATCACCTCGTACTCGAAGCCCTGCTTGATCTGCGGATGGCGATCCATGAAGGCGACCCAGTCGGGCAGCGGCAGCTTCGCGACGCGCGCCTTCGTGACGGCGACGATGCTGTACGGCGTCGGCGTGCCGAGGCGCCAGGCGGCGTAGCTGGTCTCGATCTCGCGCTCGGCTGCGAAGCGCAGGATCATTTCCTTCGCCGCCTTGTTGCTGACCACCCGCTTCAGCACGCCGTCGAGGACGAAGTACTGGCCCATCTCGCGCACGCCCTGCTGCAGCAGCGTGTCGCGTTTCTGGCAGTCGATCACGACGAGATGCGACTCCAGCTCCTCGATCTCGGCCTCGCTGAGGTCCTTGACGACGATGTTCTGCTTGAGCTGCAGGCGGATGACGTTGCGCTCGGGATGGCTTTCGAGGGACACCATCGTCAGCGTCCTCCTCGTTGAGCGACCGACTCAATCGTCATCCGGCGATTCCCTTGTAGAGCATGTAGGCCGCCAGCCCGTACAGCAGCACCGCGAATGCGCGCCGCAGCTGCGCCATGTCGAGCCGGTGGGCGAGGCGGGCGCCGATCGGTGCGGTCAGCACGCTCGCTGCCGCGATCGCCATCAGCGCGGGCAGGTAGATGAAGCCGATCGCGCCGCTCGGCATGTCGGGCAGCGACCAGCCCGCGATGATGTAGCCGACCGTTCCGGCGAGCGCGATCGGGAAGCCGAGCGCCGCCGAGGTCGCGACCGCGTTGTGGATCGGCACGTTGCACCAGGTCATGAACGGCACCGAGACAAACGCGCCACCGGCACCGACCAGCGCCGACAGCAAGCCAATGACGCCGCCCGCGCCGAACGTGCCCTGCGGCCCGGGCAGCTGGCGCGACGCCTTAGGCTTGCGATTGATCAGCATCTGGGTGGCCGAGAAGCCGATGAACGCCGCGAACAGCCACGCCAGAATCTGCGTCGGCAGTGCCTTCGCGAACTGAGCGCCGATCAGCGAGCCGGCGATGATGCCGGGCGCCAGGAGCGTCACCACGTCCCAGCGCACCGCGCCGCGTCGGTGGTGCGTCCGCACCGAAGACAACGACGTGAAGCAGATCGTCGCCAGCGAAGTCGCGATCGCCATCTTGACGACGTAGGCCGCCGGCATGCCCTTGCTCGTCAGCACGAAGGTCATGAAGGGCACCATCAGCATGCCGCCACCGACGCCAAGCAAGCCCGCCAGAAACCCGGCGAAGGCGCCGAGCATCAGCAGTTCGACGACGAGTTGCCACCCGAGGCCGAGCGTCACAAGTCCAGCAAAACAGAGGAATCGGCCGTGCACCGGGGTCTGCGAGGGCGTGCGGCAAGGCGCGGCGCGCGGCCCAGGCTGGCCGCCTGGGCAAGCGTCGCCACGCCGCTGCGTGCCCTCGAAGACCCCGGCCCGGAGGGTGAATGTCTGAAAGGGGCGCACTCGTTGTTGCGAAGCCTTGATGTGGGACCTGCCACATCGGCGGCTTCGCGCCTAGATTGCGCCCCTTTCAGACGTTCACGCACAGCCGATTCCTCTGTTTTACTGGACTAGCCGTGCAGCCGATGCAGCACGGCGCGCCATTCTTCGTCGGTCACCGGCGTGATCGAAAGCCGATTGCCGCGGCGCAGCGTGCGCATCGTCGCCAGCTCCGGCGCTTCACGCATCTCCGCGAGCGAAAGCAGGCGCGTCTTTTCGACGAGTTTGACGTCGACCAGGTACCAGCGCGGTGCTTCACGGCGCGACTTGGGATCGAAATACGGACTGTCCGAGTCGAACTGGGTCTCGTCGGGATACGGCGCGCCGACGACCTCGGCGAGGCCGGCGATGCCTGGCTCCGGGCACGACGAGTGGTAGAACAGCACGCCGTCCTTCGGCTGCATGTCGTTGCGCATGAAGTTGCGCGCCTGGAAGTTGCGGACGCCGACCCACGGCACGGTCTTCGCGGGGGCCTTCGCGACGTCGTCGATCGAGCACTCGCTCGGCTCGCTCTTCATCAGCCAATAGTGCATCGAACGCGCGCCTCAAACAATGAGGACGGCGCCGATCGACCGGGCCGTCCTGGAATAAGGTGTCCACCGCAGACCATGAGCCGCATTCCTGAACCCAGGCAGTTCAGGTGGGCGAGGTCAGCCCGGCTTCGGGTTCATCTGACGCGAGACGATCACACCAACCGGGCGATGTTCCAAGCCCTTGCTCATACGAGCATCGGTTCAAGGAAATATAAAGCTCACGCGAACGCGGCGGACACTTCGGATTCTACGCTTCGCGACCCCGAATTCAGAGCAATTGACCGTCCTCGCGCAGGGCAGAATCGATGCGCGCGATGAGTGCGTCGAGCCCGGCTGTGGCAGCCTCGGATGCAACCTCCATCGACGGTGCAGACGATGTTGGCGTGCGGTCGTCCTCGGTCAGCGCGTAGGCGAGATTGAGCGCGGCCAGCACGGCGATGCGCTCGCGCGCTCGCACCTTGCCGCCGTCGCGGATCGCGCTCATTTCGCGGTCGACCTGGTTGACGGCCTCGAGCAGCGCCATCTCGCCGCCCTCCGGGCAGCCCAGCACGTAGCTCTGGCCCATGATCGTCACCTCGATCTGCTTCATCGCGCGCTCCGCACGGCGTCGGCATCGGCGACCGGATCGCGCGGCAGGCGCTCGAGCAGCACATCGATCCGATTCCGCGCCGCGTTGAGGCGGGAGCGCAGGTTGTCGCGCTCGTGGGTCACCGCGGTTAGCTGTTGCTGCAACAGCGCGTTGGTCCGCTGCAGTTCGCCGTGTCGCAACAGCAATCGCTCGACCCGGTCTGCGAGCTCATCGATCTTGGACATCGTGCGACGCGGTGGTGGTGTCGCGGGATTGTAGGTCTCGCGTTTGCGTCGCGAGCCACGTGATAAGCGCTCACGCGACGCGTCGACGCGACGCGGGATGCCGCCGTGAACAAATCACGTTCGGCGCGGCGCCCTCACTACAATCCGCTTCGTTGGTGCCCGTGCCGATGTTCAGTCGGCACAGTTAAACGGGAAGCAGAAGGCGAAGGGTCGCGTGCGACCGGATCCGAATCTGCGCTGTCCCCGCAACGGTACGGCGGACGAAGTCGCTTCGGCGGCTTCAGCTCCTGCGCACAAACCACTGAAGACGCAAGTCTTTGGGAAGGTCGCAAGAGCAGTTCCGTCAGCCCGGATACCGGCCAACGGGGGGCGGCGCGCGTGCGTGCTGCCGAACGCCTTTGCGACCGCGGGGAACCGGGAGCGGGCCTCTCGCCGTTGGAACGCTCGTGGCTCATCGTTGGAACTCGGTGCTTCGCGCACAGGCATCGACGCGCGTCGCCGCGCCGTCTCTTCTCATCCTCTCGTTCATCGCTGCGGTCGTGCCGTGCGCGGCGCAGACACCACCATTCGGACTCGCGCCGGTCGTCATCACCGGCAACCGCGAGCCGACACCGCTCGACCGGATCGTCGGCGACATCGTCGTGATCGACGCCGAGCGCATTCGGGCCTCGAGCGCAGACTCCGTCGAGGACCTGTTGCGCCGCGAAGGCGGCATCCAGCTGTCGCGCAACGGCGGGCCCGGGCAGTCGGCGTCGGTCCTGCTGCGCGGTGTCAGCGCGAGCGGCACGCTCGTGCTGGTCGATGGCGTGCGGATCGGCTCGGCCACGCTCGGTCAAGTCGACTTCGCCGGCATCGCGCTGTCGCAGATCGAGCGCATCGAGATCCTGCGCGGACCGGCGTCGAGCCTGTACGGCGCCGATGCGGTCGGCGGCGTGGTCCAGATCATCACCCGTCGCGGCACCGGTGCGCCACGCCTGACCGCCGAGGTCGCTCTCGGCGAGTTGCACTCGAGCCGTTTCAATGCGGCGCTCAGCGGTGCAAGCGGCGCGCTCGACTATGCGGCGTTACTCGGCCAGGAGGCCAGCCGCGGCATTTCGGCGGTGAAGCCCGACGACACGTTCGGCCTGTTCAATCCCGATCGCGATGGCTACCGGCGCACGGACCTGCAGGCGGGCGGCGGCATCACTTTGGCGCCGGGCCACCGGGTCGGCGCAACCGTCGTCGCCAATCGGTTGCGTTCGCAATACGACGGTGCCGAATACCTGCCGCCGACATTCGATCCGGACCCGACCGGCGATCTTCGGAACCGCTTTGACACGCAGGTTGCGACACTCGACTACCGCGGCGAGTTGACGAAGCAGTGGACGACGACGGTCCAACTCTCCACGCAGTCCGACAAACTGCTGAGCGGCGACCGCGACCCGAGCCGCTTCGAAACCCGTCGCCGCCAGCTGACGTGGCAGGGCGCCTGGACGCCGCTCGCCGATCAACAGTTCATGGCCGCCTTCGAACGCCTCGAGGAACGGGTCGAGGCGACGGTCTTCGGCGGTTCACTGCGCCGGCACACGAATGCGCTGGTCCTCGGCTACACCGGTTCGTTCGGTCCGCTGAAGGTGCAAGCCGACGGACGGCACGACCGCAATTCGGTTTACGGCGACGTCAGCACCGGCAAGCTCGGTCTTGCGGTCGATCTGCGAGCTGGACTGACATTGCGCGCGGTCGGTGGCACCGCGTTTCGGGCGCCGACCTTCAACGACCTGTACTACCCGGGCTTCGGCGTCTCGACAGTGGGTCCTGAGCGGGCGCGCAGCATCGAAGTGGCGTTGCAATGGCAAGGGCTCGACACATCGGCCAGCGCGACGCTGTACCGCAATCGGGTGCGCGATCTGATCGCGTACGAGTCTGATCGCTCGTTCTGCCCGGCCGATCCGGCCTACGATTTCGGCTGCGCGCGCAATGTCAATCGGGCGACGTTGCAAGGTGCGACCTTGGCCGCCCGCCACCGCACCGGTGCAATCACCTGGAGGGCGACGATCGACTTCCTCGATGCGAAGGACGATGCGACCGGCGAGCGTCTGCCACGCCGCGCCGCGCATCAGGAGTCGCTCGGCGCCGAGTGGACCGGCGAGGCCTGGAGCGCCGGTGCTGATCTGCTGCGCGTCGGTGCACGACCGGAAGGCGGCGCGCAATTGCCGGCCTATCTGCTCGTCGACCTGCAGGCGCGCTATCGCATTGCGCCGCGATGGCGTCTCGAGGCCCGCTTGCTGAATGCCTTCGACCGCCAGTACGAAGCGGTGCGCGACTACCCGGCGCTCGGCCGGCAAGCCTGGCTCGGCATTCGCTACGACGGCCTCGGCTTCTGACCTTCGCCCATGCCGATGGTCCGAACGCTCGTCAATACGCTTGCGCTCGCCGTTGCCGCGATGGCGATCGGCGTCGCGGCGGGCTCGTCGGGCTGGGGTTGGGCGACCCCCGAGATCCTCTGGAAGATTCGCGTCCCGCGCGTGCTTGCGGGCTTCGGTGCCGGCGCCGCGCTGGCGCTCGCGGGCGCGCTGATGCAGTTGCTGACGCGCAATCCACTCGCCGATCCGTACGTGCTCGGCCTTTCCGGCGGCGCTTCGGTCGGCGCGTTGCTGATGCTCTGGCTCGGCACGGTCGGCGGCGCGCTGCTGCTGCCGGAGTGGGGCGTCGCGATCGGAGCCGGCGCCGGGGCGTTGGCTGCGGCGGCCGTGCTGTTCTTGCTCTCGTGGCGCTTGCTCGGGCGTACCGGACTCGCGGCGACGCAGGAGTCGTCGGTGGCGCTGTTGCTGGTCGGCGTGATGATCGGGACGGCCTGCTCGGCGTTCGTCTCGATGCTGCTCGTGCTCGCTTCCGAAATGCAACTGCGCGGCATGGTGTTCTGGCTTCTCGGCGACCTGAATGGCGCCACGCAGTGGGGCGTCGCCTGGTTCGCCTGGCTCGTCGCGCTGGCGCTCGTGTGGCCAACAGCGCGCCAGCTCGACTGGCTTGCCCGCGGCGATGCGTGGGCGGCGACGCTCGGGGTTCCGGTCGTCCGCCGTCGGCGCATCGCGCTCGCCGCGGCGGCGCTCGCGACCGGCGCGGCGGTCGCGACGGCCGGGGCGATCGGTTTCGTCGGGTTGGTGGTTCCGCATGCACTGCGGTTGATTGGGGCGCGGCCTGCCGCCATCCTGCTGCCCGCAAGCGCGCTCGGCGGTGGTTCGTTCGTCGTTCTGGCTGATGCGGTTGCGCGCACCGTCGTCGCGCCGGTTCAGTTGCCAGTCGGCGTCATCGCCGCCGCGGTTGGGGTGCCGTCGTTCCTGTTCTTGCTGCTGCAGGGCGGCCGGAGGCGGATGCAATGAACCGATCGCAGGAAGGCGGAGGGGGCGCAACTCGCCCGAGGTTGGCTTCGAGCTCAGGAGGCGCGCCGTCGCCATCGGACAGACCGCGCTCCGCTGACGCCGATGCGCCGCTCTTGCAGGTTCACAACCTGGGCTTGCGAGCGGGTGGGTCGCTCGCGGGGCGCTGGCTCTTCGAGCGGCTCGGCTTCGAAGTCCGCCCGGGTGAGATCTGGGCCGTGCTCGGTCCGAACGGTTCCGGCAAGTCGTCTCTTCTTGCCGCGCTGGCCAACGTGTTCGAGCGTTCGGCGGGGTCGGTTGCGATCGACGGCAAGCCGCTCGACGCCTGGAAGCCGGAGGCGCTCGCAGATCGGCGCGCCTGGTGTCCGCAATTTTGGAGCGATCCGTTTCCGAGCAGCGTGCTCGACACCGTGCAGCTCGCGCAGCATCGGCACGCGCCATGGTTCTTCCAGACACCGGAGCCCGACGCCGCGGTGCGCGCGCTGATGGCACGACTCGAGCTCGCCGAACTCGCGACCGCCGATGTGCGGACGCTGTCCGGCGGTGAGCGGCAGCGGGTCGCGCTTGCGACCGCGTTGCTGCAGCAAGCGCCGCTGCTGTTGCTCGACGAGCCGGCGGCGCATCTCGACCTCGGACACCAGCAGATGCTTGTCGATGTGCTCCGCGGCCATGTCGCGACAGGCGGCGCGGTCGTCGTCAGCCTGCACGACCTGAACCTGGCCTGGGACCTGGCCGACCACGTGGTCCTGCTCGACGGCCGCGGCGGCGCAGCGGCTGGTATCCGCTCGACGATGCTGACGCCGACCCGCCTCGGCGCTGCGTTCGGCGTTGCAATACGGCAGGTCGCGGTGGGGGAGCAGCAGCGGTTCTGGAGCGGTCTGCGTCCGACGGAGCCCGAAGCGTGAGCAAGGCTCGGAAGGCTTGCGTCGGCGTTGCGATCGAAAGACTCGGCACGCGTCAGGTGGTTCGCGCATGCCGGTCGATCGGCGCAGCGATAGCGACCATCGCCTGCGTTGTGACAGGTTCGCCGGCGGACGGGGCAACCTTCGTCGACGACGCTTCGCAAACGTTCCGGCTCGATCGACCGGCCCAGCGGGTGATCACGCTGGCGCCGAACCTCACCGAGCTTGTGTATGCCGTCGGTGGCGGCGCTACGCTCGTCGGCACGGTGACGCTGAGCACGTTCCCGGACGAGGCGCGCGCGGTCCCGCGGGTCGGTGACTACCAGCGCTTCGACATCGAGCGCATCCTGCTGCTGAAACCCGATCTCGTGCTGGCCTGGCATCACGGCAACCCCAGCCGCGAGCTGGCGCAGCTGGCCGCAGCGGGACTGCCGCTGTACCACCTCGAGCCGCGCCGCCTCGACGACGTGCCGCGCGCGCTCGAGCGCGTCGGCGAGTTGCTGGGTAGGGCCGAGCAGGGCCGGACGCGTGCGGGTGCTCTGCGCGATGAGATTGCCGAGTTGCGCCGGGCGCATCGGAATGTCGATCCGGTCTCGGTGTTCTATCAAGTTTGGAGCAACCCGCTGATGACCTTGAACGGCCAGCACATCGTCAGCGACGTCATCGTGCTCTGCGGCGGGCGCAACGTCTTCGCCGAGCTGCCGCAGCTCGTGCCGCAGTTGTCGACCGAATCGGTCGTCGCCGCGAATCCGCAGGTAATGCTGTCGGCACGAGAAGATGCGGACAGCGGCCCGGTGCTGAAGCGCGGCGTGAACGATGCGGCTTTCACCGGATGGCTCCGCTATACATCGCTCGAGGCCGTGCGCCGCAACTGGCTCTACACGTTGCCCGGCGATCTCATTGCAAGGCAGGGTCCGCGCATCGTCGACGGTGCACGCGGGGTCTGTGCGGCGCTCGACGAGGTGCGCGCCGAACGGCGGGCGCGGCCGTGAGCGGATTGAGTTGCCCCGGGTCCAGATGTGACCGACGTCAGCGGAAACGACCTGACCGCGGGTTGCGATCCGTCAGCCACTGCGGATTCAACCGGTCGATGCAACACGCTAGACCTGCCGGCGGCAGGAGGAGTGTGGCGCATGAAGCAGCGACCGCGGATCTACTACTCGGACAGCCAAAAGGCGCTGATGTGGGAGCGCTGGAAGCAAGGGCCGACGCTCCATCAGATTGCTGGCTTGTTCGATCGGATGCACTCGTCGGTGCATCGGATCCTCGCCGAGACAGGCGGCATCCGCCCCGCAGAGCGACGCCGATCAAATCGGGCGCTTACGCTGGCCGAGCGAGAGGAGATCTGAAGGGCCGTGATGGCGGGTGACTCGATCCGCACCATCGCCGACCGACTCGAGCGAGCGCCGTCCACCATTTGCCGCGAGATCAACCGAAACGGTGGCCGCGCGTGCTATCGAGCAGCTGCGGCTGACCAAGCTGCGTGGGATCGTGCCCAGCGCCCCAAGACCTGCAAGCTGGCCCAGAACCGACAGTTGGCGCGCCTCGTGGCCGACAAGCTGCGGCTGCAGTGGTCGCCAGAGCAGATTGCAGGATGGCTCAAGCATACTCATCCGTGCGACCAGAGCTGGCACGTGTCACACGAAGCGATCTACCGCAGCTTGTTCATTCAAGCCCGTGGGGCGTTGAAGAAGGAGTTGCTGCAGCACTTGAGACGAACCCGCGGCATGCGCCGTTCCAGGCATCACACGCAGAAGACGGACATCCACGGGAAGATCGTCGACGCCCTGTCGATCAGCGAGCGCCCCGCCACGGTTGAAGACCGGGCCGTGCCAGGCCACTGGGAAGGAGACTTGCTGTTCGGCAGTCGAAACAGCCAGATCGCAACCCTGGTCGAGCGGCGAACACGGTACGTGATACTTGCAAAGGTCGACGGCAAGGACACGGAGACAGTGGT
>Ga0207659_10001649_pt1 | contig 13271 bp, 11 predicted proteins | sample KBSM43metaG_FD_184330 | JGI IMG/M metagenome (GOLD analysis project Ga0207659, IMG submission 184330) | Miscanthus rhizosphere microbial communities from Kellogg Biological Station, Michigan, USA - KBS M4-3 metaG (SPAdes) (version 2) | ecosystem: Host-associated > Plants > Roots > Rhizosphere >...
TGACGATGCGAAGGCGAGAGTGGACGTGACCCGCGAGCGGCTCCGCAGCGCCGAGGAGCGTGTGCGAGCGGCGCGCGAAACGGTCGCTCGCCTGAAACAGGGCGCGCGCCCGGAGGAGATATCGGCTGCCCGCGCGAGAGTGGCGGGCGCGGACGCGCAGATCGCCGTGCTGGAGAAAGCGCTCGCCGACGCGCAGATCGTCGCGCCAGTCGCCGGCGTGGTCACGCAGAAGCTGGTGGATGCCGGAGAGATCGTCATGCGCGGCACACCGCTCGTCGTCGTCACGGATCTCGACAACGCGTGGGCGAATCTCTTCGTTCCAGAGCCGATGGTGCCGCGCGTGAAGCTGGGGCAGGCCGCAAGGGTCGTCACCGATGCCGGCGGAGAGGGGTTGTCCGGCAAGGTCACCTTCATATCGCCGAAGGCGGAATTCACACCGCGCAACGTGCAGACCTCGGAAGAGCGATCGAAGCTCGTGTATCGCATCAAGGTCACCGTCGATAACCGCGCAGGCGTCCTGAAGCCAGGCATGCCTGTGGATGCGGAGCTCGCGCTGCAATGAAGACCGAGACTGATCGCGCTGATCGCGAGCCGGCGGTCGTACTGGATCGTGTCGTCAAGCGATACGGCCAGACGAAGGCGCTCGCCGGGCTGAGCCTCGACGTGAAGCGAGGCGAGATGTTCGGCCTCATCGGCCCAGACGGGGCGGGCAAGACGACGGCGATTCGCCTGATGTGTGGATTGCTGCATCCGGATGCGGGCGAATTGCGCGTGCTTGGCCTCAATCCGGTGCGCGCGCATCGGGCGTTGACCGAGCGAGTCGGCTATCTCTCGCAGCGTTTCAGTCTGTATGGCGACCTGACTATCGACGAGAACATCGCGTTCTTCGCCGAAGTGCACGGCGTGCGTGACTACCGTGCGCGACGTGACCAGTTGCTGTCGATGACGCAACTGACTCCGTTTCGCACGCGCCTTGCCGATCGGCTGTCCGGCGGGATGAAGCAGAAGCTGGCTCTCGCCTGCACGCTCGTCCACGCGCCGGACGTGATTCTGCTCGATGAGCCGACGACAGGCGTGGATCCGGTCTCGCGTCGGGAATTCTGGAAGCTGCTCTCGGAGTTCCTCGCCAACGGCATCACCATCTTGATGTCCACGCCGTATCTGGACGAAGCGGAGCGCTGCACGCGTGTGGCGCTCGTGCACGAAGGGCAGGTCCTTGCGGCCGACGAACCGGCGCGTCTGCGTCAACTCATTTCGGGCCGTATGCTCGAAATCCTGGCCCACGGCGCCGCGGCCGCCGATTCGCTGCGTGGATTGCCATGTGTCCACGACGCGCAGGTGTTCGGCGAACGCATTCACATCACATTGGACGATGACTCGCCAGGATGCGAGGAGCGCTTTATGGCCGCACTGCGCACGACGCCGCTCGCTGATGCACCGGTGCGTCCGGTCCAGCCCTCTCTCGAAGATGTGTTCATCGCCCGGCTTTCGGGCGCCCCGCCCTCGCCGCCACGCGGTGGAGCGGGGATGGAGAAACGCAATGCGTGATCGTCGACTGCCGCTTCTGCTGCTCTTTGCCGTTTGCGGCCTGGCCTCCAGTGCCGCGGCGCAGGACGTCCTCGTGCTGCGTCTCACACTCGACGAAGCCCAGATGCGTGCGCGGGAGGCGAGCCACCGGCTGGCGGAGGCGCGCGCGCGTGAGTCGGTCGCGCAAGCCACGGTCACCGTGCGCGAGGCCGCTGACCGGCCCGTGATCGCGGCGATTGCTGGCTTCACCCGGACGAATCACGTGCTCCCATTCACGGTGCCAAGTGCGGGAGGTGTACCGCTCGCGATCTATCCGGATGTCCCCTCCAACTACCATTCGCGGTTGGACCTGCAGTGGCCGATCTACGACGGCGGACGAAGCGATGCGCTCGAACAGGCGGCGCGGGCCGACGCCGCGGCCGCAGCCTCCGATGTGGCGGTGGCACAGGCCGATCTTCGTCTCGAAGTGGCGCGCGCTTTTTGGGCTGTCGTCACTGCGAGGGCAGCGGTTGACGTGCTCGACCAGGGCGTCGCTCGTTCGCAGGCCAACGTGGCCGACGTACGGCAGCGCTTCACGGCGGGTCTCGTCCCGCCGAACGAGGTTGCCTCGGCTGAAGCACAGGAGTCGCGTGCACGCATGCTGGCCATCGAGGCGCGCAATCAACGCGATGTCGCCACTGCCGATCTGGCCCGACTGGTCGGTCGTGCTCCGGGTGAAGACGTAGAACCCGTCGCGGTCCTCGATGCGCCCGCGACGAGTGTGTCCGGTCTCGACGCGCTGGTCACCGGCGCCCGTGAGTCACGCGACGAGCTCCGTGCGCTCGAGCGGCGTCTCGACGCAGCCACGGATCTCCGGTCGGCTGCGGCTGCCGGCAAGCTGCCGACCCTGTCGGTCGCAGGTGGTGTGGATTACGCACGCCCGAATCCCCGCATCTTCCCGCGCGCTGATCGCTGGGAAGACTCGTGGGATGCGTCGATCAACATGCGATGGTCACTGTGGGACGGCGGCCGGACGGCAGCGGATGTTGCGCAGGCGGCCGGTGGCATCGAGGCCGCGCGGCAACGGCTTGCCGAATTCGACTCCGTCCTCGCGGTCGAAGTACGCCAGCGCGCGCTCGATGTCGAGTCTGGCCGCGCAGCGGTCGCCGCCGCAGGCGATGCGGTGCGAGCGGCCGCCGAAGCTCGACGCGTGGTGGGTGAGCGGTATCAGGCTGGTGTCATCACCCAGATCGAAGTGCTCGACGCGGAATACGCGCTGCTGCAGGCCCAACTCGATCGAACGCGGGCGCTCGCGGGTATCCGCCTGTCGGAAGCGCGACTCGCCAGAGCGATCGGCCGATGAACGCCATCGAAGTCCGGCATCTGTCCCGCCGATTCGGCGACTTCGTCGCCGTCAACGACGTCTCCTTCGACGTCCGCGCTGGTGAAATCTTCGGGTTCCTCGGCAGCAACGGCGCCGGCAAGTCCACCACCATCCGCATGCTGTGCGGATTGCTGCGGCCTTCGTCGGGAACGGCCATCGTCGGCGGGGTCGATGTCACAAAAGATCCCGAAGGCGTCAAGCGCCGCATCGGCTACATGTCGCAGCGTTTCTCGCTGTACGAGAAGCTGACCGTCGATCAGAACATCACGTTCTTCGCCGGCATCTATGGATTGAGCAAGGAGCGTCTCGCCGATCGGCGTGCCTTCGTCCTCGACATGGCGGGCCTTCGCGGTCGCGAGCACACGCTGACCGGCGCGCTCTCGGCCGGCTGGCGACAGCGGCTCGCGCTCGGCTGCGCGATTCTCCACGAACCGCCGATCGTCTTTCTCGACGAGCCGACCGGTGGCGTGGATCCGTTGTCGCGACGGCAGTTCTGGCGGCTCATCGACGATCTGTCTCGCGCCGGCGTGGCGGTCCTCGTCACGACGCACTACCTGGACGAGGCGGAGCACTGTCATCGCATTGCGATCATTCAGGCTGGCCGGCTCGCCGCAAACGGTACGGTCAAAGAGCTGAAAGCCATCTTCGCGTCACGTCCGATTCTCGAAGTGCGCGCGGCCGAGCCCGTCGCCGCCATGCGGGCGCTCGACGACATGCCGGAAGTCGAGAAGACCAGCATCTTCGGCACCGCGGTGCACGCCGTCTTGCGATCGAGCGATATCACGCCGGAGACAATCGCCGGGCGACTCACCGCCGCAGGCATTCCGCCGGCGTCCTGCACCTTCGTCGAGCCGTCCCTCGAGGACGTCTTCCTCGACGTCGCCGAACGGGCCGCGGCATGAACGCGATCTGGAAGACTTTGGCCGTCGCACGAAAGGAGATGCGGCAAATCGGCCGCGACCGGCGCACACTCCTCATCCTGCTGTTCGTCCCTGCGTTCTTCCTCCTGGTCTACGGCTATGCACTGAACTTCGACATCCGCAATGTGCGCATTGCCGTCCAGGACAACGATCGCAGCACGGCCAGCCGCGACGTGATCTCCAACTTCGTCAATTCGGGCTACTTCGATCTCTATGGCGAAGTCGTGAACGCCAAAGCTATCTCCCGCGTGCTCGATAGGAACGAAGCCCGGGCAGTGCTGGTGATTCCGGCGCGATTCGGCAGCGACGTCGCTGCCGGACATCCGACCAGCGTGCAGTTCATCGTCAACGGCGACAACGCCAACACGGCAACGACGGTTGTCGGCTACGCGAGGGGGCTGCTCAGCGCGACGTCGGCGCGGTATGAATTGCAGGCGAGGCTCCGCTCACCAGCCTGCCTCGCCGAAGCCGACGCCTGTGGCGAATTCGGTGGCCCGCTGGTCAGCGTCGAGCCGCGCGTCTTCTACAACCCCGAGCTCCGCAGCACGTTGTTCCTGGTCCCGGGACTCATCGCTTACATCGCGATGCTGACTGCCGTCGTGTCCACCGCGCTGTCCATCGTCCGCGAGAAGGAGGTGGGCACGATGGAGCAGGTGCGCATGTCGCCGATCGGGCCGGTGCCGTACATCCTGGGCAAGACGGTCCCTTACTTTGTCGTATCGCTCATCTCGGCCATGAGTATCGTTGTTGCCGCGATGGTGCTGTTCGATATGCCGATGCGAGGCTCGTGGGTCGTGCTGCTCGGAGTCGTCTCGCTCTTTCTGGTCGGCGCGCTCGGCTTCGGGCTGCTCATTTCGAGCATCGCTGATACGCAACAAGTGGCCTTTCAGCTTGCGCTGCTCACGTCGTTTCTGCCGACGCTCATGCTGTCAGGGTTCATCTTTCCGATCTCGAGCATGCCGGAGTTCCTGCAGGTGATCACGCATATCGTGCCGGCGCGGTATTTCCTGGTGGCGCTGCGCGGGATCGTGCTGAAGGGCGTCGGCCCCGAAGTCTTCTGGTCTGACCTGGTCGCGCTCGCCATCTTCGCCGTTGTGATTCTCGGCCTCGCTTCTCTCAGGCTGCGACGCCAATGGGCATGAGCCGACTGCTGCACGTTATCCGCAAAGAGTTCCTGGAGCTCCGTCAGGATCCGCGCCTGTTCAGCATCGTCATCATGGCGCCCATCATCCAATTGACGATGCTCGGGTATGCGGCGACGACGGACGTCCGCAACGTACCGCTCGTGATCACCGATCAGGATGGCTCAAGCGAGAGCCGCGACCTGGTGAGCCGGTTCGAGGCGTCGCAAAGCTTCATGGTCATCGACCGACTGTCATCGGTCAGCGAGATCGACGCGTACCTCGATACCGGCCGCGCGTGGATGGCGCTGACGATCCCCACCGAGTACGGCAAGCGAGTTCGCGCTGGAACGCCTACGACCGTTCAAGTCGTCGCGGACGGCACCGATGCGAACTCGACGAACGTCGCGTTGGGCTATGCAGGCGCCTTGATTGCCGACTACGCGCGCGAGCTGGCGGCAGCGTCCGGACTGGCTCCGGGTCCTCCCCTCATCTCAGCGGAAGTGCGTGTCTGGTTCAACCCGCAGCTCGAGAGCCGCGACTTCATGATTCCGGGAATCCTGGCGTTGCTCCTGCTGGTCGTTACGACCAACCTCTCGTCGATGGCGATCGTCCGCGAGCGCGAGCTCGGCACGCTCGAGCAGCTCAACGTGACGCCAATCGCGCGCTGGGAGTTGATCGTCGGCAAGATGCTGCCATACGCGCTGATCGGTTTCATCGACATCCTGCTCGTCGTCTTCGTCGCCGTGTTCTGGTTCGAGGTGCCGCTGCGCGGCAGCTTCGTGTTGCTGTTGACGATGTGCGCGGTCTATCTCCTGACGACGCTGGGGTTGGGCCTGTTCGTATCGACGATTTCGAGCACGCAGCAGCAGGCGATGATGACGTCCTCGTTCTTCTTCCTGATCCCGATGGTGTTCCTCTCGGGATTCGTGTTCCCGATCGAGAACATGCCGGCGGTCGTGCAGCCGGTGACGTATCTGATTCCGTTGCGCTACTTCCTGATCATCCTGCGCGGCATCTTCCTCAAGGGCGTCGGCCTCGAGACGTTCTGGCCGGACGCGCTCGCGTTGCTTGGCTGGGGCGTCGGCATCCTCACGCTCGCCACACTGCGATCCAGCAAGCGGGTGGCCTAGCTGGTAGGTGGTAGGTGGTAGCTGGTAGGTGGAAGTCGAGGCTGCGCGTGCGACCAAGATGGCAGTTCGTGCGTACTTTCCTAACCGACGCTTTGCGATAACTGCGATGCTCGCGTGGTTCGACCGGCTTTTTCAATCAGTCGCGTACCCGGCATGGGCTGGGCAGTGTTCTTTGGGATGCACGCTGAGAGCTCTTTTCGCAATCTGAAGGTTTGGCAGGCGGCCATGACACTGGTCGAAGATGTTTATCGCGTGACCACGACATTCCCAACGCAGGAGCGATTTGGGTTGACCTCGCAGTTGCGACGTGCCGCCGTATCGGTCCCGTCGAACATTGGCGAAGGCAAGCGCCGAAAGCGCGAAAAGGTCCTCGCCCATCATCTCGACATCGCTCTAGGCTCCCAGGGTGAGCTCGAGGTGCAGCTCGAAATCGCGCAGCGCGTCGGCTTCTTGAAAGCAGCCGATTATGCTCGCCTGCAGCACCAAACAGTGGAAGTTGGTCGAATGCTGAACGGTCTTATCAGCTCCATTCAAGACCACTCGGATCAGTAGAGGCGAGCCAAGCTACGGGCTCGCGACGATCTACTAGCCATCGACTACAAGCTAATAGCTGCGGACTACAAGCTACGCCGAGTGGCTGAGCCTTGTTGTGGACAGTCCACATGTGTCATGGCTGTGGCAGGTGCCAGATGTCCCGTATATCGCGAGTTTGCAGCGCCTGCTGATCTGGCACGGCGCTTGGAGAATTGTCGTGCGGAGCCCGAGACGGGCCCTGTGACAAAGGAGACGAGCCATGAAACGGATCGCCGCAGCAGCAGCAACGCTGGTATTGGGCGTGACGATGTGCACAGCGAGCGCGCAGGCACAGGAGCGGGAGCGCTACACCACCTCGCTGCGGCCGATCGCAGCGCCTTCGATCGCCGCCCGCAACGAGCGAGGAGCGCCCTGGCAAAATTCGCGCGCCTCGGATCGCGGCATCGCCCGCTCGCAGCGGGAGAGAATCAACGACCGCGAGCGCGACAGAGTCTACGAGAACGACAGAGTCTATGAGAACGATCGGCGCGACGATCCCTCGTGGGGTGAAAGCGCGATGATCGTTGGTGGAACCGCCGCAGCCGGCGCGGGGATCGGCGGCCTCATTGGCGGCGGGAAGGGCGCGATGATCGGCGCAGCGATCGGTGGCGGCGGTGCGGCGATCTACGAAGGCACTCGCCGACGCTAACTCGCCGGTACGATTCGCAGGACGCGGTCATCACCAGACATGGGGGTGCCGCGTCCGTCGCGATTGTTCGTGCAGAAATACAGATAACCATCCGGACCAGAGACGACGTCGCGCAGACGGCCGTAGGTGCCTTCGAGCAGCCGCTCCTGCGCGGTGACGCGTCGCCCCGACGTGTCAACGGTCAGGCGCAGAAGATGCGTGCCGCGGAGCGTGGCGACGAAGAAGTCGTTGGCAAACTGCGGCAGGCGCTGTCCTCGATAGAACGATGCCCCCGACGGCGCGATCGACGGGTTGTAGAACGTGATCGGTGCTTCCATCCCTGACAGCGTTGCCGCGCCCTCGATGCGTGGCCACCCGAAGTTCAGCCCCAGGCGAATCGCATTCACTTCGTCGTTGCCGTTGTTACCGTGCTCGGATTCCCACAGGTCGCCGCTCGTGGGATGCCAGTCGAACCCTTGCGGGTTGCGATGCCCGTAGGTATACACGGGAGAGGAGAAGCGATTGTCGCGCGGCGTGCTGCCGTCGCGATTCAGTCGAAGGATCTTCCCGGCGAGCGAGGCGACGTCCTGCGCGAGGTTCCCGTCGGCGGCATCGCCGGCGCTCGCGTACAGCAGGCCATCCGGTCCGAAACGCAGCCGTCCACCGTCGTGAATCTGCGCCGCCGGAATGTTGTCCAGCAGCACGACGCGTTCACCGAGCCGCGAGTTCACCTCGCGATAGCGCACGATGCGATTGACGGCGCCGCCTGACACCGTCGCTGAGTAGTAGAGATAGACGAAGCGATTCTGCGCGAACTCCGGATCGAGCGCGAGACCGAGGAGACCGGCTTCGCCCTGTGCATACACGCCGTCGAGCGTCAGCGCCAGCTCGGAGGAGCCGCCCAACGTCACGATGCGCACTCGGCCCGGTCGTTCGGTAATGAACAATCGGCCATCGGGTGCGAAGTTCATCGACCACGGGATTTCGAGACCGGTGAGCACTGTCTCGACGCGGAACCGCACGTTGTCACGCGTGGTGAAGACCTCGCCGGTCTGAGGCGTCGTGGGGCTGTCCTTGGGGCAGGCCGTCTGCATCGTCTGCGTGGCGAGCACCACGGCCAGCATTCCTGCGCTGACGGCATGCGACATGGCGGCCATGATGCCATGGCCGGTCATGGGAACCGACTCAGCCGGTCCGCGTGAAGGCGGACACTACATCGACAATCTAGAACGCGTACTCGACGCCGACGAGCGGCGAGATTTTGTCGCGCAGGCCGTCAGAGTTCAGACGAACGAGGAGATTCAGGTCGATGAGCAGCCGGCCGAAGACATTGACCTTCAATCCTGCCGCGGCGCCAATCTCGTTGAACGATCCCGACGTGAAGGTAATGTTCGGGAATACCGAGTGACCGTCGAGCGCGTGAAAGTCTTGGAGACGAAGACGAGGCGAGTCGATGATGTAGCGCCCGATCAGGTCCACTGCCGCCGTGACGCGAGGATGCACTTCGATCACCGCGCCTGCCGAATAGGTCGCCAGATCGGGAAGATCCTCTGATTCACCGCTCCCCGGTTCGCCGCCGAGAATGCTGTCGCCATTCCACTGATACCCGGCATTCAGATGCGGCGACAGGGCTCCAAAGTTCCCCGACCACGCGACGAACGGGCTGACGCCCGGCGCGCCCGTGCCCAGCAGATTCCGCTCGTCTCCCGTCGGCAGACGCAGATCGATGCCGAGCGCCACGCCCTGGTTCGTGGCCTTCCTCACCGTCTGCTTCAGGCGAACAGTCACGTCGCCCGGGCCCGACGCGTGGCCGAAGGCGGTGAATCGCCGGCGTGCGCCGATGTCGTCTTCGATCGAGCGGAAAAAATGCGTCTCGGGATTCGTCGTGCCGAGGCGCTGAATCGTTGCATCAGATGTCACCACGAGGTCAGCCGTGACGATCGGCAGCGCGATGGACACATCGAGCCGATTAGTGACGCCGTAGCTGATGTAGACCGAGGATCGACTGACTTCAGCCGCAATCGAGTTCACGGTCGTGACGACGTCCTCGCGGCCGCCGAGCAGCTCCGCGGAGTCATGCGTGAAGACCGCAGGGACATTGCTCAGATCCACGCCTTCAATCGAGTCGAACGAGAGCCGTTGATACGCGAAGCCGATCGACACGCGACGTGCGCCGATGGTCTCAAAACGTTCCGAGAGAATCGGTCCGAAGCTCGTGGTGGTCCGTTGGAAGACCCCGAGACCGGGATCGAACTCGTAGGTGAAGCCCGACGCGGGCGGCGGCAGCGGCAGCGACACGATCTGGCTGGTCAGTGCGGTCCCGAACTGCGAGAACTCACTCTCGAAGCCGCTATTGAAATGGCTCGAGTGCGTGGCGCCGCTCGGCAGTGGCACGTTGCTATTCACGACCAGGCCACTCGGGCCATAAAGATCCTTGAAAATTCGCCAGAGTTCGGTCACCTGCACGGCAACATTGATCGGCTCTTGCGCGGATGCCGGCACAGCCGTTCCGCACAGAGCCAGCAGTACGCCTACGATCGCGATGCGCATCGTTCCTCCACGGCCTATCGGATGTCAGTGATGATCCAGCCGCCCGCTGCCTTTTCCATCCGCAGCGTCTGGCGGCTCGAGTTGGTCTGGCGGCGGCCGCCGCTCATGATCGTGTCGCGGCGAGAGATTCGGACAGTTGCGCTGCGGCCATCGATACGAAGTTCTTCCACGACGATGTCCACCTGCTGCGAGTCGATCTGACTGAAGCTGGTGCGCAGTCGATTCTCTTCCGCGGCTGACAGTCCTGGCCGCACAGAGCGGAAGAGATCGACGTTCTTCGTCTCGATCGCTCGCTCGTAGGTGCGAAGGACACCGCGCACGAGAGCATCATCCGATTCGACCGGAGACGTCGGCGGAATCTTCGATGGTAACGGTGTCGGAGGAGCAGTGGCGTTGCGCGGCGGCGGTTGCGTCGCGGGCGGTTCGGTGGCGGGCGCCGGCGGCGGTTGCGCGGCGGTCGCTGCGGGCGTCGGGGCCGGTGTGGCCTGAGGCGTCGGCGTTTCGGTCGTCTGCGGCGGTGGCGGCAATGTCGGACTCGGAGACGGCGGTGGCGTCGTGACCGTGACAGCCCCGGGTGTAGGAACCGGTCGCTGCGGTGTTGGTGTCACGCCAGGCGACGTCTGCGGGCGCGGTTCGGTCGTCGGCCGTGCCGGTTGCGGTTGCGATGCCGGACGCGTGCTGGTCGACTCTTTCGGTTTCGGTGCGATCGGCGGCGGTCCGAGGTCAGGCGGCGTGACCGTTGGTGCCGGTAACGAGGGGCTCGTCTGCACCGGCGGCACAACCGGTGTCTCCGCCGGCGCCGGAGCGACGGCCACGCGCGACGCCGTATCCGACCAGAGATTGAAGCCCGCAATTGCGAGCGCAATCACCACCACTGCGCCCACCACCCAGATCCAGGATCGGCTTTTTGCCGACGCAGCTGCTGTCGCCGGTGTGGTTGTCGATCGCTGTTCGGCTGCCGGAGTGACTTGCGTGCGCGAGGCGGCGGCGAGCGAGCCCGATTCGAGATCCCGCCGGATGCGCTTGAGCTCTGCCTCGAGGTCCGAGGCGTGCTGATGACGAAGTTCGCGGTCCTTTTCGAGCGCTGTGATGATCAGCGACTCGAGACGCGGCGGGATCAACGGGTTGATGTGTGTGATGGGGTGCGGCGTGCGATTCAGAATCGCATCGAAGACGATCGCCTGCGTGCTGCCGCCGAACGCCTGAATCCCCGTCGCCATCTCATAGAACACGACACCAAGCGAGAAGAGGTCGGTGCGTGTATCGACCTCCTCACCCCTCGCTTGCTCGGGCGACATGTATGACACCGTCCCCAGCGCTGACCCCGGCATCGTCAGGTCGCGATGGGTGCTCGCGCTCAGCGCGCGCGTGGCGGCGCCGCTCGAGATCGCTCCCGACGCCTGCGCAAGCTTCGCGAGACCGAAGTCGAGAATCTTCGTGCGGTTCTTGTCACCGACGAAAATGTTCGACGGCTTGATATCGCGATGGATGATGCCCTGCGCATGCGCGGCGTCGAGCGCATCAGCCAGCTGGATGGCAATGTCGAGCAGGTCTTGGACTTTCAGCGGTCCGCGGTTGATCCGATCGCGAAGGCTCTCGCCCTTGAGCGCCTCCATCACGATGTACGGAGTGCCTTCGTCGTCGCCGATGTCGAAGATGGCGCAGATGCCCGGATGACTCAACGAGCTCGCGGCTCGAGCCTCGACGCGGAATCGCTCGAGTGCTTGATGGCTCGCTGCCGACTCAGGCGGAAGGAACTTGAGAGCGACCTGCCGGCCCAGCCGTTCGTCTTCGGCGAGATACACCACTCCCATTCCGCCCGAGCCGAGGGCGCTGAGCACCCGGTAGTGCGAAACCGCGCGGCCAATCATTCAGCAGCGCTCCTGGAGGACGTACGCATGACGTGCAGCAATGGAGAATGGCGCAAGTACTTGACCCCTGTCAAAACTGGGGAATGTCCCTAGTGGACGAGAGGAGATAGGTGCGGTTACAGCCGCGCTTCGGCGGCCGCGGCTTCGGCCTCGCCCACCTCGACATCCACCTTGCTCAAGACGAAGGCGCCGAGGACGAAAAAGACGATCACGGAGAGAACGGCAGCGCGGCTCGAGCCGAACAGCGCAATCGACCCGGCAAACACAGCCGGACCGGCGATCCCGGCAAACTTCTCGAATACCGCAAAGAAGCCGAAATACTCCGACGACTTGTGCCTCGGGATCATGCGCGCAAACAGCGAGCGGCTCAGCGCCTGGCTGCCGCCCTGGACGATCCCGACCAGGAAGGCGAGTGCGAAGAACTGCCACGTGGCGGTCATGAAGTAGCCGAGGACGCTGATGCATACGTAGACCGACAGCGCGGCGAATAAAGCGGTCTTCGCACCGATACGCCCTGCCACCGCCCCGAATGCAAACGAGCACGGCACGCCTACGAACTGGACAAGGACGAAGGCGGCAATCTGCGCGTTCCGATCGATCCCGATTTCGATGCCGTAAATTGACGACATCCGGATGATGGTCTGGATCCCGTCGTTGTAGAGCAGGAACGCGATCAGCATCAGAAACGCGTTTCGGCTGTGTCGCAGATCCTGCAGCGTCCTCCACGCCGCGAGGGTACCGCCGCGAATTTGCGAAGCGATGCTGTCGCCCAAATCGCTGAGACGCACCTCTGGTTCCGGCACGCGCCGGAACAACGGAATCGAAAAGACCAGCCACCAGACACCTACACTGACCAGCGAGAGCTTCAATGCCGCAACGACGTCGGCGAGACCGAACATCGACGGCTGAAGAATCCACGCGAGATTCACCAGCAGCAGCACACCGCCGCCGATGAACCCTACGGCGAACCCCGCCGTCGAGACGCGATCCATCTCGTCTGGTCCAGCCAGATGCGGCAGCAGCGAGTCGTAGAACACCAGCGTCGACGCGACGCCAATATTCGCGACGACGAACAGCGCGAGCGCGTAGAGCCATTCGCCCCGTCCGATGGTGCCCATCAAAAGTGTCGCGATGACACCGATCACGAGGAACACCGCCAGCATCCTCTTCTTCAGCGGGCGGTGATCAGCGATGGCACCGAGAACTGGTGCCATGAGGGCGACGATCGTTACAGCCAGTGTTGTTCCCCAGGCAAAACGTGAGGTGGCGACCTCGGCTGGGAGCCCGGCGGCGGCGTATTCGCTGAAGAACGGCGGAAACACCGCGACGATCACCGTGGTCCAGAATGCCGAGTTCGCCCAGTCGTACATCGCCCAGGCGCGCAGCTCGGGGCGGCCCAAGCCCACCCGCGCCAGCAGCCCAGTCAGAACGTCCTCCGCGCGACCCACTCCCGCAGGAGCGAGTCCACGACGACGTAGCGGGCGCTCTCGCGGATGAGCAGGTCTTGCTTGACGAGCGCGGTCAGCGAAGTCTGCACGCTCGACGGTCCACCAAGCCGATGACGGGCGCGCGTGTCTGCCGAGAG
>Ga0207659_10001652_pt1 | contig 13258 bp, 10 predicted proteins | sample KBSM43metaG_FD_184330 | JGI IMG/M metagenome (GOLD analysis project Ga0207659, IMG submission 184330) | Miscanthus rhizosphere microbial communities from Kellogg Biological Station, Michigan, USA - KBS M4-3 metaG (SPAdes) (version 2) | ecosystem: Host-associated > Plants > Roots > Rhizosphere >...
CGCAGGGCAGAAGCTGGCACCGATCGGTGTATGTCGATGAAACGCCAGGAGTTATCACTGTCTCCCTCGACGATTTCCGGCCGCTCGAAGCCACAACAACGGGACGCCCTGTCCTCGAGGACGTCCGCGACGTCCTTTTCGTAGTCGACACGATCAACACGCGGCCCGGCGAGAGCGGGCAGTTGTGGTTGGACGAGGTGAAACTGGGACGCTGAGGCGCTCGACTACGTACGCACGGTGAGCAGCAGGTACAACGCGCCTGCACCGAACAGTAGATTCGGCGCCCATGCGGCCAAGGCCGGTGCCATCACACCGCCTGCTCCCATGGCCGCGAACACGCTGATCGTCGTCCAGTAGACGATGGCGATGCCGATAGCGACGCCGATTCCGGCCATCGCGCCGCTGCGTCCGATCGTCACTGCAAACGGGACGGCGAGCAACGTCATGATCAGCGTCACAAACGGGAACGACAGCTTGCGCCACAGCGCGACCTGTTGCTTCACGACATCCAAGCCGCTGGCGCGCAGACGTTCGGTATACGCACGCAGCTGCGTATAGCTCATGAAGTCGGGGTCCGGTGATTCCGTAGTGAAGAGCGCTGCAGGCTCGAAGACCTTGCGGGTCTGCTTAAACGAAACGAAGTCACCCGGGTCGGCGGTGGCGTTGAACTCTCTCGTCCAGCCGTCTTCCACCTGCCATGTCGCATCGTTGACGAACGCGGCCCGCTGCGCGAATGTGCGCCTCGTCAGGCGCGTCATGTCGGCATTGAACTCGAAGATCCACAGCCCGGTGAATTTTCGCTCGCGAGGATCGAAGTAGTTGTAGTGATAGATGTCGCCGTCGCTGCCCATCACCCAGCGGCGATTGAGCACGTCAAACGTCTCCGGCGATTGGCCGCGCATGACCCACTTGATCGCCTCCGCTTTTCGATTCGCCGGTCCGAGCACGGTCTGCTCGAGGACGAAGATTGTGGCGCCAGCGACGAGCGCCGCGGCCACCATCGGCAACGCGACTCGATACAAGCTGATGCCGCATGCCTTCATGACAATGAGCTCGCTGTTCTTCGTCAGCAGCGCCACGGTGACGAGCGTCGCCAGCAGGACTGACAGCGGAATGACGTAGTAGAAGTACTGCGGCGTCTGATAGAGCAGGAACATCCACAGCATCGTCCACGTGCCCGCGCCCTTGAGAACCTTCTCGGTCAGCTCGGTGAACGTCGAGATGTAAAACACACTGCACAGCGCGAGCGCCGCAATTCCCCACATGCGCAGGTAGGTGAGTGCGACGTAGCGATCCAGCGTGCCGAGCGGCACGAAGAAACGGCTGCGTCCAGTCGTCGTCACCGTGCCCAGCCTCCGCACGAACGCGGGAAGCGGCACGCGCATCGGGCGATCGGCGACACGGCCTCGCCACTTGAGGAGGGCGATACCCGCGATCCCGAGAACGATATCGGGGAGCCACGCGGCGAGCCATGGCGCGAGCATGCGTCCTTTGGTCAGCGATTGACCGAGCCACAGCAGGATGTAATACACGAAGACGATCGCAACGCCGATGACGAAGCTCGCGAGCTTGCCATCGCGTCGATTGGTGGCGCCGAGCGCCAGACCGATGAGCCCGAATACCAGACAGGCCGCGGGAATCGAAAACTTCTTGTGGATCTCAAAGAGCTGGTTGTGCGGAAACTGACCCTGGGCGCGGATCTCGTCTGCGCGGGCGCGCAGTTCCGAGATCGACATTTCCCGATCACCTTTCGGTGGCCCGCCGCTCGGGAAGACGTTTTCTGGGCTGAGATTGACCACGACGCGGTCGAAGCTTTGGACGTCGTACGGATTACCGGCTGGATCTGCGGTATGTCGCGTTCCCTCGTCGAGGACCATCTCGACCGATTTCTTGCTGCGGTCGATCACGACCCGTCCGCGCCTGGCGATGTAGATCGTCGAACCGTCGCCGGACCTGTTGTCGGACATGAACACGCCGTTCCATCCGCCGGTCGGTGGTATCTCTCGCACGTAGAGGTCGATGTTCGGGAACCGCTCGTAGAACACTCGCGGCTTGACTTCGCCTTCGGCCAACGAGGCGATGATCTTGAACGTGATCTCGCGAAAGCGCTGGTTGCTGGCGGGAACAGAAACCAGGAGGACGTACAGCGTCGCGCCAAAACACAGCACCGACACCAGGCCTACAGGCCTGAGCAGTCGACGCATGCTGATGCCGCAGGCCTGAAACGCCACGAATTCGCGGTCGGATGACAGGCGTCCGAAGGCGACAAGGAGCGCCATCAGCAAGGACATCGGGATCGTCAGCCCGAGTGCCATCGGCAGGAGCGCCACGAAGACTTCGGCCACGACCTGCATGGGTGCGCCTTTGGCGATGTAGTCCTCGGCGTACCTCATGAACTCGGGAATAATGAACAGGAACGTGAAGACCAGTAGCCCGATGCCGAACGGCATGAGCAGCTGGCGAATCACGTAGCGGTCCAGAATCCTCACAATTCCTCGTCTCTTCCTTATCGGCATTATGACCCGCGTCGCAATCCTCTGGCACATGCATCAGCCGTTCTACCAGGACCTGGCCACAGGCGAGCACATCCTCCCGTGGGTGCGCCTGCACGGGATCAAGGATTACTGGGGCATGGTCGCGCTGATGCGCGAATTCCCGCAGGTTCGGGTCACCTTTAACCTGGTGCCCTCGATGCTGGTCCAGCTCGAAGCCTTTGCTCGCGATGAGGCCCACGATCGCCACCTCGCAATCGGGCTCAAACCGGCGGATGCGCTGTCTGACGACGAACGCGCCTTTTGCGTCGAGAACTTTTTTCACGCACACAAGCCGCGGATGATCGATCCATTCCCGCGGTACGCGGAGCTCTTCGCACGACGCGGCAGCCCCGGTAAGGGTCTAAGCCCTCGCGCACTTGCCGCGCACTTCTCGACGGAAGACATCCGCGACCTGCAGGTCTGGCACAAGCTGGTGTGGATCGACGCGTTGTATTTCGAGCGCGACGAGCGAATACGTGCCCTCGTCGCAAAGGACCGCGGCTATACCGAGGAGGATAAGGCCCTTCTACGCAGCGTCGAGCTCGAGATCCTGCGCGCAGTGGTGCCTGAATATCGCGATGCGGCGCGGCGCGGTCAGATTGAGCTGTCGACGTCACCGTTTTATCACCCGATTCTGCCGCTCCTGTGCGACACGGATGTCTACCTGCGAACGCATCCTCAGTCACGGATGCCGCGCGACCGTTTTCGACGTCCAGAGGATGCCTTCGAACAGTTGACGCGCGCTGTGGCGCTGCACGAACGTCTCTTTGGACGACGGCCCGACGGCCTGTGGCCGTCAGAGGGTTCTGTGTCCGACGAGATGGTGCCGCTCGTCGCCCGTGCGGGATTCAAGTGGATGGCGACAGACGAAGCCATTCTGTCGCGGTCCATCAATCGCGCATTTACGCGAGACGGCGCAGGCAACGTGGAACAGCCTGAAGATCTTTATCGCGCGTACCGCGTAGGCGCGTCCGGTCTGAGCGTCGCGTGCGGTTTCAGGGATCACACCATCTCGGATCTCATTGGCTTCTCGTATGCCTCGTGGCCGCCAGACACAGCGGCTGAGGATTTCATGCGCCGGCTGGTCGAGGCTGGGGCTCGGTACTCGGCCCGCACAGGTCAGGAGGCGACCCTCTTCGTGATTCTCGACGGCGAGAACGCGTGGGAGCATTTCGAGGGCCAGGGGCGGCCATTTCTTCGTGCGCTCTATGCACGGATGACGTCGCAGGCAGAGATCCGTACCGTCACCATGAGTGAGGCGTGCGCACGAGCGTCCGAGTCCCTCGTGTCGATCTTTCCGGGATCGTGGATCAACTCGGACTTCTACATCTGGATTGGCCACGCGGATGACCATCGGGCCTGGAGTCAACTTGCCGATGCGCGCCGCGCGCTGGACGCGCCGCCGGCGGGCATTCCTGACGAGGCGCTGGCGCGCGCGGGGGAGGAAATGCTGATCGCCGAAGGCAGCGACTGGTTCTGGTGGTACGGCGACGACCATTCGTCGGACCACGACCTGGCGTTCGATGACCTGTTCCGACGCCACGTCCGCAACGTCTATCGAGCCCTCGACGCACCGATTCCCGAGGAGCTTTTCGTCACCAACATCACGACACAGCCGCCGTCTGTCGAGATTTGCCGGCCGACGGGCCTCATCCAGCCTGAGGTCGACGGCGAGGTGACGAACTATTTCGAATGGGTCGGCGCCGGCAGCTTCGAGGCGACGAGAGTCGCCGGAGCCATGCATCAGGTCAGCGAGAGTTCGAGCCGCATTCTGTCCGTCGAGTTCGGGTTCAGTCTCGAGCGCCTTTTCATCCGAGTGGATGGGGGTCGGCCGATGCGCGAGCTGCTGGTCGGCGCCCTGGGCTTGACTGTTCGGTTTCTGAAGCCGGCGGGGCTGCAGATCGTCCTTCGGCGGGACGGGAAGTTTGCCGACGTGCTCCTCGTCAGGCGTTCGGCGAAAGGAGATTGGGACGCCACGGACTGCCCTGGGCTGGCTTCAGCTATCGGCCGCGTTGCCGAGATCGGGGTCCCATTCGCGTGCCTGGGAGTGAGCCCTCAGGACAGCGTCGCGTTCTTCGTGACCTTGTCGGAAGGCACGGTCGAAGTCGAGCAACAACCTCGGCACGAACCTATTCAGTTCGAAGTGCCGGACGCCAGGTTCGGGACCAGGAACTGGACCGCCTAACGGATCCGTTTTAGCTGAAACCGATGGACTCCAGCGATTTCCTGTCTACTTTATCAACGTCGCATAAGATGCGTTATGTTAACCAACGCATAGGAATGCCCCGACAAGGCCTTTGAATTGCGCCCGGCCCTTGAGCCTCGAGGCCCTCGCCCAGGCCTTCTCCAGCCGTCTTCGATTGTTCGGCGACGGACTCCGAGGCGCGGGTCGATGCTTGCCGGTGCTGGATTTACTTCCGGGCAGATGCTCGCAACTCGCGAATGATGTTCTCGAGCGCTTCGATGATCTCGGATGGTTCGACCTTGGTCTTCTTGAAGCTCAATCGCAGATCGAACGCCTTGGTTGGCGGCTTGAACGCGAACACGTAGGCCTTGGGCCGTCCAGGCTTTGGCTTGGCGGTCTCCTGGCGCACCGCTTGACGCGTGGCTGCGCCTTGTCCGGCCAGTTTCTCCACCAAAGCCAGCATTTTCTTAGGGTCCTGCTGTCTAACTATCTGAAGAAGCGTGGACTTAGCGGTAATGTCGGCCAGCCGACAGAGATTTCGGACCTCGTCGGGCATCGACGCGAGCGATAGAGACTCCGTAATCGCGGTCCGTGACTTCCCCAGCTTGCGGGCTAGATCTTCGTGTGTGTGTCCGCACTTTTGCTGAAGCTGTAAGAGCGCCTCTGCCTCTTCGAACGCGGTCAGGTCCTTGCGCTGAAGATTCTCGACGAGGGCCAGTTCCATGACCTCAACGTCATCTGACTCCCGGATGATGACAGGTACTTCGCGCAGGCCTACCTGCACTGCGGCGTGGTACCGGCGCTCGCCGGCAATGATCTGGTAACGACCGAGCCGCTGGCGAACCACGAGCGGCTCAATGATCCCTTTCTCACTGACCGAGGCCATGAGCTCGGACAGGTCACCCATCACCTGGCGAGGCTGATTCGGGTTCGGGTCGAGGAGGTCGATCGCCACCATGCGTCCGACTGGCTCCCCGGCAGATGCCGCGAGCGCCTCGACGTAATGCTGGTCATGCCGCATCCGCAGCGTTTCAGGCAGTCCGCGCTTCGACACGCTCGATGACCTCCTCGCACAAGCTGTAGTAATCGGTCGCGCCCGTGGAGTCCGGGGCGAACGTGAAAATCGACTCTTTGTAGGCGGGGCTCTCCTCCAGGCGGACGCTCTTGCTGATGACCGTCCGGAAGACCTTTCCGCCAAATACCTTCGTGATCTGCTCGCGGATGTCGCGGGCCAACGCCGTCCGTTTGTCGTGCATCGTAATCACGACGCCTAGAATCCGCAGTCCCGGGTTCGGACGCTGGCGGACCTTTTCAATCGTCTCGAGCAGATCGTCGGTGCCCTCGAGGGCGAAGTACGACGACTGGATAGGGATCAGCAGATGGGTCGCGGCGACGAGCGCGTTCACTGTCAGCAATCCCAGCGCCGGTGGGCAGTCGATAACGACGTGGGCGTACTCCCCCGCCAGTTTCTCGAGCTTGTCCTTCAACCGGAAGTGTGCGTCGAGTTCCCCCACGAGTCGCGCCTCGAGTTTGGCGAGCGCGATTCGCGCGGGAGCGATGTACAGGTTCTTCAACGACTGCGCGGGTTGGATGATGTGCGCCAGGTCGCAAGCCGGATCGGCAATCGCGTCGTACGTGCTCCGAGTGATCGACTGCAGATCGAGAAACGAGATGCTGCTGTTGGCCTGAGGGTCGAGATCGATCAGCAGCGTCTTCCGACCGCGCATGGCGAGCGCGGCGGCGAGGTTGACGGCGGTCGTAGTCTTGCCGACGCCGCCCTTCTGGTTGGCGATTGCGACAATCATGCGACGATCGCCGGAGACGCGAGGTCGGCGCGGCGGTTAGCCGCGTTAGAGCTGAGCTGATTGATCGAGCCGTTGTTCACGGGGCGCAGATCTGGGAAGAGGTGCGCCCATTGTAGGGATGGGGTACGAGAGTGTCAACCGAGCGGAATGTCGGCCGGCAGACAATTACATTTTGTATTTGCCAAGTTCCTCTGGATCAAGGCTTTCCAGCCACTTTTGCAGCCGGGCATTATCCCCGGGCTCGGCCGTGAAATCGACGGTCTTGGCGTTGTCGATCACGGACTCCTCCACCAGGATGGGTGAACGCGTCCGAAGCGCCAGGGCAATCGCGTCGCTCGGGCGTGCATCGACGGCGATGCGCTCTCCCCTGACCGTCAGGTGAACGATCGCGAAGAAAGTGTTGTCCTTGAGGTCGCTGACCACAACCCGGTCGACGCTTCCGTCGAGGTCCGTGATGATGTTGCGCAGCAGGTCGTGCGTCATCGGACGCGGAGTAGAGACGTTCTCGATCTGCAGCGCGATGGCGTTGGCTTCGAAGATCCCGACCCAGATGGAGAGAACCCGCTCGCCCAGCTTGTCCTTGAGGATCACGATGGGCATGTTCGTGATGGGGTCGACCATCAGTCCTTTGATGCTCATTTCGATCAGCATGGCTTGCTCTCCCAAGACTTCAGACGCGCCTTACGCCAGGGCCGCCTCGCCCCAGAGACTGTACGGCCCCGCCCGCGTAATCCGGACCGGAACGGTGCGCCCGATCCATCTGCCCGGGTCCGTGTTCCCCGTTGTATCGGTCGGCACAGGAAAACTCACTACGGTGTTCCCGCTCGTCCGCCCCGAGACTTCGTGCATCTCACGTCGGCTGGCCGAGTCCACCAGCACGTCGAGTATTGCGCCAACAGCATCCTCGTTCAGTTGGGTCTGAATCTCGCGCTGCAGCGTTTGCAGGGCGACGATCCGCGCCGTCTTCTCGTCATCGCTCACGTCATCAGGCAGTCGCTTGATCGCAAGCGTGTTGGGCCGCGGCGAATACTTGAACGAGAACATGCTGTGGTAGCGCACGGCGCTTGTCAGTGACAGCGTTTCCTCGAAGTCCTCTGACGTCTCGCCCGGGAAGCCGACGATCATGTCCGTCGAGGCTGTCACGCCGGGGATGTTCTCTCGAATTCGCTGGAGCAGGTCCAGATACTCCTCTCGGGTGTGGCGTCGTCGCATGGCGCCGAGCACTTTCGATGAGCCGGACTGCACAGGCAGGTGAATGTGTTTGCAGACCCGCGGCAGGTCGCGGATCGCTTCAACGAGGCGCTGGCCCGTGTGGCGCGGATGTGGACTCGCGAAGCGAATCCGCTCGACGCCCGCAACGTCGTTGACATGCTCGAGCAGATTAGCGAAGTCGCACTCGGGATCATCCGGCGCCGAATAGTGATTGACGATCTGGCCGAGGAGTTGAATTTCCTTTCGTCCGGAGGCGACCGCCTCACGAACGTCGGCCAGGATATCCGCCTTGGCGCGCATGCGTTCGTGCCCGCGCGTGTATGGCACGACGCAGAACGCACAGTGGTCGTTGCAGCCCTCGATGATCGTGACGTACGCCTTTACCGGGTCCTGGCGATGCGTGATTCCGAGCGGGAACGTCACGTCATCGAGCGGCGCGATATCGACGGCGGGGAATGTTGATGCGGCGGCGTGCTCCACCAGCATCGGCAGCATCTTCAAACGGTGAGTACCCAGGATGACGTCGATCATCCGTCCGTTTGATCGCTTGAGCAGCGACTGGCCTTCCTGCTGCGCGACGCAGCCGGCTACCGCCACGACGGGCCGGCGCCCGGTTTCCTCGTGCAGGACACGCAGTTCGCCGAGACGGGTATACAACTTCTCTTCAGCGCGCTCGCGCACGCTGCAGGTGTTGATGACGACGACATCCGCGTCGCGGTCCTCCGTCGTGGACTCGTAGCCCGCCTGATCGAGCAGCCCGGCCATCCGTTCGGAGTCGTGGACGTTCATCTGGCATCCGAACGTCTCGATGAGATACCTCTTTGCCATACCCCTTGAAACCTTAGACTCTCCGCCGGCTTTCGCTTTCGCCTTTCGCTTTCTGTTTCCCTTTCGCGCGCCCGCTCAGCCGGGACGGACTGACGCTGTCTCCGCGATTTCCCTTCGACGCGCCAAGCAGTTCGCGCGCGCTCGCACGCACCGACTCGGTTACGAATGCTCCTCCAATCATGCGCCCGATTTCTTCAATACGACCTTCCCCATCGAGTCGTTGAACAGTAGTCACGGTGCGATCGCGCCGGACGGCCTTATCAATGCGGAAGTGCGTCGATGCGCGCGCCGCGATCTGCGGTAAGTGTGTGATGCATAGCACCTGGAATCGATCGCCCAGCCCTCCGAGCCGGGCGCCGACGACATCCGCCACGCGACCGCCGATACCCGCATCCACTTCATCAAAAACCATCGTCTTGTGCTCGGCGTCGTCAACTGACATTGTCTTCAATGCGAGCATCACCCGCGACAACTCGCCGCCCGAGATAATGCGTGCGAGCGGTCGCAGATCCTCGCCTGGATTGGGAGACAGGAAGAACTCCGCCTGGTCGATGCCGCGCTCCGTCCAGGAATCCTCCGGCAGCGGCGCAGTATTAAAACGCACCTCGAATCGAGCCTGAGCCATCGCTAACTCGCCAAGCAAACGCTCCAGTTCGGCCGAGAACCGATGCGCCGCAGTGCGGCGTGCCGTCGAGAGTTCCTGGGCGTCTCTGAGATACTGCGCCCGCGCCGTGGCAAGAGCCGCTTCAAGTCCCTCCACACTCTCCGCGGTCTGCGTGAGCAAATCCCGTTCTCGGGTCAGTACTCCACCCTTCTTAATCACCTCATCGAGGGTGGGACCGTACTTCCGCTTCAATCGATCCAGGCTGGCGAGACGGTCCTCGACCTGCTGCAGGCGGACAGGCGAGGCGTCGATGCCGTCCGCGTATTTCCTCAGGAAGTGAGCCAAATCCTCGAGCTGCGACTTGATTCCATCGCGCGCTTCCATGTGGTTGGCGAATTGCGAATCCAGCGTCGCGAGTTCACCCACGCGTTTCCACACGCCGCCGAGCCCCGCGAGCACGGCATCGTCGCTGTCGTATAGCGCGGCGTAGGACTCCTCACACAAACGGTGCACACGCTCCGCGTTGGCGAGCATGTGCTTCGTATTGGCCAGTTCCTCGTCCTCTCCAGACATCGGCCTGACCTTCTCGATCTCACTCAGTTGAAACGCAATCAGCTCGAGACGCGCCGCCTTTTCCCGGCCGTCCATCCGCGACCGCTCCAGCTGGTCACGCAACTGGCGGAGGCCACGCCACGAGACAGTGACGCGATCCGCGACTGCCGCGAGCTCCGCGTAGCTGTCGAGGAGTGGAAGATGTGACAAGGGCTCGAGCAGCGTCTGGTGCTCGTGCTGACCGTGGATCTCGACAAGACGCTGTGCGAGATCTCGGAGCGCTGTCGCTGTCGCGAGATCGCCGTTCACGAACGATCGGCTGCGGCCGGAGCTCGACACTTCGCGACGGATGAGGACTTCGCTCCCGTCGCGATCGTCTTCGAACAGCGCTTCGATCGTGGCTTGGGATTCGCCGGTCCGAACCAGGTCGGCCGATGCTCGCGCTCCAAGCAGCAGACCCACGGCCTCGACCACGATGGACTTCCCTGCGCCCGTCTCGCCGGTGAGCACGTTGAAGCCGGGCTCGAACTCGACCTCGACGGCCTCGATCACCGCAAGGTTACGGATGCGGAGCAGGCGTAGCATGTAGACGGAACTTCCATCGTATCATATATTTGACAGCACTTCTGACGCGTGCTAGTCTGCCATGACTGCGCTGTCCCAGCGGCGCAAACCCCCATGTTCGGGAGGCATCGTTGTATACGTTTGGCTCGTCCTTCCTTGCACTACAAGTGCAGGACGTTGCCCCGCTGGCTGGGAGCGGAGGCTTACTAGAAATCATTCGCGGGACTGGTCCACTCAACCAGGCTGTTCTCGCGATCCTGATTCTGTTCTCGATCGTTTCCTGGGCGATCATCCTTTTCAAGACGATTTCCTATGGACGTGTCGCCCGTCAGTCGGCGACGTTCGTTGACGTGTTTCGCCGCAGCCAGAAATTCTCTGAGGTCCAGGCCATCTGCCCCTCGCTGCCCCATAGTCCGCTGGTCGGTGTCTTCCAGGCGGGCTATGCAGAGATCAACGCACAGTTCCGATTGACCAGTCAGAACCCGTCCAATCCGGCCGTCGCGCAGGCACGTCCAATGCTTAAGAGCCTCGACGCCGTTGACCGTGCGCTCATCCGTGCGGCAACCACAGAAGTCAACAAGCTCGAGCGGCGGCTCTCGTTTCTCGCCACGACGGCGAGCGTGACGCCGTTCATCGGACTGTTCGGCACGGTCGTGGGGATCACGATCGCATTCCAGCGAATTGGCGCGACCGGTTCTACGAATCTGGCAGTGGTCGGTCCGGGGATCAGCGAAGCGCTCATCGCCACCGCAGCCGGACTTTTTGCGGCGATTCCCGCGGTCATCTTCTACAACCATTTCGTGCACCGAGTGAAGGACTTCTCCGCGGAAATGGACGACTTCTCGCTCGAGTTCCTGAATATCGCCGAAAGGAACTTTACGTAATGCCGAAAGTCATTGCTTCCGCACCGAACGCCGGCGGCCGGCACCAGAGAGGCCGGCGCCTGGGTGGAACCCTTGCCGAGATCAACGTCATCCCGCTCGTGGACGTGATGCTCGTGCTGCTGATCATCTTCATGGTTGCCGCGCCGATGCTGCAGCGCGGCGTGGAAGTGAAACTGCCGAAGGCGCGACAGACGAACGAGATCTCGAGCGAACGAGTCTTCGTTGATGTGCCGAAAAGCTTTCGAGAGGACGGTCGCGTGGTTCTCGGCAAGGAACCGATCGGCATCAAGGTTCTCGCCGAGCGTCTCCGGCAACAGATGGTCAATCGCACGGACAAGCAGGTATTCCTGCGCGGCGACGCGGAGCTTCAGGTGCAGAACCTTATCGACGTGCTCGACCAGTTGAAAGCAGCCGGTGTCGAGAACGTCGGCATTGTGACGGAGTTGCCGGAGCGCTAAGCGAATGCTTGAAAACGTGACCGACATCATCGTCGCGCGCTCGCGCGAGCCTGAAGGGCTCAAGACGATGATCGTGTGGTCCGTTGCCGCGCACATCGCGCTCGCGGTACTGGCGATGACCTGGGGTGGGCCTCGTCTCGACACGGCGCCGCGCCAGGTAATGAACATCAGTCTCAGCGGCGCGCCAGGTCCGAAGACGGGTGGTCAGACGCAGATCGGCGGCCAGGCTGTTCAGGCACCAGCGGTACCACAGGAACCTGTCAAGCCCGTGCCACCACCGCCTGCGCCAAAAGAACAACCGGCGATGAGCCTGCCGAATCCGAAAAACCCTCCGCGGCCGCAGCCGAAGCAAGCCCCGCCGGATGCGACGGCAAAGCGCGTGAGCACGGGCGAGGTCCCGCACGAGGGCAACACGCGGGTCGACACCCGTGTGCGAGGGACCGGCTTCGGGCTGAGCAGTGCTGGCAGCAACAGCACCGGCTCGTCGGTGACCCTCGACGTATCGGACTTCTGCTGCAACGAGTACCTCGACCAGATGGTGGTCGCCATTCGTCGAAACTGGGATCAGAGCCAGGGGGTTGTCGGTTCGACGACGATGACGTTCACGATTCTGCGAAACGGCAGCATCCAGTCCCCGCAGGTCGAGAGATCAAGTGGGTTCGTTGCGCTCGACAATGCGGCGATGCGTGCGTTGCAGTTGTCGCGCCTCCCTCCCCTGCCGCCGGCATTTGAGAATCCGACGCTGACAGTGCATCTCCGATTCGATTTTCAGCGATGAACATGAGTAAACATCTGACGACGTGGAGACTTAGTGCAGTCGTGGCCGTATCGGTGGCGTTCATTGCCACGACGGCGAGTCGAGCCGCTGTTGAGCAAGCACAACAGCCTTCGGCAGTCTCTTTGGTGATCAGTGGGGGCGACGCGGGCACACCACCGCGTTACGCGGTCCCCGATTTTGTTGCGCTGACACCCGATGCGTCCGAGATTGCCAAGACGCTTGGTCAAGTGCTGTGGGACGATCTCAACTTCGAGCGCGAGTTCTACATGATCCCGCGCGACACGTACAACAGCATCCCGGCGGCGCGCACGCCCGAACAAGTTCCGTTCGATCGATGGCGCGAGCTCGGCGCCGATGCGGTCGTGTTCGGCACAGTCCAGCGTACTGGCAACGACGTCCGTGTTCAGGTACGGCTCTTCAACGTCCGCTCGCGACAATCCGTCTTCGCGAAGGAGTACAGCGGCAGCGCGAATAATCCGAGGTTGTATGCCCACACGATCTCCGATGAGATTCACGATCAGCAGCGTGGGCTGAAGGGCGTCGCACGCACCAAGCTCGCGTGGGTGTCCGATCGCGACGGCGTACGCTTGGGCGATACCGTCGAGAACCGTCAGGTGAAGGAAATCTATTACGGCGACTACGACGGCGCGAACCAGCGCAGAGTCACAGTTGGCCGACGACTCAACCTCAACCCGTCCTGGTCACCTGATACGCGGGCCCTCGCATACACGACTTTCCGTCCTAGCCCTGACGTATTTGTGTCGCTCATCTATCAGGGCGTGTTGCAAAACCCGACGAAGGGTATAGGGACAAATTACCTGCCGGTCTTCTCGCCCGACGGGAAGCAGATTGCC
>Ga0207659_10001656_pt1 | contig 13230 bp, 13 predicted proteins | sample KBSM43metaG_FD_184330 | JGI IMG/M metagenome (GOLD analysis project Ga0207659, IMG submission 184330) | Miscanthus rhizosphere microbial communities from Kellogg Biological Station, Michigan, USA - KBS M4-3 metaG (SPAdes) (version 2) | ecosystem: Host-associated > Plants > Roots > Rhizosphere >...
GGAGTCGAACCACACGTCAACGAGCTCCGGAATCCGTTTCATGGAGCCACCGCAGCTGCATTTCAGGACGATATCGTCGATATAGGGGCGATGGAGATCCAGCGGATCCGGAAGCTTCGCTCCTTCGCGGCGCAGTTCTTCCACGCTTCCCACGGATCGTTTGGCGTCGCAGCTCTGGCAGATCCAGATTGGAATCGGCGTGCCCCAATATCGATCGCGGGAGATAGCCCAGTCCTTGTTCTCCTCGAGCCAGTTTCCGAAGCGCCCTTCGCCGGTTTCCGGTGGATACCAGTGAATCGTCTTATTGAAAGCGATCATGTCCTTCGCGTAATCGGTCGTTCGGATGTACCAGGACTTGCGTGCGTAGTAGAGCAGGGGAGTGTTGCATCGCCAGCAGTGGGGATATGAGTGCGTGTAGGTTTCCTTCTTCAGCAGAAGGCCGCGGGTTTTCAGGTCTGCGGTAATCTCGGGATCCGCGGTCTTGAAGAACTTTCCTGCGTAGGGTCCGGCCTGCGCGGTGAACTGTCCGCGCCCGTCCAGCGCCTGGATCATGGGCAGGTTGTGCTTTAGCGACGCCTGGTAGTCGTCTTCACCGTAGGCCGGAGCCATGTGAACAATGCCGGAGCCGTCGGTGGTTGTAACGAAGCTGCCCCCGATAACGAACCATGCCTTCCTGTCAACCGGGTAGTAGCTGAACCATTGTTCGTATTCCTTACCGACCAGCGTACTTCCCGGCATGCTCTCGATAACTTCGGCACCTTCACCAATGACGCCGAGTCGGGCCTTGGCCAGAATGAGAAGATCATCCTTGAAGCGCACCTTGACGTACTCAACTTCAGGATTTACGGCAAGCGCGACGTTGGAAATCAGCGTCCATGGAGTGGTTGTCCAAACGAGGAGGTAGGTGTTCTCTTCTCCTTTGAGTTTTGCCTTAACGTAGACGGAAGGATCCTGAACATCCTTATATCCCTGCGCGACTTCATGGGAGGACAGAGGCGTCCCGCAGCGCGGGCAATAGAGCTGGATCTTGAAGCCCTGATAGATTGCCCCTTCCTTGAAATAGCGATCCAGCGCCCACCACACCGATTCGATGTACTCGTTTTCGCACGTGATGTAGGGATGCTCCATGTCGATCCAATACCCCATCCGTGCGGTGAGGTCTTCCCACATCCCTTTGTATTCGAAGACGGACTTTCGGCATTCTGCGTTGAACCTGGCGATTCCGTAGGTTTCAATTTCCCCTTTGTGCTTCAGGCCAAGTTTCTTTTCGACTTCTATCTCAACAGGAAGGCCGTGCGTATCCCATCCGGCCTTGCGATGGACCTGAAATCCGCGCATGGTTCGGTAGCGGCAGACGAGGTCCTTAATAGTCCTGGCAAAAACATGATGGATGCCGGGGCGGCCGTTTGCGGTCGGAGGGCCTTCATAGAAGGTGTAGTCCGGAGCATCCTTCCGGGCGTCGAGACTCTTCTTGAAAAGATCGCTGCTCTGCCACTGCGCGAGGACATCCCTCTCAAGGTCGGGCAGGCTCACCTTGTCCGATATCTGCTTGAACATAACGGGTTAATGTAGCATGTCTGACGGTCCATTGGTTTCGGCTATACTCCACGCATGCCACAATATGATGCGGCTTTTCAGGGAAGTCGGGGCGCCTTCAGCGAGGTAGCTTCCTGGGAATTGTTAGGATCGAACGCAAGATTGCTTCCTTGCCCGCGCCTCGAAGAGGTGTTCGCGGCCGTGCTGACTCGAACCGCAGAGTACGGAGTCGTGCCCGTCGAGAACACTCTCGCAGGATCGGTCCTGCTGGGTGTCGATCTACTGATTCAGCATGACCTTCATGTCATTGGAGAAACCGTTTGCCGAATCGAGCACGCGCTCATTGGCGCTCCCGGAGTGCAACTGAAAGACGTCCGGCAGGTGATGTCACATCCGGTTGCGCTCGCACAGTGTGAGCTCTTCTTCCAATCGCATCCCGAAATTCAGGCAGTACCGGAGTACGACACAGCGGGCGCGGTGGAAAAAGTCATCCGCGAGAACCGTAAGGACTGTGCCGCGATAGCGGGAAGCCGCGTGGCAAAGATCTTCGGCGGGGTTGTCCTCGCAGACAAGATTCAGGATCACGCCGAAAATTACACGCGCTTCCTTCTCGTCTCACCGGAAAAGCGTGAAGTGAATGACACTGTTCGCAATAAGACCACTCTCGTCGTGAAACTCGCCAACAATCCCGGGTCGCTATTCCATTCGCTGCGACCATTTGCCGAGCGCGGTATCGATCTGACGAAAATCGAAAGCCGCCCGATCAAGGGGTCACCTTTTGAATATCTCTTCTTTGTGGATCTGGTTTCGGAACCGGGTCGCCACAGCGTAGTGGCAGAAGCGCTCGAGGAATTGAAGAGGATCAGCGCGTCGGTTCGATTGCTCGGATCCTATCCCATGCGGCCGAGTCGGGCCTGACAGGCAGCTACGGCCGGATATTGCCCAGGCCGGCCATCATCGCCATGAACATGACGGTGCTGAGGGCGATCATGATGGGAACCAGTTCGGCAGGGAAGCCGGACTCTTCGGTCGCCCGCATGATTTTCTGGAGTGAGTCCAGTGCGGCCTGATCCAATTCCCGGCTCATTGTCCGGAACTTTTGAGAGCTGCGCAGTATGCTGACGACAGCCATGACAATCAGAAGCTTCAACAGAACATTCATTCGAGGTGGAAATCGTACGATAGGGCCATCGAGACTTCAATAGCGCAGTTGTCCATTGGGTTACCGACGGAGATAAAGCGAACATTTGGCTGCGGTGTTACCGCGACAGGAATATCTTGTCCGCTTCAGCCTGAAGTTCGTCGAGGGTTATTTCACCACGCGCATGCGACTGCATGTGCATGTACAGCCGGTTGAACTTTTTCATGCTGTCTTCGCGCGCGGCCTCGGTCTTCACGGCGGAACAGAATTTCTGGAAGTGCACGCCTATACGGTCCAGGGCCAGGCTGGATTTGCAGTGAGGACACTTAATCCCGCTCATCCAAACGACCGATCAAACAAGTCGTTGATAGCTTTGAGTCCGTTATCCTTGAGAAGGCGTGTTCCGGTCCCTGTGAAGTGGTTACGGGTGATGCGTGGCTCGGCCTCCTTTTCCCATTCCTGGCCGGTCCAGCGGAACCACTGATCGCGTGTCTGATCAAAGACAAACAGCCGCTTATTGCACAGTTTTGCAAATTCGGATCCCCATCCGGTCCCGCCCTTAACGGTGCCGTCCGCCAGGATCTCGCCGACCACGTAGATTTCCTGCCCGTTGTTCACCTGATGCCAGATGCTTTGCAGAATCTTTCTCATCGATGCGGTGTCGTGATACCTGCGATTCATGAGGCGGCTGACATATTCGAGACTGACATCGCCCTGTTTCAATTCTTCGTGGGTCAGTACCCGGATGCCCCGCGTTCGCGAATCGTTGTGCTCCGCGAAAGTAAAATTCACTTCATCGATGCCATGTCGTTCTGCTGCCGCTCCGAATGCGGCCTCGGCTCCCTTCGCCGCTCCGCTGAACAGAATGCAATCTTCAGGCTTCATGATTAACTCCCCGGACAGTATACGTGGCCCGCGCTTCTCGACGCACTGCCTGCGTGCCTGTCGTCCTTTCGCCCGCCACTTTCCCGCTCAACCGTGGCTCCAGCGGTGATATCGCGGCTCCACGAACGTTTCTGGCAACTCCAGGTCGATTTCTGATCGCTCGATAAGTGATTCTCGCCATAAAAACGCGACTTTGGAAACTCTACGGCGAGTATGGCTGTACACGACTTACAGAAGAACCCGGTCCGCCAGACTGCGCCTTCCCGCAGCCCAGACATTCAGTTAGCTATGCCTTTGAGACCCCAGCGACGCAATTGACTCGCGGGCTGGCGTCAAATCCAGGCCACTCTGCACACAAAAATGACATGATGCGGGCCGCCCTCCTTAAGGCGGGCGCGCACCTGCGCGGTTTCGACCTTGAATCCGCCATAACGCAAGCGTTGCTCGAACTTCCGATCTTGCCTCGCAGACCAGATGGCCAGCACGCCGTCCGTGCGAAGTGCAGCGCGAATCGCTGCTAAGCCTTCATCGTTGTAGAGGCGCGCGTTCTCAGCTGTCGTAAAAGGTGTCGGACCGTTATCGACATCGAGCAGGACAGCATGAAACCGGCCGGGGTTATTACGGATCGTGACCGCGACGTCGCCGATCTCGATGCGGACGCGTCTATCCTTCAGCGGGTATCCCGCCATAGGCCCGAGCAGTCCTCGGTTCCACTCCACCACGGCCGGCACAAGTTCTGACACGACTACGGTGGCCCTTTTCGGAAGCAGGTCAAGAGCAGCACGGAGTGTGAAACCCATTCCAAGGCCGCCAACCAGAACGCAAGGACGCTCCTGGGTTCGCGCCCGGCGGCAGCCGAAAGCAGCGAGCGCTTCTTCAGAGCCGTGCATCCTGCTCGACATCAAGCTCTTCCCATTCGCGACAATGATGTACTCATTCCCGCGACGGGTCAGCTTCAGCGCCGCGCCATCCGGTGCGGCACCCTCGCCGAGCAGCTCCATCGGATTCATGCGGAGCTCCCTTCGTTACCGGCCTTGCAACTGCGCGACCCTGAAAGATGCACGGTCGGGTGGTTCCACTTGCGAAAGGAATTGCGCATGAGTTCCTTTGAAGTCCTCTATCTTTCCCTTCTTGACATGCCAGATCCGCGTCGCGACTTCGTCGATCAGATCATGATCGTGAGTGACCAGCAGCAGTGTGCCAGGGTACCGTTGCAACGCGATGTTGAGAGCATTGATCGATTCAAGATCCAGATGATTGGTGGGTTCGTCCAGGACGAGAAAGTTTGGTTTCTGCAGCATGAGTTTGCAGAAAATCAGCCTTGCCGCCTCGCCACCGGACAGTGCTTCAGTTCGCTTCAGCGCATCCTCGCCGCTGAACAGCATCTGGCCCAGCAAGCCGCGCAGTTCCTCCTGTGATGCGCTGCTGTCCCAGTCGTGCAGCCAGTCGATGATGCTGACGCCGGGCCGGATCGATTCGCGATGATCCTGTGCGAAGTAACCGACCGCTGCTTCGTGGCCCCAGGTCACCTTGCCTGCATCGACGGAGAACTCCTGATCGGGTGGATCGACAAAGCCCGTTGCATTGCGAATCAGAGATTTCAAAAGAGTGGTCTTGCCGGCGCCGTTTCTACCGATCAGCGCGATCTTCTCTCCACGGCCCACCGAGGCAGTGAAATCTCGAAAGACCTTGAGGTGACCTTCGGCGCCATCATAAGACTTGGCCAGCCGCTCAATCTCGAGGGGATGCCGCCCGGAAGGGTGGGCGACGTCGAATCGGATGTAGGGGCGCTGAATATTAGACTTTGCCAGTTCTGAAGTCTGCAGCCGCTCCACTTCCTTCTTTCGTGAGGCGACCTGAGTTGAACGCGTGCCGGCCGCGAAGCGCGCAATGAATTCGTTCAACTGCGCAATTTTCTTTTCGCGCTGGGCGTTGCCCGCTTCGATACGAGCGCGGACCTGCGTCTTCGCGAGCACCATGTCGTCGTAGTTGCCGGTGTATAGAATGACCGTCTGATAGTCGATGTCCGCGACATGTGTGCAGATCTCGTTGAGAAAATGACGATCGTGTGAAATGACGATCAGGCAACCCGGATACGCGATCAGGTAGTCCTGAAGCCAGTGAACGGAATCCAAATCGAGGTTGTTTGTCGGTTCGTCGAGAAGCAGCACATCCGGATTGCCGAACAGGGCCTGGGCAAGCAGGACGCGCACTTTCTGCCCGCCCTGCAGTTCGCCCATCTTTCGATCGTGCAGCTCTTCGGGTATATCCAGGCCGTCCAGAAGAATACCGGCATCGCTCTCGGCGACGTATCCGTTCTCGTCGCCGACAATTCCCTCGAGCTCTCCGAGTCGAATTCCCTCCTGATCTGTCAGTGTGCTGGAGTCCTTCGCATAGAGAACCTCCCGTTCCTGAAGCGCTTCCCACAAGGAAGCGTTCCCCATGATCACCGTGTCCAGCACCCGGTGAGAATCAAACGCAAACTGATCCTGCCGGAGAACGCCCATCTTCTTCGGACGAGTCACGGATCCCTTTTCGGGCTCGATCTCTCCAGTCAGGATCTTCATCAATGTGGATTTACCGGCCCCGTTTGGCCCGGTGATGGCGTACCGGCGGCCGGAAATAAAAGTCGTACGGACATCTTCGAACAGGATGCGCGCACCGAAGCGCATAGACAGATCATTCATGGACAACTGCATTTATAAGAACCACCCTCCGAACGTTTGGCAAACCCCTTATTGTAACCCGGATGTACAGGCGCCCGATGCATTAGGTCGCGAGGCAGGGCCGGTCGGTCCTTTGACATGGATTCCTGAGGAATTGCCTGTCTTGTGAAGGGCGGCGCAGCGACACGAGAACGCCCGCGCTGTTTCCAGGAGCGATAGTCGATCGCATGAAGTTCCAATCAGAGCTGCAGGAGCAGATCTATTATGGTTTTCGGAGGACTCACATTGAAGGTTGCACAGATCTGGCGCTACCCCGTGAAGTCCATGCGCGGAGAACAACTGGATCACGCGCGCATCGATACGCTCGGCATCGAAGGTGATCGAATCGTGCACGTGCGCGATGGGCGGGGCCGTGTCATCACGGCGCGAACGCACCCGCAACTGCTGGGGCATTCGGCAACGCTGGATTCGGCTGGTGAATTGCGCATCGACGGCCGCCAGTGGCAAGAGCCGAGTGTACTCGCAGACATCGCCAAAATTGTCGGCCCCGGTGCGCAGTTTGTCCGTGATGAGAGCTCGAACCGTTTTGACGTCCTGCCGCTGCTGGTTGCAACGGACGGCTCAATCCGCGCGTTAGGAGAAGACGGTCGCCGACTGAGGCCCAATCTCGTGATTGCCGGCGTAGAAGGCCTGGGAGAACGAAGCTGGCCGGGTAACTATCTTGAGATCGAGGAAGCGATCATTGAGGTCGTGGATCTGCGGCAACGCTGTGTGATGACTACTTTTCATCCCGACACCCTGGTGCAGGATTCCGGCGTCCTGACCAAAATCGTCAAACGATTCGGAGGCATGCTCGCGTTGAATTGTGCGGTGGCGCGAAGCGGCTCGATCCGGGTCGGATCTCACGTGAAGCTACGACGAGCAAACAGCGAGTACTAAGGAAGGGAATGGGCCAAGTAGCAGGTTTCATAGTGCAACCTGCTACCGGCGCAGCGTTTCAAGTCCCAACTCAACCACGGCTCGCCCGCGGCTCAGCACGCGCTCCCGCCACTGCTTGCTTGCGGGGCAGAAGGTATCGCGTAACGCACGTTTGGTCGAATGATCGAGCGATCCCGGACCGAAGTGGTGCCAGCGGTTTTCTTCGCGCAGCCGGTGCAGCACCTTAATCGGGTTGTATGTGCCGAATTCCTGAGCCAGAAAGTGGAAATCGGCGGCAGGCATGGCGTTGGACAGCAGGTTATGCAGTCCTCCGCGGATGCGATAGACGGGACCATGCTTCGGCTCCGAACGGATGACACGTTTTCCAAAGATGCGCCGAAGATGATCGTAGTGCAGCCCCTCAACGATCAGCAGATCCCGTCCGAACCGTCCCAGGCCGGTGTGGACATCAATGGCGAGCACTCTTTGCGCGCCAGAGAGATGTTGGCTGAGAAAGGCGTGGTATTTCGACGGGCCTTCTTCAAGCTTCTTGCCGCCGAAGAACAGGCCCTGAGGATATTCATATTGGCCTCCTCCGATCGCCTGCACAAGGGGCCTGAGGCCAAAGCGTCGGATCATTCCCGCGGTCTTCATGAGAAAGAAATCATGATTGGGCTGGGTCTTTGGACTCAGGAAAGAATCCACGCGTGAATAGTTCGGCGGACACCCGCTGTACTGGCCGTCCGAAAGGAAGTTGCGATTTAGATCGACGTTGTTCTCGTTCGTGCGTCGAAGCCACGCCATTCCGAAAGGATTCAGAACATGCGCAAGAATCAGTGCGGTGTCATTGGAGAGAGAAGGCAGTCGATCGAGAAGTTGAAGCTGGATAGCGGAGCCGGCAAATCCTTCGACGCCGTGGATACCGGAGGAATGAAGAAGGACGGTTTGAGGGGTCTCGGAGCCAATCCAGCCGATGTCTATACTCAGGCTGCTTCCGGAAGGCGCACGGGCGCCCAGTTCCAGCGTGTGGAGCCGGCCGCCCGTCTTCTGCACCTGGGCGCGAAATCGCGCCCTCGCTTCCTCGTACTGCTCGGAGAAATGTGACGTGTGCTGCTACTTTCTCTTGCCGTGACCGTTTTCAGAACTGGCTCCTGCCGTAGTTGTCGGGGCCGGAACTGTTGGAACCCCGATGCCCATGATTTCCCGCAAACCAAGTTCGATGCGTCCGCGATAGTCATGATGTTCCTTCAGGAACATCCGTGCATTTTCGCGGCCTTGTCCCAGGCGTTCGCCCTGGAATGAGAACCAGGCACCGCTCTTCTCGACAATGTTTTTCTCCACTGCAAGATCGAGAAGATCGCCTTCTTTCGAAATACCTTCGCCGTAAAGGATATCGAATTCCGCCTCACGGAACGGAGGCGCAACCTTGTTCTTTACAACCTTTGCCTTCGTGCGACTACCCACGACGGCATCGCCATCCTTGATGGAAGCGATGCGCCGGACATCCACGCGGACCGACGAATAGAACTTCAGCGCACGGCCGCCGGTGGTTGTTTCGGGATTGCCGAACATAACCCCGATCTTCTCACGAATCTGGTTGATGAAGACCAGGGTTGTCTTTGACTTCGAGACGATACCCGTGAGCTTGCGCAGGGCCTGCGACATCAGGCGGGCCTGAAGTCCCATCTGCGCCTCTCCCATTTCGCCTTCGAGTTCAGCCCGTGGGACCAGCGCGGCGACCGAATCAACGACAACGATGTCGATTGCGCCACTGCGGATCAGCACTTCCGTAATTTCAAGAGCCTGCTCGCCGCTGTCGGGTTGCGAGACCAGAAGGTTGTCGATATCCACGCCGAGTTTACGGGCATAGACCGCGTCCAGAGCGTGCTCCGCATCCACAAAAGCTGCTGTGCCGCCGTTTCGCTGAGCTTCCGCAATGGCGTGAAGCGAAAGCGTGGTCTTGCCGCTGGATTCCGGTCCGAAGATTTCGACGACGCGTCCGCGAGGATAGCCGCCAATCCCAAGCGCTCCATCCAGCGAGAGCGATCCCGAGGAGATTGCTTCCATGCCCGTGGTCAGGTCCCATGCACCCAGACGCATGATGGATCCCTTGCCGAATTGTTTCTCGATCTGTGAAAGGGCCAGATCGATGGCCCGTGATTTTTCTGTCTTTTCGTCAGGCATAGCTTCTTCCTTTTCTATTTACGCTTGAGTCCGCTTGAGCTTCCGTACTGAACGAAACGGATTTCCTCACGGATGAGCCTATTGAGTTGATCCGGACCGGTTGCTTCTCCCGAGAAGCTGGGCACGCGCCTGCGATAGCGCTTCTCGTAGGGGTTCAGAGTCTGGGCAGTCTTGAAACACTGTTGAGCTTTTCGAAGCCAGTTCATTTCCAGGCAGAGGAGGCCGAGCTGATAGAAGGCCTCGCCATACTGAGGATCCAGTTCTGTCGCCTGCTTCAAATGCTGGATCGCGCGCTTGTGCTCTCCCGAGTGGTAGTAGAGCGCGCCGAGCGCATAGTGAACAGAGGCGCTGGGCTTCAGTTTCAGGGCTGTCGCGAGATGCTTCAGCGCTTTTTTCCTGTTCCCGACATTGGCCAGCAACGAACCCAGACTGGCATGGGCCGCAGGGGAGTCTTTCTTCAGGCCCACCGCCCGTTCAAACTGCTCCTGAGCGCTTTGCAGTTCCCCCTTGTGCTGCTGCGCAAGCCCGGAGAGGAACGTCGCCTCAAAATGGTCAGGGCTCATGGAGAGCACGTGGCTGAGGCAGCGCAGCGCGCTGCCGTAAGCTTTCATATGGAAGTAGACCTCAGCAAGGAACAACGCGAGGTCGGTATTGGCGGGGTCCTGCTCCAGCGCGAGCTTGAGGACCCGCACGCTCTCGCGGGGCTGGCCATTGAGGAAGAGGTCATGGGCTCGTTCGATCCATTGTCCGAACTGAGTTCGGTCCGGTCCGCGGTACGCATCCATGATCCGGCCCACGCGGCCGGCAAGGCGATCGACCTCCTGAGTTTCAAGGATCCGGGTGTCGATGCGTTTGCGCCATTCTTCTTCGAGATGCCGCAGATCTATGCCGGCCTCCTGAAGGGAATCGGTGAGTGTTTCGATCATCGTATGGTCGATAAAATTGCTGGCGGCCACGCGCTCGATCGTGTCCACCAGGGCGTCCACCCGCCTGTTCAGCATGCTGACCGAATACTCAATGGCGCTGATCCGCTCCAGAACGTGTTCTTCCATGCCGGGAACTCCCACGTCCCCGGCTGCCGGACCTGATGCGACCAGCAGTTTCGCTCCGCACTTCCAGCAGAACTCACGATTCAATGGATTTCGTGTCGTGCAGTTTTGGCAATGGATCATAAAGTAACAGCTTCCCAGTTTGACGGTCAGGGGAGGTCCAATCAGTATTGGTAGAATCCCCTACCGGATTTTCGGCCCAATTGGCCCGCGTCAACCATCTTCCGCAAGAGGGGGCACGGGCGATATTTCGGGTCCCCCAGGCCTTCCTGAAGAACTTCAAGAATGTTCAGACAAATATCCAGTCCGATGAGATCTGCCAGTGCCAGAGGCCCAAGCGGATGGTTCATGCCCAGCTTCATGACGGTGTCGATTGCTTCGGGCGATCCCACACCTTCCATGACGCAGAAGATCGCCTCGTTGATCATGGGCATTAAGACCCTGTTGGAGACAAACCCGGGGAAATCGGCGACCTCAACGGGCGTCTTGCCGAAGGATTCCGCGAGACGCTTTGTCACCTGACAGGTTTCGTCAGAGGTTGCCAGGCCTCGAACGACCTCCACCAGACCCATCACAGGCACGGGGTTCATGAAGTGCATGCCGATCGTCCTGTCTGGCCTTTGCGTTTTCGATGCCATCTTTGTGATGGAGATCGATGAGGTGTTGGAGGCGAGAACGACGTCCGGGCGAGCGGCCCTGTCAAGCAATTGAAGGAGCTGGGCCTTGGCCTCAAAATCCTCAATGATCGCTTCGATAACGAAGTCGGATTCAGAAAGCCTGCCGATGTCCGGTGTTCCGGCGATGCGGGAAATTACCTCGGATTTGTCGGAAATCGAGAGCTTGTTTTTCGCGACTTCTCGATCCAGGTTTCGCGAGATCGTTTCGAGACCGCGACTGAGTGCGTCCTGATTAACATCGGCAAGAATGACGCGGTAGCCTGCACGCGCGGCAACGTGGGCGATTCCGTTTCCCATGGTTCCGCTGCCAACCACCCCAATCGTTTTGATCTTCTCCATCGGCTACCGTTCTACCGCGAGGGCGACAGCATTGCCCCCACCAAGGCACAGGGTTGCAATCCCTCTCCTGGCATTGCGCCGGATCATTTCGTGCAGCAGTGTGACGAGAATGCGCGCGCCGCTCGCGCCAATGGGATGCCCGAGGGCGACGGCTCCGCCATTGACATTCACGTTTGCGGGATTGAGTTTCAATTCCTCGATCACGGCGACGGCTTGTACTGAAAAGGCCTCGTTCAGCTCCACGAGGTCAACGTCGGCAAGGTTCCATTCGACTTTCGCCAGCAGTTTACGGACAGCTTTAACAGGTGCCATCAGAAGCATCATCGGTTCAATTCCGCTGATGGCCTGCCCCACGATTCGAGCCATCGGCGTTGCTCCCAACTGTGCAGCGCGTGCTGACGAGGTGACGACCAGGGCGGCGGCGCCGTCATTGACCCCAGGGGCATTGCCGGCGGTGACGGTTCCATCTTTTTTGAATGCCGGTTTGAGCGACGCGAGTTTCTCGAGCGTGGAGTCTTTTCGTGGAGACTCGTCAGCGTCGAAGAGGAGGGGATTGCCCTGTTTCTGTGGGATGGGTACGGCAACGATCTCATTCGCGAATCTTCCGGATTGCATTGCCGACACTGCTTTGCGATGGCTGCCCAACGCGAATTCGTCCTGGCGCTCGCGAGACACACGATATTTTTCAGCGACGATTTCTCCGGTGTTTCCCATATGGCAATGCTCGTAAGCGTCCCAGAGACCATCGTGGATCATCGAATCCACAACCGTGGCATTTCCCTGGCGATAGCCGTCACGCGCTCCAGGAAGCAGGTATGGGGCGTTGCTCATGCTCTCCATGCCGCCGGCGACAACGATCTCGGAATCTCCCGTAAGAATTCCCTGTGCGGCAAGGCCAACGGCTTTCAGTCCGGATCCGCAGACTTTGTTGATCGTCAGTGCCGCGACCTCGGGAGTGAGTCCTCCGCCGAGTGCGGCCTGTCGCGCGGGATTCTGCCCCAGGCCGGCAGAGATGACATTTCCCATGATCACTTCATCGACCTGTTCGGGCTTCAGTTTCGCCCGTTCTACAGCGGCACGCACAACGATGCTTCCCAGTTGCGTGGCCGTGATCGTCTTGAGCGCACCCTGGAACTTGCCGATCGGCGTGCGCACCGCGCTGATAATGACCGGATCTTTCATAACAAGTTCGCTCCAGAATAAAAAAGGCCGCCGAATATCCGGCGGCCTCGATCATACTGAGAGAGTCGTTTATCGCAGACTGAAGTTCACCAGCACGCTGACATAGGTCGCGACCGGCTTGCCATCTTTCTTGCCGGCGGCGAACTTCCATTTTCTGACGGCGTCGATTGCTTTCTGGTCGAGGCCGTAACCAAGACTCTTTCGGACATTGTCGAACTTCACCGTTCCGTCCGGATTCACGATGATGAGCAGTTCGACCGTGCCCTGAATACGCGCCTTGCGTCCGTCGTCGGAGTATTCCGGCTGAACCTGCGACAGCAGGACAGGCTCGCTGACGCCCCCACCGACGTTGAATACGCCGCCGCCAATTCCGCCGCCTTCGCCGGGTCCAACACCGCCACCCTTTCCAGAACCGATACCCGTGCCTGTGCCGGTGCCGATGCCTCCTCCAGTTCCAGGACCCGCAGACAGCGGTCCCGAAACTCCGTTAGGGTCTCCAAACATCCTGTCGGGCAGCGGTATGACATTGGCCATTTGCGGTACAAGAACGGTGGTCTCTACCGCGAGTATTGGTGCGAGATTCTTGGCTTCAACCATCGGCGGAACAATTTGCTTGTCGGCGCCGCGAGGGAGTTGGCCCTTGGATGGAGGGG
>Ga0207659_10001659_pt1 | contig 13215 bp, 10 predicted proteins | sample KBSM43metaG_FD_184330 | JGI IMG/M metagenome (GOLD analysis project Ga0207659, IMG submission 184330) | Miscanthus rhizosphere microbial communities from Kellogg Biological Station, Michigan, USA - KBS M4-3 metaG (SPAdes) (version 2) | ecosystem: Host-associated > Plants > Roots > Rhizosphere >...
GGTCGCATCGGTGATCGAGAGACCGGCGAAGGTGTCGACCCCCGGAGACGAGACCGCAGCGAGGAAGCTCGCCTGAGTGTTGTAGACCACCAGCGCAGCCTGAGGCGCGGCCGAGGCCACCAGCAGGCCGACCGCGGCCAGGTACTTGATGAGAGTCGCGTTGCTGTTCATCGGGTCACCTCACACCGCTTGGCGGGCTCAGATTGCATGTTGCAGGATTTCTTCGGCCAGTAGGCTCGAGCTCGGTCGACGTTTCGTTCTGGTAGCGGGCGACGATGTCGAGACATGACGCTGTGCGCGTCTCGACGTTGCCGCCGCAGGTGAAGCTTGCCGCATCGTTCGGGTCGCCCGTGCCGTTGTAGAGGGCGGTCTGCGGCCATGGGCACAGCGGCCGGCTGCGCGTAACGACGCCGTTGCTGACGTTGGTGGCGAGAATGCTGTCCGGCGCAGTGCCGCTCTCGACCCACTCGACCATCCTCTCGAACAGGTTCTGCGGCTGCGGCCCGACTCCGCCGCCACAGTGGCCCATTCCCGGCGCGACGAAGAAGCGGAACCATGGCTTCACGACATCGAGCCCGCCGAAGCGGTCGAGCGTGTCGTTGTAGTAGTGGATGGACTGGCGGTGCGGAATCAAGGGGTCGGCGCCGCCGTGATACATCAGGATCTTGCCTCCCCGGTTCCTGACGGGGTCGAGCGCGGTGCTCGTGATGTCGCTATAGGGCGCGACCAGTCGCGTCGCGAGCTGCGTCTCGTCGTCGAACTGCGAAAGGGGCAGTAAATGCCAGTCGAAGGTCGTGTCGGCGTGCGCCCAGCACTGCGAACCGAGGTTGCCGCAGGTGGCAGTCGAGCTCACACTTGGCGCAGCGCCGCGCTCGAACGGATACCAGATCCGTGTGCCCTGGTCGTTGCGCGGGCCGTCCCACATCATGTTGACCGCCTGCGCCTCATTGGTCGTCAGGCAGTTCGTCGTTGGAGCGCCGGGGCTTCCGCAGATGTTGGCGCGAGCGTCGAAGGTGCAGGCCCGCGGTTCGCCAAGAACGCCGTCGACGACGCCGTCGATCGCATCGCAGGCCGCGACGGCCGAGGCGTTGGCTGCGGCGAACTTGGCAGGGGTGACCGAGTTATCTGCGACGTCTTTGTTGACCCACCACGGCCACAAGGTGGTGACCTGCAGGCGTGAGTTGTAGTTGGCGGGCGCGCCGACCAGGAAACCGTCGAAGTCTGCGCCGTGATTGAGCGCTAGAGAAAGTCCCTGGCGGCCACCGGTCGAGCAGCCGTTCCAGTAATTCCGGGTCGCCGGCGTGCCGTAGTAGGTGCGGGAGAGGTCGAGTGCCCATCGGTACTGCTGGCGCAGGCTCTCGATGAGAAAGTCGTCGAGCTTGCCGTAGTTGAGCGTATGGCTCGCCTGAATCACAGCGAAGTTGGGGTTCTCGGCTGTGGTGTGGCCGGTGTCGGTCGACGAGCCGACATAGCCTGCATTGGTCGCCGCCGTGACCGCGCCGACGCTGCCGGCGAGCCCGCCGCCGCCGAGGTTTTGGACCTTGCCGTTCCAAGCACCCAGACCGCTCTCTCCCGCCGGCGCACCATCAGCGATGCTGAGCGGCAGGCCGACGCGAAGGACGATGCGTTGGCTCTGGCCTGGGGCATAGCCGGCAGAGACGTCGCCGCGCGACGAGTAGGCGAAATTCGCCTCGCAGCGCGCGTTGGGCGCGGTCGCTGTCAGCGTGGTCAGAGGAGTCTGGGCATTGGCCGGCGAGACATAGGGCTGCGTGGCCAGGAAGTCGCCCAGCGCGGCGCAGCTCATTTGCGCAAAGACGCTTGCTGGGACGCTCAGAAAGACAATCGTGGCAAACGTTCTTGGCTTTGAGATCTGCATGGCTTCTTATCCTCAAAGGCGCCGTCTGGCGAAGTTGCACGGCAATACCACCGAAGAGTCGTATAGACCGCTGGGAATCGCTAGACACGACCGCGGCAATTGGTCCAGCGCGGCTACGAATCGACTCGACGCACGGAAACTCCAATCCGGCTACAACAAGCACTGGGTCGCACGAGTCCTGCGTGTGCGACCGCCCAAGCGTATTTCTAGTCTGGCTTTTGCAAAAGCTAGGGAAAGGTCGGGGCTACCCGGGCACGTCAGATGCCTCTGTACCTTGAGCGACCAAGCGGGCTAGGCGCACAACTGCAAATGCTCGCCCGAACGCGGGTTCCGCTCCAAAGAACACGTCGCGCGCGAGCAAACAGCGGTCTTGCGCTGCTGAACACAGTCGTTGCCAGAGCATTACACGATCAAGGAAACGCCATGCTGCTAACCCCGAACGGTTTCTGTCGTCTGATCTTCTGCGCCGCCCTTTTCCCTCTCGCGGGTTGTGGCGGCTCGGACGATGATGCGCCTGCACCAACGACCGCTCTGGCGTGCACCGACTTCAAGGCAGGACAAACGATCGGCGACGGGGTGATCGTCTCGGCGACCGCGGTCGCGGCCAGCGGGCCCCTCCCCGAGTTCTGCGACGTGCGTGGCACCTTGGCGCCGAAGACGGCATTTGCGATTCGCATGCCGACGCAATGGAACAGCCGCACCGTATTCGTCGGCGGCGGAGGTTTCAACGGAAACTTGGCTGCGCCGAATGCACAGTATCTTAGCTCCGGGTTCGCGCAGATGGCGTCCACGGGCGGCAACGACGTCCCAAACACCGCCAACTTCGCGCTCGATCCGCTCGCCCTGAACGACTACTCATATCTCTCCGTCCATCGAACCTATCAAGTCGGCAAGGAGATCGTGCGGTCGTATTACGGAAAGAACGAGGCCAAGAATTACTTCAACGGCTGCTCCAAAGGCGGGCAAGAGGCGTTGATCGAGGCGCAGCGCTGGCCGGCCGATTTCGACGGCATTGTCGCGATGGCGCCGGCAATTCAGTTGCAAAGCCTGTTCCTCGGCTTCACCCGGAACAATAAGCTCATCTTCACGCCCGGCGGCAACCTCACGCCCGCCAAGCTCGTGACGCTAAACCGGGCCATCCTCGCTGCCTGCGATGCGCAGGACGGCGCCAACGACGGCATCCTTTCGCAGCCCAAGCTGTGCACCTTCAATCCGGCGGCTTTGCGCTGCACGGGGGCCGACAGCGACGCGTGTCTAACGGACCCGCAGATCACGACCGCTTCTTCGCTGTACGGCACGTGGTCAATCAATGGCAAGCAGTACCTCCCGGGCTTTTACCTCGGAAGCGAGGTGGCGTGGAACGGGACGCAGACGGGCGACGTCACGGCAGCGACGCCGCGCTACAGCAACTTGTTCGCCGACCAGTACGTGCGCTACTTCGTCACCCAGAATCCCGCTGCGTCAGCTTTCACGTTCGACCCAGTGCCGTGGCTGCCGCGGATCACGCAACTGAGCCTGCTGTCCGACAGCGACAACCCGAATCTCGCCGCCTTTCGAGCTCGCGGCGGGAAGCTGATCCTGTATCACGGCCTAGCTGATTCTGCGATCAGTCCGAAGGACACTGAAGCGTACTACCAGGCAGTGGTGACCGCGGCGGGTGGGCAAGCCGAGGCCGACAAGTTCGTCAAGGCGTTCTTTAATCCCGGCGTCGGGCACTGTACAGGCGGACCTGGCGCAGACACCGTGGATCTGTTGACGCCAGTGATGAACTGGGTCGAATCGGGGACCGATCCGACGACCACCGGCATCACGGTGACCAAGGTCGCGCAAGGTGCGACGGTACTGAGCCGGCCGCTGTGCCCCTATCCCCAGTACCCACGCTACAAGGGCACGGGTGCGCTCACGGACGCCGGCAGCTTCGTCTGCACGCAGCCATAGTGCCCGGGCCAAGCGTTTGGCGCGGTTCTCCTTCACTTCGCTGCTGACGCGGCGCAGGCGCTCGACGATGGCATCGATCTCGGCCGCGACCTTCGCCTCAAGACAGACCTCGCCCTTGTCGTCCACAACGCAGATCGAGACCGACCGCAGCGACACGTCGAGTCCGGTGTAGTAGGTCATTTTCCATCTCCTTCTAGACGGGTGTTCCGGTCTATGGAGAGCTCGGCAGGCAAAACGAGCCCGCCCGATCACCGATGCTTGTGGCCGATCGCAGCGCTATTGACAGTCGCGTTTTGACGCTGCTCGTTTCGGGCGACAGCTGGGGTCCGCCGAGATCAGCGAGCCAACGGGGCTTGTCGACCCGGAGCTAAGACTCAAGTCGTTGAATTGCAAGTGTCGCAGCCCTGATGGGTGCCGTGTTACCAGCGTTGGGTCGCCGCTCATGTCGTTGGCGGCGATTGACAGCCGCCGTCGAGCGGGAGATCGGCGCGTTGGCGGCATCAACCGCAGACTCCCCCGATCGGCGCGCGCTCGCTGCATCATCGTCAATCCCCGACCCACCGTGAAGCCGACGCCTTGAGATGGGCGCGCATTGCCGCCTGGGCGCCGATCGGGTCGCGCGCTTCGAGCGCCTGCAGGATCGCCTCATGCTCCTTGAGCGCCGCTCTCCAGGTGCGCGTGCTTTCGAAGCGGGAGCTGATCTTCGCCGAGATCGGGCTGTGCCTCTCGTCGAACAACTCGCCGACAAGTCTTGCAAGGACTGCGTTGCCCGTGACCTCGGTCAACGTGATGTGGAATTCGCGATCAAGGTCCACGCGCGCGCGTCGGCGCTCGATTCCAGCTCCCATGCTCTTCAGCAATTCGCGCAGCCGTGACAGCACGCTGTCGGTGATCCGCGCACAGGCGAGGACGACCAGCTCGCCTTCGATGATCGAGCGCGCCTCCATCAACTGGCTCGGGCTTTCGCCCATAGCCGCGGTCCTGCCCATGGCGCGATCGGGCTGGGCGGCCGAAACGAAGACCCCGGAACCACTGCGGACCTCGACTCGACCCTCGACATCGAGGGCAATCAGAGCCTCGCGCAGCGAAGGTCTGGACACCCCGAGCTGCTGGGCAAGATCGCGTTCCGGCGGCAGCCGCGTGCCGGCCTCGAACCCCCCCTTGTCGATCAATTCGCGAATCTGGTCGGCGATCTGTTGATAGAGCCTGCGCGACTCGACCGGCTTGAACTGGAAGGCCATGAGAGCGTGATTATCGGACGCGGGCCGCGGAGCCCGCGATGGCACTCGACCTGCTCCTTACGAACCCGAGTTGTTGGTAAGGCCAGTTTACAAGATTGGTCCGGTGGCCTTACCATTGTTCGCGAAAAGTCGCCGGACGCAGATCCGGCCGTTCGTGCCTGACCCCACCGGTCCGGCCCATAACCAGGAGACATTTGATGAGCATCGGCAAAGGTTTTGTTCGCTCTTGCCTAGGCGCAATGGCGTTGTTCGTGCTGCAAACCAGCGTGCCAGCATTCGCAGGCGACGACGCCCACGGCGCCGCCGTGGACGATGCGCTGGCGAAGTGGAAGGGCGCCGGCCATTCGCGCCCCATCGTCGAGACGCACATCCATTTTTGGCAGGTCACTCGGCCCGGCGGTGTGCCATGGCCGACGCCGGCGGAGGGGCCGATCTTCCGCGACGTGCTTCCCGCCGAGTACAAAGCCGTTGCCCTGCCCAATGGCGTGGTCACGGCGGGGATCGTGGAAGCGAGCGGCATCGTCGAGGACAACCAGTGGATCCTCGACCTGGTCCGAAACGACCGCTTCTTCTCTTTCTTCGTCGGCAACCTCGAGATCGGCGCGCCAACCTTCGCGCACGACCTGGCGCGCTTCGCACGCGACCCGCGCTTCGTGGGCATCCGCGGCTACCTCACTGGCCCGGCCGATGGCATCACGCTCAGCCCGGCGCAGCTCGCCAACCTGCGCGATTTGGCGCGGCGCGGCATGACCCTCGACATCATCAGCCGCGGGACGAAGAACCCCAAGGACCAAGTGCAGTCGCTTTGCATGGCCGTGCCCGATCTGCGCATCATCATCGACCACCTGGGCGGCGCCAAGGGCCCGCCGCCGGTCGACCCGACTTGGGAGCTTGAGATTCGCCGCCTCGCCGATGTGTGCCCGAACCTGAACATGAAGTTCTCGTCGTTCTACGACATGTACGCCCCGGGCGATGTCGTCTTTCCATCGCCCACCGACCTGGCCTCCTACAAGGCGCACTTCGACGTGCTGATGAGCGCGTTCGGCTCCGACCGCATGATCTGGGGCAGCAATTGGCCGGTGATCACCCTTCACGGGACGTTCGAGGCGCAGATCGCCATCGCGGAGGAGTACCTGGGCCGATTCGGTACCGCCGTGCGCGACAAGGTCATGTTCCGCAATGCCCTGATGTTCTACCGCCGGCACGTGCCGAACGGGCACGACCACTGACGCCTTGCGCTGAACGCGGACGCCAAACGAGCAAGCGCCGCGAGAGCGGCGTCCCTTCGCAGGCGTTGATCAAGACGATCCGCGAGAGCGCTCCGCAGCGCGACATCGAGGTCAAGTTCGTGATGCAGAGCTTCCCGCTGCGCATCGGGATGAACAAGGGCGAGCCCAAGCTGCAAAGAGGGATCAACGGCTGGATCCAGACGAACAGCGCCAACGGACGGCTGGCGGCGATCCACAAGAAATTCCACGACTGAGGACCGCCATGCTGACCGTCGTCTGCGACACGCCCGGCACGCTGAGGGCAGAAGAACGTGCGATGCCGAGCCCGGCCGCGGGAGAGGTGCTGCTGCGCGTCCGACGCGTCGGCATCTGCGGCACCGACCTGCACATCTTCGCGGGCCGCCAGCCGTACCTGCAATACCCGAGGGTGATGGGGCATGAGCTGTCCGCAGTCGTGGCGGGCGTGCCGCCCGGCAGCCGTCTGGGCGAAGGCGACATCGTCTATGTCATGCCCTACCTGTCGTGCGGCCGCTGCGTCGCGTGCCGGCTCGGGCGGACGAACTGCTGCGTGGCGCTGCAGGTGCTCGGCGTCCACCGCGACGGCGCCTTCACCGAATACCTGAGCGTGCCGGAGCCCTTCGTGCACAAGGCCGACGGTCTGACGCTGGACCAAGCGGCGATGATCGAGTTCCTGTCGATCGGCGCGCACGCCGTCAGGCGTGCGCAGGTGCACGAAGGGCAGCGCGTGCTGGTGGTCGGTGCCGGTCCCATCGGCATGGGCGCGATCATCTTCGCCCGGCTGCGCGGCGCGACGGTAGTCGCGCTCGATTCGCGTCCAGACCGGCTCGCCTTCGCCAGCCGGGTGCTCGGCACGCGCGCGAGCGTGCCGGTCGGCGTCGGCGATGTCGACCAGCTCGCCGCCCTTTCGGGGAACGACTTCTACGACGTCGTATTCGACGCCACCGGCAATCCCGCGGCGATGGAGCGCGGCTTTCGCTTCGTGGCGCACGCCGGCACGTACGTGCTGATCTCGGTGGTATCGGCGGATATCACGTTCAACGATCCCGAGTTCCACAAGCGCGAGACGACGCTGCTCGGCAGCCGCAACGCGACGGCCGAGGACTTCGAGACCGTCGTCGCGGCAATGCGCGAAGGCCGCGTGCCGGCGGGGCTGAATACCCACCGCATGGCGCTCGCCGACGTGCCCGAGAAGTTCGCCACGCTGCTCGATCCGGATGCCGGCGTGGTGAAGGCGATCGTCGAGTGCTGAAAGCCGCGATCCTGCAGTTCGGCACCGGCCGCTTTCTGCTGGCGCACGTCGATCTCTTCGTCAGCGAGGCGCTCGCCGCCCGCCAGGCGCCGGGCGGCATCTTCGTGGTGCAGACCACGAGCAGCCCGGCCAGCGCGGCGCGGACCGCAGCCCTGGCCACCCGCGCGGGATATCCGGTCCGCATTCTTGGCCTCGAAGGCGGCCAGCCGGTCGACCGTACGGTGCATTGCCGTGCCGTGGTCGACGCCGTGCACGCCGACCGCGACTGGGCTCGCGTGTGCGAGGCGATCGTCTCCCCGATCGAGGTCATCGTGTCGAACACGGCAGACAAGGGTTACCTGCTCGACCCCGACGACAGCGCCGCGCTCCTGCAGGACGGCGCGCGAGCGCCGCGCAGCTTTCCCGCGAAACTGTTGGCGCTGCTGCATCGGCGTTGGCTGCGCGCGCCCGAGGCACCGCTGTCGCTCTTCCCTTGCGAACTGCTCGAGCGCAACGGCGATACGTTGCGCGACGTCGTCTGCTCGCTAGCGCGCGAATGGCAGCTGGCAACGGCATTCGTCCGTTGGCTCGGCGCCCACTGCCGGTGGGCCAACTCGCTGGTCGATCGCATCGTCTCGGAGCCGATCGAGCCGGTGGGGGCGATCGCCGAGCCATACGCCCTGTGGGCGATCGAGCGCCAGCCCGGTCTCGTGTTGCCGTGCGCCCATCCGGCCATCGTTCTCACTGACGAGCTCGACCACTACGAGCGGCTGAAGCTGTTCCTTTTGAACGGCGGCCACACGTTCCTCGCCGAGCGCTGGTTGCGTGAGAGCCTCGCTTCCGAACTTACGGTGGCACAGGCGATGAGCGATCCCGCGCTAAGAAGCGAACTCGAGGCGCTGTGGACGGAGGAAATCGTCCCGGTGTTCGCGGCCCTCGGCAAGCGCGATGCTGCCGAGGAATACCTCGCCTCGCTGCGGGGGCGGCTGCAGAATCCTTTCCTGGCCCATCGACTCGCCGACATCGCCCAGAACCACGGCCCCAAGAAGAAGCGACGGTTCGAGCCGATCGTCTCGCTGGCCAGGCGGCACGCGCCGATGCTCTCGCAGCCGCGGCTGCGAGCGGCTCTTGCCGGTGGCGGATCATGAGCCGCTGATTCCGCGCGGCAGGTCGGGCGCGGAGTCACCGAGTCGGGCTGGCTTCGCGGCTTGCAGTGGCGAACGTGCGCGGATCGCCGGATCGGTCCCGCCGCCTCGGCAGCTGGTCCACGACCGCTGCGAGGGCGTGGCGCTCCGCCGTCGAGGCGCTGCCGTGCGCCCAAAGCTCGGCCAGCGCGATCAGTTTTCAACCCTTGTGCCACTGGCGGCACCGGCCCGATGAGCAGCCATCTTGGAAGCGGCCGGTCGTCGCCCGGTTGCCGGGAGCCCTACGGGCAGAAGCGGGATGTAGTGCCTAGCATCGAAGAGCGTTCATAGCTGCGGCATCGACGGCTCATGAAGGCTTGGTTGCGATTGCGACTAGACGGACCAGCGTCCCCATCAGCCAAGCGACGCCCACCTCGCGCATCGCTGCCTTGGTCGTGACGGCTTGAATCGGGTCGGCCTTGCGCTTGAGAGGGAGTTCGACTGCGGTCAAGCCGAAGCGAGCGGCGTGTCGGCTAACGAGCTGGCGTGGCAACGCGACGATCAGATCGCTGCGTGCGACGAGCTCTAACGCCAACATGAAAGACGGCACGGTCAACGCGACGCGGCGGCTCCGCCCCCGCTCGCGGAGCGCCTCGTCGACGAAGCCATGGGGGTCTCCGCCAGACGAAACCAGCAAGTGGTTCGTCGCGCAGAAGTTCGCCTCGGTCGGATCGATCCCGAAGCGGTGCCCGCTTCCCATCGCCACGACAAAATCCTCGTTATAGAGCCAGTGCGCCTCGAAGCGAGGAGGCAACTCGCGAATCGGCAGGATCGCGACGTCGACCTCGCGTTGCTCGATCTGGTTGAGACACTGACTCCACGGGTTGTCCGTCGGCCTTTCGCGCGGTTGGGGCATCAGGTGCACCAAGCCGATGTCGATCCGTGGTGCCACGGCGCTGATGCGCTTCAACAGCAACGATGCCATCGATGCCAGCACCGCGTCCGGCGCGCCGATGACGAACCGGCGGTTGCTCGTGGCCAGATCGAACGGCACCGCCGTGCGAAGCACGTCTTGCACCAGCGACAAGATCTCAGCGACCGGTTCGCGCAGCGTCAACGCCCGTGCCGTCGGCACGATCCCTTTTGGCGTTCTCAGAACAGCGGGCCGTCGAACAGGCGGCGCAGGCGAGCAAGACCATGGCTGACCGCCGACGAGGTGAGCCGAAGTCTCTCGGCAGCGCCCGACATGACCCTCCTCGAGCACGACATGAAGGAGCACGAGCAGGTTGGCATCGACCCGTGCCAGATGAGAAGCATTCAGCATGTCGCTGAAAACATACCACTGGATTCACCGCCTGCAACCGCCGACCATTTGGCCAGCCCAAGTACCCACTCAGGAGACCATACATGGCAGAACCGAGATGAGCCGGTACTTCGCAAGGGCAAGACCCAGTTGGAAAATCGCCCAGGCCGTTTCTTCGGGCGAATGGTCGTCCTGGTCATGATCGAGCGCCCGACGGGAGAAGTCGGCGGCCTCCCTGGGCGGGATTGGTCGCTGCGCTTCACGGAGGTCTATCGCAAGGCCGGGTCAGAATGGGAAATGGTTCACCGTCATGCCGACGCCTTGGTCCCTCGCATCTCGCTCGAGCAGTTGTCAGCCCTGGCTCGGGGCATTCCCCTGAGGAGCGGCGGATAGGGTGTGCTCGGCGCCGGTGCAGCTTCGACTGTCCGCAGTCGTGGACGAACGGCGGCCGCTTTGGGGCGAGACTGCCAGTTGGCGCCCTAACCGGAAAGCCCCCCTGGCCGGGGTGGTCAGCGGCGCTTGGATGACCGGAATTTGGCCGAATGCAGGTGATCACCACCTGATCAACCGCAAGTCGGGTCCGACGATGTGCCCGTGCTGCGCCGGCCCGTCGTGAGCGACGTCGTGGGTGAAATGAGCGCCGTACCAGACGACTACGTCGTGGTCGCCGATCGCTTCGCCATTGATCCACTTGTCGATGTCCGCCTCGTACGGTGGCCCGACGGCTACCGAGCCGTCGTCGACTTCCGCGCCGTGATAGCGCACCAGCCACAGGTCGCCTTTTCCGAATGGAGCATCCGGATGGCTTGTGGCAACGCCATCTTCCGCGCCCGGCACGATGTCGTATGCCTCCCTCGTGCGAGTGTTCTCGACCCGCCAGCGGCGCTTGCGCGCGTAGTCGCGCGGACGGCGAATCTCGAACAGCTTGTCGTGCCAATGGCTCGAGCCGAAGAGCGGCGGATCGTTGAACTCGCGCACGCGATTGTTTGCCGCCGTTCGAAGGTCGAAGTCGAGCCGCCAGTAGACGTGATGGTGGTGGACGTTGCAGACACACTGGCTCTCCACCGCAGCGAAGCCGAACCGGGGCTTGATCGTGCCATCTGCGCCGAGTCGCCACTGGCTCACGTAGCGGTACCAGCCGGCCTGCATTTCGCTCACCAGGACGACTTCGTCGCCGACGACGTAGATCGCCACGCCCAGAAAGTTGCCCGTGTCGGAGCCAGTGTCCATGATCGTCTGCGCCGGTGCCGGACAGAGCCGAAAGCCCGGAGCCACGTCTGCCCCTGCTGCCTGGATCATTCCTTCCTGGTACTGCCAGTCGCGATAGGGACCGCACTTGTCGGCGTCGTACTTGACGTTGAGAATCGGAACGTGGGCGCGGTACAGGACTCGCTTGCGCTTGTAGTCGACGTACCGGAGCTCAATCGCGGATCCGTTGGTGCCGCTGGAGGCCGCGGGACGAACTGCCAGGAAGCGCCACAGCGTCTGTCCGCCCTGCTTCACCGTGATCCAGACCTGACCGGCCGTGCCCTTGCCCGCTGTCTGCTGCCCGGCGCTCGCCGGCGCGCCGCAGAGTCCGCGCGGATGAGGCTCGGGGTGACTCGGTGTCCTGCTGTCGAAGCGGGTGACCTGGCCAGCGCAAAGGTCGACCGCGACGATCTCGTGATCGACCTTGTCGGCGCGTGGCAGCAGTCCAACGGCGATGTGGCGCTCGCTGCGGCCATCGTGGAGATCGCGAAGGACAAGTGCGGGAATCGGCTGATACGCCTGCAGGCGCCCTTCGTTCAGCAACGCGCCAAGCGCGCGATCGCGCGTCAGGAGCTTTACCGCCTGTTCGAACTCGGCTTCGGACGGCGATGGGGCAACGCCCGACTCGCTCAGAACGATTCGTCCGGGCACGTCGAGCCGGCCTTCGGCCAGGACGGCTCGCTGGTTCGAGTCGTCGTAGAACGTCGCCCGGAAGCGGCTCGGCGGCAGCGGTCTCGCGACCTTGGCCTCGTCCTGGTCGTCGAGGCACTCCGTGTAGAGGAGGCGCAGCTTGCTCGCGCCCGCGAACTTCTTGAGCGCGGCACTCGCAGCGACGCGCGCGCCGATAGCGAGCAGTTCCTCAGTCGTCGGGCCGAACGGCTTGACGGTGACCTGGAGCGACTTGTTCGCGCGCGAAGTGGTTCTGGCCATGGCTGCTCCTTGCATTCCCGCCGCGCCGGCGAGGGCCATCGGGTTTGTAGAGCGAACTCCGCCCCCTTCGCATCCTCTCGAATGCGGACAGGCTTGTTCACCGAGTCCGTGACATCGCGTTCGCTGCCGTGCTCGCCATCGCGCCCGTCCTCGACGGGCACTACCAGTCCGGTACCGGCGAGTGCTGGAGCATCCAGTCGCCCGGCGCGATCCAGGCCGCGCTCACCCACAGCTCGTGGGCGTTGTCGGTGGGGTCGACGCAGACAAACATCGCCGACGTATGCCTCGGCCTGACGATCGCCTTGCCGAAGGTCCACACGAGGTTCTGGTGGGCGAGAAGCCGGGTCACGTAATCCGAGATGATCGCCGCGCACGGGCAGGCGACCAGGAAGCGCTCTTCGGACGTGACGACTTCCACGATGACCACTCGGCGGCCATGGTAGGCGGGTGCACTGGCTCCGCCACCTGTAAGAGCTGACATCCTGTCGCGGCCACCGATCACCCGCACCAGGACCGGTCAAGCCACAAGGAGGGCTGCCGCAGAAGCGGCGAAAGCGATGACGATGGCGAGGGCTAGCATCCGCCCCATTTGCGAGTGCGCCAATCCCTGCCTTGGAGCGTCCTCTGGAAGGCGCGAGTCGGATTAGACAAAGGGCGGACGCATCGGCGCCCGGCGCGCATGTACCGTGCCATGCAGCGGACGTGTGAATCTTGCCCCGCGCCTCGGCTATAACCTTCCCGAGGTGCATAGCCCCAAGGAGCCTGGCGATGGCCGTACTCCCGATCGTCCGCCGCACTGTGCGCGGCCTGCTGGAGTCGTCGCTAAGTAGGTCTTTTCTTAAATATACACACGTATTTGATTGATAAGTTCGGTCACGTATGGCATCTTCGCAAGAACCTTCGAGGAGGGTCTTCATATGCCGAGGAAGAGTCCGTTCCATATCGAACTGTCGACCAAGGAGGCAACCGAGCTGAATCGGCGGGCGGCTCGATATACGTTGCCGTATTTCGAAGTCGTTCGCGCCAAGATGATCTTGATGGCGGCCGAAGGCATGGACAACGACGAGATTGCGGCTC
>Ga0207659_10001665_pt1 | contig 13197 bp, 9 predicted proteins | sample KBSM43metaG_FD_184330 | JGI IMG/M metagenome (GOLD analysis project Ga0207659, IMG submission 184330) | Miscanthus rhizosphere microbial communities from Kellogg Biological Station, Michigan, USA - KBS M4-3 metaG (SPAdes) (version 2) | ecosystem: Host-associated > Plants > Roots > Rhizosphere >...
CGGCGCCGGGCCCGGTTCTTCCCTGCGGCGAGGGCTGGTGTGGCTCACGTGGCTCGCGCTCGCGGCGGCGGTGATGGTGAGGGTGACAGGCGGATTCGCCGTCGCGCTCGGAGCGCTTCGCATCTCCTCGCGTTCCGCCCGCAATCCGCTGCTCCTCGCATCGTTCTTTCTTGTCGCCACATGGGCCCTGGCTCCTGCCGGCCGTCGCGGTCGTGAGCTGCGCGCGGCCTGGCAGGAGGTGTCGCCAGCGGCCGTGGCGGGCCTCGCCGCCGCACTGCTGGTGGTGATCGGCCTCCTGAAAGGCGCGCACGTGGTCGCGGCCTCCGACTCGTACGGCTACGTGAGCCAGGCCCATATGTGGGCCACCGGCAACCTCCGGCCGCCTGCGCGCGGCTACGACCTGTTGCCACCGGGCGTGCCTTCCGAAGCGCTGCTGCCGCTCGGCTATCTGTTCACGCCGGATCGCAAAGCGCTCGTGCCGATGTACTCGCCGGGACTGCCGATGCAGATGGCGCTGTTCGAACGGCTTGGAGGATCCGACGCGGTGTTCTACGTGATGCCGCTGCTCGCCGGCCTCGCGGTGTGGGCCACCTATGCGCTCGGATCACGCGCGGGTGGGCGATGGGTCGGCGCGGTCGCGGCAGCCCTGCTTGCCGTGAGCCCCGCGCTGCTCTTCCAACTGGTGCACGCACCGATGAGCGACGTGCCGGCGGCGGCGTGGTGGACGGTAGCGCTCGCCGCGCTCGTGCGTGCTTCGCCTTCGGCGGCGCTGCTGTGCGGCGTCGCAACCGGGCTCGCGATTCTTACGCGCCCGAATCTGGTCTTGCTGGCCGTCATACCCGCTGCATCGCTCCTGTGGTCCGCGCTTCGAGTGTCCGGCGCGCGCGCGGTGGCCTGGCAACGCCTGGCGCTCTTCGTGGCAGGGTCGATCCCCGCCTGCGCAATCGTGGCTGCGATGAACGCCTACTGGTATGGCTCGCCGCTGATGTCCGGGTATGGCTCTCTGGCGGGCACCTACTACCAGTGGGCGCACTTCTGGCCCAACGTGGAGCGATATGCCGGCCGGATGCTCGACACGGAGGGGCCGGTGGCCGCTGTTGCGGTGCTCGCGCTCATCGTATTTGGCCGCGCGAACGGGCCGGCCGACGGCGCGCGCCGCGTCGTCACGACACTGTCTATCTTCATCGTCACGGTGTGGCTCACTTACGCGTTCTACCTGCCGTTCGACGAGTGGTGGTCGCTGCGCTTCCTGCTGCCGGCGTTTCCGGCGCTCTGCGTGGTGGCGAGCGCCACGATCTTTCGCGGCGCCGCGTCGCTGCCGCCGCAATCCCGCGCCGCCGCGATCGGCGCGGTGGTCGCGTTCGCGCTGTGGTGGAGCGTCGATTCGGCCAGAAGGCACACCGCCACCGAGTCGAGCGAGGACCTGCGGTTCGCCGCCATCGGCCGTGCGCTTCCGCAGGCGGTTCCGCCACGGTCCGTGGTGTTCGCGTTCCTCCACAGCGGCAGCGTCAGGTACTACGCCGACCGCCTGACGATGCGGTGGGACCTGATCGAGCCGTCGCGGCTCGACGCCGCCGTCGCGGCCATTCAGCAGCGCGGTTACGCGACGTTCCTTCTGATCGACATCAACGAAGAGGAGGCGTTCCGCGCCCGGTTCGCCGGTGCCAGCCGCCTCGCGTCGCTCGACTGGGCACCCCGGCTGACCGTGCCGGGAGCCGCCCTCTACGCGGTGAATCAGCTGCCGTGAACTCCCTTTCCAAAGGGTGCGAACCGGCTCTGCTTGCAGCGTCACCAGTCAAGGCATAGGATCCGGCCGCTTCAATCGCGGCGGGGACGCGGCGAAGTTGGCGGGGGCCAGCAACAAGGAGGTTCTGGCAGATCAACACGTCCAACCAAAGGAGAACGACATGAGGATTCGTTATGCCCTCGCCCTCGCAGTGACAGCTGCTGTGATGGTCCCCGTCGCCGGGCGAGCGCAACATGGCGACCTGACTCACGGTCAACAGGCGGTTGAGAACGCCAACGTCGATTTCGGTGTGTCACCAAACTCCCCGAATGCCCCGAACAACCCCGTTCCCATCGGGCCGCCTCCCTGCTTGCAGGCCGGTGCCATCGGCGGACCCGGAGATCCGTGCTCGTACAAGCTCCACCACCTGACGCCCGAAGAAGTCACGGTTTTCAAGGACGGGCAGGTGACGTTCCAGATCCACGGCGGCGGCCACGGCTTCGCGATCTACGAAGTGAGCAAGGACACGACTCGCGACGAACTGGGGCAATTCCTGTGCTCCGGACCCGACCCCGGCACAATCGCGGATCCCACCCTGCATCGCTGCAATCTGGACCTGGCGAACGCCAACCTGGGTCACAACGTGCTCGATGGCCACGGAGATGTCGTCATCGCCGTCGCGGCGAACCCGACGAACGCCCAAACCCATCCTCTCAACCGGGTCTGGGATGAACACGACCGGCGGATGTCGGCCGGCGGCCAGCAGTTTCTCAACGGCGGCACGATCCCGGCGGGCGCCGCCTCGAACGGTCAGCTCGTCACCTACCAGTTCCTCAAGACCGGCCGCTACCTGGTGCTGTGCATCAATCGTGTCCACTTCCTGAACGACTGGATGTTCGGGTTCGTGAACGTCGTCGGCGGCAACTGACCACCTTTCCACAGCGGCGCGGCCTTCCGCCGCGCCGCCATTCCACGGTCCTTGACATCCCTATTGGGAGCGACCAAGCTTTGCGCATCTGACACACGACCCTGGTCCGGGGGGTCCCATGCGGTTGCGGAAAACGCTGAGAATCGGACTGCTCGCACTGGCGGCGGCGCTGCTCGTCGCCGTGCAGGTAAAGATGTCGGCGCAAGCTGGTGCGTCCGCCAACCCAGCCGAACCTAAAGGTTCGCCTGCACAGAGTCAGCGTCAATTCCTCGATCGCTACTGCGCGACCTGCCATAACGATCGCCTGAAGACCGGCGGCCTGAGCCTGGACCATGTGGACCTGTCCAGGCCCGACGCGCAATCCGACCTCTGGGAAAAGGTCGTGCGCAAGCTGCACACGGGCGTGATGCCGCCGAACAACGTTCCACAGCCGCCGCAGGCCGACCGCCTGGCGATGCTGACGTGGGTGGAGGGAGCGCTCGATACGGCGGCAGCCGCGCATCCGCGTCCGGGCCGCACTGAAACGCTGCGGCGCCTGAATCGTACCGAGTATCAGAACGCGATCAGAGATCTGCTGGCGCTCGACATCGACGCCGCATCGCTCCTGCCGGCGGACGAGAGCGGCCACGGCTTCGACAACGTCAACGTCGGCGACCTGTCGCCGACGCTCCTTGACCGCTACATCTCGGCCGCCAACAAGATCAGCCGGCTGGCCGTTGGGCAGTCGTCGCTGCAGAACGACGTGTTTCTGCTGCCGGCCGACCTGACGCAGGAAGAGCAGCTGCCCGGGTTGCCGATCGGCACGCGCGGGGGGATGTCGCGGACCCACACCTTCGCGCAGGACGGCGAGTACGTGGTGCAGGTGCTGCTCGCGCGCGACCTGGCGGGAACCGTCAGCGGGTTGCGTGAGGACCGTCCGCACGAGCTGCTGGTCCTGGTCGACCGGAAACAGGTGGCCACCTTCACGGTCCAAAAGCCGGCCAACGGCGACGACACGCTGCTCGACAAGGATTTCAACGTGCGCGTTGCCGTGGGGGCGGGCCCGCACGAGCTCGCGGTCACCTTCGTGAAAGCCGGCGCCTCGCTCATCGACACGGCCCGGCAGCCGACGGAATCCCGTTTCAACGACCGGCGGCATCCGCGCACGGTGCCCGCGATCAACCAGGTCTCGGTGACTGGCCCCTATGCGCCCACCGGCGCCGCGGACACTCCAAGCCGGCGGCGATTGTTCGTCTGCCGGCCGGCCGGGCACGACCAAGCGGTGGAAGAGCGGTGCGCGAGCACGATTCTGTCGACGCTGATGCGGCGGGCCTATCGCCGCCCCGTCGCCGCCGCCGACGTGGCCGGGCCGATGGTCTTCTACCGCGAGGCACGCGCCGAGGGCGACTTCGACGCTGGCATCGCCGCCGCGCTGAGCGCGGTGCTGGCCAATCCGCAGTTCCTCTTCCGCGTGGAACGCGATCCGCAGAACGTCGCGGCGGGCGGCGTCTACCGCATCAGCGATCTGGAATTGGCGTCGCGGCTGTCGTTCTTCCTGTGGAGCAGCATCCCGGACGACGAGCTGCTCGACGCCGCCGTGCGGGGCCGACTCAGTCAGCCAGGGGAGCTCGAGAAGCAGGCTCGCCGGATGCTCGCCGACCGGCGCTCGTACAACCTTGCGACGAACTTCGCCGGCCAGTGGCTGCGGCTGCGCAACATCGACGCGGTCAATCCCAACGCCTCGCTGTATCGCGACTTCGACGACAACCTGCGACAGGCGTTCCGGCAGGAGACCGAGCTCTTCTTCGACAGCGTGCTGCGCGAGGATCGCAGCGCGCTCACGTTCATCCGGGCCGACTACACGTTTCTCAACGAGCGCCTGGCCAAGCACTACGGCATTCCCGGCGTGTACGGCAGCCGGTTCCGCCGCGTGACGCTGGCGCGCGACAGCCATCGTGGCGGCCTGCTTCGACAAGGGAGCGTGCTGGCGGTCACGTCGTATGCCACCCGGACGTCGCCCATCCTTCGAGGCGTGCTGGTGCTGAGCAACATCTTCGGCGCGGCGCCGCCGCCGCCACCACCGGACGTCCCGGCGCTCGACGAGAGCGCCGTGGCCTCCAATCTTCCGATGCGCCAGCGCCTGGCCGCCCATCGCACCAACGCCGTCTGCGCGAGCTGTCATCGCAGCATCGATCCGGTGGGCTTCTCGCTCGAGAACTTCGATGCGACTGGACAGTGGCGGGACATCGACGTGGACGGCCAACCCGTGGATGCGTTGGGCGGCTTGCCCGGTGCCGGGGATTACCGAGGCGTTGACGGACTCGAGGGCGCCCTGTTGGTCCGCCCCGAGCTGTTCGCGGGCACGCTGACGGAGAACCTGCTGACGTTCGCGCTTGGCCGCGGCGTCGAGTACTACGACGCGCCGGCGATTCGCAAGATCGTGCGCGACGCCCACCGGGACGACTACCGGTTCTCATCGCTCATTCTCGGAATCGTCAAGAGCGTTCCGTTTCAAATGAGGAGCAAGTGATGTATCTCACGAGGAAGGCGATTCCGCGGCGGGCGCTCCTGCAGAGCGCGGGAGCGGCCATGGCCCTGCCTCTGCTCGAGGCGATGGTGCCCGCGGCGACAGCCTGGGCGCAGACGCCGGCGAAGCCGGTCCCCAGGCTCGGCTACGTGTTCATTCCGATGGGGAAGGATCACACTCGCTGGACGCCGGAGGGGCGAAACCTCGACGAGCTGTCGCCCATCCTCGCGCCGCTCAAGCCGATCAAGGATCACGTCACCGTCATCACCAACACGCGCCTGCAGAATGCCTACCCGGGCACGCACGACACGTCGAACGCCGCTTTCTTGAGCGCGGCGCTCGCCAAACATACGGAGAGCTCCGACTACTTCCTGGGCACGACGGTCGATCAGCTCGCCGCCAGGGAACTGGGGCGCGACACGCAGCTGCCCTCGCTCGAACTGGCGATGGACCTGAACCCGCTGGCCGGCGTCTGCAACAACGGCTACGCGTGCGTTTATCAGAATTGCCTGTCGTGGTCGTCGCCGACCACACCGCTTCCGTCCGAGGCGCACCCGCGCGTCGTCTTCGAGCGGCTGTTCGGTGAGGGTGGCACTCCGGCCGCGCGCCGCGCCGCGTTGCGCAAGCGTGCCAGCCTGCTCGACGTGTTCGTCGACGACGTCGCCAGGCTCAAGCAGCGCGTCGGCGTCCCCGATCGGGTACGCATCGATCAGTATCTCGAGAGCGCTCGCGCGATCGAGCGCGAGATCGAACGTGCCGAACAGGCGGTCGCGAGCAATCTGACTCCAGATCTCGACCGGCCGGTCGGGGTGCCCGCGGCGTTCGCCGACCACGCGAAGCTGATGTTCGACCTGCAGATCCTGGCCTTCCAGGCCGACATCACGCGCGTCGTCACGTTCCAGCTCACGCGCGAGCAGAGCAATCGGAGCTATCTGGAGGTCGGCATTCCGGAGCCGCACCATCCCACCAGTCACCACGGCAACAATCCCGAGAAGCTCCTGGCGATCGCGAAGATCAATACCTTCCACATGTCGCTGTTCTCGGACTTCCTGCAGCGCATGAAGGACACGCCGGACGGTGACGGCTCGCTGCTCGATCATTCGCTCTATCTGTACGGCAGCGGCATGGGGAACCCCAGCCTGCACGATCACGAGGATCTGCCGATCGTGGTCGCGGGCGGTGCCGCCACCGGGCTGAAGGGCGGCCGGCACCTCCGATCGGAGAAGCCGACGCCGCTGGCCAACCTCCATGTCACCCTGCTCGATCGTGTCGGCGTGCATCTGGATTCGTTCAAGGACAGCACCGGGCGGGTCGAAGATCTCTTCGAGAGGGCCCTATGACCTGGCGCAAAACCGGCGGACTGGTCGTCGTGGGGTTGGGTCTCGCTACCGCTGCCGCCGCGGCGGAATCTGCGCCGCTCGCCGACGCCGCGGAGCATCGCGACTGGGCGGGCGTTCGCACGCTCCTCCAGCGAAACGCCGCCGACGTGAACAGCGCGCAAGTCGACGGGACCACCGCGCTGCACTGGGCCGTGTATCACGATGACGCCGAGGCGGTCCGGCTGCTCGTGCGGGCCCGCGCCAATGCGAACGCCCTGAACCGCTACGGCGTGCCGCCGCTGGCGCTGGCGAGCACGAACGGCAATGCGGCGATCGTAGCGCTGTTGCTCGAAGCGGGAGCCGACGCGAACGCCACGATGAAAGGCGAAGAGACCCCTCTCATGCTGGCGGCGCGCGCAGGCAGTGTCGAGGCGGTGAAGGCGCTGCTCGCCCACGGCGCCAAGGTGGAGGCGAGAGAGCGCCGGCAGCAGACGGCGCTGATGTGGGCGGCGGCCGAAGGGCACACCGACGCCGTTCGCGCGCTGATCGAGGCTGGCGCCGACCTGAAGGCGACGGACAAGTCCGGCTTTACGCCGTTTGCGTTTGCAGTCCGCGAGGGCCAGCTCGACGTGGTTCGCGCGTTTCTGACGACGGGCATCGACGCGAACGCGATCATTCCGGGTCCGAACCCGGCGAATCCTGGCGTGATCCCGTTATTGCTCGCCGTGCAGAATGGCCACTTCGAACTGGCCCTTGCGCTCGTGGAGGCGGGCGCCAACCCGAACGATCTGCGAACAGGATTCGCGCCGCTTCACCTGATTCCCTGGGTGCGGCGGCCGGACAACAGCGACATCAGCGACCCGGCGCCGCCGGTCGGGGCGGGCCGCCTGTCCAGCCTTCAGTTCGTACGCGAGATGGTGAAGCGGGGCGCGAACGTCAATGTCCGCGCCCCGGAAGGCGCTCCCAGGCAGCCGAATACGTCGTCGAAGGTCGAGACCCCTGGTGCGACGCCGTTTCTCTTTGCGGCGGATCGCTCCGATCTGCCGCTGATGCGTGTGCTCCTGGAGCTGGGCGCCGATCCGCTGCTGGCGAACTCCAACCACACCACGCCGTTAATGGCGGCTGCCGGTGTCGGCACGGGTGAGCCGCTCGAGGAGGCGGGCGAGGAGAACGAAGCGCTGGAAGCGGTGAACCTGCTGCTCGACCTCGGCGCCGACGTCAACGCCGTGAACGACGACGGCGAGACGGTGATGCACGGAGCCGCGCACAACATCTACCCGCAGGTGCTGACCCTGCTGGCAAAGCGTGGAGCGGATCCGAAGGTGTGGTCCAAACCGAACAAGTACGGCCGGACGCCGCTGTTCATCGCCGAGGGGTTGGTGAACCCGGGCGGCGTGCCGCGTCCCGATGCGCCGACGCTCGAGGCCGTGACGAAGCTGATGCTGGCTGCGGGCCTGTCGCTGGAGGGCAAGCGTCCGGAGTTCGTCGATCGCTATTCGACCCCGCCCAAGAAGTAAGAGCCGGCCAGTACTGCGGGTTTGCCGCGACGATGCCGACACTATAGGCATGAGGCGCGCGGCCGTGGCCGTCTGTGTCCTGCTGACGACCGCCGCCGGGTGCGGACGGCGCACCTGGGAGGCGCTGCCGCTCGGGACGAGAGCGGATTTCCGCGACCTCTGGTTCACCGACGCCCTGCACGGCTGGATCGCCGGGGGCAGTTACGAGATCACCGGCGGCCTCATCGGCCGCACCTCTGATGGCGGCAAGACGTGGCGCTTCGTCAGCAATCTGACCGCGCGCGAGCGCATGAGCGTGCAGGCCGTCCACTTCTTCGACTCCGACAACGGAATCGCGGCGACCGACAGCGGCGTCATGTTGTCGACGGAGGACGCGGGCGAGACCTGGTCGCCCGTCGACCGGCGAGGACGCAGCGGCGGTATTTCGACCCTGTTCTTTCTCGACGAGCGCCGCGGCTGGGCCGCGGGCTTCGGCGATGTGATCGCCACTGACGATGCCGGGGAGACCTGGGCGCCGATATCAGCCGACGACGATTCGCGCTATCGCGCTCCGATCCGCTCCGTGCAGTTTCTCGACGATCGGCACGGCTGGGTGGCGGGGATGCAGGCGTACCTCGCGCGGACGGCGGATGGCGGCGCCAGCTGGGAGGCGGTTGCGACTCCCGTGGGGAGCGAACGCCCGCACTTCTGGGACCTGTCCTTTGTCGACGATCAGGTCGGGTGGGTGGGTGGCGAAGAGGGTTCGCTGTTCTCGACCGTGGACGGTGGGAAGACGTGGACTCGCCGGAGCACCGGGCTCGATGACGCGCATTCCGCGCCGAAGCTCGAGCGCATCCCGCAGGCAGGAGGCTCCGTGCTGATCGATGCCGGCGACCGGACACCCGGTTTCACCATCAGCGCCGTGCGCTTCATCGACCGGACCCGCGGCTGGATCACCGGGTTCTACGCCAATCTGGGGCGGTCGCTCATTCTGCGCACCGACGATGCCGGCGCAAGTTGGCGCGTGGAGGCGGACATTGCCGGCGAAGAGTTGTACGCGCTCTTCATCCAGGGCCACGAACACGTGTGGGCCGTTGGTGCCCGCGTCCGTGAGGGCCCGCAGGCGATCTATCGCCTCACACTGGCGGCAGCGGAGTGAAGTGAAGCGAGCCGAGGATCGCCTCGAACGCCGTCATGGTGTCGGCGTCGGCCCGTCCTGGCGTGTGCAAGGCGAACAGGTCGCCGTCAACGCGGAGGAACAGCAGCCGCTGTGGCCAGGTGTGGTCGAGGCGGTTCCAGGTCGCGACGTCCACGGCCTCGTATAAGTCGACCGCAATCGTGCGCCTCGATCTCACCTCCCGCCGCTGGTCGCCGCCGGCCCCGCCGAGCACGGTAAGCCCCCACTCGGCGAACTGATCGAGGTCGCCAAGCCGATCGAGGTCGCTTTGGCTGAGCGGCCTGGTTGCGGGCTCCAGATCGACCAGGACGATCTGCGACTCACCCTTGCGAAACCGCTTCTGGGTTCCCTGGTCCGCGAGCTCCCATCCTGCGGGCGCGAGCACTCGCACGCGGTGCTCGCCGAGTTCGAACTCTCTCTCGACATTGGCGCGGGCCCGAGGCGCGCAAGCGATGGCCGATGTCAGCGCCGCGACCAGCGGCCAGACCAGGTGCCGGCGTCTCACTCGGGGAACTCGATGCTCGCGATGACCGCGTCGAACACCGCGAGCGATTCCTGCAAGCCGATGAAGGTGCAGATGAACAGGTGGGAGTTGTGGACCACGTAGGCCTCGCGTGCCGCATACGTGCGCGCGCGATCGGGAACGTTCACCGTGTAGTCGACGATGACGGCCGGCTCGCCGGCGATGACCGCCTCCCGGCGTCCGGTCACTCGATAGTTGTCTGGTTCCTGCTGCCGCTCCGGCGTGAATTCGACGCGATCGATCACGTCGTCGAGGGAGAACTCCAGCCGCTGTGAATGGGCGAGGGCCGCTTCGAGGTGGGCCTTCGCGGCCACCCGGTCGCGGTTTCTGAACGCGGCGTCTGCCTGGCTGACTTCGCGGTTGACGGCGGCGGCGATCTCGGACTCACGCGCCGTGAAGGGCGTGTCGGTGTGCGCCCAGGTCTTGCGAAGCGCTCGATCCCACGCGAACCCGGCGTCGTAGCTGTCGAAGTTGTCGAGCATCTCCTCCAGGTAGGAACCGCGGTTCCGCTCCGCGAGGATGTAGTAGTCGCCGAGGCCGATCGCTTCGCCGACCGAACGCTCCTTGACGAACCTGACGCCTTTGACGCCGCCGCCCGTTTCCCCCTCCCGGCGCCATCCGTCCGGTGGAGTGGAGAACGAGATCGGTTCGCCGATCCAGTCGAATGTCTCAGGCGGAGACAACGTCGGTGCACCCGATTGGCCGGCACCCGAGCCGCACCCGGCTCCAGCGAGCAGGACCAGGAAAAGGCAGGCACCGAGCCGGCAGGGAAGCATCGCCGGTACTATCGGCCGTTGTCCAAAGAACTCCCAGGGCGGCCTATTGAGGATGCAGTTTGAGAAGGGCCGCGATTTCCTCGAGCTTGCCGCGAACCACCTGACCATTGCGGGGACCAAGGCGCAGCAGCTGTTTCTGCGGCGGCGAGAGCGATTGAAGCGTGGGGTCGCTGTACGCGTAGGTCACGCCCTTGGGAAACAGCGTGGCCTTCTCATCGAGCGTGGGGGTCTGCAGCAGCACGCCGATCGCGCGCTCGAGCACCCGGTCGAAGTCGCCCTCCGGAAATCCGAGCTCCGAGTATGCCTCCGCAATGCGCGGCTTGAGCGTGAGGTACAAACTGGCGGTCCCCGCCGAGTCGAGGGCTCCGATCGCCTCCGCATGAGGGTTGTAGCGGCCGTAGCTGCGAGGGTCCACGAACAGCCCGTCGCGAGACCTCGTCGTCCGGAAAGGTCCTCGTGGGGCAATGGGCCGCAGGAGATTCGCCGGCGTCCGCCCTTCTGCGATGGTGAGCGTGACCAGCGTGAAGTTCGCGATCAGTCCTTTCGTTGCCAGCCACGCCGCGATGGTTGGATGCGACGACAGTCGCGCCACCAGTTCACGCACGATCGGGTCGGTCTGCGGCAGTGGCGGCAGGTCGACATCCAGAGCCCGCACGAGCGGGGCCTCTGGGCGCTCCGCCACGGTTCCTGGCGGAGGAGCAGGCGATACGGTCGTGGCCGGGGGCGCCGGGGGCTGTCGCCGCGAGGTGACGAACCAGGCTCCGGCGGCGACCAAGACCGCTGCCGCGAGGGCCGTCGCCCACACACCATGGTTCGCAGACCGCGGTGGTGGAAGCGTGAAAGATGCGTCATCCGAACGCTCGAGCTTGAGATCGAGATCGCCCAGGTCCGTCACGCCACCAGTCTACGCTCCGCGCTTGGGCCTACGGCGCCGACAGGATCAGGTTGGGTAAGCCCATTCGGAACCGAAGCTGGTCGAGCACCTGCGCGTCGCGCATCGCCTTCGGAACGTCGAACTCCCACAGGCCGCAGGGCGGTGCGGTCACGCCCGACACCGCGAGGATCGCGTTGGTGGCCCGCCGCGCCGCCTCGTTGGCCGCCTCCATGGTCGCAAGGTCGGTATAGGTGCGGACGTAGTCCGAGGCGAGAAACAGATTGCCGATTTCGGTGTGGGCCTCGGGGCGCAGCGCCAGCGATCCCACGTGATTGATGAGGAGCGGTTCGGCGTTGGTGACGCTGCCGGGGTTCGGCAGCTGGATATCCGGGTCGAGAAACCAGTCGACCAGGTCGCTGTCGTCGAGGAGCACTCGTCCGGGCGCGTTCAACGCCGCCTTGAGCTGCGCCCACACCTCGTTCTTGATCTCCTCACGCGTGGCCGCTTCGAGGGCCGGCCTGCCACTGAAGTTGCCCGCGGTCGTCCAGTTCGAGACGTCCACCGATAGAATCCCGCGCACCTCGCCGTCGCCGTACTGCGACAGGTCGTATCCGTTCCAGAACTGCGCCTGGGAGATCGAGGTGAGCGCCCAGTTCGCGTCGAGGTAGACCGTGTGACCGTGGGCCAGCGGCAGATCGCGTCGCAGGTAGAACTGGATGCCGTTCATCCACTCGGTTCGCAGTCCGCTCAGCTTCGACAACGAGGGCGCCGCCTGCGCCAGCCCGGGCGTGACCAGCCCCTGCATGACTTCCACCGGGACCGCGGCGACGTAGTAGTCCGCGGTCACCTCTTCAAGGCTTCCGGCGCGCTCAACCGTCACGCTGCGCAGCCGGTCCCCGGCGACGTTGAACGATCGCAACACGGTGTTCGACTGCAAGTCCACGCCGAGACGTTCCGTCAGATGCCGTCGCCACGGATCGATCCACACGTCGTTGGTGGGTCCCGAGAGGAGACGGTCGAAGACGCGGCCGGGCACCACGATGCCCCAGAGGAGTTGCAGCAGGATGCGTCCGACGGTTCGCGTACTGCTGTCCTCCGCGCGCATGGCGACCATCGAACGGGTCATGCCTTGCCCGAGGTACCGCCGGTAGTTGTCCGATCGAGTACGGGCGCCGATGAAGTCCCAGAACGAGACGTGCTCGAACTCCTCGCGGAAGCGATCCTCGCAGCTGGTCGCGAGCCCGAGCACCCGCGACACGAAGTAGACGATCTCGTGATGGGGGAGGTCGAGGTCGTCGAACAGCGCCAGGAGTGCGGTCCGGAAGTCGTCGAGCGTTTCGGGGAACCTGGCCACCCAGACGGGGTCGGCCCGGCCGGCCCGAGCGAGCAGCATCCGCGTCGCCAGCACGAGGTTGTCGGCGCACGAGGCGCCGCCGGGGCGGAACGGAATCCGGCGCATCGTGTCGGTGATGTGCTTGTAGAAGCCGGGAAAGAACCGGAAACCGTGTTCGCCTGGCAGGTCTTTCCGCCCCGCCGTACCGGTGCCGGGCGCCGACATGCTTCGGGCCTTGCCGCCAAAGGCGGCCTGCCGCTCGTACACGGTGACCGCGAATCCCCGCTCGGCCAATTCGTGGGCCGCGCTGAGGCCACCCACGCCCCCGCCGAGCACCGCGACAGTGAGCTTCATGAAAGGACCCGCGTCCTCCGGTAAAGCCTACACGAGCCTGCGAACCTAGTACTGGAGCGTCAGTACGGCGTTTCGGACCAAAGCGATCACGTTCACGCCGTTCGTCAGCCCGCAGCAGCCCGCGAAGAGCACCTCGATCTTGTGCGTGCCCGGACCAATAGCAGCGAAGAAGTTGGAGGCCACCA
>Ga0207659_10001669_pt1 | contig 13192 bp, 14 predicted proteins | sample KBSM43metaG_FD_184330 | JGI IMG/M metagenome (GOLD analysis project Ga0207659, IMG submission 184330) | Miscanthus rhizosphere microbial communities from Kellogg Biological Station, Michigan, USA - KBS M4-3 metaG (SPAdes) (version 2) | ecosystem: Host-associated > Plants > Roots > Rhizosphere >...
GGCTTGCTGGTAGATGCGGATGCCGGTCCAGCCGAGGACGGCAAACGACGTGATGACGACGGCGGCAAATCCGATCCAGAGCCTGCGAACACTCATCGGATGCGCTCCTCAAGAAAACGACCGGCATCGCGCAGGTCTATTTCCATTGGAACTCCAATCACCGGGCGCTGCCAACGAGGAAGAATTCCCAGCCGGCGGAAGAATTCGCAGTGATGCTCTCGAGCTAGATAGTCTTCACCTGCGCTCCGTGTATCGCGCCGAGCGCGGACTCGAGCGCGGCGACGCTGGCCTCAGGTGGATTCGCGATGCCGACAAGAATCTTTCCGTCGGACACAGCGGGGTCGTAGAAGCTGGGGCGCCGGCCGAGGCCAGCGGTCACGAACAACGTGACGACAGTCGCGAGGATCGCGCCGAGCATCGTCAGCTCGAAGATGATGATCAGGTTTGGCCACCAGGCGAATGTCGGCAGTCCACCGACATTGATCGGCCACGACACTTCGGTGATCCAGGCGAGCCCGAACGCGGTCGCCATCCCAAGCACGCCGCCAAGACACGCAATCCACCAGATTCGCGTCCGGCTGTCCATGTGGCCGAACTCGAAGTCCTCCATCGGCTGCGCCGACATGACGACGATCGCGCGGTCGGCAACACCGTTGGCGCGCAGGCGGTTGACGGCCTGCTGCGCCGACATCCCGTCGCCGTAGAGTCCGTAGATGGCTTTCATATCAGTCCCTCGGCCGATCCATGAGCACCGGCCGTACGGCGGCGCTGTGCGAATGGCCGAAACGATCGGTGGGATCGCCGGCCTTCAACTCCCAGATCGAGATGATGGGCACGAACTTGGCGAAGAGGACGTAGAGCAGCGTCATGGCCGCGAAGGTCGCGATGGCGATGGTGATCTCGACCGGCTGCGGGCGATACGTCGCGTAGCTATAGGGCAAGTATTTGTGGCCGAGTGAGGGCACGATGATCAGGAATCGCTCGAGCCACATGCCGACGATGACGCCGAGCGAGGCGATGACGCAGCCGGTGATGGTGCGGAAGTACTTGATGCCCATCAGCACCACCGGCAGCACGAAGTTGCCAACGACCATCGTCCAGTACAGCGGCGCGAACGACTCGCGCTGGGTCCGCCAGAACACCGCCATCTCGCTCGGGTCGTTGCCGTAGTACGTGACCAGCCGCTCGTTGAAGACGAAGTAGCCCCACAGCAAGGCCATCACCAGCAGCAGCTTGCCGAGGTTCTGGAAATGAATCGGCAACAAGTATTCCTGCAGGTGCAGGAAGCGGCGCAGGACGGCCATCGCGATGAGCAGAGCGGCGATGCCGCTGAAGATCGCGCCGGCCACGAAGTACGGGCCGAAAATCGTCGTGTGCCACATCGGCACCGGCGCCATCGAGAAGTCGAACGAGACGATGGTGTGGACCGACACTGCGACCGGGATGATGGCGACGGCCATGATCGACATCGCCGACTCGAGGCGGTTCCACTGCTTGGGTGTGCCGCGCCAGCCGAGCGCGAGGACGCCGTAGATCTTCTTGCGGAGCCCCGTCGCCTTGTCGCGGACCACGGCGAAGTCGGGAATCATCGGCAGGAAGAGGAAGAGCACACTGCCGGTGAGATAGGTGTTGATCGCGAAGAAGTCCCACACCAGCGGCGAACGGAAGTTCGGCCAGATCAGCCGCTCGCTCGGATAGGGAATCAGCCAGAACGCCTGCCACGGGCGACCGAGGTGGATGATCGGGAACATCGCGCCGATCATCAGCGCAAACACCGTGATCACCTCGGCGCAGCGGGTCACGGGACGGCGCCAGCCGGCATCGACCAGACGCAGGATTGCCGAGATGAGCGTGCCGGCGTGGCTGATGCCGATCCAGAAGACGAAGTTGGTGACGTAGAAGCCCCAGTAGATCGGCCACCTGATGCCGGTGATGCCGAACCCGAAGTACGCCTGCGACAACCACGCGACAAGCGCGATCAGCACGACCGTGCCGAACAAGCCGACCAGCAGGTAGAACCGCCATGTGGTCTGGAACAGCGGCCGGAGCAGATCGTTATTGATGCGCGAGTGAGCCATCTTCTCTAGTTCCCGCGGCTCAAATACGTCACCTTCGGTTTCGTCCCAACGTCTTCGAGCAGCTTGCTGCCGCGCGACGAGCGAGACAGACGTGACACCTCGCTCTCGGGATCACTGAGATCGCCGAACACCAGGGCCCGCGCCGGACAGGCCTGCGCGCACGCGGTGTTGATGTCGCCGTCCTTCAGTTCACGCTCCTCGGCTTTCGCGGCAATCGTGGTCGCCTTGATGCGCTGCACGCAGAACGTGCACTTCTCCATCACGCCGACCTCGCGGAGCGAGACGTCGGGATTGAGCTGCAGGTGCAGCGGCTTCTCCCACGACGGGTTGAAGAAGTCGAAGAAGCGGACGTTGTACGGGCAGGCGTTGGCGCAGTAGCGCGTGCCGATGCAGCGGTTGTAGACCTGCGCGTTGAGGCCGTCCTCGGTGTGATGGCTGGCGTAGGTCGGGCACACCGGCTCGCACGGCGCGTTGTCGCATTGCTGGCACATCACCGGACGGAACTTGAGGCGGACGTCGGGGAATTCGCCTTCCCAGTAGCGCTCGACCCGGATCCAGTGTTTGGCGCGGCCACGCGCGGCTTGATCAGCGCCGACGGTCGAGATGTTGTTCTCGGCGTGGCACGCGGTTACGCAGGCACCGCATCCGGTGCACTTGTCCAAATCCGCAGCCATTCCCCAGCGAGGCATCTATCGAACTCCTCGTAGGTCAAAAGTCAAAGGGCAAAGGCCGAAGTAAACGATCTTCTTTTCGACCTGATTCTTTTGACCGAGCACCTTTGACATTTTGCCTTTGCCCTTTGCCCTTTGCCCTTGGCCTTTGACGTTTGCCCTTTGACCTTTGACCTGACTACCGTCCGTGTTCAATCTCTTCACGGGAACCGCCAGCGAACAGCACGAGTCGTCCGTCCGGTCCGCTCACTCGCAGCACCTTCACTCGCGTCGCGGCCCAGGCGATCGAGCCGACGCGATCGACGGTCATCGTTGATATCACGTCGACGGGACTGACCCCGCGACCGCTCGCGTAACGCGTGAACGTGCGATGGCCCTGTCCGGTCGGAATGGCCACGATGTCAGGCGCGATGCCCGGCGTGAGTACCGCGGCCAGCCGCACCGAGCCGTGCGTGGAGACCACATCCACGATGTCACCGTCGCCGACGCCGAGCTTCATCCCTGTCGCCGGATTGATCTCGACCCAGCTGCTCCACATCGCCGACGTCATCGGATCGGGCAGTTCCTGCATCCACGGCAGGTGCGCCAGCGAGCCATCGAGAAATGCCGACGAGACATACGGCAACAGATGGATCGGATATTCCTTAGCATCGCCCTCAAACTTCGGCTCGTCCCAGGCCAGCGAGCTGGGCGACTGGGCAATCGGCGTCTGCGGCGCCGCGACGGCCGTCGTCGGCGTCCCCCACCATCCACCCTTCTCCTGCGCCTCTGTCCACGCATCGGCGTCCGGCGACGAGGCCGGGAACTTCATCATCGTCTCGGTCAGCATCTCCTCGAAGGTCTGCCACGGGAGCTCGAGCGGCTTCGCAAGCTGGCGCGACACCTCGAGCAGGACGTCGGGCGTCGCTCGTGTATCGTGCAGCGGCTTCATGACCGGCGGCGCGACACCAAGAACGGCGACCATCGAGCCCGATTCTGGCGCGGCGTCCACGAATGATTCGAGGAACGAGTGATCGGGCAGGATCAGGTCAGACAAGATGCTCGTCTCGTCGAGGAAGCTGCCAAAGCTGACGATGAATGGCAGCCTCGGCAGCGTCTCGTCCAGCTTCCACACCGGCAGCGCGTGATACACGGGATTCGCGCCGTCGATCAGCAGCACCTGCGCCTCGCCGATGTAGGCGCCGTCCCCTTGCGGAGTGAGTCTGAATCCGGCCGCGCGCGGACGGGGGATGTTGAGCTGCGGTGTGAACGAGATGCCGCCGGCCTCCCCGACATTCCCGACGAGTGCGTTGAGCGCATTCACCGCCAACGCGCTGAACAGTCCGTTGGTGTGTGCCAGCGGTGCGCCGCCGATGATCGCGACAGCCGGACGGCGCTCGGCAAACTCGCGGGCCATACGCTCCACTCGTCGAGCCGAGACACCGGTGATCTTTTCGACCTGCTCGGGCGAGTAGTCGGTGAGACCCGCGCTCCAACCCTCGATCAGCGCGCCGGCGCGGCCGCCGCCACTGGCCAACCTGAACTTCTCGGCGATGATCACGTGTGCCAGGCCAAGCGCCAGCACGCCTTCGGTTCCGGGACGCGCTGGCACCCATTCGTCCGCGTTCGCACCGGTCTGCGACATGCGCGATTCGACCTGGACGAACGACCCGCGAATCCCACTGCGGCCTTGCCGCATGTGGCCGTAACCCTGCGCGTTCGAGACCGGCGAATTCCAGGTCCCGAGGAAGTCGGCGCCGAACGCGATGACATGGCGCGCGTTCGCGAGGTCGTAGGTCGGCAACTGGTCGCGCCCGAAGCTGAGCGCGTTCGCCCGCCGCAGCACCTCGTCCCCGAAGAGCTCGAAGTTCACGGCGCCTGGCGCGCCGAAACGCGACAGGAACATGTCGAGCAGCGCCGCGCGATGGCCGTGGCTACTGGTCAGACAGGCGAGCGCTTTCTGCGTGCCGGCCGTCGTCAGCGCATCGAGTCGTGCGACCAGTTCCGTGATCGCCTCATCCCACGAGATGGCGGCGTATTGGCCGCTGCCGCGATCGCCGCTGCGCTTGAGCGGCTGCGTGATGCGATCGGGATGGTAAGTGACCTGGATCGATGCCTGACCGCGGGCGCAGAGCGCCCCGCGGTTGACGGGATACATCGGGCTGCCTTCGAGCTTCTTGGCCGCGAGAATCTGCACGATGCCCGCCTGGCCGCCGCGCACGACGTCGGCTTCGGCATCCATCACGCGGACCGTCAGGCCGCAACCTGAGGCGCACGAGGGACAGACACTCGGCTTCCACACCGCCTGGCCAGGCACGATGTCCTCGTCAGGGACGAAGCGGATCAGCGTGTTCTCCGGACTGCCACAGCTCGCCAGCGCGGCGCTCGTGCCGGAAATGGCGGTGAGCTTGATGAAGGATCGGCGATCCATTACACCCGCCTCAGAAGTGGCATGTGAGGCAATCCGTGGGCGCTTTCTTCTCACGATGACACGTGACGCAGAAGCCCATATTCAGATCGACGTTGCGCTGCGCGACCGTCTGCTGCCCGATGTTGCCGTGACAGGTCGAGCACTCGACCTTCGCACGAATGTGCGGCGCGTGGTTGAACTTGACGTGCGCCGGCGTCGTGTAGCCATACACGCGCTGCCAGGCGAGATCGACTCCCTTTTCGCGCATCGCCGTGATCTGCTTGATGCGCGGCCGATCGGTGGCGATCGCGTTGTGGCAGATCATGCAGGTCCTGACGCTCGGCAGCCCGGCGACCGGACCTGTCGTCACGCTTTCGTGGCAGTACTCGGTGCAGCCGATCTTCTTGCCGACGTGCACGTTATGGGGGAACTCGATGGGCTGGACCGGGTCGGGCCGGCGACTCATGAAATCATTCAGCGCCGCGCCAAATGACGGCCGAGCGGTCGTGAAGACGGCTGTGCTCTGGCCGGGCAACACCGCTGCGGTCGACGTCCCTGGCACGTTACGCTCGTAGAGCTGACAGCCGACACCTCCGGCGAACGCCAGGATGCCGACGAGGATGATCCGAGTGAAGAAGGAACAGCGTCCCACTGTCCTCTCGGTCTATTTCTTCGCGGACGCAGGAGCTTGCGGCGGACCGATGCTGCGAATGTAGTCGACCACCTGCCAGATCTGCGTCGGTGTCAACGTCCCCTTCATGGGTTTCATCTCGGACATCGGCGCGGGCGCGCCGTTGAGAATCAGGGTGTAAATCTCGCCATCGCTCGAGCCATGGTCCCACTTGCCGTCGGTCAGATCCGCTGGCTTGGGGTTCTTCGGCGCCAGCGGGCCATCCCCTTTGCCGCGCAGTCCGTGGCAGTGCCGACAGTTCTTGGCGTAGACCGCCTGCCCCGCCTTGATTGCCGCGGCACTCAGTGGCACGGGGTTCTTCAAGGCAGCCAGCTTGGGATCCCCGCCGCGTTTCTGCGCGGCAACCGCCACCGACAGGAACAGCACGGCACAACCGACACTCAGCAGCATCCAAAGACGACGCATGTACCAGGGCTCTCCGTAGTCGTAGAGGCGGGTCTTGAGACCCGCCTTACCCAACCAGAAATTCAAACGTATTGGCCGGGATCATCATAATCAATCGCGCCAGTGCTGCTACCGACAGCCACATCACGATCGACAGCAGACCGACGGTCTTCATCGTCCCCGCGCCAAAACGGCCTTCGTCGGCAAACGCGACTTTCCGCCGCACAGTGAACGTGTAGACCAGCGCAATCGCCAGCAGGTACATCTTCACCCAGAACACCGAATTGGCATACTGCAGGGTGGCCGTCGCCATCACGGCGGGGATCCCGGTGAGGATCAGCACGCCGAGCCCGGCGAGCAGCCACGGCTGCGCATCGCGCGCCACCGACGCGGTCGGCTGCTGCGTCAGGCCGGCGCCAAGTAGACGAAGGTCCACAATGAGCAGCGCGCCGAGGAACGTCACCATCGACGTCAGGTGGATGATGTTGACGGCGGGGCCCAGGTAGATAGACGGTCCGTAGACCGCCAGGCTCTCCATCCACTCGAAGAAAGGTAGTAACAAGAGTTACTCCGCGAGATACTCGGTCGTCAGCCAGTCGTAGGCCACGAGGCGGCCCAGCGCCAGGATGGCGATCCACAACACAATCGACGCCGCCCCGGCGATCTTGGCGGCCTTACTGTCCCACGCCGCCTCGGACTTGTGCGTGATGAGGTGAATGATGCCGGCATTGATTCCGGCCAGCACCATCAGTCCCATTTTCCACCAGAAGAACGTCTTGCCAAAGTAGCGCAGCGGCTGCGCCCAGAACAGGGCGACGCCCGTCACGGCCATAACGATGAAGCCGAACATCTGCCACGGCAGCAGGCGCGGCGAGATCTCCGAGGCTCTGGTGCGCAGGTTGGCGACTCCGACCAGGCGCAGATCCATCATCAGGATCAGGCCGAAGAATACGCACATCGCGACGACGTGCGCGGTCAGCAGGATCGAGAAGCCGAAGGTGGACTCCCGGAGGTAGGGACCGCCCGGGAGGTTCACCTCCATCCACTGAAACGCCGGCAGGAAAAATTCTGTCAACCTAGGGCTTGGGGTTGCATCGAGCCTCGATGCCTGCGGGCTTGCCATCAACCTGGATGTCTCGATAGACATCGTGGCAGGTCGCGCATGCCTGGGTGAGCTTGTCGGCGACGTCCAGCATCGCGTCCTGCTTCTTCTCCTGCGCGGTCTTGTAGGCGAGCATCGAGACTTCGCGCAACGAGGCCAGTCCCTTCTGGAACGTCGGGTCGTTCAGCGGAACAGGCTTGCCATTGGCGCAATTGCGTCCCGGAAGCGCCACGAGATTGGCGGCTTCGGCCAAGGCAATCGAGGCGTTCTCGACGGCTTCCCATCCACCGTAGGTCCCGGCAAAGGGATGAGCCGCGGCGGCCGGATCCTTCGGATCGGGCTTGGCGGCCGGGTCCTTGTCCTGCGCGTCGAAGAGGATGTTCGAGTTCGGGAACAGGATGCCGCGCATCACCTGGTTGAGGGAGCCCTTCACCTGTGGTGCGGCTGCGGCCGGCGCCGCCGGCGTCGTGGGAGCCGGAGACGAGTTGCAGGCTGCAACGAACACGAGCAATGACAGGACGGTCAGAACGCGCATAGATGGCACCTCAAAGCCGGAAGAGTTTACTTCAGGACCATAGAACTTTTGAATCCTATCCGGGTGCATCATTAGGGGCGCCTGAAGAGTTTATGAACTTTGGTTCAGAGGTTGGGAGCTGATGCGGTTTCTTGGGTGGGGGATCCTGCTTCTGCTCACCTACGTCGGTAGACGAAGCCCGATGTGGTAGCCCGCGTACGTCAGGGCGAGCCCGGCGGCCAGTTGTCCAATCAGGTTGACGGCGGCTCTCTGTGGCCCTTCTATCTGCATCAGGGCCAGGGTGTCGAGCATGAAGGTGGAGAACGTCGTGAAGCCGCCAAGAATGCCGACGAACACGAATGTCTGCGCCAGACGCGACATGGACAGGCGATTGCCCGCCAGCGCTCCAGCCAGCACGCCGATCGCGACTGACCCAAGCATGTTCACGGCTGCAGTCGCCCACGGCGACGGCGCACCAAGCACGCGTGCGGTCACGATGTTGACTCCGTGACGCGCGACCGAGCCGAACGCACCTCCCAACAGCACCGCGACCCACATCGTCATCTCACGTCCTGCGCTGCCTTTGACCTTTGCCCTTTGCCCTTTGACCTGACTAAGGCACAAAGAGTACGCCCCACGGGCGGTCGCCGACCTTGACCTTTCCCTTCACCATGCGGGTTTCGACGTCCACTATCGACACATCGTTGGATGGCCCGTTCGCGGTGAACACCGTCTTGCCATCGCTGGAGACGGCGATACCCCAGGGGCGATCGCCAACTTCGATGGCTGCGATCGGCTCCTGCGTAGCCGCGTCGATGATCACCACGTTCTTGCCGCGGCCCGTCGTGATGAACACGTGCTTTCCGTCCGGCGCGGCCACGCCGCCCATCGGCCGGAACGACGGTCCCGAGATCGTAATCGTCTTCAACACGACATGCTTCTTCGCGTCCACATATGACACCGTGCCGCCGTTCTCCGATGTCACGAACGCCCGCGAGTTGTCCGGCAGAAACGTCGTGGAGCGAGGACGCGGGCCGACCTTGAAGGTCTTCAGCAACTTCTGATTCACGGCGTCAATCACCGCAACCTGCCCGTCCTCTTCCGACGTGACATACACCACCTGGCCATCGGGCCGAAGCTCAACGCCTTCGGGCTCGCCGCCGACCTTGAACGTCGCCAGCACCTTGCCATCCTCGACGTTGATCACGTTGGCTTCGCCGACGTCCTCGTTCGCCACGAACAGATGCGTGCCGTCGCGGCTCACGGCGAGTTGCTCCGGATCCGATCCGCCGCGGATGACCCGTTCGAGCTTGAGGTCCTTGACGCTGACAATCCCGATGCCGTCGGCTTTCTTGTCGGGCGGCGGCAGCGTGCTCTCGTCCACACCAGGAGGCGCGATCGGCGAGCCGCTCAGCGCGACGAACACTTGCGATCCATCGCGGCTCAAACGGATGCCGCGCGGCCGCTTGCCCACGGGAATGGTGGCCACGACCTTCTGCGTGGCGACATCGATCACGCTGATGTCGCCGCCGTTCTCATTGGTCACGAACAGCCGTCCGGCAACGGGGGCTGGAGTCGGGGCCGGCGTCGGCACAGCCGCCGGCGCGGTGCTACCTGAATTGGGGGACGCCGGCTCGGGCCCGGAACATCCGGACACGAGCGCCACAACTACAAGAACCACAGCCTGTTGCACGCGCATGTCAACGCTCCGTGATGAGGTGGTCGTATGTTAAGCCTGAATAAAAATTCAGTTTAGAACCACTCGTGGTCCGTATAGGCTGACGGGGTACGAATCACGACCAGCCTCCGAGCGCGAGCTCTCCGGCCGCGACAACGGAGCGGCCGGTCGTCGTTGGCGAAGGACGCACCACTAAGTCACGGTATCGTGCCACAGACATGATGAAGCTGCTGCGCAAATGGCTCATCCTCACCCATCGCTACGCGGGTATCGTGTTGAGCCTGTTCGTGGTCCTGTGGTTCGCCACCGGCATCACCATGATGTATGCGGGCGGCATGCCCCGGCTCACGCCGGAGATGCGGCTCGAAAAACTCCCCAATCTCGACCTCGCGCGCGTGCGTCTGACGCCGGCTGAAGCCGCCGAGGTCGGCCTGATCGAACGACCTGGCCGCACGTTACTGCTGTCGATCATGGGACGGCCGGCCTATCGCTTCGGTGGGCGCGAGACGACGACCGTGTTCGCCGACACCGGCGAGGTCATGGATGGCTCCACGCTCGCGGAGGCACGAACCATTGCCAGCCGGTTTGCGGGCGTCACCGAAGATCAGGTCGATCACGTTGCGACGTTGGAGCGCGTTGATCAGTGGACGCTCGTGCAGAGCCGTCAGTTGCCGCTGCACAAGTTCCGCGTCAACGACGAGCGCGGCACCGAGCTGTACGTCTCGCCCCGCACCGGTGAAGTCACAATGGTCACTACGCGGCGCGGACGTGCGCTGGCGTGGATCAGCACTATCCCGCACTTCTTCTACTTCGCGGCGCTGCGCGAGAACCAGCCAGTCTGGTATCAGATCGTCGTCTGGACGTCGGGTCTCGTCTGCGCGCTGGCCGTGCTCGGACTGGTGCTCGGCGTCGTGCAATCCTTCCGGCAGAAATACATCGGCGCCATGAAGTGGCACTACGTAACCGGTCTGGTCTTCGGCGTCTTCACCGCGACCTGGGCGTTCAGCGGACTGCTGTCGATGGAGCCGTTCGAGTGGACCAACTCACGCCCGGTGGAGGTCGGGCGCGACGTCTTCACCGGCGGGCCGATCGATCTCGGGAAGTACGCCGCCATGCGTCCGGCCGAGTGGGATCACATCGTGGACGGCCGCGGCATCAAAGAAATCGAGCTCGCCCGCATTCAGGACGAGCACTACTACATGGTTCGCCTCGCGCGAGATCCGGAAGCCGACAAGCGGCCCGAGCGGCTGCATCAGCCGTACTACATCACCGGCCGGGCCGAAAACGATCGCGTGCTGGTGCGTGCGGACACACTGCAAGTCCGGCGGGAGCCGTTTAGCACAGAGTCACTCATCGCGCGACTCCGCACCGAGCTGCCCGAGGTACCGATCCTCGAGCAGCAACTGCTCACCGAGTACGACGCGTACTACTACTCGCGCCAGCACCTGACGCCGCTGCCGGTACTGCGGGTTAAGCTCGCCGATCCCGGTGAGACGTGGTTCTACATCGATCCCTCGAACAGCACCATACTGTCGCAGGTCACGCGTCTGAGCCGCATCGAGCGCTGGCTGTACAACGGCCTGCATAGTCTCGATTTCCCGTTCTGGTACGACATGCGTCCGGCCTGGGACATCGTCATGATCGTGCTGCTGCTCGGTGGCCTGATCAGCAGCTCGGTCGGACTGGTGCTTGGATTCTCACGCGTGACACGTGGGGTCAGACGACTCGCGCCATCGCGCGGCACGGCTCCGGCGCCGGCCACACCATTTCAAGAGAGGGACGCCTAGATGCGAATTCGTTCGTTGGTACTCGTGGTGTGCGCGGCGGTCGCCGCCGGGTCCTGTCAGAGCAAGCCGGCGGAACCAGCTGCTCCGACCGCGCCGGCCGCCGATCAGCCGCCGTATACGACGACGGCCACGGTGAAGGACATCATGCTCCATATCGTCGACCCGGCCGGCGACCTGGTGTGGGACTCGGTCGCCACAGTGATCGACAAGGGCGGCATTCACGAGACCGCGCCGAAGACCGACGAGGAATGGTTCAAGGTGCGCAGCGGCCTGATCATGTTGATCGAAGGCAGCAACCTGTTGATGATTCCCGGCCGCAAGGTCGCGCGCCCGGGGGAGAAGTCTGACACGCCTGGCGTCGAGCTGGAACCGTCGGAGATGGACGAGTTGATCGCGAAGGATCGCGCCGCCTGGTACCAGCGCGCGAAGACGCTGCACGATGTCGCGCAGAGCATGCTGGACGTCGTTGAGAAGAAGGACGCGAAGAAACTGTTCGACGCCGGCGAGGACATCGACAGGGCGTGCGAGAACTGCCACCGTCAGTACTGGTACCCGAACGAGAAGATCCCCGATTTTCCCAGCAGCACTCCGAGCTCCGCCCCCTCGTCAAAATGAAATTGGCCGGTCCAAAGGACCGGCCCTACCTATTAATTAAACGTCACGGTGTGATTGTGGCCATCGTCGGTGGACGAGTCCTTCTGCACGCGCGCGTTCCCGGCGATGGATGTCACTTCCGCTGCGGTCAGCGTCAGCGTGTGGTTGTGCGTCGCCTGAAAACGCATGTCGAGTGTCACGGACGTCGGCGACGCCAGGGTGGCCGCTGTCACGATGGCACGGTGACCGTGGTTCGCACTCACGACTCCTTCTTTATCGCCGGCCTGCGGCGTCGGGTTCGTGCCCGGACTGCTATTGTCGTCACCACCACATCCGGTAATTGTGATCGTCGCACCCGCCAGCACCGCAAGCACCCACTCCACGGTGAACTCGCGTCTGGTCAGGAGATTCTGATCGGACATTAATCTTTCCCTCCCCCCGCCGGAGGAAGGGTCATCACGAAGCGTGCCACGCGTATCGCACGCATGTGCGCCGGTTTACGAGCGCGAGCGTGTCAATCACCCAACGAATCACGAAAGCAACGACACCTCAACTGTTCTGCGTGCATGACGCTCGCTGCTAAGCGGCCTTCTTTCGTTGCACGATGCGCCGCCGCTCGTTGGCCGGCAGATTCCGGACGAAACACACGATCAGATGCCGGAGCATCAGCCATCGCGGTACACGGCGGCGGGTACACAACGCCGTGAACATGGCGCGCGTGTCCGGCGGCACTCGAACGGTCAAGACCGGATAGTCGCGCAGTCGCTCGCCGGGGCGCACTCCGCCGCGCGGCCGTCCTCGTTTTCGACTGGCAGCCACTGTGTTCTTCTCCACCATACGGCCGGGTTCGGGAGCAAACGGACTGCCAAGTAACGCGCGTCGCTGATCGCGTCCTGAACGGGGCCAACGAGCGATGAACTTTCGATGGTACGAAGCCCGACCGCCGAAGATGTGGCGCCACATTCCCTTCTATGACAAGCACTAGACCGAATTGTGGATACACAAAATTGACGAGTATGGGCACGGGCCTTACCGTAGAGACGCTCCATGACAACGGTCGCAGTACCCCATCGAAAGGGAGACACTGTGTTTGAACGCCAGTTTCTGGCGACGCTTCCGCCTGCTGCCGCGAGTCTGCTGCGGGTGGCTCACGATCTGTCCTTCGCGCGCGATCTCGAGACGGTGGTCGTCACCGCACGCAGGGCCGCCAGAGAACTGACCGGCGCCGACGGCGTGTCCATCGTCCTGCGCTCCGGCAATGAGTGCTACTACGCCGACGAAGAAGCAATCGCGCCGCTCTGGAA
>Ga0207659_10001672_pt1 | contig 13179 bp, 8 predicted proteins | sample KBSM43metaG_FD_184330 | JGI IMG/M metagenome (GOLD analysis project Ga0207659, IMG submission 184330) | Miscanthus rhizosphere microbial communities from Kellogg Biological Station, Michigan, USA - KBS M4-3 metaG (SPAdes) (version 2) | ecosystem: Host-associated > Plants > Roots > Rhizosphere >...
AGAGCTCTGACAATGCGTGAACGCATGGTGCAGCATCGGATCAATGCCGCCTGTTCCGGTTGCCATCAATTGATGGATCCTATCGGACTGGCGGTAGAGAACTTCGATGCTGTGGGGCGCTGGAGAAATCGCAGCGATGGCGATACGACGATTGACGCTGCCGGATCTCTTCCCAGCGGTGTGACATTCACCGGCGTTTCAGGGCTTCGGAAGGCGTTGCTGGACCGGCCGGACGCGTTTACAACCACAGCAACGGAAAAACTGCTTACATACGCTTTGGGCCGCGGGCTTGATTATTACGATGCCCCGACGGTGCGCGTCATCGTGCGCGAAACCCGCGGCAGAGATTATCGTTTCTCATCGCTCATTGCGGGCGTTATCAAGAGCACGCCCTTTCAGATGAGGAGGTCCCAATGATGGTCATGAAAAAGGCCCTGCACCGCAGGACATTCCTTCGTGGAATGGGAGTCGCGTTCGCTTTGCCGTTCCTGGATGCGATGGTTCCCGCGTTTACGTCCACCGCGGTTGCGGCCGCAAACCCGATTCGTCGCCTGGGCTTTGTGTACATCCCGATGGGGATGAGTCCGGCGGAATGGATTCCGCAGGGTCAGGGAAAGCTGAGCTCGCTGTCTCCCTCTCTTGCCGCGCTGGAACCCTTCCTGGACCAGATAACCGTTGTGACGAATACCGAATTGAAGGACATGGCATATCCCACAGGGAACCATGCTGCCTCCAATGCAATCTTCCTGAGCGCGACGCGGCCGAAAAGAACTGAAGGCAGCGATTACGAGCTCGCAACAACCGTTGACCAGATTGCGGCCAGGCAGCTCGGCAGGGAAACCGCGATTCCCTCTCTCGAACTGGCCACCGACCTCATCGCTCAAACGGGCAATTGCGATAACGGTCTGGCGTGCGCGTATCAGAACAATCTGTCGTGGTCTTCTGCGACGACGCCGCTTCCAGCGGAAGCCGATCCGCGACTGGTCTTCGAGCGACTATTTGGCGATGGCGGCAGCGCGCAGGATCGCCGCTCCGAACTTCGAAAGAACAAAAGCATCCTCGATTGGGTCACGCAGGATATGGGCCGGCTGCAAAAGCAATTGGGGGCGTCCGACCGAACGAAGGTGACCGAGTACATGGACACCGTTCGAGAAGTCGAGCGCCGAATTCAGAAAGCGGAGCAGCAAACCAACGAATCCCGTCTGCCGGACCTCGATCGTCCTGCGAGCGTGCCGGAAGACTGGGCAGAACACGTGAAGCTGATGTTTGACCTTCAGGTTCTGGCGCTGCAGGCCGACGTCACACGCGTCATCACCTTCCAGATGGCGCGGGAGGCGAGCACGCGGACATACCCTCAAATCGGCATCAACGAGGCGCATCATCCGATCTCACACCATGGAAATCAGCCCGAGAAACTCGCGAAGCTCGCGAGGATCAATGCGTACCATGTCTCTCTGTTCGCATATATGATCGAGAGATTGAAGGCGACGAGGGATGCAGAGGGATCTTTGCTGGACAGCACGGCGTATGTGCTCGGCAGCGGAATGGGGAACCCGAACGTTCACGACCACACGAATCTGCCGCTCGTGGTAGCGGGTGGGCGAAATGGCGCGAGGCATCTCAAATACGAGACGCCAGTTCCGCTGGCGAATGTGCACCTGACATTGCTGGAGAGGGTGGGGATAAGTCAGGAAAAGTTTGGTGATAGCAGCGGGGTGATCGGGGAGTTGCTCTAGATGGTCTTACGTAGCAAGTGGGGCACCGAGAGGCGGGGGCGCAGGAATACCTTCTTGTGTTTCATCGCTATCGTTGCGCTACTCTTCGCCTCTCTCGCCACGGCCGCAGATCTTCGACTGATCGACGCAGTCCGCACTGGGAACAAGGCCGCCGTGCAGACGCTCCTCCAGCAGCGCGTGGACGTGAATGCGTCAGAGCCCGATGGCACCACGGCGCTTCACTACGCTACCCGTGCAGACGACGCGCAGAGCGTCGATATGCTGATTCGATCCGGCGCCAACGTGAAAGCCGCCAACCGCTATGGCGTTACTCCGCTTTACCTCGCGTGCACGACGGGCAGCACCTCAATCGTCGAGGCATTGCTTAAGGCCGGCGCGGACTCGAATGCCATGCTGCCGGATGGCGAGACGGCACTCATGACGGCGGCACGTACAGGCAGGACCGATGCCGTGAAGTCGCTCCTCGCTCACGGCGCCGACGTCAATGCAAAGGAACCCACGCGAGGACAAACGCCTCTGATGTGGGCCGCGGCCGAAGGCAACGCCGACGTCATTCGCCTCCTTGTCGAACGTGGGGCGGATATTCAAACCCGCTCGAACGGCGGTTTCACCGCGATGCTCTTTGCCGTTCGTGAGGGACGAATTCCAGCAGTCAAAACCCTGCTTGCTGCCGGAGCGAGCGTGAATGAGTCGCTCGCACGGCGAGGCGGTACCGACAACACTCCCAACGCATTCCTCCTGGCTGCCGCGAATGCTCACTATGAACTGGCATCGCTGCTTCTCGACGCAGGCGCCGATCCCAACGCCGCTCCTCAGGGTTGGACCGCCCTTCACCAGGTCACATGGGTGCGCAAAGTCGGTGTGGGAGACAACGGCCCGGCGCCGCAGGGGTCCGGCAACACGAGCAGTCTGGAATTTGTGCGTAAGCTGGCGGCGCGGGGAGCGAATCTCAATGCTCGCGTGACGAAGAAACCGAGCATGGGAACAACGATTCTCAATGCGATCGGAGCAACGCCCTTTCTGCTCGCCGCCCGTACCAAGGATGTCGAACTCATGCGTGCGCTCGCCGATCTGGGTGCGGATCCGCTGTTGACCAACGAAGACGGAACCACACCATTGATGGTTGCGGCAGGTATCGGAACAAGTTCCCCTTTAGAAGATCCCGGCACAGAACCCGAAGTGCTTGAGGCCGTCAAGCTCGCGGTGAAACTGGGCGGTGACGTGAACGCGGTGGACAAGAAGGGCGAGACGGCGATGCACGGCGCTGCCTATAAGCACGTTCCTTCCGTCGTCCGCTTCCTCGCCGAAAACGGCGCGAAGGTGGAGGTCTGGAATCATCCGAACGATCGAGGCTGGACACCGCTCAAGATCGTCGAGGGAATCCCCATCGGGATGAACATCGCCGGCGATGAAGCTACTCGCGTCGTCATCCGCGAACTTCTCGACAATGCCGCGAAACCATCAAAATAACAGCGAGACTACTTCGTCGCGGCTTCGACAGAAATCACCTTCGCGTCTCCTGTGAAGCGCTTGTAGTTGGAGAACGTGTGGGTCTGTCGAGAGACACGAACGTCATCCCGGGTGATTATCCCCGTGAACTCCGCCGACACTGGGACAGCGATAGTCTGGTTTGGTTCCGCAAGCGGCATCGATTGAAACTGCACCTTCAAACCAGTTTCGTACTTGATCTTCTGACTGCCTGCAGTACGTTGAAACTCGAACAGGTCTGACTTCCATTCCAGCCGAAGAACGTCGTAGGTCTCAGGATCCACCCAGAGAACTCCTTTGGTGAATTGCAAGCCAACTTGAAAGTGGTACCGAACGCCAAAGAAAACGAAAGCGTCATCCCATGTCACTTTTGGAGGAGTCTTCTGCGGAGAATTGATATCGATGCGCAACACTCTACGGCCTCTCAGATCCGCAGGTCCGGCATAGGAAAAGGCATAGTTGCGCGACTGCTCTTCCGACCGGAGAAGAAAAGACAGCGTGCCCATGTTGGCGGCTCGTGGGTCCGTGGATTTGGGAAGTTCGTTCTTTTTGACAGGTTTTCCGTTCACCGCCCGCAGTTCACTGACGTCGCGAATGTAGAACGGAACAGCATTGTCGCCGGGAACAGGTTCCTGAAGGCGAACAATCGAGTCATAAACCAGTTCTCTCGGCTTTTCGCCCGTCGCTTCCACCTTTACGGTATCGGTCCAGGCGAGACTCTGGAGAGCGAGGTAGTGACGGGTAACACGTTCACGAACGCGTTGAAGAATCATGGAGAGTTCCGGGTCGCCATCCTGCCCCGTCACGGTCGCAGTCAGGGTAATCACGAAGACAAAGGAAAGGACTTGTTTCATTGCATGCATTTATTTGAAATCCGCAACTGTGATCTGCCTCAGATGAACGGCCCGGCGCTCGTCTGGCGCGAGGTTGACGGTTTCGCAGGAGACTCCCAGCTTCTGCTCCCACTGTGGATTTCCAAGAAAACGATCAACGTCGGATCCTTCCTCGAGCCATGCGCAGATGCGATAGCGACCGGCTTCAAGATGATCGACGGCGAACGTTGTTCCTCCTTCAAGGTACTTTCGCTTGGGAGTGTCAGTGGGGCGCAGCGGCTGCGGCGCAATCGTGACCATTCCTCTCGGATAGGATTTCGCCTGGTCGAGCAGATCGATGTTTCCCTGAATCGCAGCGCCGGCACGGCCGAGCGTGATCACCGCGCTCGGATCGAGTGGAGTCAGTTCGAACTCGCCGCCATTGAAAACCCGCTTGTTGATTTCAACTTTTCGAACCACGACAGAACCCGGAAACTCGACGCGATACGAACCTGCGGGCAAACCTGGAAGATTGAATTCCCCATTCGCCATGACAGGAAAGCCTCGAACATAGACCCCGAGGTTTGGCTGAAACACGGAGGCTGTTCCGGAACGCACGTCGGGCGTGCTGCCATCTTCAAACACAATCCTTCCGCTAATGGTGATCCCCGGCGTCACTTCAACACGAACGTCTTCAAGATTGCGATCCGCCACCAGGAACTGAGTGCCGCCACGAACGGGGCCGGCAGGAGTATATCCGGCCCAATACGGCCCGGGAGGCACGCTGGGCGCAGCGAACGTCCCGTCGGCGGTAATCTGAACGGACAGATTGCCGGCGTACGGATTGGCCCACGTAAATGGAAAGGGTGAATCGAAGGCGGCACGCCGGATGAGAACCAGACCCGAGCCGCGGATTTCCGGGGGAATGCCGGACACGCGTCCGCTGAACGAGTAATAGGGACTCCTCTGTATCTCGATTCGCATGTTGTAGAGATTGACGCCGGGGTCGAACTTCACAGGTGCTGCCTGTTCGGTGTAGAGCACGCCCGGATACAGAGTGTCCACGAAGGCTTCCTGCTTGCCTGTTGGAGATCCGCGCAGCTGCTGCTGGACCATTCCGCGTCCAGGAGTCGCGCGCAGGTAATAGGTTCCTGGCATCACGGCTGGAAATGTGAACTTGCCCGCGTCGTCGGTGACGACCGGCGGCTGTGAGACAGCCAGCGTTCGAAGGCCGCCAATCCACTGCTCTTCGAGGATATCAACAGCCGCACCGGGAACCGGGCTTCCCTCGCGATCCTGAACAACGCCGTCGGCATAAGAGGATCGCCACATCCGAAACGTCAGAGGGGCCGGCTTTCGACCGGCGGTGAAGGTGATCGTTTGCACGGCAGTTTTCGACAACATATAGCCGGGTAGTGTCATGGTCATCGCATAAGTGTCTGCCGTCATGTTGGTGACCGTTGTGTTGCCCAGAGCATCCGTGGTCCTGGTGTAGATCCATCGACGGCGGTCTGCGGGGGTAAGATTGCGAGTCAATTCAAGTTTGACGTCCCCCAAACCCTTGCCGGTGACCGCATCAATGATCTCCACCGTGAAATCGATGCCTTCGCTGGGACGCGGCTCCGGCGGATCGATTGTTTGAGGCGGCGGCAAGGCGTTACCACGAAGTAGGGGAACCGCAGGACCTGGCGGAGTGGGTGCTGGCTGCTGTTGTGGCGATGCGCCGAGGAAGCTCACGAGCGCAAGCAGGAATGCCGCAAGCCCGGAAACGACTAAGGAACGGCCTGAAAGTGATGTCACTTCGTGCTCCTTTGAAATCAAATCCTCGGGAAAGAGGCTTGTTAGACGGGAGTGTAATAGGGTTGGTTCAATTCGGACAAATCCTGCGAAGCGCCGCTTGGCCGGCTTTCCCCTAATGCCGGCTTTCCTCCGCCAAAACTTTCTGTAGTATTCTTCGCTTTCGTCACACGCATGAAAGGCAAGGCGACACCCCAGAAGGCTAAGTCCCAAAGCGCGAGTCTTTGGATCCTGAATCCCTGGCAGGACCTCGCCTTCTTCGTGCTTTCGCCGGTCTGGATAATCCCGCTGCTATGGCTTGCCAAGAGCCGGTACGACCCCAACGGCTTCGGCGCAATGATGCTTGCCATTGGTGCGGCCGGACATCATTTGCCTGGCTTCATCCGAGCTTATACGGATCCTGTTCTCTTCCGGCGCTTTCGAACCCGCTTCATTCTCGCGCCGCTGTTTCTGCTTGCCGTGACCGTGGCGTTCAGCGCGCTTCATCTCGAAAGCCTCAAACTCATCCTGATTTTCTGGGGGACCTGGCACGGCGCGATGCAGGTCAATGGCTTCCTGCGAATCTATGACTCGAAGGTGAGTTCCTTTGCGCCCTCAACGTCCTGGCTGGACTGGGCGATGTGCATTGGGTGGTTCGGCGGCGGGCTGCTGTATTCCTCCCGTGTCATTGCGATCTTTTCTCATCTGTTCAACGCAGGAGTTTCAGCAATACCGGTCGGTCCGTTCATCCTGCTCAGACAGGCCTGGATGGTTGTGCTTGGCGCAATCACTATTGCCTTCATCCTGAACTCTATAAAGGACGCTCGCGCGGGCCGGCCTCCCAGTCCCATCAAACTCCTCATGATGGCGTCAAGCTTCGCGCTGTGGTGGTTTGCGATGACCCAGGTCACGAGCCTGCTGGTGGGATTGCTCCTCTTCGAGCTTGTCCACGATCTCCAGTACAACGTCCTCGTGTGGGTTTACAACGGACGCCGGGTCGCACAGGGAATGACGGCAAGCCGCGTCGAGAGGTTTCTCTTCCAGCCCAACTGGGCAAGAGCCCTGGTGTATATCCTGCTGATTCTGGCATATGGCGGAATTGCAGACGTTCTCGATTATGTCAGCATTCAGGCTCCGACAGTTCTCCAGGCGGGTGTCACCTCGGTTGGTTTCTGGAACGGGTTGTTTCTGATCTCCACGTTTCTTCATTTCTATTTCGATGGCTTCATCTGGCAAGTAAGGCAGAACGACTTCAGGCAGGGCATGGGCATCAAGAGCGCCACGTCCGCTCCTGTTCAGCAACCGGCGCCGGCAGCATCGGGTTGGTTGCCCGCTGGCTGGAAATGGGCATTTTTCCTCGTGCCGACTGCGGTCCTCGGTATCTCCGAGTATCGGAAGGTCGAAGTCCCGCTTATCGACCAGGCGCGAAATGTCGTCGAGCTTGTGCCGGACCGTTGGCAGGCCAATGCCGTTGCCGGTTCACTGGAGAAGGTCGGCGGAGAAGAAGAACAGGCGCTTCAGCACCTCGAACGTGCGGTCGCGCTGAATCCTTCGTATGGATACGGACAGGTGATGATCGCGGATATCTACGCACAGCAGGATAAACCCGACCTTGCCGAACAGCACTATCGTCGAGCCCTTGAGCTGAATCCGGAAAACTACGACGTTCAAAACCGGCTCGGAAAAATGCTCGTCAACCAGGGACGCAACACTGAAGCGATCCCACACCTGCAGATCGCCGCGAAATATAACCAGGCCGATGCGAACCTCGCCTACGTTCTGGGGGCCTCTCTCGTTCAGGACAAGAAGCCTCTCGAAGGTATTCCCTATCTTCGGCGCGCCGTGCAACTGGATCCGAAGGAGAAGCAGGCGTTCAACTATCTCGGGATAGCCCTTCAGGCGCAGGGCAATATGCGCGAAGCTGCGGACTACTACCGCAGGGCGGTCGAAATCGATCCGAACTACAAGCCGGCGCGCGAGAACCTCGCGCGGATGGAACAGGTTCTGGCTACCTCTAAAAGGTAGTCGGTCGCTCTTCTCCTGGTGTATAAAGGCCGAATGGAGGCATGAACATGTTTCTAAAGCGCTTGGCTGTCGCGGGCCTGGTTATTGGAGTGGGAGTCGCAGCATTTTCGCTGCAAACGGTAGCGCAACAGGGCACACCCGTCGTGACGTTTCACAAGGACGTCCTCCCCATACTCCAGGCAAACTGCCAGACCTGCCATCGGCCAGGCGAGATAGCCCCCATGTCGTTCCTCACGTACAACGACACGCGTCCGTGGGCAAAGTCCATCAAGGCCGCGGTGATTGCCCGAAAGATGCCGCCCTGGTTTGCCGATCCCGCGTATGGCCACTTCGCCAATGACCGGATGTTGAGCGATACCGAGATCAAGACTCTGGTGGCGTGGGCGGATGGAGGAACGGCCGAAGGTAATCCCAAGGACGGTCCGGCGCCGCGCGTTTTCCATGACGGCTGGAACATACAGCCGGACATGATCATCGAAATGCCGAAGGATGTCGCGCTTCCGGCAACCGGCACCATCAACTACAAGAGCATCCTCGTCAAAGCCAATTTCACAGAAGATACGTGGGTTATTGCGGCCGAGATGCGTCCCGGAAACTCGGCAGCGGTTCACCACATGAGGGCGATTGTCCGTCCTCCAAATTCCGCGTGGATGCAGAACGCCGTCCCCGGAGTTGCCTACGAAGCGGGTGATCCGGAAGTTGGACGCCAGGCGGCGGAGAGCGATCTTCTCGGCAAGTTCAATCCAGGCCTGGGTGCCCAGGATTTCAGCATGTTTGAATCGGCAAAGTTCGTGCCGAAGGGTTCCGATATCGTTTTCAGCATGCACTACACGGCAACCGGCAAGCCTTCAACCGATCGATCCAAAGTCGGTCTTATTTTTGCGAAGCACGCCCCCAGGTACCGCTACTACGTCAGCGATGGCCCGACAGGATCGAATCTTGCGATTCCTGCAGGTGATGAGAATGCGGAGATTGTTTCCGAAATGACTGCCCAGGCCAACACCCAGCTCGTCTATTTACAGCCGCACATGCATCTTCGCGGCAAGGACTATGAGGTCCGATTGACGTTCCCAAACGGCAAGACAGAAACAGTCTTCAAGGCGAAGTGGGACTTCAACTGGCAGCTCGGCTATGACCTCGAGAAACCGATCGCGATTCCGAAGGGAACGCGAATCATCGGCATCGCGCATTACGACAATTCCGCAAACAACAAATTCAACCCGGACCCGGCGAAGCTGGTTGTCTGGGGCAATCAGAATTGGGAAGAAATGCAGAATTGTTTCATGGGATTCCTCGTGGATCCTGCAGGACCGAACCCGAAGACTTTGTTCAAAGCGTCAGGAGTGAGCCTGCTGCCGCGCGGGACGTTCGGGCCCACACTCGCCTTCATGGAGTAGCCGGGCCGCCGTTACTGGCTGAAAGGGGACAAATTTGGAAATTGGAAGTCCCTCAACTCACACCCGAAACTGCAAAATCTCAAAATGGAGCTGACGCTACGGATGCGCGCCCATTTTAGGATTTTGCAATTTCGGGTTTGAATTGAGGGACTTCCGATCTCAAAATTCCCTTCTCACCTTTCAAGCTGAGCCCCGTATGTTCGCCCAGGCTTGCGGCTTCCTCTGCTGAGACATTAGTATCTCGGAGAAACACCTTTAACAGTGACGTTCGCCGACAAGTACATCAAAGTGAGGAAATAGGGAGGTTGGGTCCAGACTGAGGGGGAAGTTGGCGACCAATTTCCCTCTCAGTCCGACCCAACCTTTCGGAGTTAAGCCTTATGCGCAAACTAAAGATTGTGGCTGGAATTGTTGTCGCCTTGATTGTCATTGCTGTGCTGGGCGTCTGGTTATTCCTCGACGTGAACAAGTATCGCCCGCAGATTCAGGCCAAGCTTGAGGAGCAACTTCAACGCAAGGTGACGCTCGGCAACATGTCTTTGGGACTTCTTCCGCTTCGATTCACGGTACAGAACGTGGTCATCGCCGAGGACCCTGCATTCAAGAGCGAATTCCCATTTACTCACGCCAAACAACTGGACGTAAGCGTCAGCCTTCTGCCTCTGCTTTCCGGCAACGTGAAGGTAAATTCGGTGGATCTCGATGAGCCGAGCGTCGAACTCATTCGCAACAGCCAGGGTGTGTGGAACTTTTCTTCGCTGGCAAAGGGGGCACCGACCACCACGCCGCCACCAAAGCCGACAGAACCGGCGCCACCGAGCAAGCCGACCGCGTTTTCGCTAAGCCGGTTGTCGATCAATAAAGGAAAGATCGCGGTGACCGATCTTCTCAAACGCCAGCCTCGCATGGTTTATGAGCCCATCGATGTCTCGCTGCGCGACTATGCGCCGGGTAAGCCTTTTACGTTCGATGTGACGGCACACATCCCCGGCGATGGAGCACAGGAGATCGCCGTCAAGGGCACAGGCGGGCCACTTCCCGATTCGGGTCCGGCGGCGATGCCGCTTAAAGCGGCGCTTACGCTGACCAACATCGATATCGCGGGCCTTCGCAAATTTCTGGATTCTCAGTATCTGTCGAATGCCTCTGGCACACTGGGAGGACAAACGCAAATTGAGAGTCAGGCCGGAAAGCTTGCTGCAAAGGGAAATCTAAATCTGAAGAACGTCAAAGTCGGCGGTGTTGACGTTGGCTATCCCGTCGATCTGAATTATGACCTGTCCTCGGAAGTTGCCGGCGGCATGGTGCAAGTCACCAATGCCACTCTCAAGCTTGGAGAAACGCCGATATCCGTTACCGGGACGCTCAATACGAACCCAAATCCCATCGAAGTCGATCTGCGCCTCAAGTCCGGTGAAGTGTCGATTGCTGAAGTTGCACGACTGGCGTCTGCGTTCGGCGTTGCATTCGCGCCCGATACGACGGTGACGGGTAAGGTCATCACGGATGTTCAGGCGAAGGGCCCCGTGGACAAGCTCGCGTTGAACGGAAATGTCTCAGGCCGTGACCTGCAGATTTCTGGAAAGAATCTGGCTCAGCCTGTCTCGGTCCGGGAACTGAATCTTGCCCTCACCCCGACCACGATTCAATCCAACGAATTTCAGGCGACAACCGGCAAGACCACCGTTGTCGGCAAAATCGGCCTGCGCGACTACACCTCGAAAAAGCCTTCAATCGATGCAGCGCTTCGCGCTCCGGGCGCGTCGTTGCCTGAGATTCAGAACATTGCCCGAGCCTATGGCGTGAAGGGACTGGATCAGCTCTCCGGTGCAGGCGCTCTCAGCTTCGACCTGCGTGCTGCGGGGCCGCTGGATTCCGTTGCCTCAACGAATGTGATGCGCGCGGTGAACGGAAACGTGAAGCTCGGCTTCCAGGAAATGAAGTACCAGGGAGTGGATGCTTCCAAGGAGTTGGCGCGAATCGGCGGTTTCCTGAATTCGTCTGCCCCTGACAAAGGCTATACGGACATCATCAAGCTCGCGGGCAATGTGCTTGTGAAAAACGGCGTGGCGCAAACGAACGATCTTCAGGCCAGCCTCGCCGAAGGCACTCTTGCATTGGCGGGAACCTCGGACCTTGCAACAGAAGCTCTTGACCTGAGGGCGATGGCAATGTTCTCAAAGGCCTTCAGCGATAAGATCGGGGGAACAAAAGTTGGAGGATACCTGACCACTGCGCTGGCGAATTCCAAGGGTGAGATTGTCATCCCTGCCATCATCACGGGTACGTTGAAGCAGCCGAAATTCGCGCCGGACCAGCAGGCATTTCTCAAGCTGCAAAAGGAACGCCTGCTCGAGAATCCTGTCGGGGCCATTGGCGGGATTCTGGATTCCATTACAGGAAAGAAGCCCGCGGAGCCTGAACCCGGTTCAACAACGACTCAGGAGAAGCCGAAGACAGACGCGATTCAGGATGCCCTGAGAGGGCTATTCGGGGGCGGGAAGAAGTAAGTTCAATAATCAACGGAAGAGGGGAATCGGAAATTGGAAAGTCCGACAACTCAAACCCGAAATTACAAAATCTTAAATTGGACCGTCCATGCAACGGTATTCCCAGTCCAATTTGAGATTTTGTAATTTCGGGTTTGAGTTGTCGGACTTTCCAATTTCCGATTCCCCTCTTCCGTTGATTATTGAATTTAGCCGGTCGCCCAATGGGTGTTGAGCTACCAAGGGGCGGACTATTCAACCTCCGTCCCCCTTTTATCCGCCTAGAGCCCGAAGTTTGCGATGACGCGAAAAGGGCCCTTTCGGTTGCCCTCCTGCCAGCTGCCGGTGATGAAGCGTTTGTAAGCGCCGATGTTTTCCATAAAGCCGTCAACGACGACCTTCACAGGTGCGCCGGAAGCATCCTTGATCTCGGCTTCGAAGTGAAGTTCCCAGGGTGCGTCCGCATTGGGAACGCCTCCCGGAGGGGGAGTCAGTTTGACGTTCTTCATGGGCGCCGAATCAGTTCCCGGATTGAGAGTCCCGCTCAGCGTCCCGCCCTCGGCATTGGCTCCGTACTTGCCTTCCCATTTGAACTCCAGGAGGATGCGATGCTCGGTGGTGGCGTTCTCACGCCATTCGCCACTCCAGCTGCCTTTGAGTGGGTGTCCGAATTGTGCCAGTGCCGGTACGGCGATTGCGAGACATGCCAAAACGGCCACAAGACACAAGCGCTTTCTTTCCATCTAACTCCTCCCAGAATCGAGCGATTGCCAACGGAACCGCGATTTTATCCGAAAATGGTGCAACCCACGTACAGCTTTTGGGCTACGCGGCCTTGCTGAATGCCCACGCTCCGGCGGCGGCCAGCGCGGCTGCGGACAACGTCATGATGGCCAGGTCAAAGGAAAGCGCCCAGTGAACGAGTCCGCCTCTGCGGGCCATTTCCAGCAGTGGCACCGAAGCGCCGCCCGCCATTGTCACAACGGTTCGAGAAAAGATCACGTTGCGGAAGGCATCCACGCCATAGGTCAACGGATTTAGCGCCATCAGGGTTTTCATCCAGCCCGGTGCGGACGACATGGGGAACATGGCGCCGCTCAGGAAGTAGATCGGCATGACCACGAAGTTCATGATCACCTGAAAGCTCTGCATGGACTCCATCTTTGAAGCGACCGCGACAAAGAAGCTCGTGATCGCAAAGCTGATCAGGAATGAAAGCACGAGCATTTCAATGACAACCATCACGGACAGAGAGATGTGCGCGATTGGCGCCATGCAGATGAGGATCACGGACTGAAACATCGCGATCGTAGCCCCACCGAGGGACTTGCCCAGCGCCACTCCCCAGCGTGGCACCGGAGCTACCAGTACCTCCTTCAGGAATCCGAACTCCTTGTCCCAGATGATGGAAATCGCAGAGAACATCGAGGTGAACAGGATGCTCATGCCGATGATG
>Ga0207659_10001674_pt1 | contig 13173 bp, 14 predicted proteins | sample KBSM43metaG_FD_184330 | JGI IMG/M metagenome (GOLD analysis project Ga0207659, IMG submission 184330) | Miscanthus rhizosphere microbial communities from Kellogg Biological Station, Michigan, USA - KBS M4-3 metaG (SPAdes) (version 2) | ecosystem: Host-associated > Plants > Roots > Rhizosphere >...
ATCGTTCTGGTCGACCACCACGCCACGCACCGGCGTGCGATCCTGGGCGTGCGCAGTGGAGCTGAGGAGCAAGCAGCAAAAGACGATGAGTTGGCAGATGCCAATCTGCCTGGAAAGGCTGGACGTGCGCATCGAATCCTCCCGGCGTCTCACGCGCCGAAGTGAAGGACGAACCCCCGGGGACAGGTTTCCTGACTCGCAGGTCAGCGCGTCACGTCTGCCTTCCCATTTCTCGCCGAAGCCCGAAGGCCAGGGGCGGAAAAAGTGGCGTCGACGACGTGACGCTCGCTGCTTACAGTGGCGGGACCGTGTGGGCTTCGCACCCACTTCGCGTGGCCGCCGGGGTGAGCGTCAATTGTGCCGCCAGTATATCAACTGGTAACATCGAAGTGTTGCTGCCTTCACGCATTCGCGAAGCGGGGCTCGCCGACATCGGGGAGAAACTATCGGCTGGCGTGCGCCTCGAGCTTGCAGACGGCGTGCGGTTGTTCGATTCGCCCGACTTGCTCGCGGTCGGCTGGCTCGCGAATCGCGAGCGCGAGCGTCGCCACGGCATCCGCACGTTTTACAACTACAACATCCGCCTGGAAGCCACGAACGTCTGCGTCGCGAGCTGCCTGTTTTGCTCGTTCGCGCGGCTCCAGCCTGGTGATCCCGGAGCCTACACGCTGTCGCTGGACCAGGCGTGGGACAAGCTGCGCTCGCGGTCCGATCAGCCGTTGACGGAAGTGCACGTCGTCAACGGGCTCCACCCGGATCTGCCGTGGAGCTACTACACCGATCTGCTGCGCGGCTTCAAGAAAATCCGGCCCGACATTCACCTGAAGTGTTTCACCGCAGTCGAAATTGCGTTCTTCGCTGACCTCTACAAGAAAACCGACGAGCAAGTGCTGCTCGAACTGATGGACGCCGGCCTCGATTCGTTGCCGGGCGGCGGCGCCGAGATTTTTGCCGAACGCGTACGGAAAAAGATCGCCAACGACCCGAACAAGTGCGACGCCAACCGCTATCTCTCGATCCATCGCCTGGCGCACCGGCTCGGGATGCGGACCAATGTGACGATGCTCTATGGGCACATCGAGACCGCGGAAGAGCGGGTCGATCATATGCTGCGGGCACGGGCGCTGCAGGATGAAACCGGCGGCTTCCAGGCCTTCATCCCGCTGGCGTTTCATCCCGACAACAATCAGATGCGCAAACTGCCGGCACCCAGCGCCGCGGACACCCTGCGCGTCCATGCCGTGGCGCGGTTGATGTGCGACAACATCGATCACATCAAGGCGTTCTGGATCGCCACCGGCGTGGAAGTTGCGCAGACCTGCCTGTGGTTCGGGGCAGACGATCTCGACGGCACCGTGCAGGAAGAGAAGATTTATCACATGGCCGGATCGCCAACGCCGACGGCGATGACGACGCGCGAAATCGAGCGGCTGATCACGGCTGCCGGCCGCAGTCCTGTCGAGCGCGACACGCTATACAACGTCGTCGCTCACGCCTGAGGTAGATTTCGGAGCTTGCCTCGCCGAAGCGCGGGAATACCTGCGCGCGGAGGCGGGTTATACTTAGGGGAGCGCCAAGCTTCGACGGACGGGCCGTTTGGAGCTTGGCTTTTTCGTCTCCCGAGATTGAGAAAAATTTCACAATCACTCGGGATATGCGCCTGAAACATGCTGATTCCGCTGCTCACCGACTACGAAAAGGACCACATCGGCGAACGGCAGCCGCTGCCGGAGCGCTACCTCGGGCTGCCAGACGCCGAACTCGACCGCCGCATCGCTGCCGCGAAACGTGCGCTCGGGCTCCGCGTGGTGATTCTCGGCCATCACTACCAGCGCGACGAGGTCATCAAGTTCGCGGACTACACCGGCGACTCGTACAAGCTCGCCCAGCAGGTCAGCAAGCATCCCGACGCCGAATTCATCGTCTTTTGCGGCGTGCATTTCATGGCGGAAAGTGCCGACGTGCTCAGCGCACCGCATCAGCAGGTGATTTTGCCGGACCTCGCTGCCGGCTGCTCGATGGCCGACATGGCCGATCCCGATCAGCTCGAGCAGGCCTGGAGCGATTTGACCCAGATCGGAATCCGATCGGTCGTGCCGGTCACCTACATCAATTCGGCGGCGTCGATCAAAGCGTTCTGCGGCGAACGCGGCGGTGTGGTCTGCACGTCGTCGAACGCCGCGGCGACGCTCCAATGGGCGTGGCAACGCGGCGAAAAAGTTCTGTTCCTGCCGGATCAGCATCTTGGTCGGAATACTGCCTACAAACTCGGCGTGTCGCTTGACGACATGGTGGTGTGGGATCCGAATGAACTATTCGGCGGTCTCGATCCCGACGCGATCAAGCGGGCGCGCATCATCTTGTGGAAAGGGCACTGCTCGGTCCACACGCGCTTTACCGTCCGACAAATCGACAACCTTCGCGCCCAGCATCCGGGCGTTCGCGTGATCGTGCACCCGGAAGTACCGTGGGACGTGGTTCAGGCGGCCGACGACAGCGGTTCGACCGAATACATCATCAACCAGGTGATGGCCAGTCCGGCTGGAACGACCTGGGCGGTGGGCACCGAAATCCACCTCGTCAATCGCCTCGCGCAGCAGGCCGCGCCGGAACGAACTGTGCTTTCGCTGGATCAGTTCGGCTGCCTGTGTTCCACGATGTTCCGAGTTTCGCCGAACCATTTGCTCTGGACGCTCGAAGGCCTGCTCGACGGCGTGGTCCATAACCGCATTGTCGTGCCCGACGATCGCAAACACTGGACGAAGGTGGCACTCGACCGCATGCTTTCGATCAAGTAAAGTTCGGCTTCTGGCCGCACGCTTGGAGGACTACGACGATGGCTTACTCGCTTCCGCCCCTTCCTTATCCATCGGATGCGCTCGAACCGCATATCGACAAGCAGACGATGGAGATTCACCACGGCAAACATCACAACGCGTACGTGACGAACTTGAACGCCGCGCTCGAAAAAGCGCCCGAGCTTCAGGGAAAGAGCCCCGAGGATTTGATCAAGGGCATCAACAGCGTGCCTGAAGCAATCCGCACCGCAGTTCGCAACAACGGCGGCGGTCATGTCAACCACACGATGTTCTGGCAGATCATGGCGCCGAAGGCCGGCGGCGCGCCGACCGGGGCGATTGCCGACGCGATCAACGCGGCGTTCGGCGGCTTCGACAAGTTCAAGGAAGAATTTAAAAAGGCGGCGGTCGGCCGCTTCGGCAGCGGCTGGGCGTGGGTCGTCGACAACGGCGGCAAGATCGCGATCGAGAGCACGCCTAACCAGGACAACCCGATGATGGACGGCAAGAAGCCGGTGTTCGGGATCGACGTGTGGGAACACGCCTACTATCTGAAGTATCAGAATCGTCGGCCTGACTACATCGATGCGTGGTGGAGCGTCGTCAACTGGAATGAAATCAACAAGCGACTTTCCGGCAAATAGGTCGCGTGGGTCGCGTCGCCGACGCGACCCATTTACCGACGCGACCGCATGTCTCTTTCCACAGTCTTATTCCTCTTTCTCGCGCACTTAGGCGTCGGTATCGCGTTCACGCTGGCCCTCGTCTCGAGCGAGGCGGGCATCAAGTTCTTTCGCTTCAACTCCGGGCTTGCGGCCATCCTTCTCGCGGTCGCACTCGCGTTCCGTCCGGTTGACGGCGCGGCCGGCAGCGGCGTCGCGCTCGCCGCGCTGGTTCTTTGCGAAGCGGCGCTGGTGGTTTATTGGGCGACGATCGGCCGGCTGTTCACGAAAATCCGCGAGGCGTTCGTGTGGACCGCGATCGCCAGCGGCACGATTGCACTCGTGCTGCAGGCGCTGGCACTGACCGCCGATCGCGCGAGCGGCATGGAAGCGCTGACGGTTGCGAGCTTTCTGACGTCGGCGGTGCTGCTCGGCGGTGCCTGCACGGCGATGATTCTCGGGCACTGGTACCTGATCCTGCCGTCGATGCAGGTGTCGCATCTGCAATCGATCGTCAAAGTCCACATCATTTCGATGGTGCTGCGGGTCGTCGTGGTGTGCGCGGCGGTGGTGATGGCAATCATCACCTGGCAGCCCGGGCTCGGTCCGAGTTTCCGCCATTACATTACGTCCGCCGGGGGAATTTTCTTCTGGCAACGCGTCCTCTTCGGACTGTTCGGGCCGGCGCTGCTGTCGTACCTCACCTGGGAGACCGCAAAAATCCGCTCCACTCAATCGGCGACCGGGATTCTCTACGTCGATTTCTTTACCGTCGTTGTTGGCGAGGTACTGGCGAAGTATCTGCTCCTCGCGACGCGCGTTCCTGTGTAGTACAGTTAGGCGTTTGCGGGTTGCACCGCGGCCCGGAACCTGTGCAATTTCAGCCTGCGAACCGCGTCAGGGCCGGAAGGCAGCAGCGCTAAACAGACCCTGAGATGTGCCGCAGGGATTCCGGGCTGCGGTGAAACCCACAAACGTCAGTCGCAAGTCGTAAGTCTTAGGTCGAAAGTCAGTCACAAGTCATGTCCTACCAGGTCATCGCCCGTAAATGGCGGCCGCAGAAATTCGACGACGTCGTCGGGCAGGAGGCGGTGACGCGTACCCTGCGCAACGCGCTGTCGAGCGGGCGGCTCGCGCAGGCGTTCGTGTTCGCGGGCCCACGCGGCGTCGGCAAGACGACGTCGGCGCGCATCCTGGCGCGCGCCCTGAACTGCGTCAATGGACCGACTGCCGATCCGTGCGGCACTTGCGATGCGTGTGTGGAAATCGCCGAAGGGCGCGACATCGACGTGCTCGAGATTGACGCTGCAACGCATACCGGTATCGATAATGTCCGCGAAGTCATCGTCTCGGGCCTGGGCATTATGCCCGTCCGCAACCGGTACAAGATCTTCATCATCGACGAAGTTCATCAGCTCTCGACGCCTTCCTGGAATGCGCTGCTCAAGTCATTAGAGGAACCGCCGCCGCACGTTGTCTTCATCATGGCGACGACGGAACTTGACAAGATTCTCGATACGGTCCTGTCGCGCGTTCAGGTGTACGAGTTCCGGACGATCGGTACCAAGGCAATCGCCGAACAACTGCGAAAAATCGTCGATGTCGAGCAGATCACCGTCCCTGAAGGGGCACTGCAACTGATCGCGCGCGACGCCGAGGGCAGCATGCGTGACGCGCAAAGCAAGCTCGATCAGGTGATCGCGTTCACCGGCAACACGATTACGGTCGAAGACGTCGGAACCGTGCTCGGCCTGGTCGGACGCGATTTGCTGCTCGATACCGTGCAGGCGGTTGCCGACGAGGACGCTGCCGCGGCGTTTGTGTTAACCGGGCGCGCTGTCGAACTTGGCTACGATCTGCGCGCCGTCTGCCGCGAGTTGACCCGCGTCGTTCGCGATCTGCTGATCGTGTCGGTCGACAGCACGCGGATCAACGACCCCGAAATTGCCGCGGAGAGCGAGCGCGACCGGGTAAAGCGATTGGCCGCTCGATTTTCGCGCGAGGACCTGCTGCGCGCGTTCGATGTGCTGACCCGGACCGAAGTCGACCTTCGCACCGCCGCGCAACCACGCTACACGCTCGAAATGGCGCTGCTGCGGTGGATCTATCTGCGTAAGCTGACGCCGATTGCAGACCTGTTGGCCGCCGCGCCGATTACGGCGCCGGTCAGCCGGCCCGCGACGCCAGCGGCACAAACGACACAGCCGCCAGCGCCTCAACGTGCTCCGGTTCAGGCGAGCGCCGCAGCCCGCTCGCCAAATCCAACGCCGGCGGCGAGGCCCAGCCCGTCTACCCCGCGAGCGCCCTCCGATGGGCGAGACCTCGGCGCGCGTCCCGGTCCCGGCGGCGGCGGGGGCAACGTCAAGGACGCTTTCCTTGCGGAAATCCGCAAGAATAAAGTCGTTTTCTACCAGACGGTGGTCGCGCAAGCGCAGCGGATCGACGTTGTCGGCGACACGATCACGTTTGCGTTTTCACCGGCGCAGAAAACGCTCCGCGAGATGTTCGAGCAGAATCGCAGCTGGCTCGAATCGATCGCGCAGCAGGCTACCGGCCGCAAGCTGACGGTGACGGCGGCGCAGGGCGAAACGCCAGCGGCAACGGCCGAGGGGGAGGCCGAGGCGTCGGCCAAGAAAGCGGCCGACCGAAAAAGCGCGCTGCGCGAACAAGCGCTGGCCGACGCCGGCGTTCAGGCGATGCTCGAAGTGTTTCCGGCGGAAATCCGCGACGTCGAGGAAATGTGAATTTCCAACAGATGCAGCAGATGATGAAGCAGGCGCAGCAGATGCAGGAGCGCTTGCAGCAGCAGATGGCCGAAGTGCGCGTCGAGGGGAACGCCGGCGGTGGCATGGTCACCGTGGTGATGAACGGCGCGAAACAGGTGCAGTCGTTGAAGATCGATCCCGAGGCGGTGTCGAAAGACGATGTCGGGATGCTGCAGGATCTGATTGTCGCGGCGCTGCACGACGCGAATCGCAAGGCCGATGAAGAAATGCAGAAGCACATGGGTGGGATGATGGGAGGGCTGAAGATTCCCGGCCTATGAGCCTTCCCGATCCGTTGCTTCGATTGATCGACGAACTGCAGCGCCTGCCCGGCATCGGGCCGAAAGGCGCGCAGCGGCTTGCCTTTCACCTGCTCAAAACTCCACGCGAACAGACCGATCGGCTGGTGGACGCAGTCCGCGATGTCAAGGAGCAGGTCACCTATTGCTCGGTCTGCAACAACATCACCGACGTCGAGCCGTGCGTGTTCTGCAGTAATCCCGACCGCGATCGTCATGTGATCTGCGTGGTCGAAGAGCCGCAGAACGTTTCCGGCATCGAGAAGACGCGGGATTTCAAAGGCATGTATCACGTGCTGATGGGGGCGATTTCGCCCTTGCAGGGAATCGGTCCCGACGATCTCAAGATCAAGAGCCTGCTGGCGCGCGTCAGCAACGGCGTCACCGAAATCATTCTCGCGACCAATCCCAACGTGGAGGGCGAGGCGACCGCCATCTATCTGGCGCGGCTGCTGAAACCGCTTGGCGTGCGGGTGACGCGGATCGCGATGGGCGTGCCGGTCGGCAGCGATCTCGAATACGCCGACGAGATCACCATGCACAAAGCGATCGAGGGACGCCGCGAGGTTTAGTCCGACGTGATGCTGCCGCACTCCTACGAGCTCCCGATTGCGCTGCTCCTGGTTCTTGGCGGCGCGCTGTCGTGCTTCGCCGGCTACAAGCTGTTCAAGATCACGCTGGCGATCTACGGGTTCATCATCGGTGCGATGGTCACCAGCTCGATGATGGGCAGCAGCAACACCACCGGCATGATCGTGTCGGCGATCGCTGGTGGGTTAGCGGGCGCGGCGATTCTGGTGTTCGCCTATTTCGTCGGCATTGCGCTGGTCGGCGCCGGGCTGGGCGCGCTGGTGGCGCACGTTGGCTGGGGCTGGTTTCGTACCTCCGATCCGCCGGCAGCGCTGATCATCGCGCTCGCGATCATGGGCGCCATTGGCGCGATGATTCTGCAGCGCTACGTGATCATCGTGTCGACCGCGTTCGCCGGCGCGTGGACGATCCTGCTCGGGGCGATGGCGTACATCGAGCGCTCGTCGCCGGCGGCACGTCCGCGTGGCGACAACGTGTTCATTCTCTATCCGACCACGCCGACCGACGGAGCCGCTTGGATTCCGATCGCCTGGGTCGTGCTCGGCTTGGTCGGAACGGTGGTGCAGTTGGCAGTCACGGGAAAAAAGCGATAGACAGTGGCAGGCAGGGACCTGGAGGATTTCAAATGGCGACGTTTTCTCGACACGTAGATGTGGATTGGACTGGTTCAGTCATGGAAGGCAAGGGCGAAGCAAAGGCCGGGACCGGCGCGTTTTCGCTGCCGGTGTCATTTCCGAGCCGGATTGGCGATGCGAACGGCAAGACCAGCCCGGAAGAGTTGATGGCTGCCGCGCACGCCGCTTGTTACGCGATGGCATTGAACGGAACGATCGGACGAACCGAAGGCGTCTCCGTTGATCGCACGGCGGTACGCGCAACCATTACCGCGGACAAGGGCGATGCCGGCATCAAAATCATGTCCTCGAAGCTCGAGGTGACCGCTTACGGTTTGAAAGGCGCCGACGCCGCGAAGTTTACCGAGATCGCCAAGCTGGCGGAGGGCCGCTGCCCGGTTTCGAACGCCTATCGCGGCACGATGCAAATCACCGTCGACGCGAAAGTCGCATAGCCGCCGCGCGCGGCGATGTTCCCCAAAGAGCACGGCGCCTACGGCCAGTTGTTGCTGCCGATCGTCACCGCGCTGGCGATTGGCCGGCCGGGTTTCGCCGCCGCCGCCCTCAGCGCCGCAGCGGGCTGTGCGTTTCTGACGCACGAACCGCTGCTGGTATTGCTCGGCCAACGCGGCGCGCGCGCCGGACGGGAGTTGCACCAGACGGCACGGCGGTGGTTTGCCGGGTTCGCCGTCGCCGCGGCGGTCCTGGGATCTGCCGCGTTGCTGACTGCTTCGCCGGAGAAGCGGTTCGCGGTCGTGCCGTCGATCGCGATGGCGTTTGTCGTATTCGGCGTCATCCGGTCCGGCCGGGAACATACCATCGCCGGTGAAGCCGTATCGGCGATCGCGTTGGCATCGCTCGCGTATCCGATTGGTGTCTGGTCGAGCGGTTCGTCGCGAGCGTCATTGTCCTGTGCCGCCGCCTTCGCAGCCGTCTTCGTCGTTGGCGTCGTCTGCGTCCATGCGGTGATCGCGTTCACGCGGCGTCCGCCAGCGACGGCGGAACGCGTCGCGGGAGCCGCCGCCGCGATTGGCGCGGCGCTGGGCATTTTCGTCCTCACCTCGGTTCGCATCCTCGAGGTCGTGACTCCGCTGGCGGTGCTGCCGGCATGTGTTGCGGGACTCGCGCTGTCGATCTGGCCGCCATCCGCGCGAAGACTGCGAGTGATCGGCTGGACGCTTGTCTCAACCAGCGTCTTGACGATGGTCGTGTTGCTGGCCGCGTTTCGCTGATCGTCCGTTGCTCGTAGCTGTCGGACGCCAACCGCACCATTACCACCAATTAGTACGAAAGTCCCGATTCTCGCACCTTGCAGGATCGTGAAGAAATCATCAACAGGGTACGGTATAGAGTCTGGGCTGCGAACCTGGCACTCCGGTCCGTCAATTCGGATCGCGGAAGGTTGACACTCACCAAGGAGCGAACGATGAGGACTTATGCACACGCGCGCGCGAGGACTGTCGGCGTCCTGACAGGGCTGGGCCTGGCGATCGGCGCAGGCTCGGCCGTCGCCTCGCCAAATGCGGTAACCGACTGGAACGTGATTACGATTAACACGGTAAACGCCGCGGGCGCCGCGGTTCCAACGCTGCGGCCCGGTCCGAGTGGAGTGCTGGACCTGGCGATGGTGCACCTCGCTATCCACGACGCCGTCCAGGCGTATCAGCATCGCTTCGATTCGTACAACGTGCCGATCACCGGAGCAGCCGGGTCGCCGGCCGCAGCCGTCGCGAAGGCCGCGCACGACGTTCTGGTCAATCGGTTTCCGTCACTGGCGGGCAGTGTCGACACTGCCTACGCCAATTTCCTGAATGCGAACTCACTTTCTCCGAATGACCCCGGAACCTTCGTCGGCCAGCAAGCCGCGACCAACATCATCAACCGTCGATTGAATGACGGAAGTTTTCCGGCGAGCCCGGAAATATTTGTCGGCGGGACTGGACCGGGGCAGTGGCGTCCGACTGGCCCGGCGTTTGCGCCGATGGCTGCTCCTTGGCTCGGCGGAGTGACGCCGTTCGCGCTGAAAGATTCCGGCACGGTGTTGCCGGAACCGCCGCCGCCGCACCTGACCAGCGGCGAGTACGCCAAGGCGTATGACGAAGTGAAGAGAATGGGCGCGCGGTTCAACAGCGAGCGGACGACCGACCAGACCGACCTCGCGTACTTTTACTCTGGCAACATCCTCGCGCAAATGAACGAGATGCTACGAAACGTGGCGGTCGGTAATCTCGACGACCTCGGCGACACGGCCCGGTCGTTCGCACTCGCAAACGCAGCCGCGGCGGACACCATCATCAGCGCGTGGCTGAACAAACGGTATTACTTCTTCTGGCGGCCGAGCACCGCCATCAATAACGGCGACACCGACGGGAATTCAAAGACTGACGCCGATCCGAATTGGCTGCCACTGATCAACAACCCGCCCTATGCCGACTACACGTCGGGCGCTAACAGCCTGTCCGGTTCGATGACTCGCGTGATGTCGCATCTCCTTGGCGACGAAATGACATTCACGATCTCGACCGCGGTTGCGCAGGCGACCACCAAAGTCCGTACCTACCATCACTTCTCGGAGGTCGCTGACGACATGGTCGAGGCGCGAATCCTGCTGGGCATCCATTTCCGCTTCGCCGACACGGTTGCGCGGCGACAGGGCAAGCAGGCGGCCGACTGGGCGGTGAGCCACATCTTGAAACCGATTCAGTAGTGCGAAAGATTGGGTGGACATGCGGCGTCGGCGCCGCTGTCCACCTGTCGCAGATCTCAGTCGCTCGCCGCTCCGCTCGACAGCGCTCGCACCTCGAAGAGACATTCCCCAACCGCAATGCCGCCGATCAAGTGCTCCTGGATGATGCGCTCGAGCACCGGCGGATCGCACGCCGCATACCACGCACCTTCAGGGTAGACCACGGCAATCGGTCCTCCTTCGCAGATCCGAAGACAGTTGGCTTTGGTTCGGAGTACGCCGCCCTGCTCCGACAGGCCGAGTTCTTTCAGCCGTCGTTTCAGGAACTCCCACGCCGCGAGGCCGCGCTCCTTGTCACAGCATTTCGGGTTGGTCTGATCGCAGCACAGGAAAATATGGCGGCGCGCCGCCGGCACGCCGATCGACGCGGCAACAGCCCGCAGTCGGGTCGCGTCAACCAATTGGTCGCTCATCGCGGCTTCGATTGTGGCTCACGCCTGTCTGAAGCGCCGGACTTTGTTGCGGTTGCCGCACGAGCGCATGTCGCACCATCGGCGCGTTCGGCTGCGAGTGGTATCGAGAAACAGCCACGCGCACTCTTCATCGGCGCACCGCCCGACATGGTTCAGCGTGTCGGATGTGAGCAGGTCGACAGCGGCGCGGACGACCGGACGGGTCACCGGATCGAGCCAGGCATCGGCGCGCGTCTCGAGCAAAAAGCGCCCGCCGGACGCAGCCAGCGCCGCACCCTTGAACGTGTCCGCGACGTGTTGATTGACGACGTTGAGATCGGCGGGTCGCACCCGCCGCCCAGATGAGGCGGCGGCGAGGACGTTGTAAAGCGCCTCGCGCAATACCAGTGCCGAACGAAATGTGCGCGCTGCGGCTTCGGGCTCGTCTGCGGCGCGTTGACGGAGCGCTGCCGCCGCGCCGCGCGCGAGAAGGCCGCGGGCTTCGGCCCAGGCAACCACGTCGCCGAAAGTGCGGAAGTGTTCGACCGGCTCTGCACCGCGGTCGCCGACCGTATTGGTGAAGTCGATGGCGAGGTGACCGCCGCAGAAGTCGAACGGATAGCCGGGATCGGAGCGCAGCGGCGATCCGGGATCGACAGTCCGGGTGGCGACGGGCCCTGTAACCATCAAAATACGCTTGACAGGTTACCATGCCGGTGATGTAACCTTCAATAGTTAGTTTGGAGGTTACCGATGGTGCCGCTAGCTTACTTGGCCATTTACGTGATTTGGGGCTCGACGTTTCTCGCCATCCGTCTGGCGGTCGAGACGATTCCGCCGCTGCTGATGATGGGCGTCCGGTGCACCATCGCCGGCAGCCTGCTGCTCGCTGCGGCGCTGATCCGCCGCGAGCGACCGACAGCGCGGCAGTGGGGGATTGGCATGGCTGCCGGTGCGTTGATGTTCGGGTTGCCTTACGCGGCGATCGCGTCGGCCGAGCTGCGGATCACATCCGGCATGGCAGCGTTGCTCGTCGCGACGCTGCCGCTGTGGCTGGTGGTGATCGAATGGGTTCGCAGCGGCCGGCCGTCACCGCGGACGCTGGCTGGCCTTGGCATCGGCCTGTTCGGCGTGATCGTCCTCGTCTCCAACAGTCTCTCCGTACCCGCCAGCATCGCTCCGATGATCGCGATCGTCGTCGGCGAACTCGCATGGGCGGTCGGGTCGGTGTACCTGCAGCCGCGGCTGCCGCAATCGATCACACTCAACGCCGGAATGCCGCTCCTGTCCGGCGGAGCGTTACTGCTGGTGTCGTCGGCGTTGGTCGGTGAAATGCGAGTTTTCGATCTGCGCGCGGTAACGCCAGCGTCGCTGGCCGCGCTCGGCTACCTGACGTTGTTCGGTTCAATCATCGCGTTTTCCGCATACGTGTTCCTGTTGCGCAGTGCCTCCGCCTCGCGCGTCAGCACGCACGCCTACGTCAATCCGCTGATCGCGGTTTCGCTCGGTGTCATGTTGGCGGGCGAACCGGTCACCACGTCCATCGTGACCGCGAGCGTCGTCATCGCAGCGGGTGTGGCCCTGGTGCTCAGCGCCAGGCAAAATCGTTCAACCTTCCGTGCGACGAGTCCGTCTAAATCCACCTATGGATGGCTTGCGTCGCGATCTGCGGCACGCTCTTAGAAACCTCCTGCGCTCTCCGGCCTTCGCCAGCATCACCGTTCTGACGCTGGCGCTCGGGATCGGCGCGAACACCGCGATCTTTTCGGTGGTCAACGCGGTGATCCTGCGGCCGCTCGGCTACCCGCAACCGGATCAACTGGTCTACATCTCCACGCAGTTTCCAGCGCTTGGCTTCGATCAGTTCTGGGTTTCGCCACCGGAGTTTTTCGAGTTCCGTGAACGGTCACAGTCATTCTCGTCAATCGGCGCGTTTTCAACCGGCCAAGCGAACCTGACGACGTCAGATCGACCACGCCAGGTGGTATCCGTGCAGGCCAGCGCCGACCTGTTCACGACGCTGGGAGTGTCGCCGATTCTGGGGCGAGTATTCGATCAGGCCGAAACGCTTCCGAACGGGCCGCTGGTGGCGATCCTGTCGTACGAAACCTGGCAAGGCGCGTTTGCGGCGGATCGCAACATCGTCGGCCAACAGATTGAGCTCAACAGCCGGCGGCGGTCGGTGATCGGCGTCATGCCGCCGCGATTCGACGTTGCCGATCAGCATGCCGAACTGTGGGTACCGCTGGGGCTCGATCCGGCGAATCGGCGTGCTCGTGGCAGTCATTTCCTTTACCTCGTTGGCC
>Ga0207659_10001675_pt1 | contig 13173 bp, 12 predicted proteins | sample KBSM43metaG_FD_184330 | JGI IMG/M metagenome (GOLD analysis project Ga0207659, IMG submission 184330) | Miscanthus rhizosphere microbial communities from Kellogg Biological Station, Michigan, USA - KBS M4-3 metaG (SPAdes) (version 2) | ecosystem: Host-associated > Plants > Roots > Rhizosphere >...
CGGCGGCATGAAAGCCTTGTCGGTCACCGCAACCCCATCGGCTCCCACATATCCCGGCCCATCCTGCACGACGATGAACGGCGTCGGTGTATTCGGCACATACCCGGCAGGAATGTAGACCACGACCTGACGTTGGAATGTCTGATGCTGCGGCGGTTCGGTCTGTGGGGTTCCGCGCGCGCCTCCGGCAGGCGCCGTTGGGAAGATCTTGCTTTCAGCGGAATTCATCGTGAAGCGGACCACGCGGCCTTTTGGCACACCGGGTTTCTCGGTGAACGCCGGGTCGGGTGCATAAGGCGGCGCGATTCGGAAATTGCCCTCGACGTCCAAACGCACCGGGACGAGGGCTGGTGCCGTCGCCGGCCGCGGCCCGGAGGGCTGCGCTACGGGCGCCTGTCCACCGCGTTGCGCATGCACGCCGACGGACAGTACGCCGACTCCTAGAAGAGCAACAACGAGTCGAACCGCAAGTCGAAATGAAGGACGCGTGGTCTTCGCAGACCGCGCCCGCTGAAGAGATCTGTCGAGAATGGTTTTCATGAGGACTGATTATTTGCGCTTCACCAAAGAAAGCCAACATTTTTCGAGGCGTGTCGTCGTGACCAGAACATCACCGACGCCAGCGCGTGGCCGTTCAACAAGCGCTTTCAGAATTTTGATAGCGGAGTGTTTCGAAACATCTACTGCTGGCCCTGGCTTGAGGCCGCAAACAGAGCCTTGCCGGAACCGGAGAGTGTCACCGTTCTTGCGTTCGCGGTCGTGCTTCCATCTTTTGCGCGACTGCCTTCGACGGTGACGACGTCTTTCAACTTCATCGAATTTCGAGTCCACCCGGTTCGCATCAAGCCGTTCGGGCTGCCCATTTCGACACCCCAGTTATTGACATTGCCGGCGTCGTCCTTGACGTCCATGTAAAACCACACATGTGGATTCATCCATTCGATTTTCGTCACGGTTCCTGTGATTTTGACGGGCTTGTTCGCGTCGAACTCCGCGGAAAAAGAATGGTGCCCCAGGATCGATGTGCCGGCAATGGCGAAGAACACCGCAACGACAATTGGAATCTTCTTCGGAGTGGACAGCATTCTCATTCTGCAACCTCTATATATACAAGGATACGGGAGTCCGTTCAGGGTCGAGTGTAGTCAACGAATCGATGTGAAGACAATCAATAATCGATTAAACAAAACTGGTGGTATGCTTCGCGAAAAATTATGCGATCAACCTTATCGAAGTCGGTGCTCCTTCTTCTGGTCCTGTTCGACGTACCCAACTTTGCCTCGGCACAATGGATCAACTATCCGACAGCCGACGTGCCACGAAAGGCCGACGGTAAGCCCAATCTCGCTGCGCCGGCACCGCGTTTGGCGGACGGGAAACCCGACTTCTCCGGCATCTGGCACACTGCCCGGATCATCCCGTGCACACCGGAACAGGGCAAGTTCATCAATTGCGGATCCGAGATCGGAGGCTCCCCTCTAGCATTGGATTTAGGGCGCGACATGACCGGAGGACTTCCCTATCGACCCGCGGCGGCCGATCTCATGAAGGAGCGAAAAGCAGCACAGGGGATAGACGACCCCCACGTCCGCTGTCTTCCCGATAACCCGCCACGGCCATGGGTCATGCCTCATCTGATTAAGGCAGTGCACACACCGAAACTTCTCGTGCTGCTGTACGAAGTCAATGCCATGTACCGGCAATTGTTCATTGATGGGCGGCCTCTACCTGCCGACCCGAATCCGAGTTGGAACGGCTACTCCACGGCTAAATGGGAGGGCGACACGCTCGTGGTACAGACGATTGGTTTCCGCGATGACCTCTGGATTGATATGGCCGGCAGCCCGATGGGCGAGTCGGCCAAAGTGACCGAACGGATTCGCCGTCCCAGCTACGGCACACTGGAACTTGAAATCACGATCGACGATCCCAAAAACTACACGCGCCCATGGACCGTCAAGATGGAGCAAAAAATCGAACTCGATACCGAATTGATCGATGAGATCTGTCTTGAAAATGAAAAGTCCTACGAACGACTGCAGGCCGTTCGTAACAAGAAATGAAGTTGAGCCGTGTGACGCACCGCGAAGCGGTGTAAGGAAGGTAGCCAGGGACTCCACGCCGGTCTACTCTGTTTGCGCCACTCCACGGCGCACTACCCGTATTTATTGTGCTAAGCCGTTCGGCCCGGCATATCATGCCGCACCATGAAGGGAGCAGGGGACACGAAATTCCATTCAATAGTGCCTGGCTTTGTTCTTCTGCTGATCGGCGTCTTGTCGGCGCCCCTAGGTCGGCCCGCGCAGCCGGGCCTCGATCATGTCGACATTACCTGGATGTCGATTTCGAACATGTTTTACGAGATCGGCTCATTGGGTGTCGTTACAGACGGCTACATCACACGCATTCCTCAGTCGGAGTTTTACGGCGGCGGTGGCGGGCTTGCCAATACACGCACAGCCTATCGACCCGACGCCGAAGGCGTCGCAAGGGTCATTGCCGCAATTGGCGGGGCCTCAAAGATCAACATTCTTCTTAGCGGCCACAGCCACTTCGATCACTCGTTCGACACGGCGACGTGGTCTCGAGCGACAGGCGCGCGGATTATCGGACCGAAGACAACCTGTTTCCAGGCCGAGGCCGAGAAGATCCCAACCACTCGCTGTACCGCCGTTTTCGGACGAGAAAAGATTGGATTGGCTCCAGGTGTCACCGTGCGCGTGGTCCGGCTCAATCATAGTGGCGATGCCGCTACCAATCCTGAACAGCACAATCCGGTGGAATTGAAGATGCCGCCGGTTCCCAATCCGGCGACGAGTGGGCTGCGCGGGGGCGTCGCTGAAGACTTTCCCAATGGTGGTGGCGTTCGCGGCTATCTCTTCACTGTTGACGGTCCGCAGGGACAGTTAAGCTGGTTCTTTCAAAACTCGGCAAGCGCGGCCGATTTCACTACGCCGATCGTGGTCGACGGCACGGACTATGGAGCGCCAAGCGAGAATCTCAAGGCGGCGATGAAAGACGCCGGCCTGGATTCTGTCGATCTCTGGATAGGAACGGGGGGCGTCGCGATTGCGCGCCTGGTGACTCCGATTATCAAACCGAAGGCCTATTTACCTGTGCATTGGGAAGGACTGTACGCTCCGTTAAAGGCCGGCTTGCCGCGCGCTTACTCCGATCCTGCGCTGGAACAGTTTCTCACTGCGGCCGGTGTGAAACTACTGAAGCCTGGACAATACATGGACAAGTGGCGCCTCGACAGAAGTGGTGTCGCTCCTATCGAGAATAATGAGGTCAAGAAAGCATTGGGGCTCGCTCCGATTCAGCTGTTCCCACAGTAACCTTGTGCATCGTGCTTCTACCTTGCGCTGGCGGCTCGTCACTTCTTCACGACGATCTTTCGAGCGAGCAGCCACTCATAGAGGCGCTCGTTCCACGTATCCACAGGGACTCCGCGAGTAGACATCCCGAAACCGCCGCCGACCTGATCGTAGACATGGATCTCCGCGGGTTTGCCCGCTGCCTTCCACGCCCCGAAAAGAGCCAAACAGCCATTGGTCACATTGAAGTGCGTGGAACCGACCGCAATGAATAATGGGGGAGCATGCGCAGGTACAATGACGTCCTGCAACGCGGGGCCGTACACGGACACGAGAAAGTCCGGCGATGCCTCCGAGCGCTCAGCCAGAACGGTGCCAACCGCGATACCGCCGCCGGCGGAAAATCCCATAATGCCGACGCGCGTCGGATCAATGCGCCATTCGGCAGCATTCCTGCGCGCCATACGCAGGGCCTGTTGCGCATCCGCTGTTCCCATTCGGAGCACTTCCGCAAGCGCGGCGTCCCCGGGTTCCGGATTTGCATTTGCATTGCGAATCTCAAGCTCCACGCGGGCCGCTCCCCTGTTGCCGATTGTCTGCGGGGGTGCACCCCGGCCTCTAGCGGCGCCGCCCGAGTTTTGCAGGGTGCGATACTTCAACACCAAAGCTGCTATGCCCTTGCTGTTTAGCCATTGCGCCACTTTGACGCCTTCGCTATCCCACGCCAACGCCCGCAATGCGCCTCCCGGAGCCACGACGACGGCTGCTCCTGTTGCCACAGCGGCAGAAGGAAGGAACACCGTGACGCTCGGATCGCTCACGTTTGCGATAGTACGATCACCGGCAGGTGATGTGGTCGCAGTTTCCGCAACAGTCCACGTTTCCGTGCCAGGAGCCTTGCTGGGCCACAGCCGAATCTCCTGTGGCACCGACTCCGGACGCTGAATAGCAGTCCCTGAATGCGCGGTGAACAAAACGGCCGCGATAAAGACCGATGTTTGCCGCATCATTTGAAAAGCTGCCGTTCGCTTCATGATTATTTGTAGCGGTTGAAAAATTCAAACACACGCGGCCACACCATTCCCACCATGCTTCCGTGGTTGCCGTCCACTTCAAGGTAGTCAAAAACGAAGCCGCCTTCGCGCATGTACTTCGCCATCGCGCGGCTGCCTTCGAGCGACGGTGTCGCGCCAGTTCCTTCCGTCATGAAGATGGGAAGCTTCTTGATTCGATCGAACGGATAGGTGGAAACATCCACAAACGGTCCGGACATCGGAGCTACGGCACGCCATCGATCCGGATAGCGAGCAGCGAGATGCCATACGCCTCCACTGCCCATCGAGTGTCCCACCAGATAGGTTCGCAAGCGATCTGCGCCATACTCTTCGGTAACGACTTCGAGCGCGGTCATCACTTCCAGCTCGCTGAGATTCAGTTCACGCTGCCGCGCCGGAGTTACCGCAGCGCGTTGTGTCACTGCGGCTGCGGTCTCCCCGAATACAGCAGGCAGTCGGAGCGGATTACCGTAAGCACCCATGGCGGTGAACCCGAGTGGTGAAACCACGATGTAGCCGTGCTGTGCAGCGAGCTTCGGCAGCAGTCCGTCATTCATGCTCATGTAGCTGTTCTCGTCCGCGCCGGCACCGTGCAGCATGAGAATGATCGGAAGTGAGGCTTTGCCGTCCCACGTGGGCGGAACAAAGACTCGATAGGGCATCTGCTGGCCCGTCGGGGCAAAGGTGTATTGACGGTGCTGGTTTCCGGTTGCGCGCTGTGGCGTGCTCGTCTGCGCCGTGAGTCCAACCGTTAGCGAAGCTAGCGCACAGCTCCATAGGACAAAATGTCGAAGCATATCGTTGCCTCCTAATCCGGGTGACCATCCATAGGGCTCGAGTCTGCAGAGGACGGGGTAGCATTGAACATGATTTGTCGGCGGAGTTTAACAACCACCAGGAGATGCGGCCAAGACTTTCTCCTCGGGTTCGTTAGACTTGGTACGTCTTTCGATTACGGAACGTGACGACTAACTACGCAATGTAACCAGATGGGTCGAGCCGGGCCGGAACCGGTTCGTGGTGTCGACGCTATTCGCGGGTCTGCCGGCCATCAAGGTCCTCGTCGACAAAGACGTGGCACGTCTAACAAATCGATCGAGAAAGTCTTAGCTCCCGCTGCTGGCCATTGTTAGACTTCGCCGCCAGAAACAAAAATCGGCGACAACAATAGACAACTCCTCAAAAAAGGAAGCTTCTTATGGCAAACACCAGAATGGTTGCATTAGGAATTACGGCCGGCCTGCTAGCAGTTTTTGTGGCAGGCACAGCGGCACTGGGCGGACCTCAGGCCGCAGGTACAGCGGTCGGGACGGAGTCGGGTGAGCGAACCGTCGAAGACGGCGGCACCGGTCCGTACAAGGCCATCGCCGTCAGCAACAGCGGCATTCCGACTCACACGATTTACCGTCCAAAGGACCTCAGCGCCTTCGGCGACAGGGAAAAACTTCCGATTCTGGCCTGGGGTAATGGCGGATGCTCGAATTCAAATGCCGCGCATCAGAACTACCTTTCGGAAATTGCATCGCATGGCTATTTCATCGTGGCGATTGGGCCAATGTCTGCGGGTGGAGGACGCGGCGCGGCCGCGCCAGCACCTGGTGCAGCGCCTGTCCCGAGTGGCGGGACCCTTCTTGAGGCCATCAACTGGGCGACGGCACAGAATACAAATTCCCAAAGCCCTTACTACCGCAAGCTCGACACCTCGAAGGTTGCGGTCGCCGGTCACTCCTGCGGTGGTCTGCAGGCATTAGAAGTTTCTCCAGATCCGCGCGTCAAGACCACGCTCGTCGTGGACAGCGGAATTTTGAATGATCCCAACCAGGCACCCGGTGGAGGGGCTCGAGGTGGAGCACCACGCGGTGGCGGCGCACCCGGCGGGGCCGCACCTGGTGGTGCCGCGCCGGCTGGCGCGCCTGCAGGTCCAGCACGAGGCGGTGGGGGCGGCGCTCTGCCTGGCATGCCTCCGCTTACGAAGGAACTCCTCGCGAAGCTTCACGCTCCGGCTTTCTATCTCCTCGGCGGAGAAACAGACATCGCGTATGTCAACGGCATGGACGACTTCAAGCGCATCGAAAAGATTCCCGTCTTTGTTGCCAACAAGGGCGTTGGGCACGGCGGAACATTTAGCCAGCCTCACGGCAGCGACTGGGCGATGGCTTCCGTCGCATGGCTCGACTGGCAATTCAAAAGCAATTCGGAAGCGGCCAAGCTTTTCACCGGTAACCCTCCGGGGCTAGCCAAGAAAGAGGGATGGACCGTCGACAAGAAAAACATCCCCTAAGGCGTGAACTGATGAGAGCAACATGGGTTGGCGCAGTAGCCGTGCTGGCGGCTTCTGCGGCGTTTGCGCTGGCCCAGCAATCACCGGGTACCGCTTGGATTTCTGCAGGCACGACTGGCGTGCTGGCGGCCCAAACGGAATACCCGACATCCACTGGCCGTATTGGTCTTCTTTTTTCCAGCGGGCCTGTCGACATGAAGGCGCATCCGTTCTTTACGCCTCTGGGCAAGAACGGACGCGCCTGCGTGACCTGTCATCAGCCGGCATATGGCATGAGTTTTTCGGCCGAGGCCGCTCGCGAGCTGTGGAAGCGAACAAGCGGTAAAGATCCTCTGTTTGCGGCAGTCGACGGATCGAACTGCCCGAATCTTCCGCAGGACCAGGAGAAATCGCATTCCCTGCTGTTGCAGCGGGGATTGATTCGCGTTTTTCTTCCTGTTCCCAAAAATGCCGAGTTCACGATCAATGTCGTGAACGATCCAACGGGATGCAACACCAATCCGATTTACGGGCTGAACAGTCCCACCCCTACCGTCTCCGTTTATCGACGCCCACGAATGGCCGCGAACCTCAAGTACGTTACAGGCCCCGCGCCACGTATTGTCTTGAAGCTCGGCGCGCTGGCGGATACGGATCCGGCGACAGGGAGACCGGTCGGCATGAACTTCATGGCGGACGCACGGGAAGCCACGCTCCTCACGCAGGCGCGAAGTGCAGCGATGGGCCATGGAGAGGCGCAATCCGTGACCGACGAGCAACTGCAGAAGATCGTTGAATTCGAAAACCAGGTGTATGTGGCGCAGATTTTCGATCGATCTGCCGGCAGTCTTGCTGAGCCAGGCGGTCCGCCGACGCTGGGACCTGCGGCCATGGCCTCGCATCGACCCGGCGTCCTTGGTGATAACGATTACGATTCCGTGTTTCTAAGTTTCGAGTCGTGGAAAAAAGGCGGCGACAGCGCCGAGGAACAATTTCGCGCCTCCGTGGCCCGCGGGGCAGACATCTTCATGTTCCGGCAGTTCTGGTTGCGCGACGTGACCCACATCAATTCCATCGGCCTCGGTAATCCGCTCAAACGGACCTGCGCGACCTGCCACAACCATCAGATGACAGGACAGGACCTGTCTGCCGGCTTCGTCGATCTCGGAACGACAAACTATCCCCGATGGACAGAACCCCCGCTGTACAGCGATGCCCGTGACCTGCCCGTGTTCAAGATCACCTGCAAGCCTGAGGCACAACCTCATCCGTACCTCGGCCGCGTGATTTACACGAGCGATCCCGGCCGGGCGCTTATTTCGGGACGCTGCGCAGATGTAGGCTCGATCGTCATGCAACAGTTCCGCGGCCTGTCCGCGCGGGCGCCGTACTTTTCAAATGGCTCGGCGAAGAACCTTCGGGAACTCGTGGATTACTACGACCGTCGATTCGACATGAAACTCTCGGAAATCGAGAAACAGGACCTCATCAATTTTCTGGGGGTGTTATGAAGCTCAGGGTTCTGGCCGTGCTCCTCCTGGCGCACACTGCGGCCGCGCAGCAACTAAACTTTGTGACGTGCCCGATCGTAAGAGACACGCGGACTGTCCCTTGCTTTCTCGCCGAGTACGAAGGCGAGACCTACTACCTTGTCGTCCAGCAGGACATCTCGGCCGACCAGTACCCGCCGCAGTTGTTACACGAAGTGTTGGTCGAAGGCACGATCGACAAGGGCCCCCGTGTTTGCGGTGGAATTCCCCTCAAGCCCGTGAAGCTGTCTGTAATGCCGGAGATCAACCAGGCCTGCAACACCATTCTGCCGGCGGAGCCTGGAATCGAAGCTCCGCCCACACACCGACCCGCAGGACCATCAACGCGTCAGCCAGGAGCCACTCCGGCCGCGCCGCCTGCACCTCCCGTGCGGCCGGCTCCACCGTTCGTCGAGCGCGAGTGGAAGGTCCTATACGACTTCGACAGCGCGTTTTTGTTCTCACGCGATACGCGGACTGTAAACCAGGCTGCGGATTACGCCGTGGCGTCCAAAGCGAAACGAATCGAGATTGAGGCTCATCGCGGTGCGACCTTGCTTTCCAACGGTAAGGTCCTCGTTGAAGGCGAAAGCGTCGCCGCCCAACGCGCGGAGCGCGTCGTGACTTTGCTCAAGGGACTCGGCGCGGACCCGGCTTCGGTGAATGTTCGGGTTGTCTCTGCCCCACCGCGACCCGACGGAAGTACCGATCCGCAGACTCGTTTCGTGTCGATCCGCGTTTCGCCCTAGTGTTCGAACCAGCCTGGGTGGCCGGCCTGATCGTTATGGCGTACGCCTGCGTCCTCTACCAAAATGTCCCGCGATAGTTGCACCAGCTTTAATACGCGCGGCATCTCAGTAAAATGTATTGGCCTTCGAGAACACCTTCCGCATAGTCTCCGCCCAGTCTTTGCGAGAGCCGTCTTTTCTTACTCAGCAAGGAACCAGAAACTAAGGATTGGTGGCTCGGCTGTTCTTGACATCGCCTCGGACGCACCCCCCTCGCGTCTGACCCGGCGGTTCTTGACGCCCGGGCCACCAAGCTTTTCCATGGGAGCCCTCTATGCTACGCATCATCTCCAGTGCCGCGCTTATCTTCATTTTTTGGTGCTGGCCTTGTTTTCGCTCAGGTTAATACATCCATCGGAGGCATCGTTGAAGATGCCTCGCAAGCCTTAATCCCGGGCGTAACGATCACGGCTACGAACACGCAGACCGGTGTGGTGAGCACAACCGTGACAAATGAATCGGGAGCGTACAACTTTCCCGCAATCCTGCCCGGTATCTACAAGCTCACGGCATCGCTGCCGGGATTCAAGCCGGTCACATACAACGAAGTTAATCTCAGCCCGCAAGTCCGGTCCGACTGAACTTTAAACTTGAAGTCGGAAACGTAGCGCAATCGGTCGAGGTATCCGTCGATGCCGACAGCCTCCTGGCCACGTCATCAGCTTCGATCGGCGAAGTGCTGTCGAGCAAACGCGTCACCGACCTTCCTCTCGTGAGCAACAACGTGCTGGATCTTGTCCGCGTTCTGCCGGGGTATCGCAAAGGTTTCGCAACGGCGGGCACCAGCCTGGACACCTTTGCCGGTCAGCCTTCAACGACTGTCAATACGGTACGCGACGGCTTGAGCGTGACAGATGGCCGTTTTTCCATCAACGGTGTTTTCGGAACCACAACGATGACTCCGGATCTGGTCGGAGAAGTGCGACTCGTGCTGACTCCCGTGGATGCGGAGTCGGGTCGAGGGAATGCACAGGTTCAAATCTTCACCCGTTCAGGAACCAATCGATTTTCAGGATCGGCTGTCTGGAATGTGCGCAACACGGCCCTGGATCCTAATACCTGGCTAAACAATCACACGGTGACTTCGGATATCTGACTAATCCGAAGACCGGGACCCGCTCGTTCCAGAGGCAGTTGCGTTTCACCTTTTAGATTCTTAGGCTGACTCGCTCTAAAGGCCCGCATTCACGAAGATGAATGCGGGCCTTTTTGTTGCCTTACGGTCCGGCCCATTCGCGCAGCTCTCCGCGATCATCGACGGGATCGCCTCCAGATGCCTCGGCTCTACCCAGCCGTTGCTTAAAGGTGCACTCGTGACGCTGGAAGCTCCCGCTTCAGCGGATCTGGGCTTCGGGAATCCAATGATGTCGAGCCATGAATCGCAGAGCAGAATCAGCACTCCGGCGCCGGTCGCCTTGTCTGCCTGCGGAATATAGAGGTCCAGCGTCGGCTCCGTCGGATCCAACTCGGTCTCTTTTCCTGCCACGACATTGGGCGTCGTGCCGTACAACTTGATCCGCGGCACATCATCGACACGGGTGCCCGATACCGCGGCCTGCATGGCGGCTTCCGTGCGGGAGCCGGAGAAAAGAGCCGAGCACGATATCGCCATGAGAATCGTCTCGATTGCGGCAATCCATTTTCGACGCATTGAACTCCTTCTGCTGGTTGGTTCAGCCTTTGAGTGTGTCGAGCCTCATCACTGCTTCGATTCCTGCATAAGATCCAGTATTCCGTTCACAATCCCCGTTTCTGCGCATCCCGGCTGCAAGCGGGATGAGACAACCTCGAACGTGTACATCCCGTACGCGGCATCGTTCGGGATGTATCCGGAATTGGCCGAGCCATTGGTGAGGGTCGCCATCATGGTTCGTGCGTACGGGGATTCTTTTTTTAGTCTCTTCGCGATCAAGTTGAAAACCTCTGCATTCACCGTACCGATCGCAATATCGCCGAGCCGGAGCAACCCGACGCGAATATCTACTGGTCCGGCATCCTTATACGTTCCGGGATAACCGGCTCGTCCTGTGTCGGTACGATCGCGGCCGGGACATTGAACGGTTTTCTGTCTGCCATCGATGTGCAGGACAGTCTCCGTCCGCTCCATGCCGCGCATGACGTGCATCACTTCTTCGCCGAGGAACTGCCCCATCGAAAGAATCATCTGCTTCTGCTGATTCATCAGCTTGATCACCTGCGGATCTTTCTTGTTCAGCCCCTGCCCGCCGGGGGGCATCGAGTTGCTGATGTCGACGCCGCGCGAGGCGTATTCCTTGACGCGGATTTCTCGGAGGTCGTAGGTCTGTTGATAGTAGAGAGGATTCTGATCGCCTGCCGCGCCGGACGACCACAACGCGACAATCTTGTCGTCAAAGGCATCCTCGATATATTTCGAAGTGGTTCCCGGAGCGTCTCCGCTCACAAGGTCCAACTGGCCGACAGCGACACCATGCATCGCGTAGTTGTAATAGACCGCGATCGGCTCGCCGTCGAGCGTCTCGAATTTGATGACAGCAACAGTCTTATCCGATGGCCCGTCGTAGTTCGGACCTTCCCACCACCGCTTCGTCTGAGGGTCAATGATGTTCCGGTTGACGTTGATATTGGACACGCCTGTGCCGTACCCGATGCGAGCTGCCGCGAGACGTTGCTTGGCCTGCTTCACAGATTCCACGATCTTGGGAACAAGCCGTGACGCCTGCTGGTTGGGGGCGCTGTGAGTATGTGTGGCCGTGATGAGGATGTTCTTCGCCGGGATTGAGAGTTCACTTTCAGCCTGCCGCGTGACCTGCTGCCAGATCTGCTCGGGCACACCTCCCGCGTCCAGCGAGATCATCGCCGCGGTCGTGGCACCGCTTTCGAGCACGATCGCACGGGCGTACAGGTGATCGAGTATGCCTTCGTAGTTCCGTGGAAGTTCGTTCTCCGCCAGAGTGATATCCACCTTTGCGGCACCGGCTTTCAATGTCGATTGCTGCGCAAAGCCCGCCTGCGCAAAACTCTGTTGAGAAGTTCCCACAGTTAGAAAAACCAGTGCAGTGACAATGAGCGGCTTCATCAGTTCCCCCTTTTTCTCAAAAAAACAGCAGGTGTGATCCCCGTAAGGCTGCTAGCTCTTCCTCACTTCAAGAACTGCGGAGGATGCCGGTAGACGCCCTTCGTATCACGTTCGCATTCATGCTCGAGAAGTTGAAAGTTCGGCTCCGTGTGGCGTGCGAGGTCGACGCGGATGTTCCAGGCGCGTTCGAAGACCTCCGGATCCTCTATGGTCGCCTCGTAACGTAGGGTGTCGGCTCCAGTCCGCGTATAGCGTTCGATAACATGAAGCTTGTTGCCGTGAAAATTGCCGGCATTGTCGAGCCATGTCTCCGGTTTGAAGTTGGTCACGTCCACCACAAGCGTGTCTCCTTCCCACCGGCCGCGTGAGTCTCCCATGTAGAAGTCGATGCCTTCGTCATAGTGCGGACGACCGTCCGTGAAGATCACGCGATAGGCGTGAACATGTTGATACACGATCACGACACGATCTGGATTTTGAAAGATCTGGAAGGGTTCGGGCAGCAACGCGGCTCGCGGAACGCCGGGCTGGAAACAAGAGAGGAGAGGATCGGAGGTTTCGCGTTCCTTGGAGTTCCGATCCGCCGATTTGCGGGCATCGGCTCGGTACGGGATTCTGCCATTGGCCGGATCCACCACTACTGACTTTGCGGCGGGCTGGCCCCGCTGCGCCGGCGCACCTTCGAGATTCTGGTATGCGGTTCCTGTCGCTTCCCAGATGCCTCGAAGATCGCGAGATTGTCCCTGCGGCCACGCGGTGCCCGCGAAAAGCATCCCAATCAATACAGAGCGGATCATTTCTTTTCTCCGTTTACCGGGGGAAGGTGGGCGGCGTCTCGTTCTCCTTCGATGCAGCCATACTCCAGCAATTCGACATCAGCCGGCCGACGGCGTAGCGGCACACGCAATGTAAACGGTCGCGAGAATATAGCGGGATTCTCCACCGTTGCCTGGTAGTCCAGAGTGTCTTTGCCCGTCAGTCGAAACCGCTCCACAACATGGGCACCAGCGCCCATAAAGTTCCCGGCTTGATCCAGCCAACCGCGGCCGTTCAATCCACGCACCTCCACAACCAGAGTGTCTCCGTCCCAATGGCCTCGTGAATCCCCATTCCAGGCGGAGTAGTCCTTAAGGAAGGGTCGGCCGTCGGTTGGGATGATGCGAACG